>Ga0079226_10000003_pt1 | contig 158615 bp, 159 predicted proteins | sample Poulit2014_FD_76345 | JGI IMG/M metagenome (GOLD analysis project Ga0079226, IMG submission 76345) | Agricultural soil microbial communities from Georgia to study Nitrogen management - Poultry litter 2014 | ecosystem: Environmental > Terrestrial > Soil > Agricultural land | place: USA...
ACAGCTTTTGTCGTGTGCTGCCGACTACCTTGGCCACCGGCGTCTGGCCGCGCGGCGCATAGCTGCGGCCGCGGGTATCCGTATTCACCAGCGCGGTTTCATCGCCCCAGTGGATCTCGGCGCCTTCGGCCTTGGCACGCCCGGCAATGGCGGGATAATCCTCATCCAACCATTGCTGGACTGCGGCCGGCGACTGCTCATAAGCCCGCTGGATGGGCTTTTGCGGTGTGAAGCCCCAGCGCCGCAGGTATTTGCCCACCGCCGAGACATGCAGCTTAATGCCGAATTCCTGCTCGAGGCTATGTCACCGCTGAATGTGGATAAGGTCTGCCGAATGCGGCGGCCAGCACCCGATGAGGCGATAACTCCTGGCGGTTGGCGTCGAGCATCCGGTGCCAGCCAAGGTAATTATTGAGATAACGCGTAGCGACTCCATGAAACCGCTCCATCCAAACCGTCCAACGGCTGTGATAAGCGTTGACGTTTTGGACGTGAAACGCGGGCCGGCGAATGCGAATCCCCTGTGCCAAGTTAACGGGCTCGTGGACCACGCCGCGTTGCTGGGCGTAACGTTGGTAGACCGGCGCGCCATCGGTGCACAGCACCGCCTCGCGATCCAGTCGATGGCCGACCGCGTTGTCGATCGTGTGATGATTGACGGTATCGAGCGTGTCGCTAAGCGTATGGCCTTCCCGATCGCGCATAACCAGCACATCCACTTCATTGTCCGGATCGCGGCCTTTGGTCTTTTTCTTGCGGCCGCCACCACGCTTGCGTGGCGGGCGTGTCAGCGAGCGCGAACCCTTGTACGAGCGGCGCATGACCGTTTCATCCGCTTCGGCAATACCGGCCAGATGTTGGGCTTGCATCGTCGCCGGCGCCGTCAAAAATCGGTGCCGCCAACGAAAGGCGGTATTGCGATGGACCCCGGCCGTTCGAGCGGGCTGACGTACGGTCTCCCCATCAATGAGCGCTTGGGCAAAAGCACGCCAAGCCGAGCGATGGCGCAGGCCGGCCAGCGGCGTGCCTGTAAGCACGTCGAACGTACGTCGGCAGGCGTGACATTTATAGCGTTGCAAACCGCTCGTGCGGCCGTAGCGAACCGGCGAACCTGCCGCACAGTGCGGACACTCCGACACACCCATCGCATTCAATTCATGCGCGACATCAGTTGCCGGGTCCGAGCTGATCAGCGCGGTTTCGAGCCGCTGGCGCTGGACTGGCGTCAACGCCGGAAGGTTGGCAAGCCAGTCATCGAAAGACCGTTCGTCCATGGCTCCTATCTCCTGCGTTTACAACGTGTTATATTTTAACACGAATGAACGGTGACATAGCCTAAAAAAAGGCGACGGCCTTCTTCGCCAACGAACCGAAGTGAGGTATCACTTCATGGACGCGGAGAAGGCGAATCACAGCATTGTCACGATGGCCCGAGTACTGGGTATATCCCGCAGCGGTTACTATGACTGGCGCCAACGTCGACACCGACGCCAGCCTCGGCAAGCCCTGCGCATTGAAGCGGTGAAAGCCATTCATCGCCGCAAACGCGGCGCTGTAGGCTCGCGCCAAATGGCCATCCAGCTGCAACGACGTGGTCACCCTGTGGGCCGCTACCAGGCACGCAGCCTGATGCGCCATGCCGGCGTTGTATGCCGGCAACGTCGGCGCTACAAAACCACAACCGACAGCGACCACAATCAACGAGTGGCGCCGAACCGGCTGAACTGCCAATTTGCGGTCGACCGGATCAACACGGTGTGGTGCGCCGATATCACCACCATTTGGACACAAATCGGCTGGTTATATCTTGCCGCCGTACTCGACCTGGCCGACCGGCAATGCGTGGGCTGGGCCATGGCTGATCACATGCAGACCGAGCTGGCTACGCGAGCATTACACATGGCCTTGGGCCGGCGACAACCGAAAGCCGGTCTGATGCATCACTCCGATCGCGGCAGCCATTATGCTGCGCGTGCATACCAGGCAGTACTCGAACAGCACGGTATGGTGGTCTCGATGAGCCGCAAAGGAAATTGTTGGGACAATTCGCCGATGGAGCGCTTCTTCGGCACGCTGAAAAGCGAATGGACGGATGACCAGCGCTATGCCAACCGGCAACAGGCCAAGCGGGATATCGTTGAATTCATCGAAATGGAATACAACAGCGACCGGTCACACTCCACCAACGAAGGTCGTACTCCGAGAGAGCAGGAGCTGGCCGCTGTTGCGTAAGTCAGTGTCCGTTTTTGCTTGACCAGAACACCCAGCAGCAGTGCGGTCGGCACGCGCAGCACATAGGCGCCGAGCGCGCCCGCCACGCCGGCGGCAGTCACCGCCAGCAGAGCCGGCCAGTCGGATTCCATGGCCGTATCCGCAGCCGCATTGGGAGCGAAGCCATGCAGGACGGTCGGAATGATGGCGGCCATGAGGATCAGCCGCAGTGCCTGGGAGGTGGTGATCAGGCGGATGTTGATATCCATCTTTTCCGCTTCCTGCAGGGCGATCGCCAGATTGCCCGGTACGGCTGCGAAAAAGCCGGCGGCATGCGTGCGCACGCCGCCCAGCAGGCGGAAGCAGGTCATGGCGCCGGCGATGGCCACGGTCTGGGTCACGATCAGGCCCGTGATGCTGGGCAGCCATTGCCAGATTCCCGCGATGGTCCGGCCGTTCACGGCACTGCCGATGATGACGCCGACCGCGATGATCAGGGCGGATCGCAGCCACTGCGGAAATACCATCGGCACGCCCAGCAGAGAGGCGATGAACGTGGTGCTCATGGCGCCCAGCAGCGGCGCCGCCGGCAGGCCCAGAACAGTGCCGATGACAGCACCTGCCAGTGCGATTGCAAGCAGCCGGATGAAACCCATCAGGCCTTCCCGTGAAAGTGAAGCCGCCCCGAACCGTCATGCCACGGCCCGCGCCGCCGGCATGATGCCACGGCAGACGGCTGGCGGACGCGCATCGACTGCATGCCTACACTGCCCCGCCAACCACCGGCAGCCACAACGCCAGCATCAGCAGCGCGGCCAACAGCACTGGCGGTGTCAGCAGCAGGCCGGTTTTCATGTATTGCCCCCAGCCGATGCGGTGGCCCTTGCCGGCCAGCACATGCAGCCACAGCAGGGTGGCGAGGCTGCCGATCGGCGTGAACTTGGGGCCGAGGTCGTTGCCGATGACGTTGGCGTAAATCATCAACTGCCGCGTGGTCTCCGGCAGCTCGGCCTGGTCGATGGCCAGAGCGCCGACCAGTGTGGAGGGCATATTGTTCATCACCGAGGCCACAGCGGCTGCCAGAAAGCCGGTGCCGATGGTGGCGACCATCTGCCCCTGCCGGGCCAGCCATTCCAGGGCGGTGATCCCGTAGTCGGTCAGCCCGGCCTTGCCCAGCCCGTAGACCACCAGATACATGCCGACCGAAAACAGCACGATCTGCCACGGTGCATTGCGCAGCACGCTGGCCAGCGGCACCACGGCCTGTTTCCCCGGCTGACCGAAGCGCCCGGCAATGGCAAACAGCACTAGCGCCCCGGCGCCCGTCACCAGGCTGAAGGGCACATCCCGGGCCGCCAGCGTGAACCACGCCACCAGCAGAACCAACAGTAACGGCCAGGCGACAAGAAACACCTGCTGGTCGCGCAGGGCGGTGGCCGGCGCATCCAGACTTTCGACATAGTAGTGGCGTGGAATCTTTCGCCCGAAGGCCAGCCACAGCACGACCAGCGTGGCGGCAATGGTGACCAGATCCACCGGCACCATGACCGCCGCATAAGCGCTGAACGACAGGTCGAAATAATTGGCGCTGACGATATTCACCAGATTGGAGATCACCAGCGGCTGGCTGGCAGTGTCGGCAATGAAACCGGTGGCAATGATGAACGCCAGCGCGGCACTGGCGGAAAAGCCCAGCCGCCACAAAATGCCGATGACGATCGGTGTCAGCAGCAGGGCCGCGCCGTCGTTGGCAAACAGCGCTGCGATCATCGCGCCCAGCAGCACCACCAGCGGAAACAGCAGATGGCCGCGACCGCCGCCCCAGCGTGCGATGTGCAGCGCCGCCCAGTTGAAGAATCCGGCCTCGTCCAGAATCAGCGAAATGATGATCAGCGCCACGAAGGTGAACGTGGCATCCCAGACGATGTCCCAGACCACCAGCAGATCCGGCAGCGCCACGACGCCGGTGGCCAGCGCCACTGCCGCGCCGCCCAGTGCACTCCAGCCGATGCCGATGCGCAACGGCTGCCAGATCACCAGCGCCAGCGTGACGACAAAAATGGCCAGTGCCAGCATTTCAGCAATACCCCGCTGGGGATTTGGACGAGTTACGACTCAAATCGCCGCCTGATTGACGCGTTTCGAGACTTCTTCGGCAGTTTCCACCCGCTCCGAATAGCGGTCGGTCAGATAGGCGGCTCGGTCACGCATCAGCCAAGTGAACTTCACCAGCTCCTCGCAGACATCGACCACCCGCAGATACAGCGACGAAAAGCGCATCCGGCCGGCCTCGTCGAACTCGCCGAAAGCCTTCGGCACCGACGACTGGTTGGGAATGGTGACCATCCGCATCCACCGGCCCAGTACCCGCAACTGGTTGACCGCATTGAGGCTCTGGCTGCCGCCGGAAACCTGCATCACGGCCAGCGTCTTGCCCTGGGTGGGCCGCACGCCGCCGAGTGCCAGCGGAATCCAGTCGATCTGCGCCTTCATCACCGCCGACATGGCGCCGTGACGCTCCGGGCTGGTCCAGACCATGCCCTCGGCCCAGGTCGCCAGCTCACGCAACTCCGCCACCTTCGGGTGGTCGGTATCGGCATCATCCGGCAGCGGCAGGCCGTCGGCATGAAAAAAGCGCACCTCGCAGCCGAACCAGCGCAGCAGCCGGGCCGCTTCCTGGGCCAGAAAGCGCGAATAGGAACGCTCGCGCAGCGAGCCGTACAGCAGCAGGATGCGGGGTGCATGGCGTGGCGCGTCCGGACCGGCCAGAAGATCAATATCGGGCGGACGCAGCAATTCGCGCTCGATATTGGGCAGATCATGCAAATCATCGGCATGATCGTTCACGATAACCTCATCAAGCATGCTCTCATGCATCGTCATCGGCGGGATTGTTCAGGGTGGCCGGCAACGACCGGCAGACCTCCGGGTTGCCGGCGCAGCAGTCCTCGACCAGAAAGGCAATTGTTTCCTGAATGCGGGGCAGGTTGGCCCGGTAGATTATGGAGCGGCTGCGGCGTTCGGAGGCGACCAGCCCGGCACGCGCCAGCACGCCGAGATGCGCCGACAGTGTGTTGTGCGGCACCCCCAGCTCCTGCGCGATCTCGCCGGCCGGCAGCCCGTCCGGCTCGTGCTGCATAAGCAGGCGAAAGGCGGCCAGCCGCGTATCCTGCGCCAGCGCCGCGAAGCAGTCGATTGCGTGCATTTCGTCCATTTGTCCACTATAGCAGACATGTGGAATTTATAGCAACGACCTGCACGACGCGAGCCGGCCAACAGGGTCGAGCCAGCATCACTGCCCGTCGGCATCCTCCTCTGCTCCGGCCTGCTCCGACACCACCGGCGGCACGCCGGCCACACCCTCCTGACGGTCGCGCGCCAGCGCGGCGCGCACCAGCAGCATGAGCGTAATCGGCGTGGTCACGGTAATGCAGGCGCCGATCAGCAGCACATGCAGGACCGGCCGGCCCTGCACCATGCTGTGAAAGACGATGGCGCCGGCCAGTACCAGGTACAGGCCCAGCGTCGTGGCCAGGGTCGGCGCATGTACGCGCTGATAGAAATTGCGCAGCGACAGCAGGCCCAGCGAACCAATGCAGGCCAGCAATGCACCCGCCAGCACCAGCACGCCGACCAGCAGCGCGGCCCAGCCCGGCAGGTCCGCCAGCGCAGTCATTCGATCACCTCGCCGCGCAGCAGAAACTTGGCAAAGGCGGAACTGCCGATGAAGCTCAGCAGCGCGATGATCAGGGCCGCCTCGACATACAGCATGCTGCCGGTGCGTATGCCGATGGTCAGCAACAGCAGCATGCCATTGACATACAGCGCATCCAGCGCCAGCACGCGATCCTGTGCACGCGGGCCGCGCGCCATGCGCAGCAGCGCCAGCGTCATGCCCGCCAGCAGCAACAACTGGGCGCCCGGAACGGCAAATGCGGCGATGGTGTGCATCATCGGAAGATCTCCAGCAGGGGGCTTTCGTAGCGGTGCTTGATGTGGCGAATCCAGGCCGCTTCGTCGATCAGGTCCAGCACGTGAATGATCAGCACATTGCGCCGCGAATCGTGGCTCACCCAGATGGTGCCCGGTGTGGCGGTGATGATGCACGCCAGCATGGCCAGCGCATGCGGCTGCGTCAGCGTCAGCGGGATGTGCACGAAGCCGGAATGGAAGCGCTGGCGCCGGAACAGGATGATGCTCGCCACGGCCATGTTGGAGCGCACGAGGTCGACGAATACATGCGCCAGCAGTCGCAGCAGGAGCACGGGACGGCGCACACGCACCGGCGGCGGCTGCAGCCGGTCGAGCAGATGCGGCAGCCCCAGCGCCAGTAGTGCGCCGATCAGAAACGTCGCCGGCGCCAGGCTCTGCTGCAGCAACAGCCAGGCCAGCAGCAGAAAACCGGCCAGCAGCGGATGCGGCAACCAGCGCTTCATAGCGCGGCCTCCGGTGCTGGTGTCAGTACCGCGTCGATGTAATGCGCCGGGTCGTGCAGGTGCTGAGCGGTGTCCGCCAGATACGCCCACGGCGCGCTCACCACCACGGTCAGCACGATGCAGATACCGAGCAGCGCCAGCACGGATGCGGTTTCACTGGCGCGGGCATGGGGAAACGACCAGTCGACATCGGCCCAGAAGATCTGGATGCCGGCGCGGCAGGTCGCCACCAGCATGCACAGCCCGGCCGTGATGATCAGCGCAAACAGCACGTTCGCGCCCATGCTCTGCCCCACCATCGGCGCCAGCAGCGCGAACTTGGCCAGAAAGCCCGACAACGGCGGCAGGCCCACCAGCAGCAACGCACAGAGAAAGAAGCTGGCACTGAGGGTCATCACCGGCACCGGCGTTGCCACGCGCACTTCCACTTCGTCGGCAAACAGGGCGTCCGAGGCCGGATCGTAGGGCTCGAGCTGGGCGCTGCCTTCCGGCGCCTGTTGTACCGCCGGCGGCACGATCAGGCCGATGAGCAGGAAGAACGCTGCAATGGCGAATACCGAGACCACCATGTACGCCAGCGCCCCGGCGGTGACGTCCGGCTGTTGCAGGGCGAACGCGCCCAGCAGCGTGCCGGACGAAATCAGCACGCAGAAACCGGCCAGCCGGCCGAGCTCGCGCGCGCCCAGCACGCCGAGGCCGCCGACCAACACCGTGATGATGCCCGCCCACAGCAGCCAGCCACTGCCGAAATGCGCCGCGGCGGCGCCGGCGCCGAACAGCAGTAGACTCAGCCGCAGCAGCACATAGATGCCGAGCTTGGTCATGACCGCAAACAGCGCCGCCACCGGCGGGGTGGCGGCGGCATAGGTGCGCGGCAGCCAGAACCCGAGCGGCCAGATGGCGGCCTTGGTGAGAAACGCCATGCCCGCCAGCACCGCCCCGGCATGCACCAGCGTGCGCGCATTGCCGGCAAGCTCGGGCATGCGGCGCGCCAGCATGGCCATGTTGAGCGTGCCGGTGACGCCGAAGATGAGCCCCAGCCCGAGCAGGAACAGCATCGACGCCAGCAGGTTGATGGCGATGTAATGCAGCCCGGCGCCGACGCGGCGCATGCCGGAGCCGTGCAGCGCCAGGCCGTAGGATGCCGCCAGCAGCACCTCGAAAAAGACGAACAGATTGAACAGATCGCCGGTGAGAAAGGCGCCGTTGAAGCCCAGCAGCAACAGCTGCATGAGCGGCTGGAAGAATACACCCATGTGCCGCCAGCGCCCCAGCGCATAGGGCATCACCGCCAGCGCCAGCACGGCCGTCAACAGCAGCATGAGCGCGCTCAGGCGGTCCACCACCAGCACGATGGCGAAGCGCGCCGGCCAGCCGCCGGGATTGTAGACCACGGGCACATCGGCCGTGGCGACGGTTGCCAGCAAACCGACGGCGGCGACAACCAGCAGCGCGCAGGAGAAAAGGCTCAGCGCGGCGCGCAAGTGATGGCGCCGACCGGGCAGCACCAGCTGCAGGGCCGTGGTCAGCAGCGGGATGAGAATGGGCGCGACGGCCAGATGCGGACTCATGGCGCACCGTCGTTGCTGTCGACATGGTCATTGCCGGCCAGTCCGCGCGCGGTCAGCAGCACCACCAGGAACAGGGCGGTCGTGGCGAAGCCGATGACGATGGCGGTCAGCACCAGCGCCTGCGGCAACGGATCGGTGTAATGCGTGATGGCCGTAAGCCCGTCCCGCAGTACGGGGTCGGCGCCGCTGCGCAGGCCGCCGATGGCGAAGATGAACAGATTGACGGCATAGGACACCAGCGTCAGCCCGATGATGACCTGAAACGTGCGCGGTCGCAGTACCAGCCAGGTGCCGGCACCGACCAGCACCCCGATGGCAAGCGCCAGTACCCCCTCCATCAGCGTGCCTCCTCGTCCAGCGCGACGGTCTCCGCGGCGCGTACCGGGCGGCGCAGGGTCTGGTGCGCCAGCACCACCAGAATCAGCGAACTGGCGCCGGCCACCACGCCGAACACGCCGAAGTCGAACAGCAAGGCACTGTTGAGCGGCATGTCACCCAGCAGCGGCACCGTCACATGACTGTTGTGGGATGTCAGGAAGGGCCGGCCGAAGACTACCGCCGCCAGCCCGGTCGTGATGGCCAGCAGGAGCCCGTAACCGATCCAGCGCACTGGTGCCACGCGCAGGCGCGCCTCCACCCGGCGCGCACCGTGGCCCATGTAGAGCACGATCAGGGCCATGGTCAGGACGATGCCGGCGACGAAGCCGCCGCCGGGCAGGTTGTGGCCGCGCAACAGCAGATGCACGCCGAACAATACGATCACCGGCGCCATCAGCGTGATGATGAGACTCGGCAGCGCCAGATAATCCGGCACGCTGCCTGTTCTGGCGGCGCGATTCTTGCGATGACGCAGGAAATACAGCTGCTGCCGAGTCATGCCCATGCTTTCGGCGGCCGGACGAAACCGCCGCAACAGAGCGAACACGGACAGCGCGACGATCAGCAGCACGGTGATCTCGCCCAATGTGTCGAGCGCGCGGAAATCGACCAGAATGACATTCACGACGTTGCGCCCGCCCGCACCCGACTCGGCCTGTTGCAGATAGAACTGCGACACGGAGTCTGCCACCGGCGTCAGCATGGTGACAAAGGCCAGAGCGGCGACCCCGGCACCCACGCCGATCGCCACCAGCAAATCCCGGCGGCGGCGAAAGCGCGCCCGCACCGTGGCCGGCTCCTCGAACTGAATGCGCCGCGGCAGCCAGCGCAGCCCGAGCAGAATGAGAATCGTGGTGACCGTTTCCACCACCAGTTGCGTGGCCGCGAGATCCGGCGCCGACAGCCAGACGAACGTGATGCATACGACCAGACCGACGGCACCGGACAGCGTCAGAGCCGCCAGACGGTGGAACTTGGCCTGCGTGGCGGCACCCACGGCACAGCAGCCGCCCAGCAGCCACAGCAGGGCGAAGCCCGGGTCAAATGTGGAACGCGGCGGCAGCAGCGGCCATGCCAGATGCCGGGACGCGGCCAGCGTAAGCATCGTCGCAACCAACACCAGCACCAGCAATTGAATCTGCAGACGACGCTCCGGAAACAGCCGGCGCTGGGCGCGCGGCAGAGTCGTCGTCAGAAACGCCAGCAGATGCTCGAAGGCCCGCCAGGCGCTGACATGCCCGACCACCGGTGTATCGTCACCCATGATGCGGCGGCGCAGCAGCACATACAGGCTGCAGCCGCCGAACAGCGCCATGCCGCTCAGCAGCAACGGCGCGTTCCAGCCATGCCAGATGGCCAGGCTGTACGTCGGCAGCCGCGCTCCGAGCACGGCCGCGGCCGCGCCGTGCAGGGGCGCGCCGATCGCCCAGGCCGGCAGCATGCCCACGGTCAGACAGGCCAGCGCCAGCATGCCGATGGGAAAACGCATCGAATGCGGCGGCTCCTGCGGTGTGCGCGGCAGATCGCCCGGCAGGCGGCCGAAGAACACTTCCGCCACCAGCCGCACCGAATAGGTGACACTCAGCGCCGCCGCCGCGACCGCCAGCACGATGGTGATCGTGTCCAGCCACAGGCTGTGCTGCGTATCCAGCGCCACGGCGAAGAACATTTCCTTGGACAGAAAGCCGTTCAGCAGCGGCACACCGGCCATCGCCGCGCTGGAGATGATGGCCAGTGTTGCCGTGATCGGCATGACGCGGCGCAGGCCGCCCAGACGGCGCAGGTCGCGCGTGCCGGTTTCCGTGTCGACGGCGCCGGCGGCCATGAACAGCGACGCCTTGAAGGTGGCGTGATTGACGATATGAAAAATGGCCGCCACCGCGCCCAGCCGGTGCCCCAGCCCCAGCAGCATGGTGATCAGCCCCAGATGACTGATGGTGGAATAGGCCAGAATGGCTTTCAGATCACGCTGGAAACTGGCGATCCAGGCACCGAGCAGCAATGACCCCAGCCCGGCGCCGCCGACCAGCCAGAACCACATCTGCGAACCGGCCAGAATCGGCCACAGACGCAGCAGCAGGAACACGCCGGCCTTGACCATGGTTGCCGAATGCAGATAGGCGGACACCGGCGTCGGCGCCGACATGGCCTGCGGCAGCCAGAAATGAAACGGAAACTGCGCGCTCTTGGTCAGCGCACCCAGCAGAATCAACACCAGTGCCGGCAGATACAGCGGACTGGCCTGAATCTGCCGGCGCGCCGCCAGCAGCGCGTCCAGATCGTAATTGCCGACGATGTGCCCCAGCAGCAGCAACCCCGCCAGCAGGCACAAACCGCCCGCGCCAGTCACGATCAGGGCGGTGCGCGCGGCATCGCGCGCCGACTCGCCCTGGTGCCAGTAGCCGATGAGCAGAAACGACAGCAGGCTGGTCAGCTCCCAGAAAAACAGCAACTGGATGACATTGCCCGCCAGCACGATGCCCACCATCGCGCCCATGAAGGCCAGCAGAAATGCGAACAGCCGCGTCAGCGGATCGTCCGACGGCATGTAGTAGCCGGCATAAATGGCCACCAGCAGGCCGATGCCGCAGATCAGCATCAGAAACAGCCAGCTCAGACCATCCACGCGCAGAACGAAATCCAGCCCCAGCGCCGGCAGCCAGGCGAACGTAGTGCGCACCACGGAACCGTCGGCAACGGTGGGGAACAGCGCCAGAGTCAGCAGCAGGCCGGCCACGGTAGTGGCGACCATCAGGCGTACGACGACGGCGCGCCGTGACAACAGGGGCGTGATGATGGCCGCCACGAACGGCAGGCTCATGAGCAGGGTCAGGAAGCTGCTGTGGGGCATCAATTTCCGTCAGTCATGCAGGTCTCGATCATGCAGTTCATGGCCAGCCCATTATAGAGCCCGGCGGCGCGCCACGCGCTGGCAGCGCATATTCCATGGCATGATTGAGCTATTCGAACAGCAGCCGTATTCGCCAAGTTTCACATGCATCAGACCATCCCGGGCGCCAGCCCGCCGCGCAACATCCTGCTGGCCACCGATCTGGGCAGCCATTCCGACCGCGCGCTGGATCGTGCCGCACAACTTGCCGTGCAATGGCAGGCGACACTGCATGTCGTCCATGCCCAGCGCACGGACAAGACCAACATCTGGTGGCCGGTGGCCGACAATGACTTCATTGCCGGCAGCGATGACACCGAGACCGTGCGCGAGCAGATTCTGCGCGACCTGCGTGAGCCGGTGGAGGATCTGGCAGTCCACGTCGCCGAGGGCGCGCCCGACCGCATCATTCTGGACACGGCACAGCGCGAGAACTGCGACCTGATCGTGCTGGGCGATCAGGGACCGACTTTCGCCGGCGTGGTTTTCACCACCACGGCGATCCGCGTGCTGCAGCGCGCGCCCTGTTCCGTGCTCATTGCCAAGGCGCGCCCGCACGGCCCCTACCGGCAGCTGCTGGTGGGCACGGATTTCACTGCCGAATCCCGCCACAGCCTGCAGACGGCAGCAACCTGGTTTGCGGATGCCGAGCTCGCCTTGCTGCACGCGCTGGACATTCCGTACCGCTCATTGCTGCTGGAAGCGGGCCGCGGTGACGAAATGGCGCGCATGGAACGCGAGGCCATGCAGACCTTCATTGATGAAGCAGATCTGCCCACAGCCGTGAAACAGCGCATGGACATGCACGTCGAGCACGGCTATCCGGAAACGGTGCTGCACAAGTATGCGAGCACGCACGACAACCTGCTGACGGTGATCGGTGCGCTCAAGCGCGGCCCGATATTTCACGTGCTGATCGGCGGCGAGGCGACGCGCATCGTGCAGAAGGTGCCCGGCGATGTGCTCATGGTGCGTGCCGAACAGTCGGACTCCGGCTGATCAGATCGGCTGCAATTTGGCCACGCCGGCCACCAGCCACTTGCTGCCGACGGCGTCGAAGTTCACCTGGATGCGCGCTCGCGGGCCATCGCCCTCGAATGCCATGACCACGCCCTCGCCGAATTTGCGGTGATCGACCCGCTGGCCCAGCGCCAGCCCCGCCGGGGCGGTGTCGACAGCCGCCGGCGCGCCGGCGCGAAACACCGGCTGGCTCAGGCCGGCACGCGGGCGCACGTCATTCAGGTATTGCGCCGGGATTTCGCTCAGAAAGCGGGACGGCGCACAGAAATTCCGGCTGCCATAGATGCGCCGCACCTCCGCGTGCGTCAGATGCAGCCGCTGCATGGCGCGCGTCATGCCGACGTAGCACAGCCGGCGTTCCTCGGCCAGGCCGTCGTCGTCCTCGCTGGCGCGCTGGTGCGGGAACAGCCCCTCTTCCATGCCGACCAGAAACACGAGTGGAAACTCCAACCCCTTGGCCGCATGCAGTGTCATGAGCTGCACGGAATCGTCCCACTCCCCGGCCTGATTCTCGCCGGCCTCGAGCGAGGCGTAGGCCAGAAACTGCATCATGGGCGCCAGATCCTCGTCATCATCCGGCGTGTAGGCGCGCGCGGCGCCGACCAGCTCGTCGAGATTCTCGATGCGGCCCTGCGCCTTTTCCGATTTGTCCTTGCCGTGGTGGGCCTTCAGACCGGTGGTCTCGATGACGTGCTCGGCGGCTTCCGGCAGGCTCATGTCCGCCGTCGCGCCGGCCAGTTGCTCGATCAGCTCGCGGAATGCCGTGATCGCCTTTGCCGCGCGTGCCGACAGGCCGTCCGCGGCCAGTTCGCCCGCCGCCCGCCACAGCGTCACTGCGTTGCCGCGCGCGTGTTCGCGCACCTTCGTCAGCGTGGATGCGCCGATGCCGCGCGTAGGCGTGTTGACGATGCGCTCGAAGGCGGCATCGTCGGCACGCGACTGGATCAGGCGCAGATAGGCCAGCGCATCCTTGATCTCGGCACGCTCGAAGAACTTCTGCCCGCCATAGATGCGATAGGCGATGTCGGCCGCAATCAGGCTCTCCTCCAGCACACGCGACTGCGCGTTGGAGCGATACAACACGGCCATGCCCGAGCGCGTGCCGCCGTCCGCCAGCCAGGCCTGCATGCGCCCGACCACGTACTGCGCCTCGTCGTACTCGTTGTAGGCGGCATACACGTCGATCGGGGCGCCGTCGTTGCCCTGCGTCCACAGCTCCTTACCCAGCCGGTCGTCATTGTGTTCGATGAGGCCGTTGGCCGCCGCCAGGATGTTGCCGGTGGAGCGGTAGTTCTGCTCCAGGCGCACGGTCTCGACACCCGGGAAATCCCGGTCGAAGCGCAGGATGTTGTCGGCGCGCGCGCCGCGCCAGGAATAGATCGACTGATCGTCGTCACCGACGATGAACACCTTGCTGCTGCTGCCAGCTAGCAGCCGCACCCAAGCATACTGCAGGCCGTTGGTGTCCTGGAACTCGTCCACCAGAATATGGGCAAAACGGCGCCGGTAGTGCGCCAGCAACTCGGCATTGTCGCGGCAGGTCTCGAACGCACGCAGCAGCAGTTCCGGGAAATCTACCAGGCCGGCGCGCTCGCGCGCTTGCTCATAGGCGGCATAGACGCGGATCGATTGCGTCCGCGTATAGTCGCCGGTATCGGCCAGATCGCCCGGCCGTTCGGCGTCCTCCTTGCAGCGATTGATGAAGCCCTGCAGCTGGCGCGGCGGCCAGCTGCCCTCGTCCAGTTGCAGGCTCCGCAGCACGCGCCGAATCAGCCGGTACTGGTCGTCGGCGTCGATGATCTGGAAATTCTGCTGCAGCCCCGCCTCGCGCCAGTGCATGCGCAGCAGCCGGTGCGCAATGCCGTGAAACGTACCTACCCACATGGCGCTGGCCGGTACGCGCAGCATGGGTTCGAGGCGCGCACGCATTTCGCCGGCCGCCTTGTTGGTGAAAGTCACCGCCAGAATCGACTGCGGCGATACGCCCTCCACCTCAATCAGCCAGGCAATGCGGTGAATGAGCACGCGCGTCTTGCCGGATCCGGCACCGGCGAGCACCCGCATGTGGGCAGGCGGCGCACCGACGGCTTCGCGCTGGGCCGGGTTCAGCGCGTCGAGAATCAGCGATACATCGTCCATGCGCGCATTGTAACTGTTCGCCATTCCGGACCGTTCATGCACAAGCATGCGGGGGACAAGCTACAATACAGTGAATATCGAGCACGCAAGACGCCATGAAGCACACTGCAATACTGTATCCGCTCCTTGCCGCAACTCTGACGGCCGTGCTGACTGCCTGCGCCACTTCGCCCATGGGCCACCGCCAGCTGCAGCTGTTCTCACAAGGTGAGCTGGCAAAAATGGGCGCCGAGAGCTATCAGCAGATCAAGCAGAAAACACCGATCACGAAAAACAAGGCCGTGCGCAACTACGTCAACTGTGTCGCTCATGCCCTGACACGCGAAATCGGCGGCGAGTGGGAAGTGACGGTATTCCAGTCGGACGAAGTCAACGCATTCGCCCTGCCCGGCGGCAAGATCGGGGTCTACACCGGCCTGCTGGATGTGGCCGAGGGACAGGGCCAGCTCGCCGCCGTCATCGGGCATGAAGTCGGCCACGTTCTGGCCGATCACAGCAATGCACGCATGTCCGCGCAATTCGCCACCTCGGCCGGCGTGCAGCTGCTGGGCGCGGCACTCGGCAGCAGCGGCAGCATTGGCGGCCGGCAAATGATGTCGGCACTCGGACTGGGAGCACAGGTGGGCTTGCTGCTGCCCTACAGCCGCGGCCAGGAAAGCGAAGCCGACCTGATCGGTCTCAAGCTCATGGCCCAGTCCGGTTTCGACCCGCGCGAGGCGGTCGGTCTGTGGCGCAACATGCGTGATGAAGCCGGCGGCGAGCCGCCCGCATTCCTGTCCACACACCCGACCAGCTCCGACCGCATCAAGGCCTTGCAGAACAACATGAAACCGGCACTGCAGGACTATCGCAACAGCAGCGCACGTCCGGCCTGTGGCTGACATTGCCGCGAACCGGCAGATGAAAGACCCGTCATTGCGGCCGGCTGGCCCGCAAACTCACGACTTGCTGTGTATCCTGCCGACAAACACAGGTAAACTGTGCGTCCAAACGGCATAGCTGCCGTTATCCGTTGGTCTTGGTTTGGTGTCGTTGACTGGTCCGTACGGTTTCGCAGTCGAATGACACGTCAATACCAGGATTGGTAGCAATGAATATCTATGTAGGCAATCTGCCGTGGAGCAGTAATGATGAGGATCTTCGCGGTGCCTTCGAGGCATTCGGCACGGTGGACTCCGCCAAGGTCATCACGGATCGGGAAAGCGGACGCTCGCGCGGTTTCGGTTTCGTCGAAATGCCGGACGACGATGCGGCACGCGCCGCCATCGAAGGCATGAACGACAAGGACTTTCAGGGCCGCACGCTGCGCGTCAACGAGGCGCGCCCGCGCACGGATCGCCCGCGGAATCGGGGCAGCTTCTAGCAGACTCGCTCACGCGTTACGAAAAGCCGCCACAAGGCGGCTTTTCTGTTTGTCTCGCCAGTGCAGACAGTACTCTACCGGCGTCGGGCTGGCATCATGGTCTGACAAACCATGCCGCCCCGCATCTGGCGGGGCGGCATGCAGGTCAATAGACGGCTCATGCGAACGATGAGCCGTATTTCTGGCGTCAGGCAGCTGCTGCCCCGCCTTCTTCATGTCGCAGCAAGGCCAACTCGTGGTCCAGCCCCTTGAACAGGGAGATGCAAATCAGCAGCAGGACGAATATGAAGGGCAGTCCTGTACTGATCGCTGCGCCCTGCAATGCGGCCAAGGCATTCTCACCGCCGGCGGCCAGCAGCACGGCGGCCACGAAACCTTCGGCGCAGGCCCAGAACACGCGCTGCGAAACAGGAGCTTCTTCCTTACCGCCGGCAGTGATGGAGTCGACCACCAGCGAACCGGAGTCCGACGAGGTGATGAAGAACACCAGCGCCAGGAGAATGCCGACGAACGACACCAGGCCGGTCAAAGGCAGGTGCTCCGCCATCTGGAACAGTGCCAGCGACTCATCCTCGATGCCCTGAGCCAGCGCACCGACGCCGGACATGGCCTGATCCAGGCCAACGCCACCAAAGGCACTCATCCAGAGAATCGTGACCACCGTCGGCACAATAAGCACGGCGGTGAGGAATTCGCGGATCGTCCGGCCCTTCGACACACGGGCGATGAACATGCCGACGAACGGCGACCAGGAAATCCACCAGGCCCAGTAGAAGATCGTCCAGCCGTGCATAAAGGTCTGGTCGTCACGACCTACGGGGTTGCTGAGCGGCAGGAAGTATTCCACATAGCCCGCAACAGTGGTGCCAATGTTGGCAATGAAGCCGGTCACCGAGCCGGCGAAAATGATGAACAATGCCAGCACCAGTGCGATGCACATATTGATGTTGCTCAGCACTTTGACGCCACCATCGACGCCTTGCACCACCGACCACAGCGCCACTGCTGTGACACCGATGATGATGATCAGCTGTATGCTGAGCGAGTTCGGCGTGTCAATGAGGAAGTGCATGCCGGCCGTGGCCTGCTGGGCGCCGAAGCCGAGCGAAGTTGCCAGGCCGAACAGCGTGGCCAGTACCGCCACCGTGTCGATGACGTTGCCGATCGGGCCCCAGACCTTGTCCCCCAGCAGCGGGTAGAACGCCGACCGGATGGTCAGCGGCAGTCCCTTGTTGTAGGAAAAGAAAGCCAGCGCCAGCGCAACCACGCTGTAAATGCCCCACGGGTGCAATCCCCAGTGATACATGACGGCGCCCAGTGCCGCCTTCTTGGCCTCCTCGGTGCCGCCGGCGATGCCCAGAGGGGAACCGGCCCATTCGGTGAAATAACCAACCGGTTCGGCCACACTCCAGTACATCAGGCCGATGCCCATACCGGCAGCGAACAGCATGGCGAACCAGGACGGCCGCGAGAACTCGGGCCGAGCATCCGGCCCGCCGAGGCGAATCCGGCCATGCGGCAGAAAAATGATCGCCACACAGAAAAGAACGAAGACGGACCCCGCGCTCAGAAACAGCCAATCAAAGGTTTCGATGGCCCAGGTCTTGGCCCCGTCCAGCACATCCATGGCCGTCTGCGGAAATATCGCACAAAACAGGATGAAGAGCACGGCGAGACCACCGCTCCAGACAAACACCGGGTTGTGCAGATCCAGCCCGAATGGGTGGATATTGTCTTGACCGACCTCGTAGTCCGTCTGGTACACCTTTTTCAGAGAATCGATATCGTTACTACTCACGTCACGTATCTCCCTTGCGAAAGAGTTTCGACCATCCAGGGGTGCCGATCTGCGTGAAAACCGGATATCGCAGCGGGAAACGTCATGTCATTCCGGCAAACAGACAATTCTCCCTATGTCGTCGCGCGCTTTGCTAGTGCAGGTCCCAGTCGATAACTTATGAATGCGAAATAACCCCGGATCCGAGCGAGAGATTCTAGCAGATGTTCTGCTTTTATCAATAGAAATAATGTTATCTTACTGTATATTCTGTATTTATCGAAGGTTATACTTTTGTATTATCCATCTTATTCTGAACAAAATCTTTGGCACATGGCGTAACCGACACGAATTCAACCGGATCGGGTCCGTCCGTACGCTGGCGGACTGCTGCCGGCACTGAATACGCCGGGCGGAAAATGCAGGTCAGTATGAGGCAACCGCATACTGCGCATGGTCACGTACACGAACAGAAGCGGGTTCACCTGATAGATCTCGCGCAGTGGCGCAATCAGATCGTCGGCCAAAAGGCCCCGCGCGGCCAATGCGCCCGGATCGATATGCCAATTGACTGCAGAATCCGGATAGGCGCTGGCGAAACGCACATGTGCGTGCATTCGGGGATGCTGCAGCAGGGCTGTCAGCACGTCGCTGCTCGTACCGCCAGACAGGAGACCACCGAGATCAACCCGCAATAGACCCGCCTGCGGTGCGCGCCATAAACGCATCAGGTGATCAATCATCTCGACATTGTCCCGCCGTTCGCGGTGCGCATGCACAGCGGCGATAACGGTCACACCGGCTGTCAGGGCGCTGCGCAGGGCGAGCGGATCAATACTGGCGCGAGCCGAATCGCCGCCGGCACCGACTGCACCTATCGGCAGCTGCAGTTCGATGTCATTGGCGGCCAACGCCTCGTAGAATGCGATTGCACGCATGTCATCGAGCTCGATGTTCTGGCGCACGGGTTGCCATGTCACTGCCTTGATGCCGCGGTCGATCCAGTACATGAGACGCTCGAGAGCATCGGGCCGGTACGGGTGAATCGACACTACGGGCTCGATGCGATCCGGTGCCTGTTGCGCAAGCCATTCGACATAGGCATTGGCCGTGTGGCCATGCGTACCCGGAATGTCGCGCTGGCCACCATCTTCATAACGCCAGCCGCGCGCCAGCAGCCGCACGCGGTAGGCGCCCGGCATGGCATCGATCTGGCGCAACAGGCGAGATGCATAGAGCGCGTCGGCGTGCCCGGCCTTATCAATGCCGGCCGCGCTGAAGCGCAATTGCTGCCGCAGCCATGCCAGCGGTCCGGCACTTCGGCCATGGAAACTGTCGTTCGCAATCGTGCCGGTGCCGAGCTGACCATCGGCGATTACCGCCGCTCGGTAATCGATGACGGCATGGCCGTCCAGATCTTCGAAAGCAGCCTCGACCAGTGCCTGCGCTCGTGCCGACAGCACCCAGGGCGCATCTTCCGGAGCGTAGCTGAAAGCACCGCCGAAATGGGCGAGAAAGCTGCGCCAGCCGGTCAATGCCAGCAGCAGAAGCAGCCCCCCGATCACCAGCATCAGGAACAGACGGCGCCACAGTGCGTGCCTGGTGGATGTCGCAGCCATGCGCGGCACTATACCGCAGACGGGCTTGCATTCGCCGAGCACCGTGCAATGGTAGGCTGTGCACGTATTACATGCAGAGGAGCCGACCAGTTCATGACGTCCACTTACTGCGGCGAGGATTTGTCGCTGCTGAGCTTCAACATGCAGGTGGGCGTCGGCACCAAGCGTTACCGCGAATACATCACGCGCGGCTGGCGCCATCTGCTGCCGAGCACGGAGACGCATGCAAATCTGGATCGCATTGCGGAACTGGTGAACGGGCACGACTTCGTCGGCCTGCAGGAAATCGACGCCGGCAGCTGGCGCAGCGGCCAGATCAACCAGCTCGAGTGGCTGGCCGAACAGGCCGGCTTCAGATACTGGCACATTCAGATCAACCGCGATTTCGGCCAACTGGCGCAACACGGTCTGGGCCTGCTGGCGCGCCACGCACCCTTCGATGTGTCCGAGCACAAACTGCCCGGGCGCCTGCCCGGGCGCGGCGCCCTGCTGGCCCGCTTCGGCACCCCGCAGCAGGCCCTAACCGTGGTGGTGACGCATCTGGCGCTGACGCGCGGCAGTCGCAACCAGCAACTGGCGGCGATCTGCGAGCTGGTGGCCAATGATGCACATGTCATCGTCATGGGCGATACCAACTGCACCGCGGCGCGCCTACATGACGATACCGCGCTGACAGCCAGCCGTCTGCAGGTGCTTGCGCAGCGCCTGCCGACCTTCCCCAGCTGGCGACCGCGGCGCGGCATCGACCATATTCTGACCACCCCGGAAATACAGGTACGCCGGGCACGCGTGCTCGATGTGCGGTTATCCGATCACCGACCGGTGCAGATGTGCGTCAGCCTGCCGCAGACGCTGCGCCAGGCTCTGTTGGCACAGTAGCGAGCGCGGCCCTACAGATAGGGCGAAAACAGCCAGCAGAAGGAATCCCGCAACCGTACCAGCCAGCGCCGGTCGCGCAGATCCGCCAGCGTGTACGGCCTGCTCTGGCCGACGGTCTGCCGGATGTGACGAATGAGTTCCGTCACGCTGGCCGGATCATGGATTTCGACGCCCAGCTCGAAATTCAGCCGCAGACTGCGCGGATCGATGTTGGGCGAGCCGATCAGCGCATAATCATCATCGACCACGAACAGTTTGGTATGCACGAACGGCGGCGGCTGCAGATAGACTTGCACACCCCGCTTCAGCAGCCACGTCAGGCCGTGGCGTGCTGCCCAGGCGACGTAAGGCAGGTTATTGCGTGCGGGCAGCACCACCGACACCTCGATGTTGCGCAGCGCCGCCGACTGCAGGGCCCCGGCGAGCATGTCCGAGGGCAGGAAATACGGGGTCATGATCAGCACCCGCGTATGCGCCGAGGATACCGCCGCGACCAGCAGGGTGGTGAGCCGTTCGACATCGCGCGTGGGGCCGTCATTGACGCAGCGGCAAGCAACACTACCAGCCCGAGCGGCTTGTTGCGGCGCACTGATGCTGCGCTGCTCGCCGGCAGCGAATGCCCAGTCACCCAGGAATACGGCTTCGATCTGGCGTACCACCGGCCCGGTCAGCCGAAAGTGCATGTCCTCCACGCCGCCGCGCGTGGCGAAATGCCGATCGCCGATATTCATGCCGCCAGTGAAGGCCACCCTGCCGTCGACTACCAGCATCTTGCGGTGATTGCGCAGATTCAGCTGCAGCGAAGGCGGCAGCAGCTTCGGCGGCAGAAAGCGGGCCACTCGGACACCGCGGCCCCGCAGCAGCCGCACCGGGCGGCGCCGCGGCCAGGCGTAGTATTCGCCAATGCCGTCGATCAGTACTCGTACATCGACACCGCGCTCGGCCGCGCGACCCAGCGCGTTGATGAAACGCCTGCCGACGTGATTGGTTTCGAAGATGTAGGTACACAGATAGATGAATGACTCGGCCCGCTCGATGTCTTCCAGCATGCGCGGATAGGCCTTTTCGCCGTTATGCAGCACGTCCATGCTGTTGCCGGCAACCAGTGGCCAGGCCGACAGGCGATCACCAGCTGCCGCCAGCCCCAGTCGGGCATCCTCAATCAGCCCGCGATAGTCGCGCAAGCGGGCATGCGCCCCCGGCCGATGCGCGCCCAGGCCATGGCGCGACTGGCGCTCCAGGCGGCGCGCCGCCACATGCACGCGGTTGATGCCAAACATGTAGTACAGCAGAGGCCCCAACGGCGGAAACAGCAGGGAAACCCCAATCCAGCCAAACGCAGCGCTAGGCTGACTCTTGTGCAGCAGCGCGTGCAGTGCCGCCGCCAGCGCACTGACCTCAATGGCCACGAGCATCAGCCAGAACCAGGCTGAACCGGGCGCAATCAAGTCAGGCAGCCAGTCTTCCAGGTTCATGACAATGCAGAATTGCCTGCCCTGCGGCGCCTGCATGGCGCGGCGACACCGATTGCTGCGGTCGGGCTGAGCGGCATGCGGACGGAGAACGACATGCCGGCAGTTTAGCCGCAGACATTGCACTCTGCACGCGGCAGCATGATTGCCGTGCACGGGGCGATTCTATAACCTCGCCGTGTCGAGCCACGGCCATGGCCAGCTGCATGGCTCGCTCGTCTGGTCACAATCAGAAAACAGGGAGTTTTTGCGACACGGTCCATGCTGGTGAATCTATTGCACAATCTGCCCCTGCGGGTGCGACATCTCAGCCCCGGCTGCTTTGCCATCGTCATGGCGACGGGCATTGTGTCCATCGACTTGCATTTGCACGGCATGCCGTGGCTGGCACGGACTCTGCTGGGCATCAATGTGAGCGTCTGGGCATGGCTGCTGCTCCTGAGCGCATGGCGGCTGGCAGCCTGGCCCCATGACATGCTGCGGGACTTCCGCAACCCGGCGCGCGGCCCGGGTTTCATGACGCTGTCGGCCGGCACGCTGGTGCTGGCCAGCCAGTGTGTGACGGTAGTCGAGTTGCCCGCAATTGCGGCCGCGCTGACCGCAGTCGGCGCTGTCAGCTGGTTGCTGCTGCTGTATCTGTTCCTGGCGGCGGCCATGATGGCCGCCAGCAAGCCCAGTTTCGTCAAGAGCATCAATGGCGGCTGGCTGATCATGGTGGTGGCCACACAGGCCGTGTCCGCCAGCATCAGTCAGCTCGGCAGCGGCTCGCCCCTGCTGCACTTCAGCGCCGTGAGCCTGTTCATGCTGGGCGCGATGCTGTACGTCATCATCATCACTCTGCTGTTCTACCGCATGGTGTTTCGGCGTCTGCAGGCACACGACCTAACGCCGCCGTACTGGATCAACATGGGCGCGCTGGCCATTACCACGCTGGCCGGCAGCCTGCTGGTGCTGCATACCGGTGACAGCAATACACTGTCGGATCTGCTGCCCTTTCTGAAGGGTTTCACGACCTTTTTCTGGGCCACCGCCACCTGGTGGATCCCTCTGCTGCTGATCCTGGGCTACTGGCGCCACGTTCACTGCGGCATACCACTGCGCTATGAGACCTCATACTGGAATATCGTTTTTCCGGTCAGCATGTATGCCGTGGGCACCTTCTACCTGGCGGCTGCCCTGGACGAGACATTCCTGCGCGCAATCCCGGCTGTCGGCGTGTATGTGGGCTTCGCCGTCTGGCTGATCGTCGCTGTGGCGGGCCTGCACCGTGGCCTGACGTGTGCGCGTACAGCCTGAACACGACAGGCCGGCCCGCGCAAACGCCAGCGACGCTCAGATGGCCGCCCTCCTGAGCTCGTCTTCATGCAGATCGAAACTGTCGGCGCGCGCCATCCGCCAGTACAGACGATATGTGCCATGCAGCTCGCGCGCATCCAGTAATTCGCCGGGCTCGAGGAAGCGATACAGCTCTGAAAACGAGCGGATTTCGGTGGCCGAGATACGCGACAGCACATGCTCCGGACCGAGCCGTGCCGGGTGGTCCACGCCGGCCGCCTCCAGCATTTCCCGCAGTGCCTTGAGCGTATTGTCGTGAAAATTGCGCACCCGCTTGCTCTTCAGCTCCACATCCAGATGGCGACCGCGGCGCGGATCCTGCGTCGCCACGCCACTCGGACAGCGCCCGGTATGACACTGGCGCGCCTGGATGCAACCGAGCGAGAACATGAAGCCGCGCGCCGCGTTGCACCAGTCCGCACCCAGCGCCAGCATGCGCGCCATGTCGAATGCCGACACCACCTTGCCGGCTGCGGCGACGCGCACATGCGGACGCAAACCGGCGCCCACCAGCGTGTTGTGCACCAGCAGCAGAGCCTCGGTCAGCGGCAGGCCGAGCCGATTGGTGAACTCGATCGGTGCTGCCCCGGTGCCGCCCTCGGAGCCGTCCACCACCACGAAATCGGGATGCTCGCCGGTTTCCAGCATGGCCTTGACCAGCGCGAACCATTCCCACGGGTGGCCGATGGCAAGCTTGAAGCCAATCGGCTTGCCGTTGGACAGCTGGCGCAGTCGGGCGATGAAGCTCATCATCTCCAGCGGTGTGGAAAAGGCCGTATGCGCAGCCGGCGAGACCACTGTCCTGCCCACCGGCACGCCGCGCGTGCGGGCGATCTCGGGGGTCACCTTGGGCCCCGGCAGCACGCCGCCGTGGCCTGGCTTGGCACCCTGCGACAACTTGATTTCGACCATGCGCACCTGCTCGTCGACAGCATTGGCCCGAAACAGATCTTCGCTGAAAGTGCCGTCCTCATTGCGACAACCGAAATAGGCGGTGCCCAGTTCCCACACCAGATCGCCGCCGTGACGGTGGTAGGGCGAGATCGAGCCCTCTCCGGTATCGTGATAGAAGCCACCCAGGCGCGCGCCGATATTGAGTGCGCTGATGGCATTGGCCGACAAGGAGCCGAAACTCATGGCCGAAATGTTGAACGCACTGGCACTGTAGGGTTGCGCACGGCTACTGCCGACATCCACCCGGAAATCATGCGAATCGATCTGTGCAGGCTGCAACGACGGGTTGAGCCATTCATAGTCTTCCTGGTACATGTCGAGCAGCGACCCGAATGGCTTCTGGTCCAGCACATTCTTGGCCCGCTGGTAGACCAGCGAACGCTGTTCGCGCGAGTAGGGCCGTTTCTCCATGTCCGATTCGATGAAGTACTGTCGGATCTCCGGGCCGATCGCCTCCATCTGATAGCGGAAATGCGCCATGATCGGATAGTTGCGGCTGACGGTATGCCCGCGCTGCAGCAGGTCCCAACTGCCGAGAGCGGCCAGCGGCCCGCAGATCAACAGCGGCAGCAGGCTCCACAGGCTGAAGAACAGCCCGACAAGTGACAGCACTGTCACCAGGACGCAGCTCAGGTACGCCCCATAGCGGCGTGGCGGCAGATGATCCTTCCAGGACTTGCTTGCTGTGACCGTGTCATTCATGCCTCGACTCCTCAGACCGGTACCACCGTTCCCATGCCGGAGTATACGCAACCCTATATCAGACAGTGGCTGCCTCGCCCGGCGGTTTGCTGCACCCCTCCAAAGCTGGAACCATTCTGGACTAAAATACCGCCGGATTCGACCGCAGGCAGGAAAACATGCAAAAAGACGACTCAACAGCATAATAAACTTGTAATCAGGTCCTATTTATTCAATTTCGCTATTGCTTATTAGACCTTAGTCGCATATAATATACATGTCGTCGCACAGCCGTGCGGACGCGTCTCAGTATCTTGTTTTTCGGCCTCTGCCAAGAGCATAACCCCACTCCTGGACAGCAGACAACAGGAATGGGGAGCCCGCCTTGGCGAGCAACAGGAGGGTTTAGTTATGACTGCAGTTCGTGATTTTCTGGTTGCGTTCGGTGTCGTGTCCGGCGTCCTGATGGCTCTGGTCTCCTTCGTCTTCGTTGGCTCGACGCTGATGAACGAATTCGCCGGCCTGTCCGAGATGGGCCGTGCATTAGTGGCCGCAGCCGCAACGTCGATCTTTCTGGCAGTACCGATCGCCGCCGTCGGCACCAGCCGTGACTTTCTTCAGATTGATCGCAACGCTGCCTGATCACAGCCGCAGCAGGCGATAATCGAATACAACCGCAGCCCGGCATCGGGCTGCGGTTTTTTTATTGTCACGACTGCAGATCACTCAGCCGGCAGCGGCCTGGCGTACCTGGCGATCGCGTTTTTTCATGTGCACGAGCAGCAGGGAAATGGCCGCCGGTGTGACGCCGGGAATGCGTGCCGCCTGGCCCAGCGTCGCCGGCTGCACCGCCATCAGCTTGTCCTGCACTTCCTTCGACAGGCCGGTGACCCCGGCGTAGTCCAGATCGGCCGGCAGCGCAGTTTCCTCGTGTGCGCGTCGCCGTTCGATTTCGGCCGTCTGGCGTTCGATGTAACCGCTGTACTTGGCCTGCACCTCGACCTGCTCGGCAATCTGTGCTGCCAGCAGGGCATCGTCAGCCAGCTCCGGGCCGTCGGTGACGGCGGCCACCAGGGCATGATCCACCTCCGGGCGCCGCAGCAGATCCATGGCCGGCGTCGGCTCCCTGAGCGCCTTGCCCAGCGCCGCCGCGCCGGCATCGGCACCGAAGTGCTGCGGCTTGACGGTGATCGCCTGCAGTCGCGCCTGCTCCGCGGCGACGGCCACACGCTTGCGCTCGAACAGCCGCCAGCGCCGCTCGTCGATCAGACCCAGCTCGCGGCCGGTCGGTGTCAGACGCAGGTCGGCATTGTCTTCGCGCAGCAGCAGGCGGTGCTCGGCGCGCGAGGTGAACATGCGGTATGGCTCCAGCGTGCCCTGCGTGATCAGATCATCGATCAACACACCGAGATAGGCCTCGTCTCGCCGCGGCCACCACGGCGCCTCGCCACGTACCGCGCGCGCGGCATTGATGCCGGCCAGCAGACCCTGCGCCGCCGCTTCTTCATAACCCGTGGTGCCATTGATCTGGCCGGCGAAATACAACCCATCAACGGCCCTGGTTTCGAGGGTGTACTGCAGGCCGCGCGGGTCGAAATAGTCGTATTCGATGGCGTAGCCCGGCCGCGTGATGTGTGCCTGCTCGAAACCGGCAATGGAATGCACCAGCTTTTGCTGTGTATCGAAGCCGAGACTGGTGGAGATGCCGTTCGGATAGACCTCCTGCACGCCCAGTCCTTCCGGCTCAATAAAGATCTGGTGCGCATCCTTGTCGGCGAAGCGCTGTATCTTGTCCTCCACCGACGGGCAGTAACGCGGCCCCACGCCCTCGATGTTGCCGGAATAGATGGCCGATTCGCCCAGATGGGCGCGGATGATGTCGTGCGTGCGTGCGTTGGTGAAGGTGATGTGGCACGGCACCTGGCGCGGGTGCTGCTCGCGCTGGCCCAGAAACGAGAACACCGGTGCCGGATCGTCGCCAGCCTGCACGGCCAGGCGGCTGAAGTCTATGCTCTTGCCGTCGATGCGCGGCGGCGTGCCGGTCTTCAGCCGGCCGACGTCGAAATCCATCGCCCGCAGGCGCTCGGCCAACGCATTTGACGGTGCATCACCGGCGCGGCCGCCACCGTATTGACGATGGCCGATATGCACGCAGCCGCCGAGGAAGGTGCCCACCGTCAGTACCACGGCCGGTGCATGGAAGGTCAATCCCATGCGCGTCACCACGCCGCTGACGCGGCCGTGTTCGATCATCAGGTCGGCCACGGACTGCTGAAACAGATGCAGGTTGGGCTGGTTTTCGATCTGCTTGCGGATGGCGCTTTTGTACAGTTCGCGATCGGTCTGCGCGCGCGTCGCGCGCACCGCCGGCCCCTTGCGTGCATTGAGACGCCGGAACTGGATGCCGCCGGCATCCGCAGCGTGCGCCATGGCGCCGCCCAGGGCATCGATCTCGCGCACCAGATGCCCCTTGCCGATGCCGCCGATGGCGGGATTGCAGGACATCTGGCCGATGGTTTCGATCTTGTCGGTGAGCAGCAGCGTGCGCCGCCCCATGCGCGCCGCCGCCAGCGCGGCTTCCGTACCGGCATGACCGCCGCCAATGACAATGATTTCAAAACGGGTGGAGCTGTTCATGATTTGCACCGAACATGCAGGGCAGCCCACAGCCGTGAGCAGCCGCTCGATTATGAGGACAACCGGTTATTTTACTGCCAATTGGTCAGGACGAAAAATCCACAGCAGTCCGGCGCAGCAGCTCCAGCAGATCAGCCCAGTCATCGCGCACCAGATCCGCGATGCGGATGCGCCCCTGCTGCATGGCCACGCGCAGATGATAACCGCGACCGTCGGCGAGCGGCTCGATCAGTTCGCGCGCCAGCAGGCGTTGCAGCGCCTTGTCGATGTCCGTCTGCGCCACCGCCCGGTCCAGCAGATCGTACTGTGTGGCAATGAAGTCGATGGCTCGCCGCAGCGTCTGCGCAGGGACATCGCCGTCGAAATCCAGACGCAGACGATCCGGCAGGCTGGTCGCAGTGGTCGGCGTCCGCCCGGCCGGCACGCTGATGCGCAGACGACCGCTGATGTGCCCGGCGGGCGTGGTCAGCTCGAAGGTCTGCAGATCCAGCGACGGTGCTGCCACCAGCAACAATGCATACAGCTGCTGCAGCATGCTGTCGGCAGGTTGCGCGGGCGCGGCAAGGCTGCGCAGGCGCCTGATCAATGCAGACCAGTCCGGCGTCAGACTGCCGCTGCCGACCAGCCGCAGCGGGCCGTACCGGGTATCGTCATGGCTGATGCGGTCGACGCTTGCAGCGAGACGCTGCGCCCCGTTCTCCGTCGCATCAACCGCGAAACGCCAATTCAGGCCGTCGAGGCGCAAGCCCGCACGCCGGTCCCGACCGAGCTGCACGGAATCGACACGCACAGTGCCCGTCGTGTGCCGCTGCCTATCCGCACCGCTCACCTGCAGGCTGGCCTGCAGAGCGCGGAACCTGAACTGCTGCCGCCCAGCGCCGGCAATGCGCAGCCACGGCCACTGCAGCGACAATTGCACGGCAGCCGCGTCCAGCGCTGCAAATGCACGCATGTTGAAGCCGGCAGTTGCTGCATACACTGCCGCATCCGGCCCGGTGGCAACGAAGCGCATTGCCGGCAGACCGGCATGGCTGATGATGTCTGTACCCAGCGTGATGCTTGTCCAGGCCCGCAGCGGCGCCGGCGCGGGCACGAAAGTCCGCCGCGGCCAGAGCGATGCCGGCCGCAGCCGGCTTTCCACCAGAGCAACGACAGGTGCAACCCGCGGCGCCGCGGCGGGTGCATCCGCATAGGCCACCGGGCCGTGGTGCACGGTGCTGGCCACGGTCAGCAGCGGGCACGGCGATGCGGTACAGAATGCATCGGCCGGCCGTACGGTGACGCGCACCTCGGAATGGAACCAGCCACGCTGAAAATGGCTGTCCACAAGCTGCATCACGCCCGGCTGGTCCAGCCGGGCAACGCGAGCATCGAATGCATGTTCCAGCGCCAGGCCGATTGCGGCCGGCATGCCCAGCAGCAACGCTGCCAGCACCAGCAGGCCGATCAGCAGACTGCGCCCGATCATTGCACGCATGAAACCACCAGCACATCAATCGCTACCGGCATCGCGGTTCAAAAACATTTCACTACAGGGGATAATCCCGGCCATCGCCGTGCATACGACCCAGCCGCCAATGGCAGAAGATACCAGAAGACGCATCCGCAGCTTCGTGCGCCGTGAAGGACGCCTGACTCCCGGTCAGCAACGCAATCTCGAGCGTCTGTGGCCCGTTCACGGTCTGGCAATGCCGGCACGGCCACTAGACTGGGATCGGCAATTCGGCCGCACGGCGCCGCGCACGCTGGAAATCGGTTTCGGTGCCGGCGAGGCGCTGGCAGAGCTGGCGGTGGCGCATCCGCAGCGTGACTTCATCGGCATCGAGGTGTACCGCAACGGTGTCGGCCGTCTGCTGGGCGCAGTGGATCGTGCAGGCGCACGCAACGTGCGCGTATTCTGCGCCGATGCGACCGAGGTACTGCCGCGCGCCTTCGCGCCCGCCAGTGTCGACGAGGTGCTGCTGTATTTCCCCGACCCCTGGCCCAAGAAGCGCCATCACAAGCGCCGTATCGTGCAGCCGGCCTTCGCCGACGAGGTGGCACGCATTCTGGCACCGGACGGCATCTGGCGTCTGGCGACCGACTGGCGCGACTACGCCGAGCACATACGAGAGGTGCTCGATGCGCATGCCGGCTTCGTCAATATCGGCGACCGCAACGGCTGGGTCAGCGCCCCGCCGCGCATCACCACGCGCTTCGAGCAGCGCGGTCTGCGCCGGGGTCACGACGTGCACGATCTGGCTTATCGGCGCCGGTCACCGGTCGCTGACGGACGCTCGGCATGACTTGCCAGCACCCGCGTTTGTCGTCAAAGTGCAGGCATGTCGATTACACATCCCATCATCGCGGTGACCGGCTCGTCGGGCGCCGGCACATCGACCGCCCGTATTGCCTTCCAGCGCATCTTCCATCGACTCGGGGCACGTGCGGCATTCGTCGATGGCGATGCATTTCACGCCTACAGCCGCCCGGACATGGCTCGCGCCGTGCAGCGTGCCACCATTCGCGGCGAGAATTTCAGCCATTTCGGGCCGGGCGCGAATCATCTCGACCAGCTGGAAGCGCTGTTCGCGGAATACGGTGAACTCGGCACCGGCAAGATCCGGCATTATCTGCACGACGAGATCGAGGCGGCGGAATACAACCAGGAACCCGGCCACTTCACCGAATGGGAGCCGCTGGACGCCAATACCGACATGCTCATGTACGAGGGGCTGCACGGCGCCGCCGTCACCGACCAGGTGGACATCAGTCAGTACGTCGATTTCACCGTCGGCATGGTGCCCACCATCAACCTGGAGTGGATCCAGAAGATCCGCCGCGACACGGATGAGCGCGGCTATGCACCGGAGGACGTGGCCAAGGTGATCCTGCGACGCATGCCCGACTACGTGCGCTACATCACACCGCAGTTCTCGCGCACCGATGTCAATTTCCAGCGCGTGCCGCTGGTGGACACCTCGGATCCGTTCGTCGCCCGCGACGTGCCGGCACCGGAAGAGTCCATGGTCGTCATCCGCTTTCGCGATCCGGCCGGCTGGGCAGTCGACTTTCCCTACCTGCTGGCCATGATCCACGGTTCGCACATGTCCCGGCCCAATACCATCGTGGTGCCCGGCACCAAGATGCGCATGGCCATCGAGATCGCCATCGGCCCCATCATCGGCCGCATTCTCGAACGCCGCCGGCAGGCCCTCGAGCCGTCCCAACCATAGGAGAGCGCCATGCAATACCACACTCTCGGACGCACTGGTATCCAGGTCAGCGCCCTGTGCCTGGGCAGCATGACCTGGGGCCAGCAGAATACCGAAGCCGAGGCCCACGCGCAGCTCGACCATGCCTGCGACCATGGCATCAATTTCGTCGATACCGCGGAAATGTATCCGTCGCCGCGCAGCGCCGACAAGCAGGGCCTGACCGAACAATATCTCGGCAACTGGCTGACCGCCTCCGGCCGGCGCGACCAGATGATCATCGCCAGCAAGGTGGCCGGTCGCAGCAGCATGGACTGGCTGCGTGACAACGGTGCACCGACCCGCCTGACACCGGCCCAGATTCGCGCCGCCGTGGAAGGCAGTCTGCGCCGCCTGCAGACCGATTACATCGATCTGTACCAGCTGCACTGGCCCGACCGGCACACGAATTTCTTCGGCCGACGCGACTATGTCCATCGTCCCGATGACGATGCCGTACCGCTGGAGGACAGTCTCGGCGAACTCGGCCGGCTGGTGGAACAGGGCAAGATCCGTCATGTCGGCCTGGCCAACGAGACACCGTGGGGGCTGATGCATTGCCTGGCCGTGGCCGAGCGCACCGGACTGCCGCGCGTGGCATCGGTCCAGAACCCCTATTCCCTGCTCAACCGCAGCTTCGACATCGGCCTGGCCGAATGCGCCCAGCGAGAGGATGTCAGTCTGCTGGCCTATTCGCCGCTGGCGTTCGGCGTGCTCACCGGCAAATACAAGCACGGCGCGCGCCCGGATCGCGCACGCATGACTCTGTGGGAAGGGTTTTCCCGCTACGCCAGCGAGCGCGGCATGGCGGCCGCCGCGCATTATGTCGCCATCGCCGAAAAGGCCGGCCTGAGCCCGGCCCAGATGGCGCTGGCCTTTGTCATCGGCCGCAGTTGTGTCACCAGCACCATCATCAGCGCGACGACGCTCGACCAGTTGCGCAACAACATTGCCAGCATCGACCTGCAACTGCCCGACAAGGTGCTCGAACGCATCGACGCCCTGCATGCGGAGGACAACAATCCCTGTCCCTGACGGCAGCGGTTATAATGCCCGTCCCACGCCTGTCTGAAGCCACCGGATGACGACCGCCACCGCCCGTGCACACAGCAACATCGCGCTGATCAAGTACTGGGGCAAGCGGGATGCGGCCCGCAATCTGCCGGCGGCCGGTTCCATTTCCATCACGCTGGAAGGCCTGCACACCGACACCCGGGTCGATTTCGATCCGACCTTGGCTGCCGACACCTGCGAGCTCGACGGCGAGCCGGTCGCAACCGAGCGCATGCGCCCGCTGCTGGATCACATACGTGCCCGCGCCGCCATCGAATCCCGCGCCCGCATCATCACGCACAACAACTTCCCCACCGGCGCCGGACTGGCGTCCTCTGCTTCCGGCTTCGCGGCGCTGACGCTGGCAGCCACCGCTGCCGCCGGCCTGCAATTGAGCCGGCGGCAACTGTCGACACTGGCCAGACTCGGTTCCGGCTCGGCGGCACGCTCACTGTTCGGCGGCTATGTCGAAATGCTGCGCGGCAGTGCCGCCGACGGCCATGACGCCCATGCCGTACCGCTGCTGGACGCCGCCGACTGGCCGCTGGCGGTGGTGGTCGCCATCACCGACGCCGACGCCAAGGCCGTCGATTCGCGCCGCGGCATGACCGCCAGCGCGGCCGGTTCGCCGTTCTACGCCAGCTGGCTGCGGCAGACGGATGCCGATCTGGTCGCCATGCGCGCCATCATCGCGCAGCACGATTTTCATGCCCTGGGTGCGCTGGCTGAACACAACTGCCTGAAGATGCATGCCCTGATGCTGTCCACGCAGCCCGCCCTGCTGTACTGGAACGGCGCCACGGTGAACGCCATGCATGCCCTGCGCGCATTGCGCAAGGACGGCGTGCCGGTCTACTTCACCATTGACGCCGGGCCGCAGATCAAGGCGTTGTGTCCGCCGGAGTTCGCCGCCACCACAGCCGCGACACTGGCAGCCGTGCCGGGCGTGCAGTCCGTGCTGCGCACCGGCCTGGGTCCAGGTGCGCATCTGCTGTCATGAGCAGCACCATTTCCGCACCCGGCAAGATGTTTCTGCTCGGCGAATACGCCGTGCTGGAAGGCGCCCCCGCGTTGCTGACCGCAGTCGACCGGCGCGTCCATCTCACCGTGGCCAAGGCGCAGGGGCCATGCTGGCACATCCACGCGCCGGCCATCGGCATCGACGGACAGCGACTGCATGCCGACGGCAGCCTGCCGGCAACGCTCGATGCCGCCATGCGCGACCGTCTGCGGGTCTTCGACGCCGTGCGCGCCACGACTGCGGCGGCCGGCGCGCGTCCCGAACAGCCCCTGGCGCTGCATGTCGACAGCAGTGCACTGCAGGACGGTACTCATAAACTGGGGCTTGGTTCCAGTGCCGCCGTCGCCGTGGCGCTGACCGCCGCACTGCTGCAGGCATCCGGGCAGCAACCCGGACGCGACCGGCTGTGCCGTCTGGCCATGGCGGCACATCGGCGCGCGCAGCAGGGCGGCGGCAGCGGCGCCGATGTGGCCACCAGCATTCACGGCGGCATCGTTTCGTTTGCCGACGGCACCGCGCAAGCTGCACCCGACTGGCCGGCGGAACTGGCTGTGCTGGCCGTGATGACCGGCACCGGCGCCGACACGACCGAACTGGTGCAGCGTGTCGTCGAGTACGGCAGACGCGAACCGGCACGCTATCGCGACCAGATGGGTCATCTGCAAACACTGGCGGGCGAGGCGCGGCAGGCGCTGACCGATGGCGCTGCCTTTCTGGCGCTGGCGGACGATTACTTCGAAGCGCTGCGCGCACTGGATGCCGGTGCCCGGGCCGGCATCGTGCTCGAACAGCATCTGCAACTGGCGACGCTGGCGCGCCACCACGGTGCCGTATTCAAGACCACCGGCGCCGGCGGCGGCGATCTGGGCCTGCTGTTCACGTATCGGGGCCGGCCCGCCCGGCAGCTGATCACCGCTCTGGACGAGCACGGCATGCGCCGCATACCGTTGCAGATCGGCGCCAGTGGCCTGCATGGCATCTGAATTGTGGCAATTGCCTCCTCACGCGGCGGCAAACGCGTTATCCTGTAATGCATACGGTCGTCATCATCGTCTCCATGCACCCACCGCCCGCCATGGCCTAGCTCATGAGTCATTCCCGTATTCCCGGTTTTTACAAGTTTTCCGTTGCCGACCGTCTGCAATTGCTGTTCGAGCGGGGCGTCATCGGCGAGGCCGAATACCACATGCTGATGGATGGCGCGCAGGTGATGAATGCCGATACCGCCGACCGGCTGGTGGAAAACGTCATCGGCACGTTCAGCCTGCCCATGGGACTGGGTCTGAATTTCCGCATCAATGCGCAGGATTATCTGGTGCCGATGGTGGTCGAGGAGCCATCCATCATCGCCGCGGTGTCCGCGGCGGCCAAACTGGTGCGCAATGCCGGCGGCTTCGACAGCCACGCCGATGATCCGCTGCTGATCGGTCAGATCCAGGTGGTGGGGCTGACCCACGCCGCCCAGGCGCAGCAGGCGCTGTTGCAGGCCAGGGAGGAGATCCTCAATCTCGCCAACAGCCTGCACCCGAACATGGTGGCCCGCGGCGGCGGCGCGCGCGATCTGGAAGTGCATGTGCACGGTGACATCGATGGCCACGGCGAAATGCTGGTCGTGCATCTGCTGGTGGATACGCGCGATGCCATGGGCGCGAACCTGGTCAACACCATGTGCGAGGGTGCCGCACCGCTGATCGAGAAGATCACCAGCGGCCAGGTGTTCCTGCGTATTCTGTCGAATCTCACCGACCGCGCGCTGGTGCGGGCCAGCGCCACCATCGGCGTCGATTCGCTGGCCAGCAACGGCTATTCCGGCGAGCAGGTGCGCGACGGCATCGTGCTGGCCAATGCTTTCGCGCGTACCGACCCATACCGCGCCACGACACACAACAAGGGCATCATGAACGGGGTCGACGCGGTCGCCATCGCCAGCGGCAACGACTGGCGCGCCATCGAGGCGGCTGCGCACGCATATGCCGCCCGCAGCGGCCGCTACCAGGCGCTGACGCGCTGGTACGTCAATGACATCGGCAATCTGGTCGGTGAGCTGACGCTGCCGCTGAAAGTCGGCACGGTCGGTGGCCAGGTGCAGTCCAACCAGGCCGTGCTGCTGGCGCACCGGCTGATGGGCATCGAATCCGCGGCGGAACTGGCGCAGATCATGACCGCGGTCGGTCTGGCACAGAACCTGGCGGCACTGAAGGCACTGTCCACCGAAGGCATTCAGCGCGGTCACATGACTCTGCATGCGCGCAGTGTCGCCATTGCCTCCGGCGCCACCGAAGACCAGTTCGAAGACGTGGTCGAACGTCTGATCGCCGCCGGCGACATCAAGGTCTGGAAGGCCCGGGAGATCCTGGCGGAACTGGCGACGGAAGAAACCACACAGCCAGCCAGCCGCGGCGATTCGGCCCTGCAGGCGGAGCAGCCCCGGCCGGCCAGCGCCAGCGCCAGCGATCAGGGCTACGGCAAGATCATTCTGCTGGGCGAGCATTCCGTGGTGTATGGCCATCGCGCCGTGGCGGCGGCCATTCCGCTGTCGATACATGCCAGCATCCAGCGCCAGCCGCAAGCCGTCGACTTGCTTATCCCGCGCTGGGGCGTCGAAATGACGCTGGGCGAGGCCGGCGGCAAGCCCAGTTCGCTGGAACGCTCGCTGGCCCTGATCATCGAGCGGCTCGGCGTGGCCGGCCGCGGCATGCAGATCGAAGTCTCGCCGCATGTGCCGCGCGCCAATGGCCTGGGCGCATCGGCGGCACTGGCCGTGGCCGTCATTCGCGCCATGGCGCGCTGTTTCGAGGTGACCATCAGCGAACAGGAAATCTGCAAGCTGGCTTACGACTGCGAAAAGATCGCCCACGGCACGCCATCCGGCATCGACAACACGCTGGCGACATTCGGCCAGCCCATTCTGTACAACAAGGCCGGCGTCGCGCCACGCATTCGTGAGCTGCAGCTGGCGCGCAGCATTCCGGTGGTGATCGGGCTGTCCGGCGTGCAGACGCTGACGGCACAGACGGTGGCCGATATTCGTGCCGCCTGGCAGCGCAACCCACAACGCTACGAATCCATTTTTACGCAAATCGACGGTTTGGCGCAGGCCGGCGCACAGGCCCTGGAGAAGGGTGATCTGGAGGAGCTGGGCGATCTGATGAACATCGATCAGGGTCTGCTCAATGCGCTGCAGGTATCAAGCTGGGAAATCGAGGAGCTGGTGCAGATCGCCCGCCGCAACGGCGCCCTCGGCGCCAAGCTGACCGGCGGCGGTGGTGGTGGTGCCATGATCGCCATCGCCGAGGAACAGCGCACCGAAGGCATTGCCAACGCCATGCGCCGCGCCGGCTATCGCACATTCGTGACAGAAATCCGCTGATGCGGCCTGCCAAGGAGAATGTCAGTGCCCGACGATAATGCCAACCGTGTGGTGTCATTCGACGACGAGTCGCTGATTCTGGTCGATTCGAACAACACGGTGCTCGGCCACAAGCCGAAGGTCGACTGCCATCGCGGCAATGGCATTCTGCACCGCGCCTTTTCCATCTTCCTGTTCAACAGCGCCGGCGACATCATGTTGCAGCAACGCAGCCGGCAGAAGCAGCTGTGGCCGGGATACTGGTCGAACAGCTGCTGCAGTCATCCACGCCGCGGCGAAACCGTCGACCAGGCCGCCGCACGGCGCCTGTACGAGGAGCTGGCGGCTGCTGCACCGCTGGTCTATCTGTATCGCTTCGAGTATCACGCACGCTTTCACGACATCGGCTCGGAGCACGAACTGTGCACGGTCTATGCAGCGCGTTCGGATGCGCCCATTCACGTCAATGCCAACGAAGTGGCCGACTGGCACTTCACTGCTCCCGAGGTGCTGGATCGCGAGCTGCAGCACAACCCGCAGAACTACACACCCTGGCTGCAGCTGGAATGGCCGCGCATCCGGGCATCACACTGGCACCAGGTCATTGCCGCATGACGGCTGCTGCCGGCAGCGACGATCGTAGCCGGGTCGAAAGCGCCCTCGAACAACGCCTGGCCACCAACGGCAGCGTGCCGCCCGCACTGTACGACGCCATGCGCTATGCCGTGCTCGGCAACGGCAAGCGCATCCGTCCGCAGCTGCTGTATGCCACCGGAAGAACCCTCGGCATACCGCTGGAGCGACTGGACGCACCAGCCTGTGCGGTGGAACTGATCCATGCCTATTCGCTGGTGCACGATGATCTGCCGGCCATGGACAACGATGACCTGCGCCGTGGCCGCCCCACCCTGCATATCGCTTTCGACGAAGCCACCGCCATTCTCGCCGGTGATGCACTGCAGGCACTGGCCTTTCACGTGCTCGCTGTCGATCCGGCGATCGGTGCTGATGCGGCCATCCGCGCCCGCCTCATGGCATTGCTGACCCGGGCCTGCGGCGCCCAGGGCATGGTCGGCGGCCAGGCACTGGATATCACCAGCAACAGCCGGACGGCGGATCTGCAGCAGCTGCAGCGCATGCACGGCATGAAGACCGGGGCGCTGTTGCGCAGCTGCGTGCTGATGGCAGCGGCCTTCCGTCCGCAACTGGCAGCGCCCGAATATCAGGCACTGGATGCGTTCGCCACCCACATCGGCACTGCTTTCCAGGTGTGCGACGACATCCTCGACGTGACCGCCACCACCGAGCAGCTGGGCAAACCCGGCGGCTCGGATGCGGCCCTGGACAAGTCCACCTATCCGGCGCTGCTCGGTCTGGACGGCGCCAGAGACCATGCCCGGCAATTGCACGAAGCTGCGCTGGCTGCCCTGACACCGCTGGGCGGTACCGCCGCACCCCTGCGCGCCATTGCGCAGCGCATCATCGAGCGCGATCACTGAACTGCAGAAACCGATATGACACAAACGAATCAGCCCGCCGACTATGTACCGCCACGCGTCTGGTCCTGGGACAGGCCGAGCGGCGGCCGTTTTGCCAACATCAATCGCCCGTACGCGGGCGCCACCCACGAACACCAGCTACCCGTCGGCCGGCACCCGCTGCAACTTTATTCACAGGGCACACCGAACGGCGTCAAGGTCACGGTCCTGCTGGAGGAATTGCTGGCGCTGGGCTGCGCGGACGCGGAATACGATGCCTGGCTGATTCGCATCGGCGACGGCGAGCAGTTCGCCAGCGGCTTCGTCGACATCAACCCCAATTCCAAGATCCCGGCGCTGGTCGACCACAGCGGCGACACACCGATCCGTATATTCGAATCGGGTGCGATTCTCGTGCATCTGGCGGAGAAGTTCGGCGCCTTCCTGCCGGCATCACCGGCGGCGCGGGCGGAGTGTCTGTCCTGGCTGTTCTGGCAGGTCGGCAGCGCTCCCTATGTGGGTGGCGGCTTCGGCCATTTCTATGCCTACGCGCCGATGAAGATCGAATACGCCATTGATCGCTTCACCCTGGAAGCCAAACGTCAGCTGGATGTGCTGGACAAGCGGCTGGCCGAGCATGAATACGTCGCCGGCAGTGAATACACGATCGCCGACATGGCCATCTGGCCCTGGTACGGCAGCCTTGCCAAGGGCGTGCTGTACGACGCCGGTGAATTTCTGGCCGTGCAGGATTACGTGCACGTGCGGCGCTGGGCCGATCAGTTGTACGCGCGCCCGGCGGTGCGCCGCGGCCGCATGGTCAACCGTACCTCGGGCAAACCCTCGAGCCAGCTGCATGAGCGCCACGCTGCCAGTGATTTCGACAGCCGCACGCAGGACAAGGTCGGCGACTGACGATCAGCCGCGATGCGCCTCGAAAATCGACAGATCGAGCGGCTGACTGGCACCGAGCCATAGCACCAGCTCGGTGTGATCGCGCAGATCATCGCCGCTGATGCCGTGCATGAACACAGTCAGGCCGGCGCGATTTTCCATCAGCCACGGCACCACTGCATGGAACTGGTCGAGCGCCACGCTCAGCTGACAGCTCCAGCTCGGATGCGGCCCGACCGGCCGGCGATGCATGCGCCCCATGGCGAGATCGAAACGCTCGCTGGCCGCCCGACACAGCTGCGCGGCCTGCTCGAACGTCTGTTCATCGTAGTAGACATGTGCGTGGAATCCGGTTATCGACATTGCATGTTCCGGTTGCTCGCTGCTGCCTGCGCCGCGATGCATGTCATTTTCTGACCCAGCGCCCTTGCTGCGTCTGCACGTAATTGCCGGGATCGGTCTTTTCAATCGCCTTCTTGCCGGCGATGCGTGCCACCTGCTCCAGGGTGATGCCATGTTCCCGGGCGATGCGCGCATAGGCCTCGCGCCGCTCCTGGTTGATCTCGGCCACCAGCTCCACCGCGTCGGCAGTCGCTTCCACCACACCCAGATAGCCATCGGGCTGTTCCCCGACCAGGCCGCGATTCTTGGCCGCATCCAGTCCCAGCGCACAGACCTGTACGCTGATCAGTAGCACGGCGACGAACAATACCCAGCGAAATCGTTTCATGTCTCGCCCCCCGTCAGAACAGATCACTGTCTTCGCCGAACAGTTCATCGATGTCATCTTCCACCTTGAGGCGAATTTCGTGATCGATCTTGACATTGAGATTGATGGTGATGGGTTCTTCCGGCGTCTCCAGCCCCACCCGGGGCGAACAGCCGGTCAACAACAACACTAGCATGACCCACCATGACAGCTTCATGAATCCGCTCTCCACTTCCAGTCCCCTCAAGTTACGGTGCCGGCGATGCAGTGCCGGGAATCCTCTGTTGCAGCGCATCGGTGACCCGCTTGCCGATGCGCAGGCTGCGCAGCAGGTCCAGCACGTTTTCCTGATGTGAGTAATTGAACACGATGGGCCGCTCGAAACGCCTGTTGTCGCCCTTGATGGTCACCTCGGCATCCAGCCAGCCGTCCGCATCCATATCGACCCGTGCCTGCAAATCCTCGATGCGCAACGGGCTGAGATACTTGAGCACGGAGCCGGCGGCCGGATCGGCCTCCTGCAACGCGCGCACACTCTCGGTCGTATTGATGGACAACGTCAAGGGCGTTTCGTTCTCCAGCCTGCCGTCGCGTACGGAAATGCCATCATCCTGCCAGCGTAGCGGAATGATACCGCCAATGCGCCCGGTCATGTGCACGATCGGCTCTTCCTGCAAAGACACCAGCTGGTCCATATCGATTGCGGTCAGTCTGACCGGCTGATGCTCTGCCGCCGGCCAGGTCAACTCCGGCGCTTGCAGCCGGCCGCCCAGTACCGCGGCTTCGACATCCAGCAGCGTCCAACTGTGCAGATCAGTGTGCAGATCCGCACTGATGTCGGTCAGCGCAATACCCGTCGCCAGCCTGTCCAGGTGCAGCGGATGCCGGCTGTGCAGGTGCAGCTGCTCGTCGTGCCAGTCGATATCCAGATCGGCCTGCAGTCCATCGGCCTCAATGCCGCCGCTCGTGACCAGCGCCACGTCGAATGCCTGCAAACGACCATTGAACGCCGGCACGAGGCCGTGCCACTGCCCGGTCAGCTGCAACTTGCCGCCGGTTGTGACTGCGTCCAGCCCGTTGCTGACAGCCGGGTTCAAGGGACCTTCGACAAGCAGCGTGCCATGTGCCGCATGCGCCAGATCACGTCCCGTGACGGTTGCCGTCGCGTCCCAGTCGGGCACCTGCAGCGTGCTGTCGAAACGCCAGCCCTCCAGGGTCAGGGCACCCCGCACCGGCGGTAATTCCCAACGCGACGCCACCATGCCCTGTGCATGTACCTGCAAGCGTCCCTGGATGCCGTCGGCCGCTATGCCGATCGGCGTCGTGGCGGTCAGCTGTGCGGGACGAAGCACGACACCGTCCAGCAGCATGCGCGCCACTGCCAATTCGGCGCCCGCCAACAGCTGCACGCCGTCCGGGCGCAATTGCCAGTGACCATGCGCGTCCAGGGCGCCGCCGCGTTGCACATGCGGCAGCCGTGACTGCGCCTGTATGCTGCCGCCCCACTGCCCCTGCGATCTGCTGCCTGTCAGTGTCGCGGCCAGGGGCGCGCCGCGAAACTCGCCGTCCAGTTCGATACTGAAAGGCCAGCGCGGTGCGCGCACATCGGTCAGCGGCAGGCGCGCCCGCAATTGCAGGGCGTCATCTTCCAATGTCACCGTCAGCGGTTCACCCCGGATGCCGTCGGTGCCGATGCGCCCCTGCCAGTCACCACCCAGCCGGTAGCCCTGCAGAGTGCCGTCCAGCGCCAGGGCGCCGCGCCAGAAGATGCCTGCAGGCGACCAGTGGATGGTGCTGTCGGTGGTGCGCACTGCGGCGTCACGGTACTGCAGCACCAGTGCGGGGCTTGTTTTGCCCTGCGGGGTCAGCGGTACGGCCACGGGCTTGGTGAGGCTGGCCGTCCATCCTGCAGAACCAGTCACGGTGAAGGGTTGCAGCGTGACGGCACCGTCCGCCCAGTGCAGATCGATGCGCCCCTCGAGCCCCTGCCCGAATGTCACATGGCCCTGGCCACGCCCCAGCTCTGCAGCTTCACTGTGCAAGTCGAGCTCGGCCTGCATGTCCGCGCCTGTCAGCACGAATCCGGCATCTGCCCGCTCAATGGTCGCGCCCCGGCCGCGGGCTCGGATGCCGCGTCCGCTCAGGCGCCAGTCCTGCAGCGCCAGCGGCTCCTCCAGCGTCGCCTGCAATTGCCATGCCGCGCCCTGCCAGTCGGCCTCGATGGTCAGATCACTGCGCGGACCCTGCTGCGCTGCACCGAGCTGCGCGCCGCGCACCGTCAGCCGGCCGTGCAGACGGGTCTGCGGATCATCGGCGCCGGGCTGCCAGACCCCGTCACCCCGCACCTGCAGCCGGCCGACCATTGCCGCATGCAGCTGCGTCGCCTCCACGACACCACTGGCATGCCAGCGACCGGTATCCTGCTCATATGCCAGCAGCAGTTGACTGCCCTGCCGCTGCGCACTGAGATGCCAGGCCGCGCCATGATGGTCGGCACGCAGCTGCAGTGCCGGATAATCACGGTAATGCAACGCCCGGATGGCGAGCTCGAACGGTGGCGCCGGCGGCAGCGACAGGTCCGCCGTATCGTCCTCGTCGGGGCAATCCGCCAGCTGCAGTCGTTGCACGTTCACACGCACCGGCCACAGGGCGCGCAGCGTGATGCCGTGCGCGTCCATGCGCCGACAGTCGCCCACCAGCCACCAGACCTGTTCCAGTGTCGGCCCATGCTGCCAGCCCAGGCCCTGCCAGTGCCAACCGGCCAACCGCGCCATGCCGGGCAAGCCGGCACACAGCACCAGGGGCACCAGCAGCAACAGCAGTAGCCACTTTCCTTTACCGCGCCGCCTCGCCATGGCTTCAGGCACTGCCACCTTGCACGGCTATGCAGTACTGTACCGCCACCCATGCACCGGGCATGACTGCCTCCATCAGTCCGGCGCTACTGCTGCCAGCGTATGCTGTAGGATAGCGTGGTCTTGCCGTGTGCCGGCACCGCAAGCCGCCATTCGGCCTCGGTGGCGTCTCGCTTCGTGTGCTGCTCGGATGCCTCGACAATTGCCGCGCCTTCCGGCAGGCGTTCGGCCAGGGTGACCGTCACCTCCCCGTCACGTGCGTTATACAGCGTGATCTGCAGACTGCGGCGGCGTTCGTCCTCCTGCTTGCTGCTGTGCGTGATGCGGCGTTCGGCGGTGATGTCGAAGGCACGCCCCAGCGCCAGCTGTACAGGCGCGTTGTCAGGCATGTTGCCAAGCCGGTCTTCGCCCAGCAGCATCGCTGTCTGCCGGTCGTAGACACGGATCGGCCCTGCCGGCAGCGGCTGGCCGGTGGTGTTGTCGAATGTCAGCTGCATGCGGGCATGTGTGCGTTGTCCGGCTGGGGTTCGATACCAGCCGCCTTCGACACGGTATTCCCTTTTTACGTCAATGGTCTGCGCTGATATCAGCGCCATCAGCCGTGTGTCGCCGGCGGCGAGGTCGAGCGGTTGATCCAGTCGGTAGCGATAATAGCCACCGGCTGCTTCCGCCTGCGGAGCCGCACTTTCTGTGGCCACGGCAGCCATCATGCGCTGTTGCGGTTGCGGCCTGCCGGCGCCGACACGCGCCACGGCACCGGCCACCAGCGTTACTGCATCGGCCTGCACCGGGCTGTCAGCATCGTTGTTGATCACGGCCTGCGACTGCAGCTGCAATATGCCATCGTCTGCATCGAGCCGGGCGGTGTAGGCAGCATGCCAGTTGAGGCCCGGTCGCTGATACACCAGTGTCACCGGCTGCTCGCCGCCACTGTCGGCCCGTATCATCAGCTGCAGCCCCGGCTCCTGCTGCGGTGCGGGCCAGGCGATGCGCCAGCCGCTGTTGTCGCCGATCCATTCCAGCCGCCCGTCGACCCGCACCAGTGCGGTGGAGCCGGAGCTGCTCACCAGTATCGCCTCGCGCTTCGCGTCGCTGTCGGTCGATAACAGGGTCACCGTCTGCCCCTCGCGCCCGGCCAGCAGGGCGGCAGGAGTGCTGTCGTCGATTTTCGGCACGGCTGCGCCGGCCAGCGTGACGCCGTCACCGCTCAGCCACAGGCTTTCCGCCACCACAGCGGGCGCGTACACCGGCCAGGCCAGTTGCTGCAGCCCCGCATGCAATGTGATTGCGCGGCTCTGTTGCACCACCGCAGGGCCGTTGTTGTACAGCGTCACGGCGTCAGCTTGTGTCGCGTTGGCGGTGGCTACCGATAGCGGCACAGTCGCTGCCGCCATCAATGCTGTTGTCAGGTAAAGGCATTGCTTGTGCATGGTCAGTTGGCCCTCGTCTGTGGTTGGTGTGCGGCATGATAGCGGAGCAGCCAGACAGCCAGCACAATGGCCGGCATGCCGGCCAGCACCGTCAGAGCGAAGAACACGACGTAATCGTAGTGATCGACAATCATGCCGGAAAAGCCGCCGATAAACTTGCCCGGCAGAGTCATCAGGGAGGAGAACAGGGCATATTGCGTGGCCGTGTAGCCGGTGTTGGTCAGACTCGACAGATAGGCAATGAAGGCCGAGCCGGCCAGCCCGGTGGCCAGATTGTCCGAGGAAATGGCCAGCGCCAGCGACCACAGTCCCGACGTCTGCGCCTGCCAGCTCAGAGTGCTGTCGGGCAGCAGCAGATATTGCAGGAGCGGCTGGTGCAGCATCATGTCGCGCACGCCCGCATCCAGCCACGGCATGGCCGTGTCCTGCAACCCTTGCGTGGCCAGCCAGACAAACAGTAGATTGGTCACGGGCATGAGAATGGCGCCGACCAGCAGGATGCGCAACACGCCGAAGCGCACCACGAAAATGCCGCCAAGGGCCGCGCCCAGCAGCGTCATGACCACGCCGAACACCTTGGATACGCTGGCAATTTCGGCCAGGGAATAGCCCAGATCCAGGTAGAACGGGTTGGCCAGCACGCCGAGCGTGACTTCGGAAATGCGGTAAATGCTGATGAACACGAGAATCAGCAGGGCCGGCCGGCCATAACGGGCAAAGAAATCCACGAACGGGCAGACCACGGCGCCGATCAGCCACGCGCCGGCGGCGCGCATGCCCTCGGGCCAGTGGGCGTGACTGTCGATGAAATCAATGACACGCTGCTCGCGCTGCATGGCGCTGGCCGACTGCGCGTGTTGCGGCTCAGCTACCAGCAGGACGGTCAGCATGCCCACACCCACCAGCAGGCCCATGACGAAGTAGCTGGTCGGCCAGTTGCTCAATGCGGCCACATAGAAGGCGCCGGCACCGGCTGCCAGCATGGCGATGCGATAACCGGCCTGATAGGTGGCCGCCATGGCGCCCTGCACATGCGCCTCGACCGCCTCGATGCGCCAGGCATCCACCGACACGTCCTGCGTGGCCGAGGAAAACGCCACCAGCAGGGCAAACAGCACCATGCGCAGCAACGCCTCGCCAGGATCGGTCGCTGCCATGCCGAACAGTCCGACAGCGATGCCGATCTGGGCCAGCAGCATCCAGCTGCGGCGCTTGCCCAGCCAGCGGGTCAGCAACGGCAGTGGCAGCCGGTCGATGACCGGCGCCCAGAAGAACTTGATGGAATACAGCACCCCCAGCAGCGAGGCGAAGCCAATCACCGTCAGGGACACGCCGGCCTGTTTCAGCCACGCCGACAGGGTCTGGTCGACCAGCAGATACGGCAGGCCGGAGGAGAAGCCGAGAAAGCCCATGCCGATGACGCGCGGCTGGCCGTATATCGTCCACGCCGTCCGCCAGCGCTGCAGTCGTCCCGACGGTTGCGCTGCCGCCTCAGAAGGCGACATCATAATCCAGCGTAAGCGGCGCATGATCGGACAGCCGCTGCTCGCGGTAGACCGATTCGGCCACGGCCTTGTCGGCCAGTCCCGGCGTGGCCGCATGGTAGTCGATGCGCCAGCCGACGTTGTTGTCCCAGGCGCGGCCCCGGTTCGACCACCAGGTGTATTCGTCGGGATTCGGGTTCAGGCGGCGAAAGACGTCGACCAGCCCGATTTCATCGAACACGCGATCCATCCAGTCGCGCTCATGCGGCAGAAAGCCGGAGTTGCGGCGATTGTTCTTCCAGTTCTTCAGGTCGATTTCCTTGTGGGCGATGTTCCAGTCGCCGCAAATCAGGTATTCCCCCGGCGCTGCCGCCTGGCGGCGCAGGAAATCGAGAAAATACACCAGATAGCGCTCCTTCGAATCCTGCCGGTGATCACCCGAGGAGCCCGAGGGCGCGTACAGACTGGCGATGCGCAGATCACCGAAGCGCGCCTCGATGTAGCGCCCTTCGCTATCGAATTCCTCCGCCCCCATGCCGCGGGTCACTTCGTCCGGTTCGCGCCGGCTGTACAACGCAACACCGGAATAGCCCTTGCGATTCGTGGCTTCCTCGTAGAAACAGTGATAGCCCTCGGGCCAGAAATCCGCGTCCGCCTCAAGCTGATGCTGCTGCGCCTTCAGTTCCTGAATGCACAATACGTCGACATCCTGCTTGGCAAACCAGTCGTAGAACCCCTTGCGCCGGGCGGCGCGGATACCGTTGGCATTGAATGACATGACTCGCATCGGCTCGGCCTTCTTCCACTGGCTGAATCAGTGCGTATCATACGCAATGCCGCCACGGCGATGACAAACACAGCCCGACACGGAAACCGGCCATGCAACCACACACGCGCCAGCTGCTCGACCTGGCACTGGAATTCGAAGCCCTCAAATTCGGCGAGTTCACGCTCAAATCGGGGCGGATCAGCCCGTATTTCTTCAATCTCGGCACCATTTCCAGCGGCAGCGGCATGACGCGGCTGTCCGGCTGCTATGCCGATCGGCTGACGGCATCGGGCATCGCCTTCGACAGCCTGTTCGGCCCGGCCTACAAGGGCATTCCGCTGGCTGCGGGAATTGCCTGCGCGCTCGCCGACCGGGGGCGTGATGTCGGCTTCACCTACAACCGCAAGGAAGCCAAGGATCACGGCGAAGGCGGCATGCTGGTGGGCGCGCCGCTGGGCGAACGCGTGGTGATTGCCGATGACGTCATCACCGCCGGCACTGCAGTGCGCCAGGCCATTGCCCAGATTCGGGATCACGGCGCGGAAGTGGCGGCATTGCTGATCGCCCTCGACCGCCAGGAGCGCGGCCGCGATCAGCGCTCGCCCATTCAGGCTTTGGCCGAGGACGAGGGCATTCCGACCATTGCGGTCGCCACGCTGGACGACATCATCGACCATGCTGAAGACAGCGGTTTCGATGACACCACGCTGGCGGCGGTTCGTGCCTACCGGGGTGAATATGGCATCTGAGCCATGCCGGCGTGACTGTCGCGTGGCCGCCGCCGGAACGCGGCAGCGCCGGCAGCGCATCAGACCGGTTCGCGCTCGCCCGGATGCTGTTCAGCTACCGGCACCATGGCGTCATAACCGGCATCGCACAGGGCCTGGATGATTCTCCGGTTGTGATCGCCGCCGAGTGTTTCGTAGGTGACCTCGACCTCGACCGAGCGCAGCGACAGATCCGTGAAGGCGCGCTGGTGCGCAATCTGAATGACGTTGGCATTCTCATCCGCCAGACGGCGTGTCAGATCCGCCAACGCGCCGGGATCATCGGGAATGCCGACACGTACCCGCACGACGCGGTCGGTGCGCGCCAGCCCGCGCTGTATGGCCGACGACAGGCGCAGCAGGTCGATGTTGCCCCCTGTGACGATCATGCCGACACGTTTGCCGCGGAAGCGCTCTGGATCTGCCAAGATCGCCGCAAGTGCCGCGGCACCGGCGCCTTCGACCACGGTCTTCTCTATTTCCAGCAGCATCAGAATGGCCTGCTCGATACCGGCCTCATCAACCTGCACGAGATCGGCAACATATTGTCGCACCAACGGCAGCGTATGGTGGCCAGGCTCCTTGATGGCAATGCCTTCGGCGATGGTGGCGCTGCCGCAGACGATTTCCTCGCCCGCCAGTGCCTGCTGCATGGCCGGAAAGCGCTGCGTCTGCACGCCGAGCACTTCGATGTCCGGGGCCAGCGCACTGGCGGCAATGGCGTTGCCGGAAATCAGACCGCCGCCGCCGACGGGCACCACCAGCATGTCGAGATCCGGCCAGTCGGCCAGCATCTCCAGCGCAACGGTACCCTGTCCGGCAATGATGCGCTCATCATCATATGGGTGGATCAGCGTGTAACCCTTGTCGGCGGCCAGCTGTCTGGCCACTGCACCCGCTTCGGCCACGCCGTCGCCCTGCAGCAGCACCTCGGCGCCGAGCGCGCGTGTGTTGTGCACCTTGACGTTGGGCGTATCGCCCGGCATGACGATGGTGGCGCGAATGCCAAGGCGCGCTGCATGATAGGCAACCGCCTGGGCGTGATTGCCGGCCGACATGGCGATGACTCCGGCCTCGCGCTCGGTTGGCGTCAGCGACAGCAGGCAGTTGAGAGCGCCGCGCTCCTTGAACGAGGCGGTGAACTGTTGATTCTCGAACTTGAGTATCAGCTCGCAACCGACGAGTTCCGACAGGGTTCGTGATTGCAGACAGGGCGTGCGCACGACGCTGCCGTCTATGCGCTCGCCCGCCTTGCGGATGTCATCGATGTTCAGGGCCATAGTCAGGTGACCGTTTCGGCACCGCCCAGTCCGGGCACGCGGATAAGCTTCTGCAACCAATGCAGCAGCCAGGTCAACAATAGCACAAGCACCAGATACATCACGGCAACGACGATGAAGATCTCGAAGTAGAGATAGGTTTCCGATGCCAGCACCATGCCCTCACCCATCAGGTCCATGACCGTGGCGAGAAACACGATCGAGGAGTACTTCAGCATCAGGATCAGTTCGTTGGACCAGGGGGGAATCACCAGCCGCAGCGCCTGCGGCAGGATGATCGATTGCAGCGCCTGGAATTGGTTCATGCCGATGGCGCGCGCCGCTGCCATCTGCCCCGACGGCAGCGACTGCACCGCGCCGCGGAAATATTCCGCTTGATATGCCGATGTATTCAGGCCCAGTGCCAGCACACCGGCGGTGAACGGCTCCAGCATGATGCCGAAACTCGGCAGGCCGTAATAAACCAGAAACAGTTGCGCCAGAATCGGTGTGCCGCGGAAGAAATTGATGAATACGGTGGCGGGCCAATAGACTGCGCGTCCGCCGTACAGACGTGCAATCATCAGCAACAACCCCAGGATGATGCCCATGCCGATGCACAGCACGGTGAGCTCCACCGTGACCATGAGACCATCCAGCAGATGCGGCATCCATTCGTCGAGATGGAACTGCAGCTTCACGGGTCGGCGGCCTCCGCTGGGGTGCCGTCCATGGCATGGATGCGCTGCAGGAACTGCGCCGTGCGTTCCTCCCGCGGGTTGCTGAACAGCTGCTCCGGCGGCCCCTGTTCCACGATACGGCTGTTTTCCATGAAGATGATTTCGTCGGCCGCCCGCTGCGCAAAACCGATTTCGTGCGACACCACGAGCATGGTCATGCCCTCGCGCGCCAGATCATCCATGACCGCTAGCACCTCGCCCGTCAACTCCGGATCCAGCGCGCTGGTGGGCTCGTCGAACAGCATCAGCCTGGGCTGCATGGCCAGTCCGCGCGCGATCGCCACGCGCTGCTGCTGGCCGCCCGACAACTCCGCCGGGTAATGCTCCTTGCGGTCGTCCATGCCGACCCGCTCCAGTGCCTGCATGGCCTGTTCCAGCGCTTGTTTGCGCGACACTCGGCGCACCTTGCGCAGACCAATGGCGACATTGTCGAGCGCATTCAGATGCGTGAACAGGTTGAAATCCTGAAACACGTAACCGATTGATGCACGCAGCATGTTGAGGTCGGCGCGGGCAGCGGTGACTTCGGCATCCTCCAGCCAGACGCGGCCGCTGTCCGGCTCCAGCAGGCGGTTCAGACAGCGCAGCATGGTGCTCTTGCCGCTGCCGGACGGCCCCATGACCAGCACCGTGCGGCCGCGATCCACCTCGAACGAAATGCCCTTCAGAACTTCCAGCTGATTAAAGGACTTGTGCAGATCTTCAACCTTCAGAATCGCTTCCATGCCTGCCTCACTTGGCGGTCACACGAGGGCCGTCATCGCGCCCCTCCAGTCCAGGCAGTGCCAGATAACGCTCCAGCATCTGCAATAACGTTGTGCCAATCGTGGTCAGCGCCCAGAAGATCAGCGCCACGACAAGAAATGTCAGCACCGCCAGTTGCGGATTGCTGACATACACTGTGCGCGCAAAACGCATCACCTCGTTGATGCCGATGGCATACACCAGCGTCGTATCCTTCAGTACCGCGGAGAATTCATTCGACCAGGCCGGCAGTGCCAGACGAAACGCCTGCGGCAGCACGATGCTCCACACCGCCTGCATGCGTGTCATGCCGATGGCGCGCCCGGCAATGACCTGTCCCGCCGGCACCGATTCGATGGCGCCGCGGAAGATCTGGGACTGATAGCCCGATGAACGGAATCCCATCGCCAGGGCCGCAGCCGTGAACGGGGAGATGTCGATATTGAACAACGGCGGGCCGTAATAGAACAGAAACAGCAGTACCAGAGCCGGCACGCCGCGGAAGAACCAGGCCCAGGCAGAGGCGATGGCCGCCACCAGCGGATGTCCGTACGTCTGCCCCAGGGCAACCAGTGTGCCGACCACGAAGCCGATGGGCAGCAGCGCGGCAAACACCCCCAGATTGATCAGCGTGGCCTCCAGGAACGTAGGCAGGGACTGGACGATTGTCATCAAGCCGTCGATATCGATCAGCCTCCCCGGATGTTACCCGGCTTCGAGCAGTGGCGGGCAGTTGACGCATGCACGCGCCGACTGCCCGCAGGTGGCATCAATCCTTGACTGCATCCGCCATGCACTGGGCATAGCTGTCGACGTCGTCCTTGTCCTCGGCATTGAGGATGCCGTCCTTGCATTCATGCCAGGCGGCGGTTATGGCATCGTTGTCGGCGCCGAAGTAGGCGTCGGTCAGATTGGCCCATGCCGTATCCGGCTGGATATGCAGTTCCGCACTGCCGGCCGACTCGACCACATCCAGGCCCAGCTTGGCCTTGCCCTCACTGATGCGCGGCAACAGGTCGTTGGGATCCCCCTGCTGCACCGGATTGCCGTAATACTCGAACGTGTTGATGACGGCAGCCGATTGCAGCTTGTCCGGGTACGCGGCCACCGATGCCTTGGAGCCGCCGGTATCCTGCAGCACCGCGTCGATGCGGCCGTTGGCCAGGTCCATCACGGCCAGCGGGTAGGTTTCATAACGCTTGAGCGTGACATCGAAGCCCTGTTCCACCAGGTGCTCCTTGAGCCAGGCCTCGCCGGTGGTGCCGCGCTGCACGCCGATGGTGCCGCCGGACAGTGCCTGCACCAGGCCGACATCCGAATCCTTGCGCATCAGGACGGCCTGATTGGACAGGTAGTAGGGATCGGAAAAATCAACCACGCGCGCCCGTTTTTCGGTGATGGTGAAACCGGAAGCCCCCACGTCGCACTTGCCGCTGCGCAGGGACGGAATGATCGCATCGAAACTCAGGTTCTGGATTTCGATATCGTAACCCTCGACCACGGCAACGGCGCGCATGACATCCAGGTCAAAACCAAAATTGTCGCCCTCGTCGGTCATTTCGAATGGCGGCCACGGAATGTCGGAGCATACGGTGTAAGGCCCGTCCTGGGCCTGTGATACCTGCGGTGTGACCAGTCCGGCCACGGCCAGTGCGAAGACGGCCAGACCGCTTGTCGCAAGACCGGTAAAGCGGATCATCCTCATGTTGATCTCCTCCTTGTTGAATACGTGGAAATTACCGTACCGCCAGCCGGCACGGCAAGTCATTCTTTAGTCCAAATGTGTCACTCAGCCGCCCGCATCGAGTTGTTTGAGTGCCGCTTCGAAGCGCTGCAGCCCTTCATCGATATCCGTGTCGCCGATGATCAGCGACGGCGCCAGACGCACAATCGTCTTGCCTGCCACCAGCACCATCAGACCGTGGTCCAGGGCGGCATTGAGCACTTCCCGGCCGCGGCCGTGCCATGCTTCGTCGAGCACGCAACCGATCAGCAGACCGCTGCCGCGAATATCGGTAAAGATGCCGTAACGCTCGACCAGCGGCTGCAGGCCGGCCAACAGGCGCTCGCGTCGCACACCGACCCCTGCCAGCAACTGCGGATCGTTGATGATGTCAAGCACGGCTTCCGCCACGGCGCAGGCCATCGGGTTGCCGCCATAGGTCGAGCCGTGACTGCCGAGCGTCAGGCTGGCGGCAATGTCGGCCTTGGTCAGCATGGCCGCAACCGGGAAGCCGTTGCCCAGCGCCTTGGCCGTGGTCAGAATGTCCGGCGTGACGCCGTAACCCATGTAGGCGAACAGGTGGCCGCTGCGACCCATGCCGATCTGCACTTCGTCGAAGATCAGCAACGCACCGTGGCGATCGCAGATGTCGCGCACGCCACGCAGGAATTCCGGGCCCGCGGGCAGAATGCCGCCCTCGCCCTGCACCGGCTCGACGATGACGGCACAGACGTCGTCGCCCATGCTCTGCTCGAAAGCGTCCAGATCATTGAACGGCACGTGGTCGATGTTCGGCGGCAGCGGCTCGAAGCCCCGGGTCTTGGAGGGCTGGCCGCCGGCCGCGACGGTGAACAGGGTGCGGCCATGGAAGGCGTCGTTGAAGGCGACGATGCGGCGCTTGCTGTCGCCGTGATGATCGGCCGCGTACTTGCGCGCCAGCTTGAGTGCCGCTTCGTTCGCCTCACCACCGGAATTGGCGTAATAGACGCGCTCGGCGAACGTGGCGTCACACAGCTTGCGCGCCAGCCGCAGGGCGGGCTCGTTGGTCATGACATTGCTCAAGTGCCACAGCCTGCCGGCCTGCTCCTGCAGCACCGACACCAGTTGCGGGTGACAGTGTCCGAGCGCAGTCACCGCGATACCGCCGGCAAAATCGATGTATTCCCGGCCCTGCTGGTCCCAGACGCGCGAACCCTCGCCGCGCACCGGAATGACGGCGGGTGGGTTGTAGTTGGGCACCATGACATCATCGAAGACTGCACGGGTCACACCGGGGATATCGCTCATTATTCGGACTCCATCTGAAAGTCATACAAACTGCCCAGGTCGAGCAATTGCGTCAGCTCGTCCAGGGCGGCACGATTCTCGTCGAGCAGCTGTGGGTCAGCCAGATCCGCCGGCGTCAGCCGGTCACGATAATGCCGGTCGATCCAGTCTCCAAGCTGCTGATACAAGTCATCATCCAGCAGCACGCCGGGCGCCAGCGCATCGCGCTCGGCGTCGGTCAGCGGCACGCGCAGGCGCAAACAGGCCGGTCCGCCGCCATTGCGCATGCTCTGCGTGACATCCATGACATGCACGGCGGCAATGGGCTCGGCAGCGCTCTCCAGCGTCTGCAGATAGTCCTGCACCGCGGACTGCTGCTGGCACTCCGCCGGCACCAGCAACGCCAGCCGCCCATCGGAACGGGTCACCAGCTGGCTGTTGAACAGGTAGGTCGCCACTGCCGTGTGCAAGTCCACCACAGAGGACGGCACTTCGATCCAGTGCAGCGACGCGTCCGGCATGGCCTGATCCAGCGCCTTGCGCACGCCGGCCTGATCGGCAAAGGCCTGCTCATGACAGAACAGGACATCACCGTGGCCGACGGCGATGACGTCATTGTGAAACACGCCCGCTGCAATGGCGGCCGGATTCTGGCGCGCCAGCACAGTGCGCTCGGGCGTCAGTCCGTGCTGCCGGGCAATGGCCTGTGACGCTGCCCGCGTCTGGCGCGCCGGATATGCCGGCCGCTCGCCGGCCTCGCGGCCGTACACGAACAGGGCGGTGCCCGGGCTGTCCGGATCGACGGCAAGACGGGTGTGGTTGGCGGCTCCTTCATCGGCGCAATCCGGGGTCGCCGGCAGGGGCTCGTGATGGGCGAAATGATCCGCATCGGCGAAAATGCGCCGCAGGATGCGGGACGTGGCGTCGGCCTCGATGGAACGGTGGAACTGCGCCACCAGATTGGCCGGGGTGAAGTGCACGCGCCCGTCCGCGCTATCGGCACTGGCCGATACGGTCGCCGCATTCGCCGTCCACATGTGGGCGGCGGAGGTGCAAGCGGCCAGCAAGTCCGGCGCCTGCCGCGCCGCTGCGTTGATGATGTCGTGGTCGCTGCCGCGGAAGCCGAGTCGCCGCAGCGTCGGCAGATGCGGACGCTCCTGCGGCGGCAGCACGCCCTGCACGAGCCCCAGTGCGGTCATGGCGTACATCTTGTCGAGACCCTGGCGCGCCGCCTCGCGCGGATTGGACTCGCTCTGCGCGTTGGCCGCCGAAGCCCGGTTGCCGACCGCCAGGCCGCCGTAGTGGTGGGTGGTGCCCACCAGGCCGTCGAAATTGACCTCGATGTGACTCAAAGCGTGACTCCGTGCGGCAGAGTCGCCGGCAGTGCCGGTGCTTCGCTTTCCAGCGAAGCCACCGGGTAGGCGCAGTAATCGGCGGCATAGTATGCGCTGGGCCAGTGATTGCCGCTGGCGCCGATACCGCCGAACGGCGCCGCGCTGCTGGCGCCGGTCAGGGGCCGGTTCCAGTTGACGATGCCGGCGCGGATGGCGCCGTGAAACTGTTCGTAGCGCGCGGCATCGTCGGCCAGCAGGCCGGCCGACAGGCCGTAGCGCGTATTATTGGCGGCGGCGATGGCGTCGTCGAAATCGGTGTAGCGGCTGACCTGCAGCAACGGGCCGAACACTTCCTCGTCGCCGGCGTCGATGCCGGTGACATCCAGCAGGCCGGGCGTCATCAGACCCGTATCATCCGCCAGCGGCGCGGGCTCCACCAGTGCCTGTGCGCCGGCGTCCCGTATGGCCCGTGTCGCGGCCAGCACACGCTCGCGGGCAGCCGCGGAAATGACCGCACCCATGAAAGGCTGCGGTTCGGCAAACGGTGTACCCACGCGCAGTTGCGCCACGGCGTCGGCGAGTTTCTGCAGCAGCCGGTCACCGAATTCACCAGCCGGTACGTACAGACGCCGGGCACAGGTGCAACGCTGCCCGGCCGACAGATAGGCCGACTGCAGAATGATCAGCACCGCTGCATCAATTGCTTCGACCCGATCGACGACAAGCGGGTTGTTGCCGCCCATTTCCAACGCCAGGATCTTCTGCGGCTGCGCAGCCAGCGCCTGATGCAAGGCAAAGCCGGTGCGGGCACTGCCGGTGAACAGCACGCCGTCGATGCCGGCATCCGCGGCCAGCGCCTTGCCGGTGTCGGCCGCGCCCTGCACCAGATTCACCTCGCCATTGTCGAGTCCGCACTGCTGCCACAGCTCGATCATGCGGCGCCCGGTCCGCGGTGTGTATTCACTGGGCTTGAACACCACCGTATTGCCGGCCAGCAGCGCCGGTACGATATGGCCGTTGGGCAGATGGCCGGGGAAATTGTACGGCCCGAACACGACCATGACGCCGTGCGGCCGGTGCACCAGACGGCGTCTGCCATCGCCCTGCGGCGCGCTGGTCACGCCGGTGCGGTCGTGGTAGGCGGTGATGGAAATATCGATCTTGGCGTGCATGGCGCCGGCTTCGCCGCGTGTCTCCCACAGCGGCTTGCCGGTTTCCTCGGCGATCAGGGTGGCGAGTTCTTCCTTGTGCGCGCCGACCAGCTCGGCAAAATGGCGTACGACGGCTTCGCGCTCGGCCTGCGGCCGTGCCGACCAGCCGGCAAAGGCCTGGCGTGCGGCGGCAACCGCCGCCGCAACCTGCCCGTCGCCGGCCGCATTGCCGTGCTGGCGCAGTGCGCCGGTTGCCGGATCCGCCGTCGTCAATGCGCCGGCTGTGCCCGGCTGCCAGTGACCGGCAATGAACTGATTGTCGCTCGTGGAATGCGTCATGCTGCTCGTCTCAACAACCCAGTGTATACCCTCAATCCGGCGCCAGGCGCACGACGTCGCCGTTTTCGACCAGCAACAGGTCGGCCTCGGTGGCATTCATGCCGACCGTGCCGGCGTCCGCGTCGACATTCACATGCGCGCGCATGCAGCGATAGTTGTCGTGCACCGTATTCGCCACGATGCAGGGTTGCGCCGTGGCGGCATCGCCATTGATGCGCACCCGGTAACGGCCGCTGCTGTTGACGGTGCGGATGTCGTCGATGCGGGTTTCCAACGTCGGTCCGGCGTCGAAGATATCGACGTAGTTCTGGTAGCGGAAACCTTCTGATTCGAGAATGCGCCGCGCCGCCACCGTGTCCTTGTGCACGCGGCCGATGCAGGCACGCGCCTCGGCGCTGAGCAGCGGTACGTAGATCGGGTGGCGCGGCATCAGTTCGGCGATGAAGGAGGTGTCCTCGCCGCCGGCAAGGTAATCCGCACGCGTGAAGTCCATGGCCAGAAAGTGCTTGCCCAGATTCTCCCAGAACGGCGCGTAGCCGGCCTCGTCGGATACGCCGCGCATCTCGGAGATGACCTTTTCCGGGAAACGCTCGCGAAACTCGGCCAGAAACAGAAAGCGCGAGCGCGACAGCACGCGGCCGGCGCGCCGGCCGCGGTAATCCGGATCCAGGAACAGCGAGCCGATTTCGGCATTGTCGGTGTAGTCGTTGCACAGGTACAGCGTCCTGATCGTGTTGGAAATGCCCAGTTTCTTGGAGGCATTCACCATCAGGCCGACGCGGTAGCTGTAGAACGGGTTGTGCCGGCCGGTTGCCGCCAGAATGCCGCACACGCCGGCCAGATTGCCGGTTTCGCTGTCCTCGAGGGCGAACAGGTAATGGGCATCCTGCTCCGATTCCAGAGTGCCGGCAAACGATGCCGCGGAACTGGCCAACCGCTTGCGCAGCAGATTCTCATCCGGGCTCAGCGATGTGAAACCGGAACCGGTCATGCCGGCCAGGCGCATCAGTTCGGACAGGTCATCCTCACGCGAGGGGCGTAGAAAAAGCATCCGCTCGTCTCCTGTTGCAAGCGTTCACAATGCGCCGGCCGCCAGACGGGCCAGCACCAGGGCACTGAGCCGGGCGCGCGGCACCAGGCTGTCCAGTTCCACGTATTCGTCACTGCTGTGGATGGCACCGCCAACCACGCCCAGCGTGTCCACGTTGGCCAGCCCGGCGGCGGCCAGGTTGTTGCCGTCGCAACAGCCGCCGGTGGCGCGCCAGGCAATGTCCTCGCCCAGTTCGGCGCCGCATGCCGCCACCAGATCGAACAGGCTCTGCTGGTGCGCATCCAGCACCTTGGGCTTGCGTGCAAAGCCGCCATGGCAGTCGATACGGAGGCCATCGCGGCCGTTGATTTCCGCCAGGATGGCGTCCAGCCGGCTGTTGAACCAGGCCTCGTCCGCCACCTGTTCTATACGCACGTTGAGGCGCAGCACGGCGCGCTCCGGCACCACGTTGGTGGCACCGCCGCCATGCACAAAGGCGGGATTGATGGTGACGCCGTCACGCTGGCCATTCAGTTCGTCGATCGCCACCAGCGCGTCGGCCAGCGCACGCAGGGCATTGCGGCCGAGATGATGCTCGCGCCCGGCATGCGCCGCGCGGCCGTGCGCGACCAGGGCGAAATTGCCACTGCCCTTGCGGGCGCCGGCCAGGCTGCCGTCCGGCATGGCCGGTTCATACACCAGCCCCGCATGGGCACCCGACGCTGCCCGTGTCAGCAGATCGGCGGAGCCGGGCGAGCCGATCTCCTCGTCCGGGTTGAGCACCACCTGCCAGCCGATGCGGTCGCGCCACGGGCTATGCTCGAGGGCCGTCAGCGCCGTGTGCATGACCACCAGGCCGCCCTTCAGATCCGCCACGCCCGGCCCGTTGAGCCGATTGCCGTCGATCTCGCGCACATGCTGAAACGGGTGGTCCGCGGCGAATACGGTGTCCAGATGGCCGACCAGCAGCACCTGCACGGGCGCCTGCGGCCGCTGCGTGAAGACAAAGGCGTCGCCCAGCGGCCGCGACTGCACTTCGCCGTCGTCGCCCACCTGCGTCGCCGCGGGCAGGGTGTGGCGTTCGGCCTTGGCACCAAGAGCGGCGAAATAGCCGGCCAGGGTTTCGCCGACGCGATTGACGCCGGCTGTATTGTCCGATCCGGAATTGATTTCAGCCAGCTCGACAATGCGCTCGCGCATGCGCCCGGCCTGGACCTCGATCGAGGTCAACCAGTCTGCGTCGGGGGCCGGACAACGGCCGCCGGCAGGCTTGCGATGATCCTGTGACATGAAAAAGGGAACTTGTTTGTGCGCGCTTGATTCTGCCAGTTCCGGATTGCAAAAAGCCTCGAACGGCGGGTGATATTTGCTAATGCAGTATAAAACCTTTTGATGCCCGGCAACGGTCCATCCCTGCAAGCGCGGGTCGCGAGCAGCATGGCATTGTCCTGATGTCGAAAAACAAAAGGGCCGGCCATGACGCCCATGGCCGGTTCCTGGTCGCATGGTCCCGGTACGCGCATGTGGTCGTCCCGGGACGGGTTCCAACCCGTTCAGCCGCCGAATTCGGCCTGGAAGACTTCGGCGGCCGCGCGTCCATCCGGCGTTTCCACGCCTTCGAGCCATGCGGCGACCTGCTCTTCGTTGGCGCGGATCCAGTCCGCTGCAGTCTGCTCCAGCGACACTTCCTCATAACCGAATGTATAGATCCAGTCACTCTGGACGGCAGCCGGAATGATCATGTTTTCGAGGAATTTGTTCAATTGCGGATGTGCCTCGATGTAATCCGGATTGGCCACCGTATGCACCGAACTGCTGCCACCCCAGATTGCTTCCGGATCATCCAGGTAACACAGATCCATGACGATGTTCATCCAGTGCGGCTTCCAGCCGAGGAATGCGATCCACTCATCGCGGTCGAAGGCGCGCTGGGCTTCGGACAACATGCCGGCGGTACTGCTGGGTACCAGTGTCCAGCCAGCCAGATCATAGGTGTTGTCGTCGATGGCGTCGTTCATGATCTCGTTGCCGTCATTGCCGGCCTCGATGCCGAAGATCTTCGCATCGAACTGGTCGGCATGGTCATTCAGATCGGTGAATGATGTGACGCCGGCATCGCAGACATATTGCGGCACGACCACCGAATACTTGGCGTCATCGATATTGGTGACCACATGCGTGACTGCGCCACTGTCGATCATCGGATCGACGATGGAGTTCTGAGTCGGCCGCCAGATGCCGAGATCGACATCAATATCGCCATTGGCGACGCCCTGCAGGAGAATATCCCAGCCGGCATTCATCACCGACGTGTCATAACCCACGGCTTCCAGAATCTGGCTGACCACTTCCGCCTTGACCTGTTCGCCCGGCCACGGCGGCGCGCCGAACTTGACGGAATTGTCCGCGGCGGCAGCCATCAGCGGCGCCACCAGCAACAGCAGCGCGCCAGTGAAGGCGGCGGCAAGTCCCGCGCAGCGGCGTTTGTTTTCAGGCGTGTCATTCATGTTTGAGCAACCTCGCTTGCATTGTCTGCAGGGACGACAGAACGCCCCTGCATGCGTTTACGACGATCGCGAAGATAATCCACTCCCCGCGATTGACGATAAAGCCTACCGTTTTTTGATTGATCGTTCAAACAAATTTCGTTATTCTGGCATCCGGCATTTCCAGCGACCCACCGGAGAAGACCTTGCCCAAGCTCGGCATGCAGCCCATCCGCCGCCGTCAGCTCATTCTGGCCACCATCCGCTGCATGAGCGAATACGGCTTCGCCCGCACCACGATTGCGCGCATCGGCAAGACCGCCGGCGTCACACCGAGCATCATCCACCACTATTTCGGCGGCAAGGATGATCTGCTCGAAGCCACAGTGCGTTTTCTGCTGGAACAGCTGCGCCAGAACGTGGTCCGGCAGCTGACGCAGGCGACCAATGCACGGCAGCGGGTCGAGGCCATCATTGCGGCCAACTTTGCCGACGACCAGTTCAATGACGAAACCCTGGCCGCCTGGATGGCGCTGTGGGCCCAGGCCCAGCACCATCACGGCCTGCATCGCCTGCAGCAGATCTATGCCCGGCGCCTGCAATCCAACCTGCGTCACGCCCTGCGCCAGCTGGTGGACGAAAACGCCGTGCAGCGCGGCGCGTTCGGCCTGGCCGCGCTGGTGGACGGCCTGTGGCTGAACTGCTCGCTCAATGGCGAAGCCAACGGCGCGCTGGCCCGCGCCGTGGCGCTGAATTACATCGACAAGCTGCTGCGTACGGCGCAGCCCGTTCCGACCCAGTCTGTGGAGTCCGATCATGTCTGAAACACACCCGATGCAACACCACGATCTCGAGCCGCAGCCCATGGAAGCCCTCTACATTCACGGGCACCCGGTCGAAGCAACCTCGGGCAAGACTTTCGCCAGCGTCAACCCGGCCACCGGCGACACGCTGTGCCGAGTGCAAGTGGCGAGCGGCTCCGATGTCAACCGTGCCGTCGAATCGGCGCGCGAAGGCCAGCGCGTCTGGGCCACCATGACCGGCGCCGAGCGTGGCCGCATCCTGGGTCGCGCCGCCCGTCTGCTGCGCGAACGCAATGACGAACTGGCGCGGCTGGAAGTGCTGGATACCGGCAAGCCGATCAGCGAGGCCACCGAAGTTGATATCCAGACCGGCGCCGACGCCATCGAATACTATGCCGGGCTGGCCGCCGGCATTCACGGCCACCATTATGATCTGGGCGGGCCGTTTGCCTACACGCGGCGCGAACCGCTGGGCGTGTGCGCGGGCATCGGCGCGTGGAACTATCCCCTGCAGATCGCCTGCTGGAAATCCGGCCCGGCACTGGCCTGCGGCAACGCCTTCATCTTCAAGCCTGCGGAATTGACACCGCTGACAGCGCTGCGGCTGGCGGCGATCTACACCGAGGCCGGCGTGCCCGACGGCGTGTTCAACGTCGTGCAAGGCATGAGCGACACCGGCCGCGCGCTGTCCACACATCCGGATATCGCCAAGGTGTCACTGACCGGCGAGGTCGGCACCGGCAAGAAGGTCATGGCCGATGCCGCCGGCACGCTCAAGGACGTCACCATGGAGCTGGGCGGCAAGTCGCCGCTGATCGTGTTCGCCGATGCCGACATCGACAACGCCGTGTCGGCGGCGCTGATCGGCAACTTCTACACGCAGGGCGAGGTCTGCACCAACGGCACCCGCGTGTTCGTGCACCGCGCCATACGCGAAGAATTCATCGAACGACTGCTCGAGCGCACGCAGCGCATCCGCATCGGCGATCCGCTGGACCCGGATACCCAGCTCGGGGCACTGATCTCGGCTGAACACATGCAGCTGGTACTAGACTACATCGACGCCGGCAAGCGCGACGGTGCCACGCTGCTGCACGGCGGCGAGCGCGTCACCGGCAACGGCCTGGATGCCGGCTGCTTCGTCGAGCCGACCATCTTCACCGACTGCAGCGACGACATGACCATCGTGCGTGAAGAAATTTTCGGCCCGGTGATGGCCGTGCTCGACTTCGACGACGAGGCTGAAGTCATCGAGCGCGCCAACGACACGCCCTACGGCCTGGCCGCTGGTGTGTTCACCCGTGACCTGTCCCGCGGGCATCGCGTGGTGGCGCAACTGCAGGCCGGCATCTGCTGGATCAACGCCTACAACGAAAGCCCGGTGGAAATGCCGGTGGGCGGCTACAAGCAATCCGGCATCGGCCGCGAGAACGGCCCCGTCACCATCGACCACTACACCCAGCTGAAAAGCGTCTACGTGGAAACCGGCGACATCGACGCGCCCTTCTGAGCCCCGGAGCGCCCATGACCAACCGCACCTATGACTACATCATCATCGGCGCCGGCTCGGCCGGCAGCGTACTGGCCAACCGGCTGACTGAAGACAGCAGCGTCAACGTCCTGCTGCTGGAGGCCGGGCCCGGCGATCGCAGCATCTTCATCCACATGCCGTCGGCGCTGGCCTACCCGCTGCAGAGCAAACGCCACAACTGGTATTACGTAAGCGAACCGGAACCGCATCTCGACAGCCGCCGCATCTACTGCCCGCGCGGGCGTGTGCTGGGCGGCTCGTCGTCGATCAACGGCATGGCCTACATCCGCGGCCACGCGCTGGACTATGACCGCTGGGCGCGCGAAACCGGCCGCGATGACTGGGGCTATCAGCACATCCTGCCCTATTTCCGCAAGGCCGAGACACGCAACCTCGGCGGTGATGACTACCGTGGTGATTCCGGGCCGCTGCACGTCAGCACCGGCGCTTGTGAAAACCCGCTGTACGGCGCCTTCATGGATGCCGCCCAGCAGGCGGGCTACCCCTATACTGAGGACATGAACGGCTACCAGCAAGAAGGTATCGGTCCCATGGATATGACCGTGCACAAAGGCCGCCGCTGGAGCACGGCCGTGGCCTACCTGCGCCCGGCCATGCGCCGCCCCAACCTGACCGTCGAAAGCCGTGCATTCGCCCGGCGTCTGCTGTTCGACGGCGACCGCACCGTGGGCGTGGAGTACGTCCACGGCAACCAAACCCGGCAGGCACACGCCGAACAGGAAGTGCTGCTGTGCGGCGGCGCCATCAATTCGCCGCAACTGCTGCAACTATCCGGCATCGGCGATCCGGCCCATCTCGAACCCCTGGGCATCGACATGCAGGCGGCACTGCCCGGTGTCGGCCAGAATCTGCAGGACCATCTGGAAGTCTACGTCCAGCAGGCCAGCACGCAGCCGATTTCACTGTACAGCGCCATGTCACGGCCGCAACAGGCCAGAATCGGCCTGCAATGGCTGATGTTCCAGACCGGTCTCGGCGCCAGCAGCCACTTCGAGACCGGCGGCTTCATCCGTTCGCAGGCCGGCGTCGAGCATCCCGATCTGCAGTATCACTTCCTGCCGATTGCCATGTCCTACGACGGCCGCAACATGAAGGGTGGCCACGGCTACCAGGCGCACATCGGCCCCATGCGGCCGAAAAGCCGGGGCCGCGTGCAGATACAATCCGCCGAGCCGACGGTGCCACCAAGCATTCTGTTCAACTACCAGCAGGATGCGCAGGACGTGCGCACAATACGCGACGGCATCAAACTCACGCGCGAAATCTTCGCCCAGGCCGCGTTCGACCCGTACCGCGGCGACGAACTGGGCCCGGGGCCGGACGTCAAGACCGACGCCGACATCGATGCCTGGGTGCGTGCCAACGTCGAAAGCGCCTTCCATCCCTCCTGCACCTGCCCGATGGGCGCAGACGAACAAGCCGTGGTAGACGGCGATGGCCGGGTGCACGGCGTACCCGGCCTGCGTGTGGTGGATGCCGCCATCATGCCGTCCATCGTCAGCGGCAACCTCAACGCACCGACCATCATGCTGGCGGAGAAGCTGGCCGATGCCATTCGTGGCCGCGAACCGCTGGCGCCGGCCCATGTCGATGTGTTCGTCGAACCCGACTGGCAGACGCGCCAGCGGCGCGGTGAACCCGAGCGCACACCTGCGCAATGATGCATTTTACCGGGTCGAAAATCCGACGTCGCCGCAGTGACGCGGCAACTTCTCGGCAGCTGACAGGTACGCACCAGTTGTGTACAGTTTGGCGCGGAAGGTCGGATTTCATAAAAAAACTTCGCATGGCAATGATTCGCAACCAAAGCAGGATCTTATTTTTGGTCGGCTATCAGATTTGATCCAGAGTGTGATTACAGGCTAGAAAAAGAACCGTTCAGTTGTAGCTTGTTGCCTGATTTGAATCGCCGGGGGAGCTGCGTCATGAATATCAACCCGCAACCGGAGCGAAGCCGTGTGCCCGCGAAGCAGACCGTGGCAGGCCGCATCGCCGTGCTGGCAAGCGAATTTCCTTCCCGTACCGAAGCCGCCCGCACTGCCGGCATTTCGACCGAGCAGTTGCGCCGTTACATCGCCGGCGCCGCCCCACGCCTGGAACCCATCGCGCGCCTGTGCCAAGCCGTTGGCTGGTCTCTCGATTACATCTGGACAGGACACGTCAGACAGGCGTCTGCCATGGACCCGACCCAAGGATTGAGAATTCATGATGCTGCGGTGCACCGGGGCAGCCTTGCCGACACCTGCGCCGCCAATGATACCAACATGTTCTGCGCCAGCTGGCTGCAGAAACGCGGCTGGCAGCCCGAGGCAATGGTATGCATCATCTGGCGCGGCGACAGTCTTGACGACCTGATTCAGGATGGCCAGCCAGTGCTCATCGACACCTCCGAAAGACAAGTCAATACGGATGGCTTGTATGCCCTGTGGCAGGATGAGTGGCTGACGCTGAAGATCATTCAGGCCGACTGGCAGGGCAACCTGTTTCTGCGCTCCCGCAACCGGAACTATCGTGAGGTCATGATAACGGCAGACAATGTGCCAGCACTGGACATCCTGGGCCGCGTCGTCATGGCCGGGCGTTATCTGTAGGCGCGCCCACGGTTGTCCGCCCGGGGTGCAGGCGTGGCGTGTTGCCGCCGCGAGTCATGCATCCCGGCTGCGGATCAGTGTGCCCACACCGGCATCCGTGAGCAGCTCCAGCAGCACGGCATTCTCCACCTGACCGTCGACGATGTGCACGGCACGCACGCCTCGGGCCACGGCATCCAGCGCACACTGTATCTTGGGCAGCATGCCGCCGGAGATGGTGCCGTCGTCGATCAGGGCCTGCACCTGATCCGGTTCCAGGCCGGTGAGCAGCCGGCCCTCGTTGTCGAGCACGCCGGGGGTGTTGGTCAGCAGCATGAGCTTTTCCGCATCCAGCACCGCAGCCATTTCCCCGGCCACCAGATCGGCATTGATGTTGTAGCTGCGCCCGTCCGCGCCGACGCCGATGGGCGCGATGACGGGGATGAAGTCATCCAGCTCCAGGCGGCGCACGATGGCCGGGTCGATGTCGGCCACTTCGCCGGTCATGCCGAGATCGACATGACCGCCGTTGTCGTGATCGACCAGTTGCAGCTTGCGCGCGCTGATCAGGCCGCCGTCCTTGCCGGTCAGGCCCACGGCGCGCCCGCCGTGCTGGTTGATGCCGTTGACGATTTCCTTGTTGACGGAACCGCCGAGCACCATTTCCACCACGTCCATGGTTTCGGCGTCGGTGACGCGCATGCCGCGGATGAAGCGCGTCTGCTTGCCCAGCCGCTCCAGTACGTCGCCGATCTGCGGGCCGCCGCCGTGCACCACGACCGGATTGAAGCCGACCAGTTTCATCAGCGCGATGTCGCGTGCAAAACCGGACTTGAGTGCCGCATCGGTCATGGCGTTGCCGCCGTACTTGATGACCACGGTGGCACCGCGGAAGCGACGGATGTAGGGCAGCGCCTCGACCAGGACGTGGGCGACATGCTTGGCCTGCTCGGTATCCAGTGACATGTCAGCTGCCCGTGGAACCGAAGCCGCCGATGCCGCGCTCGCTGGCATCGAAGTCGGACACGATCTCCAGTTCGGGGGCAATCACCGGCACCAGAATGAACTGCGCGATGCGCTCGCCCGGCTCGATGGTGAACGCCGCCGCGCCGCGATTCCAGCAGGAAATCATCAGCGGACCCTGGTAGTCGGAATCGATCAGCCCCACCAGATTGCCCAGCACGATGCCCTGCTTGTGGCCGAGCCCGGAGCGCGGCAGGATCATGCCGGCCAGATTCGGATCGGCAATGTGGATCGCCAGCCCCGTGGGCAACAGTTCGCAGTCACCCGGTTGCAGTACCTGTGTTGTCTCGACCATGGCACGCAGATCGACGCCGGCGGAGCCATCGGTGGCCCGCTGCGGCAGTTCGAATTCACGGCCCAGACGATGGTCGAGCACCTTGACCTGCAGGGCATGGGAAGCAGTCTGCATCACGTTTGATTCCCGTTCGAATGTCACGTCAGCCGCTCGCCGATCATGGCCGTGAGTCGCTCGGCCAGCGCGTTCTTGTCCGTTTGCGGCAGGTGCGTGTCGCCCCCTTCCCAGCACACGAACAGGGCATTGTCCTCGCGGCCGAAGGCATGGCCGGGGCCGACGATATTGCCGGCGACCATGTCGAGGCCCTTGCGCCGGCGCTTGTCGCGCGCGGCATTTTCCAGGTCCGTGGTCTCGGCGGCGAAGCCGAGCGTGAAGACGTCCGGATAGTCGCGTGCGACCGTGGCGATGATGTCGCGCGTGCGCGTCAGTGCCAGCGTCGTGTCGGTATCGCTTTTCTTGATCTTGTCGGCGGTGGCTTCGCGCGGGCGGTAGTCGGACACGGCCGCGGCGCTGATGAAGGCATCGGCGCCATCGATGATGTCCATCACCGCCGCGTACATGTCGGCGGCACTTTCCATGTCGACACGCTGCACACCGGCCGGTGTCGGCAGATGCGTCGGCCCGGCCACCAGCGTCACTGCGGCGCCGGCGCGTGCGCAAGCCCGCGCCAGGGCAAAGCCCATGCGCCCGGACGAGCGATTGCTCAGAAAGCGCACCGGATCAAGCGACTCGCGCGTCGGCCCGGCCGTGACCACCACGTGGCGTCCGGCCAGCACGCCGTCACTGCCGCCGGCAGGCTCCAGGGCATCGGCGATGGCATCGCGCAGAGCTTCCGGCTCGACCATGCGTCCGGCACCGGATTCGCGCTCGGCCAGCTCGCCGGCTGCCGGGCCGATGAACGTCACGCCTCGCGCCTGCAGCAATTCCACATTGGCTTGCGTCGCCGCGTGCGCCCACATGACGTGATTCATGGCCGGCGCGGCGAGAATCGGTGCCGTGGTCGCCAGACACAGGGTCGACAGCAGATCATCGGCACGGCCCTGCGCCATCCGCGCCAGCGTATCGGCCGCGGCCGGCGCCACGACGACCGCATCGGCCCAGCGCGCCAGCTCGATGTGGCCCATGCCCAGCTCGGCGGCCTCGTCCCACAGGGACGTGCGCACCGCATGCCCCGACAGTGCCTGCAGGGTGAGCGGCGCGATGAAGCGTGTCGCCGCCGCGGTCATGACCACCCGGACCTGCGCGCCCGCTTCCACCAGCCGGCGCGTCAGAATAGCGGCCTTGTAGGCGGCGATGCTGCCGGTGATGCCCAGCACGATGTGTTTGTCCGCCAGCGTTTCCATGCGCGCATTGTACAGTGACTTGCGGCCGATGGCGCGGCCCGTCATCATGATGCCGGTGTTGGAAGCCGGTCGCTGGCGACCGCATGATCAGCCGTTTCACGGCAATGGCGACACAGGGTGATTGCACGGCACCAGGGCCGGCAGCAAACACCCGTGCAAACGAGGGGTAACCACAAACCGGGGCATGGCGATCACCGACTGGCCGGCCGACGCACGGCCGCGCGAAAAACTGCTGGCACGCGGTGCCGGCGCACTCACCGACGCCGAACTGCTGGCGATCTTCCTGCGCACCGGCGTGGCCGGCACCAGTGCCGTCGATCTGGCGCGCCTGATGCTGGATGAACACGGCAGTCTTGGCGCCCTGCTGTCGTCGGATCGGCAGCGCTTCTGCGCCACGAAGGGCCTGGGCCCGGCCAAGTACGCGCAACTGCAGGCGGTGCTGGAAATGGCCCGGCGCCACGCCGCGGAAGCCGCCCGCGTCGAGGACGTGCTCACCAATCCGGATGCCACGCGCCGCTATCTGAACCTGCAGCTGGCGCGCCGGCCGTACGAGGTGTTCGCCTGCGTGCTGCTGGACAACCGCAACCGCGTGATCGCCTTCGAGGAGCTATTCCGCGGCACCATCGACGGTGCCAGCGTGTACCCGCGCGAAGTCGTCAAGACCGCATTGCAGTACAACGCCGCCGCCGTCATCCTCGCCCACAACCACCCGTCCGGCGTGGCTGAGCCCAGCACCGCCGACCGCGACATCACGCAGCGCCTGATCGACGCGCTGGCACTGGTCGATATCCGCGTGCTCGACCACCTGATCCTGGCCCACGACCAGACCACGTCATTCGCCGAACGGGGCTTGCTGTAATCGGGCACTCCGACAGCATGCCGCAGGCCCGTCATCACCAAGCGTAAAAGCGCGGCCACTCACCGGTCAGCGTATTCGAGCCGTCCTGCACGACGTGATAGCGATCATGCTGGGCGGCGGTGGCGCAGGCATGATTGGGCAGAATGCGCAGGCGATCACCCAGCGACAGATCCGGCAGCGCGGCGTCACAGCCCGCGCGCACACTGATGATGCAGTGCTCCTGATTGGCGCCGGAGACGATCAGGTCCGGATACGGCCGCCCGTCCATGTCGCAGACGATGCCGTAGCCCTGATCCACCGGCTGCGCGGCAGTGCCGCGATCACGCGACATGGCCATCCAGCCGCCATCGGTGATGATCCAGCCCTTGTCTTCCTGATGACCGATCACCGTGGTCATCACTGTCAGGGCAATGTCGTCGAGCTGACACACGCCGATACCGGCCATGACCAGATCGAAGAACACGTACACACCCGCGCGCACTTCGGTGACGCCGGTGAGATCGCGCGCGAAATGAGCCGTGGGCGTGGCGCCGACACTGACCTCCGGACAGGCGAAACCACCAGCGCGCAGGTGCTCGGCTGCCGTCACCGCGCCGCTTCTTTTCAGCTCGGCATGCTCGATCAGAGCCTGCTTGCCGTGGCAGAAGTAACTCTCGCCGGCATGCGTGAGCACGCCGCGCAACGCGGCGCCGTCGGCGAGCAGGGCGGCAATGGCGCACAGCCCGTCGGCGTCATGCGGTTTGACGCCGGAGCGGTGGTCGTCCACATCCAGCTCGATGAAGGCCGGGATGACATCACCGCTGCGCCGCGCGACCGCAGCCACCAATCGGGCCTGCTCCAGGCTGTCGAGAATCACGGCCACGTCTGCGCTCCGGCGGCGGAATTCGACGATGCGCTCGAGCTTGGCCGGCTCGATGCCCACGCCATAGGTGATGTCGGTCACGCCGGCGGCGAAGAACTGCTCGATCTCCTTGACTGTGGACACCATCGCCGGACCCTGCGGCGTCGGCATGACACGGCGGGCGGCGGCCACCGACTTGGTAGTCTTGAGATGGGGGCGCAGACGCACGCCCAGGTCATCGAGACGGGCACGCAGCCGGTCGATGTTGCGCTGCATGCGGGTTTCGTCGAGCACTGCACAGGGCGTTTCCAGATCCTGCAGGGTTCTGGTCATGGCATCACCGATCAATCACGGAAAGCAACATTCGTTCACTGGCCGGCAATGGTCATGGCATCGATGCAGACGGAAGGCGTGCGGATCACGGCCTGCTCATCCACATCGGCACCGATGGCGGCGATCTGCATGAACATGTCCTCGAGATTGCCGGCGATGGTGGCATTTTCCACCGGATAGGCCGGTTCGCCATTGTCCACCCAGTAACCTGCCACGCCGCGGGAATAGTCGCCGGTGAGCAGGTCCACGCCCTGGCCCATGAGCTGTGTCACGACCAGACCGCGGCCCATGCCCGCGACCAGCGCGTCGAAATCGCTATCGCCGGGCGTGACATCGAGATTGAACACGCCGCCGGCATTGCCGGTGCTCTGCAGACCCAGCCGGCGCGCACTGTAGGCGCTCAGCAGATAACCGCGCAGGACGCCGTCCTCGACCAGCCGACGCCGGCGCGTGGCCACGCCGTCGCCATCGAAGCCGGCACTGGCCAGGCCTCGCGGGCGGTGCGGATCCTGCGTCAGCTGCACTGCGTCTGCCAACACCTGCGTGTCGAGCCGATTCTGCAGGAAGGAGGCCTGCCGATACAGCGCCCCGCCACTGATGGCGCCGAGCAGATGCCCCCACAGGCTGCGCGCCATGCGCGGCACGAACAGCACCGGCGCGGTGGTGGTCGGCGGCGTTCTTGCGCCCAGGCAGACGGTCGCGCGCTGCGCGGCGCGGCGGCCGACACTTTCGACCGCGTTTAAATCATCGGCATGGCGCGCCTGCGTTGAAGCGGCTTCGCGCTGCATGCCGTCGTCATCCCGGGCGATGGCGGTACAGCCGAGCGCGTGGTGCGTGGCGTGCTCCGTGCCGATGAAACCATGGCTGTTGCCATACACCGACAGGCCGTCCGTGCTGACCACCTGCGCGCCTTCCGTCTGCCGGATGCGGGTGTCATGATCGAATGCCGCCTGCTCCAGGCGCCGGCCCAGCGTCGCGGCCGCATCGGCGTCCAGCGCCCATGGGTGATGCAGGGACAGATCCGGCCAGTCCCGCGCCATGCGTTCGGCATCGGCTAGGCCGGCGAATTCGTCGACCTCGGTGAAACGAGCGATGGTCAGCGCCTGCTGCAGGGCCGCCTCCAGTCCCGCGTCGGTGAGATCGGTAGTGCTGGCGGAACCGACACGCCGGCGGCAGTGCACGGTGATGCCGGCGGACTGGTCGGCTTCGTATTCGAGCTGGTCGATCTGCTGGTTGCGCACGGCCACACTCAGCGTGCGGCTCGTGCCGATCCGGACCTCCGCCGCATCGGCACCGCCCCGCCCGGCTGCCGCGAGCAGCGACTCGACCTGCGCTGTCAGTGTTTCGGCATCATGGCCGGATTCCTTCATCGTCTGCGCCATATTCCGCACCGTGGCAATGTTGTCTCACTACTTCCGCCGACCCGGCTGACGGCCCGGCCACGGCATTGTGCCAGACGACTCCTGCAGACAAGCATCCGCCGGCGCGACCGCGTGTAGTTTGATCAGAGCTTCCTCAGGCCCCGTGCAACATGCTCTTGAGTGCATCCAGATTGGCCCGGGCACTTGCGACACTGGCTTTCCTCCCACGCGCAGCGCCATCCGGCCAGTCGATTTCCTCCGCCGGCAGGTCCTCGAGAAAGCGGCTGGGCGTGGTATCCATCATTTCACCGCCGCGCCGGCGCCGGCGCGCCCACGACAGCGCCAGGCTCTTGCGCGCCCGCGTGATGCCGACATACAGCAGACGGCGCTCCTCCTCGAGCCGCTCGTCGTCCATGCAGGCATGGTGCGGCAGCAGACCCTCCTCGAGGCCGGCCAGCCAGACATGATCGAACTCCAGCCCCTTGGCCGCGTGCAGCGTCAGCAGATGCACCCGGTCCCGATCGTCGCCCGCCTCCCGGGAGGCGAAGTCCATCAGGTTGAGCTTGCGCATGACCGCATCCAGGCCGGCTGGCGTGCCGTCATCGTTTTCATCCACGTTGGCGACCCATTCGACGAAGGAGTCTACATTTTCCAGCCGTTTGCGGCCGGCGCGCTCGTTGCTGGCGGTATCCCGCAGCCAGTCGCGATAGTCCGTGTCGCGCAGCAGCGTCTCGACCAGCACATGGGCCGCCTCGGCCTCGCCGCGCACCGCCAGCTGTGACATCCAGTCGGCGAAATCGGCCAGCCTGCGCCCGGCGCGCGCACCGATGTGCCCCGACAGACCGATGCCGCGCGCCGCATCGAACAGGCTCAGGCTCCGTTCACCGGCGTAATGGCCCAGCGTTGCCAGCGTGGCCGGGCCGATCTCGCGGCGCGGCAGATTGACGATGCGCAGGAAGGCGGCATCGTCATCCGGATTGACCAGCAGGCGCAGATAGGCGGCCAGGTCGCGGATTTCGCTGCGCTCGAAGAACGAGCGGCCGCCGGACACACGATAGGCGATGCCGCGTTCCCGCAGCAGTTTTTCGAACACGCGGGACTGATGATTGCCGCGATACAGCACGGCATAATCTCCGAGCCGGTTGCCGTGACGCATGCGGTGCGCCAGCAATTCGCTGGTGATGCGCTCGGCTTCGGCGCTGTCATCGCTGCTGGCCAGCACACGCACGCGCTCGCCCTGCCCGCGCGCGCTCCAGAGATTCTTGTCATAAGCGCGGGTGTTGCTGCGGATCAGCTGATTGGCCGCCGACAGCACGCTGCCCACGGAGCGATAATTCTGCTCCAGCTTGATGACCTCGAGGTGCGGAAAATCGTGGCTCAGATCGGCAATGTTGCCGGGTCGCGCGCCGCGCCACGCATAGATCGACTGGTCATCGTCGCCGACCACGGTGAACGCCGCCCGCGCGCCAACCAGCAGGCGCAGCAGCTCGTATTGGGCGGCATTGGTGTCCTGGTACTCATCCACCAGCAGATAGCGAAAGCGGTTCTGCCAGCGTTCGCGCGCCGCGGCGTCGCTTTGCAGCAGCTGCACCGGCAGCGCCAGCAGGTCATCGAAGTCGACCGCATTGTAGGCACGCAGACGCCGCTGGTACTCGCCGTAGGCCCGGGCGATGCGCTGCTCGCCGGCGCTGGCCGCCGCCTGCAGCGCCTGCTCGGGCGTGTGCAGACCGGCCTTCCAGCCACTGATGGTGAAGCGCGCCATCTTGCGCAGCTCCGCATCGCGGCCCAGGCCATCGGCCAGCAGTTTGTCCGTGTCGTCGCCGTCGAAGATGGAAAAGCGCGGCTTCAGTCCCAGTGCCGCGTGCTCGCGCCGAATCATCTGCAGGCCGAGACTGTGAAACGTGCTGACAGTCAGCCCCTGCGCCGCCTGCCCATCCAGCAGCGCGCCGGCACGCTGCTTCATTTCACGCGCCGCCCGGTTGGTGAACGTTACCGCCGCAATGCGATCGGCCGCATACAGGTTTTTCGCCAGCCACGCGATCTTGCGCGTGATGACACCGGTCTTGCCGGAACCGGCGCCGGCCAGAACCAGCAACGGCCCGTCGACATAGTGCACGGCGGCTTGTTGGCGTTCATTGAGCTGCATCTTGAAAAGCTGTTTGGAGCATGCTGCGCCGGCATGCCGGCTGCAAACGGCACCGCGCAGAATAGCAGACTGCCAAAGGGGCGCTGCATCAGGCGCGATCGAGCTGGCGAAAGCCCACCGCTTCGGCGACATGCTGCGCGGTGATGACTTCGCTGGCGGCCAGATCGGCCACCGAGCGCGCCACGCGCAGAATGCGGTGATAGGCGCGTGCCGACAGCCCCAGCCGCACCATGGCCTGCTCGATCACGGTGCGCGCGCCATCGGCCAGCGGACAGTGCGTATCGATTTCACCGGCCGTCAATGAGGCATTGCTGGCGTGACCGCGCGCCGCGGCATGTTCGCGCGCGGCGGTGACACGCCGGCGGATGGATGCCGTATCCTCGGCCCGATGGTTCGTGGCCAGCAGAACATCGCGCTCGACCGGCGCCACCTGCAGATGCAGATCGATGCGATCGAGCAGCGGCCCGGAAATACGACCGCGGTAACGATCGACGCGCTCCGGCGTACAGTGACAACGTCCGGAGACATCACCCAGATAACCGCAAGGACAGGGATTCATGGCCGCGACCAGCTGGAAGGCGGCCGGGAATTCGGCCTGCTGCGCAGCGCGTGAAATGCTGATGCAGCCGGACTCGAGCGGTTCGCGCAGCACTTCCAGCACGCGCCGTTCGAATTCCGGCAGCTCATCCAGGAACAGCACGCCGCCATGCGCCAGCGTGATCTCGCCGGGACGCGGCGTGGAACCGCCACCGACCAGCGCCACGCCGGAGGCCGTGTGGTGCGGCGCGCGGAACGGACGCACACCCCATTGTTCGACGCGAAAACCACTGGTGGAGATGGATGCAATGGCGGCCGCCTGCAGCGCCTGCTCCCGGGTCATGGGCGGCAGCAGACCCGGCAGGCGCGATGCCAGCATGGTCTTGCCGCTGCCCGGCGGCCCGATCATCAGCAGCGAGTGGCCGCCCACGGCGGCGATTTCCAGCGCGCGGCGGGCCTGGTGCTGGCCGCGCACTTCCGCCATGTCAGGCAACGCGGTTGTGCGTCCGGCACTGTCCGCCTGCTGTGGCGTGCGCCAGATCGGCTCATTGGTCACGGAAGCGGCGACATCGGCCAGATGGCGCGCCGTGCGCACCTGCCGATTGCCGGCCAGCGCCGCTTCCGGGCCGTTGATATCCGGCAGCACCAACGTGCGCCCATGCCGTTGTGCGGCCATTGCCGCGGGCAGGCCGCCGCGCACGCTGCGCAGCTCGCCGGTCAGGGACAGTTCGCCAAGAAATTCGTAGTCCGCCAGCGCATCCGTGGGAATCTGGCTCGACGCGGCCAGAATGCCCAGAGCAATGGCCAGATCGAAGCGCCCACCCTCCTTGGGCAGGTCGGCCGGCGCCAGATTGACCGTCAGGCGCCGGTTCGGAAAGCTGTAGCCGCTGTTGTTGATGGCGGCGCGCACGCGATCCTTGCTTTCCTTGACCGCTGCTTCCGGCAGGCCGACGATGGTCAGCGCCGGCAGGCCGCTCGACAGATCCACCTCGACCGTCACAGCCGGGGCATCGAGCCCGATCTGGGCCCGGCTGTGCACCGTTGCCAGTGCCACTATGCGTTCAGATCCGTGGCGTCATCACGCGCTTCCAGCTCCGCCACGCGGTGCTCCAGCTCATCCACCTGTGCCCGGGCCTGCGCCAGCATGTCCTGCGCCGCATCGAACTCTTCGCGCGGCACCAGATCCAGCTCCGCCAGACGGTTTTGCAGCAAGGCCCGGAAATTGGCGCGCATGTCATCGCGCAGCGAACCCAACTGTGGCGGCAGCAGGCCGACCAGGCGCTGGGCGATGTCATCCAGAATTCGTGTATTCATCAATCCACGCTCATCACACTTGACATATTGTCTACAAGGATGCACTGCCATGACAATGGACGCAAAAGCATCGACATTGGGCGCGGCTTGCGTGCCTCCGCTGCAGGCGGGAATGGTGTTACCATTGCGCCGCCGGGCAGGGATTGCAGGGAGTCCGTACCATGAAAATGGTGACAGCCATCATCAAGCCGTTTCGTCTCGACGATGTGCGCGAAGCGCTTTCCGAAGCCGGCGTGCACGGCACGACCATGACCGAGGTCAAGGGCTTCGGCCGCCAGAAGGGGCATACCGAGCTGTATCGGGGCGCGGAATATGCGGTCGATTTCCTGCCCAAGGTGAAGCTGGAAATCGTGGTGGCAGACGAACGCGTGGAAACGGTGGTCGAGGCCATCATCGGCGCCGCCCGCACCGGCCGGATCGGCGACGGCAAGATCTTCGTGCAGTCACTGGATGAAGTCATCCGCATCCGCACCGGCGAGACGGATCGCGAGGCGGTCTGATCAGGGCATTTCCTGCGCCGGCGCGGCCTCCGCAAGCGCGGCGAAGCCCGGCACATGCCGCGCATACCAGTCCGGAATGTGCTGCTCGAGCCAGTACAGCGGCTGGCCATAACGACCCGCCGCAACAAAGCCCACATGGCCACCGTGGCGAGACCATTCCAGCCGCACCGGCGGTGCCAGTGCTTCGGCAGCGGGCATGATGCCGGGCGCCATGAACGGATCATCCGCCGCCTGCAATATCAGGGTCGGTACGCGGATATGGCGCAAATAGGGCTGGCAGCTGGACTGCCGGTAGTAGTCGGCGGCATCGACGAAACCGTTCAGCGGTGCCGTGATGGCCGTATCGAATGACGGAAAATCGACCAGCGTGTCCGGATCCGGCAGCTCGAATGGCGGCTCGATCTGGCGGAATTTGGCGCGTACCGCCGCACCCATGCCTTGCAGTAAATGCCGCCGATATATGCGCGACAGGCCGTGATTGACCGCCTCGGCGCACTTTGCCAGATCGAATGGCACCGACACCGCCACGGCACTCGTCAGCGGCGTGTTGTCCCCCTGCTCACCCTGGTATTTCAGCAGTACATTGGCGCCCAGCGAATAGCCGGCGGCTGCAATCGACGCACGCGGCCAGCGACTGCGCACATGCGCGATGACTGTGGCCAGGTCGCCGGTTTCGCCGGAGTGGTAGCTGCGCGGCAGCCGGTTGGGCTTGTCGGCACCGCGAAAATGCAGCAACAGGCCGCGTGCGCCGCCGGCCGCAATGCGGCGCAGCAGACCGCGGGCATAGTTGGAGTCGAGACCGCCATTGAGGCCGTGCAGGACAATGACCACGGGTGCGTTCGCGGGCAGCCCCTGCTCCGGCAGCCACGACAGATCGAGGAAATCGCCGTCGTCGAGCTCCAGGCGCTCCGGGTTCACCGTCAGCTCGGGCCGCAGTCGCAGCTTGGCGGCGAAAATGGTCTGCCCGTGGCCGCCACGCAGCCAGAAAGCCGGTCTGAAATCGCTTTCGCAAATCATGATCGCATCACTGTGTACTCAGCACATGGGCCAGATAATGCGGGCCGAGCTGGCGCATCTGGCGGCGGATCCAGCGTATGCGGCCGTTGATGTATGCCGATGGCGCCGCCGCGCTGAAGCGGGTCGGCGACGGCAGTATCGCCGCCAGGGCAGCGCACTGATAGGGACTCAGCGCCGCGGCCGTGGTGCCGAATATGCCACTGGCGGCGGCACCAACGCCAAAGATGCGGGTGTCGAATTGTGCAATGTTGAGATACATCTCCAGAATGCGGCGTTTGGGCCAGAGCAGCTCCAGCCATAATGTCAGATAGCCCTCGACGGCCTTGCGCAGATAGCTCCTGCCCGGCCACAGAAACAGATTCTTGACGGTTTGCTGACTGATGGTGCTGCCGCCGCGCAGACGCGTGCTGCGCCCGGCCATGTTGGCATTCATGGCACTGCGCAGGGCCGACCAGGCAAAGCCCCGATGATATGGAAAGGTCTGATCCTCCGCCGCTACCACGGCCAGCGGCATGCAGGGTGCCATGCGGTCGAGATCGACCCACTGCTGCTGCACGGCCCCGTCCGCACTCCGCTGCAGCCAATGGGCCCGCAGCATGAAAGCGCTGGTCGGCGGCTCGACCCAGCGCAGCAGCAGAATGATGACCGCCGGCGTCAGCAGCAGCACACCGACGATTGCCAGCACACGACGGAGCCGGCGCTCAAGCTGCGGCTTCAATCGTTGCCATGGCCGTCGGTGTTCTCGTAGACCGGCCCATAGTAGGGCTCATCGTCATCGGCGGGCGCTTTTGCACGACCGCTGCCGGCATCCCGCATGCCATTGTCGCCTCGCTGTCCGTAAGCGGCGGCATCGTCCTCGTCGAGGTAGGGAATGGGGCCGTCGCTGGTATTGCGTGATGGCATGTACTGCTCCAGCGTATAGACGAAGCGGCGCGCATTGGCCGGCAGCTCATCCCGGTCGGAGCTGCGCAGGATTCTTTCGCCGCTGATACGGCCGCCGTAGTAGTTGGCATTGGCATCCTCGTCGATGGCAATGACGCCGCCATCCAGGGCCACACCGGCAAACAGCCCGCGGGACCGCGAGTAGGAATAGATCTCGGCTTCCAGACGCAGATTGGTGGCGGCACTGGCGGAGCGCCCGACCGGGCCGGCGGCGATGGCGGTGTCGGCACCCAGGGTGACTTCGCCGTCGATGATTCTTTCCACACCGCGTCGATTCTTGAACACCAGAATGATGTCGGTGGAGGAGGCGCCGATCTGCCACCCCAGCGAGGCGCCGCCGATCTGGACGAAGGACGGATGGCTCCAGCTGCCGTCACTGGTGCGCACGGACAACAGCCCCTTGCCGTAACGCCCGCCCAGCACGAAGCCGGCCTTGATGACGCTGGGAATGACGGCGATGCCATAGGCCCGCGCCAGCAGTGACGGCGGAATGGCATTCTCCGGGATGTCGACAAAATCGTTGAGCACCGTGGTCGCGTCCTGCACGATCCGGCCTTCCTTGCTCGCCGCCCAGGTGGTATTGCCGGCTGCGACCAGCAGTGCGGTCAGTACTATCGTCATCAATCGCTTCATCGGTACTCCCTGTGTGTTCGAATGCGGATTGCATGTTGCCGGCAGCTTCCGGTTATGTAGTCTGACCATGCAAGGGCGACAAAGGTTCAGGCGCACGGCAATTCGAGGCGCGCCTCCAGCCCCGGCGTCCGGTTGATCAGCTGCAGGCCGCCATCATACCGGCGCGCCACCGCCGCCACGATGGTCAGCCCCAGGCCGCTGCCATGACCGGCGCCATCACGCCAGAAGCGCCGCGTCGCCTGCGCCGCGGTGGCAGCCGCCAGACCTGGCCCAGCATCGATGATGCGGAAGCGCACGGCGCCGTCCGCGCTTTCGATGTGCACGGCCACCGGACTGTTGCCGCGCGCATGCTGCAAGGCATTATCGACAAGATTGCGCAGCGCCACAACTGCCAGTGCCGGCGGCACGGCGAGTGGCATGCCGCCATTTTCATCATGTATCACGATGCGCTGGCGCGCCTGCGGCACCGCGTCGGCCATGGCGCGGTCGAGTGCGGTTGCGGCATCGATACCGTCGGCCTCGTCGAATGACACATGCCCTTCCAGACGCGCCAGCAGCAACAACTGTTCCAGAGTCGACTGCATGCGCGCCACGCCGGCTTCGGCATCGGCAAGGGCCGTTGCGGACGCTGCTCCCTCGGTCATGCGTGCCACCTGCAGGTGGGTGCTGATGGCGGTCAGCGGCGTGCGCAGTTCATGCGCGGCGTCGTTGGTGAAATGGCGCTCGCGCTGCATGGCCTGATCGGTTCGATCCAGCAGGTGGTTGAGGGTACTGACCAGCGGCCTGAGCTCCAGCGGCAGGCCGGTTGCCGGCAGCGGCTCCAGCGCATCCGGTCCGCGCCGCGACAGGGCACGGCGCAACCTGCGCAGCGGTGCCAGCCCCCGGCCGGTGCCGAACCACAGCGCCGCCAGACCACCCACGACAGCGATCAGGAAAGGCACCCCGGCGGTCAGGGCAATGCGCTGGCGCAGCTTGTCCCGCCCGGCCATGCGATCCGCCGTGGTGATGCTCATGCCGCCGGTCTGCAGTGTGAATGTGCGCCAGGCGGTGCCGTCGATCATGCGCACGTGATAGCCGGGCGTGGCCTGATCCGACAATGTTGCAGGCGCACTGTGAGTGGCGGCGATGACCTCGCCGCGCATAGAGCGGATCTGGCAGGCCATGCCCTGTTGCGCCGGCACGGTCACCAGGGTCGCGGCACCAGGCACCGAACCGCTGCCATCGGCAAAGGTCAGCTGCCGGTCGAGCAGGCCCGCCACCATGTTGGCGGACATGGCCAGGCGATCATCCAGCATGCCCTGCAGATCACGTGACACATCACGCCACAACCAGGCTGCTGCCGCAGCCCACAATACGGTCAGTGCCAGGCCGATGATGATGACCAGCCGCAGCCGCAGGCTCATGTCCGCGTTTCGGTGACGATGCGGTAACCCAGACCACGCACGGTTTCGATCATGTCGGTGCCGATCTTGCGGCGCAGATTGTGAATATGCACGCTCAATGCATTGCTCTCGATGTCGAGGTCATGCCCATACAGACTGTCCTTGAGCCGCTCTGCACTCATGCAGCGACCGCGAGCCTGCATCAGGCTGGCCAGCAGTGCGCTCTCGCGTCGCGTCAGCGTGATGCGCTGTCCATCGAGACGCGCATCACCGCTGGCCGGATCCAGCTGCAGGTGCCCGATCTCGATGACATTGACGCTGCGCCCGGCCGCACGGCGCAGCAAAGCATGCAGGCGCGCCGCCAATTCCGCCAGATCGAACGGCTTGGTGACATAATCATCGGCGCCGGCCTGCAGACCGGCCACCCGGTCATCGACGGCATCACGCGCTGTCAGAATCAGCACCGGCAGTGACCGGCCCGCGCTGCGCAGGCGTTCGAGCAAGTGCATACCGTCCTCGTCCGGCAGGCCGAGATCAAGCACCAGTGCATCACAATGGCTCGTCGCCAGCGCCGCTTGCGCCTGCGCCGCACTGGTCACCACATCCGCCGTCATGCCCTGAGCCTGCAGGCCGGCGGCGATGCCGCGGGCAATCAGGTCATCGTCCTCGACGATCAGCACGCGCATGAGATGCTTCCATTGTCTGCTTCCGGTTCTTTCCGGCCTTCATGGCGTACTACCGTAGCCGCGAAAGCCGGCAGGGTAAATCGGAATTAACGTTGTCTTAACCCGGCTGTCGTAGGTTATGGCCATTGTTCAGCCACACGCAACGACACAAACCCGATCATGACGGACATTGCCGCACTGCAACTGACCGGTGAGCTGCTTCTGGCACTGGCCGCCGGCGTGTTGCTCAACCTGACGCCGTGCGTTCTGCCGGCCATACCGGTCAAGATCCGCACCATCGTGCACGAGGCCGGCGGTGCCCCACGGCAACGCCTGCTGGCCGCGGGAGCCTTCACCGGCGGCACGCTGCTGTTCTTTCTGCCGCTGGCCATAGCCACCGCAGCGCTGCAATGGACCTGGGGCGCACTGTTCCAGTCGCCGGCACTGCTGGTTGTGCTGATCGCCGTGCTGCTGCTGTTTGCCTGGACCACCTATCGCGACGTGGGTCTGCGCGTGCCGCAGTTCGCCTATGCCCTGCGCGGGCAGCGTTACATCGAACCCTTCCTGTCCGGCCTGTTCAGCGCCCTGCTGGCCACACCCTGTACCGGCCCCTTTCTGGGCGGCGTGCTGGCATTCGCGGTGACGCGCTCGCCGCTGTTCATCATCGGTGTCTTTCTGGCCGTGGGTGCCGGGCTGGCACTGCCCTACATCATCCTGCTCGCGCGTCCGCAACTGCTGCAACGCCTGCCGCGTCCCGGGCCCTGGTCGGTGCGCATACGCCAGGGCCTGGCTTTCGTCCTACTGGCGGCGGCGGTGTTCTTCGCTGCCGGCCTGGTGCCGCAAGCCGTGGCGCGCTGGCTGTGGCTTGGCTGGCTGACGCTGCTGCTGATCTGGGGCGGTCATGGTCTGCTGCAATCACCCGGCAAGGCCGCGCGGGCAGTGGGACCCGCTTGTGCTCTTGCCGGTATCGTGTTCGTGTACGCCGCTGGCCTGTTGACGCCAGCCGCACAGGCGTCGCTGGCATGGCAGCCACTCACTGCGGCCAGCTGGCACCAGGCGCAAAGTGTCAATCGGCCGATACTGGTCGAGTACACGGCCGACTGGTGCATCAACTGCAAGGTGCTGGAGCGCACGGTGTACGACGACTCGGATGTAGCACGCGCGGTGCGCGCCGCCGACATGATCACGCTGCAGGCGGATCTAACCCGACCGCATGAGCGATTGCAGCAACTGCTGACCGAACATGGCGGTGCGGGGCTGCCTTTTGCAGCCGTACTCAACGCAGATGGAGACCTGATCAAAACATTTTCCGGCCTGTTCTCCGCTGATGCGTTGACACGGGCCATCAACCAGGCCGATGGAGACAATCCGGTATGAAACACCGCAAGCTGATTCCGGCCAGCCTGCTGCTGGCTTTGCTGTTCGCACCCGTCATGACCGCAGCCGGGATGGATCAATCCGCCGCGCATGTGGATGTGGCCACGAAGCTGACCGCGGCGCAGGACGACAGCGACGCGCGCATCATCAAGCTGCGTCTGCAGATCGACGATGGCTGGCACGTCAATGCCCATCCCGCGTCGCTGGATTTTCTCGTGCCCACTGCGATCCAGGCCACTGTGGACGACGAAACTCTCTCGCCGAGCATCGACTGGCCGGCGGGTCGCGACAGTGGCATCGAGCTGGATGGAACAACCATTGCCGTATTCCGGGATGGCACAACCATACCCGTGCACCTGACAGCAGACGAGCTTGCATCCGCACGCACCGCCGGCCGCCTGACACTGGCGGTACAGGTACAGGCTTGCAGTGATGACGGCATCTGTCTGCCGCCGTCCACCCTAGAAACGACGGTAACCGGACTCTGACATGCGCGTGCTCGACTCGCTGCCGCCGAGCGTGATCGCAGCCCTGCTGGCGCTGGCCACGGCAGCCGGAGTCGGCGCTCTGCTGGCGCGCCGCCAGCCACCCGGCACCGCCAGAGCGGTCGCCGGCCTGCTGTGCGACGCCACACTGGTCGGCCTGCTGGCGGCGCGCCTCGCCTTTGTGGCGCGCTGGTGGCCGCAATATGTGGCCGACCCGGCAGCGATCATCTTCATCAGTGACGGCGGCTTTCTGCCCTGGGTCGGGGCGGCGGCAGGCGTCGCATTCATGCTGTGGCGCGCACGCCAGCGGCCGACACTGTGGCGCGCGCTGAGCGGCGCCGTTGCCACCGGCTGGATCGTTTGGTTTCTGGCCGGTGCCCTGCTGACACTGGGGCCGGATGCGCACACGACCCTGCCGGATGCGACACTGGCACGACTCGACGGCACACCCATGCGGCTGGCCGAATTGTCAAACCGGCCCATGGTGGTTAATCTCTGGGCCACCTGGTGCCCGCCCTGTCGACGCGAGATGCCGATGCTGGCCGATGCCCAGCATCGCCTGAACGACATTCATTTCGTGTTCGTCAATCAGGGCCAGAACCCCGCCACCATACGCAGCTATCTGCGGGAAGAGGACTTGCAACTGAGCAATGTACTGCTTGACCCACATGGGGAAGTGGCGCGGAACATCGGTTCCCGGGCACTGCCGACAACACTTTTCTTCGCTGCCGACGGGCGTCTGGTCGACACGCATTTCGGCATGCTGACCGCCGCTGGCCTAGCCGCAACACTGCAGTCGCATGAGCTGACTGCCGTCGACACCAACACACAATCGGAGATGACACGTGACCATTAAACGAGCCCTGTTACTGTTTGCCCTTCTGATTCCGGCCGTCAGCGGCCACGCCCAGGACAAGCAGGATGCCCTGCCGGCGCCGGTACAGGCCATGCAGGAGCGTGGCATCGAGATTGTCGATGACTTCGAGACACCCGCCGGAGTGCGCGGCTATGCCGGCATTGCAGGCGGCCAGCCGATGGCCATTTACGTTGTCAACGAAGGGCAAAATGCCATTGTCGGCATCATGATCGACGGTGACGGCGACCCGGTGAATCAGGATACGCTGGACGAACTGGTTGCCAAGCCGATCTCCGAGCGCACCTGGTCACAGCTCGAAAACAGCACCTGGGTGGCGGATGGCGACGAAGACGCACCGCGCATCATTTACGAATTCAGTGACCCAAATTGCCCGTATTGCCACCAATTCTGGGAACAGAGCCGTCCCTGGGTGGAGTCCGGCAAAGTACAGATCCGGCACGTGCTGGTCGGCGTGATATCGGAGTCCAGCCCGTACAAGGCGGCAGCCATTCTGGCGGCGGATGATCCGGAGCAGGCCTATCTGGAGAATGAGAACAACTTCGAGGACAACGGCATCCAGCCGCTGGATGAAATTCCCTCCGCTATCCGGGATCAATTGGTGGCCAACCAGCAACTGATGCACCAACTCGGCATTCGCGGCACGCCCGGCATTTTCTACAAGGATGCGGAAGGGCGTGTGCACACCCAGCGCGGCGTGCCGCAGGGCAACGCACTGGAAGAGATACTGGGAGCATCCTGAAACACGGCATCGCAGCAGACTCGTTCGCCGCTCCGCACAGACGGGGTGGCGGTATGCACAGCCCGTCTGTGCGTTTTGTGTCACAATGGCAGGAACAGGGTTCAGGTCGAGTTCAGACCGACGGCCCCAGACTTGCGGGGACAGTATGCAATCCTCGCCGCTGCGGAGTCTGCACATGCTTGTCACGCCAAGCCGCTGTTATGCAACCAATGACATGGCTGTTGCCGGACAACCGGAGAAAACAGGCTCACGGATGTCATGCCAGCGGCAGCCATTACTGCCCGCCCTGCCGGCGGCACCGGCAGGTTGCAGTGCATGCCGGTGCGCTGACCGCACACATCCCACATCATGGCCGGTTCCCAGCTGATTCATTACAGGCATGCGTCAAGGCGCCCGGCCAGCCAGATTCGTCGACACTGCGGCGCCATCACCGTACTGCTTGCCGGTATTGCGGTCTGTCCGCCTGCCGCGGCGGATATCAGCACCGATACCCGCAGCCTGCAACAGGGCATCATCACCCGGGTCGCTGCTCAAGCCGACGCCGCCAACGAACATGCCCGGCAACCGGACGCGGCCGTCAGCATCAACGTCAGTGCTGCCCAGGCAGCCCGCAATGCACACGAAGAATACGGCGGCCGCATCCTCAACGTGACACTGAACAAGGACAACGAGCCACCCTATTATCGTGTCAAACTGCTCCGTAATGGTCATGTGCGCGTGGTGCACATCACCGCACACGAATGACCGCCATTGACCCAGGTATATCGTTATGCGTGCGCTGGTAATTGAAGACAACGCCGATCTGCGGCAACAAATCTGCCAACAATTGCGCGACGATGGCTTTGCCGTCGACAGTACCGGCGAGGGCGAGGAAGGACTGTTCTTCGCCATGGAATATCCCATCGACATCGCCATCATAGACATCGGCCTGCCCGGCCCCACGGGTCTGGACATCATCACGGATCTGCGCGAGGCCGGCCTGGACTACCCCATTCTGATCCTGACCGCGCGCAGCCGCTGGCAAGACAAGGTCGAAGGGCTGGAAACCGGCGCCGATGACTATGTAGTCAAGCCGTTCCAGCCGGAAGAACTGACGGCCCGCATCCAGGCACTGGTACGACGTTCCCGCGGCTGGGCGCAGCCCAGACTGGAATGCGGCCCCATCGTGCTCGATACCGCGCGTCAGGAGGTCTTTGTCAACGACGACCCGGTGGATCTGACCGCCTATGAGTATCGCGTGCTCGAGCACCTTATGCTGCATGCCGGCGAAGTGGTGTCCAAGACCGATCTGACCGAGCACATCTACGAGGAAAACGCCGACCGTGACAGCAATGTCATCGAGGTGTTCGTGCGCCGCCTGCGTTCCAAACTCGATCCGGACGGCGCCACCCGACCCATTGAAACGCTGCGCGGCCGCGGCTATCGACTGGCACGACCCGAGTCCGTTCCCGACAACCCCGAATGATGAATTCGCTCCGGACCCGGCTCCTGACGGCAACCGGTGTCCTGCTGCTGGCATTCATCGTGCTGGTTGGCTTTGCGTTGGAAGCGGCAGTGCGCGAGCGCGTCAACCAGGCGCAGCGTGACCGCCTGCAGGGGCTCAGTTACGCACTGCTCGGCAGCGCCGAAATCACCGATGACGGCATGTTCCGGGTACCGCCCGGCGTATTGCCGGAGTCCGAGCTGGCCCATCCCGGCTCCGGCCTGTATGCGTCCGTGCTGGGCGAGGAAGGCGAGGTGGTCTGGCGTTCGCCGTCGATGTACGGCTCCATCGAGCTGCGCTATCCGCCCGCTGTCGGCGAATGGCAATTCACGCGCAGTTCGGATCCGGACGGCAATCAGCTGCTGGTGCTGGCATTCGGCTTCCGCTGGGTTGTCGCTTCCGGTGAAGATTATCGCTTCACCCTGATCATTGCCGAAAACGCCAATGCGCTGCTCCACCAGATGCAACGTTTCCGCGGCGCATTGTGGACCGTACTGGTTGCCGCCGCGTTTATTCTGCTGCTGGTGGAGCTGTTGATCCTGCGCTGGGGCCTGGCGCCGCTGCGCCGGCTCACACATGCCCTGCGCACCCTGCAGACGGATGAAAAGCGCAGCATCGACGGCCGCTACCCGGATGAAATCCAGCCTCTGGTGACCAATCTCAACACCATGTTGACGAATGATCAGGCGCGCCTGACACGCTATCGCAATGCGCTTGGCGATCTGGCCCACAGCCTGAAGACGCCCATCGCGGTACTGCACGGACTGGCCGACGATCAGCAACTGGACAACAATCTGCGCCGCTCACTCAAGCATCAACTGATGCGCATGAACGACATCCTCGACTACCAGCTGCAGAAGGCGGCCGCAGCCGGCAAGCGCACTCTGACCCGGCCGATCGCCATTGCGCCGGGCGCCGAGCGTCTGTCGCGCACCCTGGCCAAGGTGTATGCCGAGCAACGCATTCGTTTCACCACCGACATCCCGCGCACGCTCAAGGCGCGCATTGATGACGGCGACCTGACCGAATTGCTCGGCACACTGATGGACAATGCCGCCAAATACGGCGGCGGGTGGGTGCATGTGTCCGCCGATCTACACACCGGCGAGCTGCGCCTGCACATCGATGACAACGGCAACGGCTTCCCCGAGGACTGCATGCACGAACTGCTGGAGCGCGGCGTGCGCGTCGATTCGACGCACGAAGGGCAGGGCCTAGGACTGGCTGTTGCCGCTGAAATCGTGCGCAGTTATGCCGGCACCATCGACCTGACGAGCAACGATCAGGGCGGCGGTCGCGTCACCATCCTGCTGCCGTCAGGATGAAGCACACCGGCCCTGCACGAATGCGCGCCGGGACACCGCCGCAGCCTGTATACTGCGCGCCATGCCATATTGACCAGGATGGCACGGTTACATTCGGAGGCTGCCTCATGAGCACGCAGTACAACCGGTTCAGCATGCCGGATCCGCTTGATCCGGCGTTCCTGGATCCGGCCGTGTATCACGTCGTGGTCGGCCCCGCCCTGCAGGTGGCGGCGGAGGTTGCCGCCAAACGCGGCGATCCGACCCTGCATGCCGACATGCCGGCCATGCTGGCCCTGATCGATCTGATCACGCGGCTGGCCGATCTGTATCGCGAGCACCATACCGACAATGCCACCAACGCGGCCATGCTGGATAGTGCACCGACCGCAGCCTGTGTCATGGTGCTGCAGGAGGCCGGCCTGGAACCGCATGCCATCGACCAGTGTCTGCAGGCGCTGGAATCCGCCTACGCGCAGATCCATGAGCAGGATGTCATCACCGACATCCGCCCGCAGGTTGCCATGGCCTGGACCCATCTGGCCGAGGGCCAGCGCGAACAGGCGCACGGCGATCTGTACCTGGCCGCCATGCTGATCGTTGCCGCCATCGAAAGCTGGCAGGAACAGAAACACTGACCGCCCATCAAGATCCCATGCAGTTTTCCGGTCGCATAGAAAGCGTCAAAACGCCGGCAGGACACGACGAAATCAGTCGTCTGGCCAAGACCATCTGGCACGAACATTACACACCCCTGATCGGCGCAGCGCAGGTCGAGTACATGCTCGAGCGCGGCTACACGCCGATTGCGCTGGCGCGGGAGCAGGCTGCCGGCGCACGCCTGCTGCTCGCCCACGAGTACGGGCAGGCAGTCGGCTTTGCCGGCTGGTCACCGGATGCCGATGACCCGGTACATGCGTGGCTCGACCGGCTGTATGTGCTGGACAGCGCCCGCGGGCGCGGCGTGGCGAGCGCGCTGATAGCACGCATTGTCGACGATCTGGCCACCCGCGACCAACTCAGCCTACGCGTCAACCGCCACAACAGCGGCTCCATCCGCGCCTATGAACGGCTCGGCTTCCGCATTCTGCACACGGATGTCAAGGACATCGGCGACGGATTCGTCATGGACGACTACATCATGCAACGCACGCTGTAGGCGTGCTCAGGCCGCCGGGTAGCCGATATCGGCCAGCTTGTCCTGAATCGTCTCCAGCACCGCCACATCTTCAATCGTCGCCGGCGCCTGCCAGTCGCCGCCTTCGGCCATTTCACGCAGCGTGCGGCGCACGACCTTGCCGGAACGCGTCTTGGGCAGAGCATCCACGATTACAGCCCGCTTAAAGGCGGCAACAGGGCCGATCTCCTCGCGCACGAGCCGAATCAGGTCTTCGGTCACCAGTTCCGCTGTTTCGGTCACACCCGCCTTCAACACCGCGAGCCCGACCGGCACCTGGCCCTTGTCGGCGTCGGCGACACCGACCACGGCCGCTTCGGCAACTGCCGGGTGCTCCGCCAATACCTGCTCCATGGCGCCCGTCGACAGACGATGGCCGGCGACGTTGATGACATCATCCACGCGGCTCATGACATAGACGTTGCCATCGTCATCGTAATAGCCGGCATCGCCGGAGCGGTAATAACCCTCGAAGTCTTCCATGTAGGAACTGACAAAGCGCTCGTCGTTGTTCCACAGCGTGGTCAGGCAGCCCGGCGGCAGCGGCAAACGCAGGCAGATATCGCCCATGTCGCCGGTCGGCACCGGCTTGCCGTCCTTGCCGAGCACTTCCAGGAAATGGCCGGGCACCGGCGGTCCGGCCGAGCCGACCGGTACGTCCAGCGGCTCGATGCCCATCGGGTTGGACGTCACCGGCCAGGCGGTCTCGGTCTGCCACCAGTGATCGACCACGGGCACACCGAGGATGTCCGCAGCCCAATTGGCAGTATCGGGGTCGCAGCGTTCGCCGGCCAGGAACTGGATGCGGAACTCGGACAGGTCGTATTTACCGACTTCCTCGCCGTGTGGATCCACCTTCTTGATGGCCCGGAACGCTGTCGGCGCGGTGAAGAATACCTGCACGCCGTAGTCGGCGATGACGCGCCAGAAGGCACCGGCATCCGGTGTGCCCACGGGCTTGCCTTCGTACAGCACGGTGGTGCAGCCGGCCAGCAGTGGCCCGTAGACGATGTAGGAGTGGCCCACCACCCAGCCGACATCCGACGCCGCCCAGTAGACATCGCCGGCCTGCACATCATAGACATTCTTCATCGACCAGTTGAGCGCCACAGCATGGCCGCCGTTGTCGCGCACCACACCCTTGGGCGTGCCGGTGGTGCCGGAGGTGTACAGAATGTACAGCGGATCGGTGGCCTTAACCGGCACGCAATCGACCGGCGCGGCCTCGGCCAGCAGATCGATCCAGTCGAGATCCCGGCCCGGCGTCAGCTCACAGCACAGCGCATCACGCTGGTAGATGATGCAGCTGTCGGGGGCATGCCGGGCCAGCTCGAAGGCACGGTCGAGCAGCGGTTTGTATTCGACCACGCGATTCGGCTCGATGCCGCAGGACGCCGACAGGATCACCTTCGGCTCGGCATCGTCGATGCGCTTGGCCAGCTCGGCGCCGGCAAAGCCACCGAACACCACCGAATGAATGGCGCCGATGCGCGCGCAGGCCAGCATGGCGATGACGGTTTCCGGGATCATCGGCATGTAGATGATGACCCGGTCGCCGCGATTGACGCCTTGGTTCTGCAGCACACCGGCAAAGCGGGCGATGGCGTCGCGCAGCTCGATGAAGGTGTAGATGCGCTGACTGCCGGTGACCGGACTGTCGTAGATCAGCGCCGGCGCGTCGCCGCGGCCGTCATCGATATGGCGGTCGACGCAGTTGTCGCAGGTATTGAGCACGCCATCCGTGTACCAGCGGGTGAACGGCGGCTGACTGTCGTCCAGGATCTCCTGCGGTTGCTTTATCCAGCGAATATCGCGGGCCGCCTCGGCCCAGAACGCGCGCGGATCCTGCTCCGATTGCGCAAAGCTTTCTGCATAGGTGGGTTGTGCATCCGCAGCCATGATCGAGTCTCCACAAAACTGTAATCATGCAACTATGCCAGTCGATTTCCGCAAGCCGAATACGACTTAAGTCGCTTGCTCAGACACCATCCAGCGCCGCATTGAACGCCCGCAAGTCGCGTTCCGAAAAAAGCACGAACCGCACCAGCGTGATGCTGCCCACCGCATCCGCCTGATCGGCAACGGCCCGCATTGCCACACGACTGGCTTCCTCCAGCGGATAGCCGTACACACCGGTGGAAATGGCCGGGAAGGCAATCTGCTCGACGCCGGCTTCGGCCGCCAGCTGCAGGGCGCGCACATGGCAGGAGGCCAGTTGCTGCGCCACCGGCTGATCCGGGTTGTACACCGGCCCGACGCAATGAATGACATGGTCATTGGGCAGTTTGAATGCCGGCGTGATGACCGCTGCGCCGGCCTCGATCGGCCCCAGCGCGCGGCTCGCCTCGACCAGCTCCGGCCCGGCGGCGCGGTGAATGGCGCCGTCCACGCCGCCGCCACCGGTCAGCTTGCTGTTGGCCGCATTGACGATGGCCTGACAGTCCGGCTGCGTGGTGATATCGCCCTGAATGCATTCGATCATCAGGTTGCGGATCGAACGTTGCATGACGACCTCCAACAATCAAATACACGGTTCCCATCATGGCTCATTCGGCCCGCAATTGCATGCCGGGGTAAGATTGCGGGTTTGGGAGCCGCACCATGACTGATGACAACGCCGCCACTGGTCCGCCGCAAGCCGCTCGTCGATCGAGCCGGCAGACACATCACGGCATCACGCTGCACGACGATTACGCCTGGCTGCGCGACCCCGACTGGCGTGAGGCCATGCGTGACCCGGAACGACTCGATGCGGAGATTCGTGCACACCTGCAGGCGGAAAACGCCTGGACCGAGACCTGCATGGCCGACACGCAGGCTCTGCAGGAAACGCTGATCGCGGAAATGCGCGGCCGCATCGCCGAGGATGATGCCGGCGTGCCCATGCCGGACGGCGCCTGGGCCTATTATGTGCGTTACCGCGAAGGCGGTCAGCATCCAGTGTTCTGCCGCCGGCCGCGGCGGGACGCGGACGCGGCGCGCGAACAGATCCTGCTGGACGGCGACCGCGAAGCCGAGGGCCATGACTATTTCAGCCTCGGCGGCATCGACCACAGCCCGGATCACCGGCTGCTTGCCCATGCACTGGATGTGACCGGCGCCGAGGTTTATACCCTGCACGTACGGGATCTCGGCAGCGGCGCGGCCATCCAGCCGCCGCTCGACAACACCACCGGCAACGTCGTCTGGTCGGCTGACAGCGCCACGCTGTTCTACACCACGCTCGATGACGACCACCGCCCCTGCCGGGTCTGGAGACTGGCGCTGGGCGACACGCAGGACCGCGCCGAGCTGGTGTACGAGGAATCGGACCCCGGTTTTTTCGTGTCGGTGGCCACCACGCACAGCGAGCGCTTCATCCTCATCAGTGCGCATGACCACGAAACTTCCGAGGTGCGCTTCATCGATGCCGCCGCGCCGTGGCAATCGCCAACCCTGATTGCCGGCCGCAACACCGGCGAGGAGTATTCCGTCGATGACGACGGCGACGACTTCATCATCCTGACCAACACCGACGGCGCACGCGATTTCAAGCTCGTGCGCACGCCGGTGGCCACGCCCGGGCGCGAACACTGGCGCGAGCTGGTCGCCCATCAACCGGGCCGGCTGATCCTGGACTGCATCGAGTACGCCTGCCACCGCGTGCGCATGGAGCGCGTCGCGGCGTTGCCGCGCATCATCATCACCGACAAGGCGACCGGTACCGACCACGCCATCGCCTTCGAGGACGAAGCCTACGCGCTGGCGCTGGAGCCGGGCCTGGAACACAACACCGACACGCTGCGCTTTGCCTACACCGCACCGGCCACCCCCGACGAAACGCGTGATTACGACATGACACGCCACACGCATGTGCTGCGCAAGCGCCGGCGGGTGCCGAGCGGCTTCGATGCCACGCAGTACCGCGTCGAGCGCCGCTGCGCCACTGCCGCCGACGGCAGCCGCATCCCCGTCACTCTGCTGTACCGCGCCGATCTGACCCTGGATGGCCGGGCGCCCTGCCTGCTGTACGGCTACGGCGCCTATGGCATTTCCGAAGCGGCAGCATTCGCCACCGGTCGCCTGTCGCTGGTCGACCGCGGCTTCGTCCATGCCATCGCCCATGTCCGCGGTGGCCGGGAATGCGGCCACGACTGGTATGTCGACGGCAAGGGACCGCACAAGACCAACACCTTCACCGACTTCATCAGCGTGGCCGAATATCTCGCCAAGCACGGCTACACGGCACGCGGACGCATCGCAGCATACGGCGGCAGTGCCGGCGGCATGCTGGTCGGTGCGGTGCTCAACCGGCGCCCGGAACTGTTCGGCGCCGCCGTCGCCGACGTGCCGTTTGTCGACGTGCTCAATACCATGCTCGACGCCAGCCTGCCGCTGACGCCGCCGGAATGGCCGGAATGGGGCAACCCGCGCGCCGATGCGGCTGCCTTCGACACCATCCGTAGCTACTGTCCGTACCAGAACGTCACGGCGCAGGACTATCCGCCGATCCTCGCCATCGCCGGCGTTTCCGACCCGCGTGTCACCTACTGGGAGCCGGCGAAATGGGTGGCTCGCTTGCGGGCATTGAAAACCGACCGCAACCGGCTGCTGCTGAAGACGCACATGAGCGCCGGCCATGGCGGCGTTTCCGGGCGCCTGGCAGCGCTGGCGGAGACTGCCCTGATACAGGCATTCCTGCTTGTGGAACTGGGTCCCCGCTCGCACGAGATGAACGAAAAATTAACGCACTGACAAACAGTTGGAGATTCTTGACAGTCTCGATCATTAAGTGGCAGGAAAGCTCGAAAGGGTAACCTGAGGATGCGTCTCCGGCGAGACGCCACGAGAGCAACGCACTGGATGAATTCGGGGCGTTGCGCTCGCTTTGCTTGTAACCCAAATCGCAAGGAGCTTTGCTATGCACTCCACGCATATATTCTCGAAATCGTTTCTGGCTTCTCTGGTCGCAGCCAGCATGATGGCACTGGGAACTGCCGGTATTGCCACGGCCCAGACCAATGATCAGGGCCTGGACAACCAGGGCATGGATAACCAGGCCGACACACCCATGCAACAGGACGAGGGTGTGAACAATCAGGATGATGTGGCCCCGCAGCAGGATCAGAATGATGCGGATGAATTCGGCACGTACGAAGACCAGAACCAGACTGATGAGGATGAGTTCGGCACGTACGGAGACGATGTCGAAGAGGAAGGGGGCGACAGCTGGTAATGCGCTTTGCCGCCCCCATCGGGGATGGATCGATACATCGCCCGTAACCCGGTTGCTGACCCGTCCGGCTTGAGGTGCCGGAGGTTCCGGGTGCGCCCGCTCCGATGCGACTCGGAGCGGGCGCTTTCAGTTTCACGGCACGTACACCGTCCTGTCAAGCTAGCCCTGCATGCATTGACCACTCGCCGGCCCGCTGCGGCCAGCCCGCGCAGGTCGAGATCAGCGGCAGGTTGAACCCGACATGTCGTCCGCCGGCACGAAGCGCAGCGACAAGCCATTGTTACAATAGCGCAGGCCGGTCGGTTCGGGACCATCCTCGAACACATGCCCCTGATGCCCGCCGCAACGGGCGCAGTGGTACTCACGGCGCGCCATCATGAGCTTGTAGTCAGTGGTGAATGCCAGGTGCCCTTCGATGTAATCCCAGAAGCTCGGCCAGCCAGTACCGGAGTGGAATTTGCACCGGCTGTCGAACAGCGCCAGCCCGCAACCAGCGCAAACAAAAGTGCCTGCCGCTTCGACATCCAGCAACGTGCTGGAGCCGGAGCGTTCGGTACCTGCTTCCCGCAGAACATGAAAACGGTCGGCATCCAGTTCTGCCCGCCACTCGTCCTCGCTTCTATTCAGTGGCTCGATGTCCGCAGTCTGTGCTGAAGTCATTGCATTCATTCCGTGGCTGTGCATCTGCCATCAGCCTATCAGGCAAACCGCATGGAGGATACTGCGCTGAGCACCGCCAGCAACAGGGCGCCGGCTGCCAGTGCGTACAGTGGCAGGTAACTGCCGATGATGGTGTACAGGCCCGAAAATGCATAGCCGGAAGCCGCCTGCATGACGGCAAAACCCAGCGTCGCCCAGCCCCATAACTGCTGCTGTCTACCCTGCGGTGCCAGCTCGGTGACGGCACCGGCGGTCAGCGCAACTGTGCCCTGCAGCATGGCACCGACGGTCATCGACGACAGTACCAGCGCCCCGGCTGCATCCGTGGCCAGCGGCAGACCGACCGCAACCGCCTCCACACCCAGTGCCACGGCCAGTGCCATGCGAAAGCCGATGCGTGACGCCAGCGCGCCGGCAATGACCGGCCCGAACGCCGCGCCCACGCCGAACAGCACCCAGTAATTGCCGCCGGCCTGCAGGCCCCGGCCCAGCTCACGGGCGATGTAGTCCACCCAGAACAGGGTATGCGGCACAATGCCGGCCGCATCGAGCCCGTAGGCGACGATGATCAGCATCACGGCCAGTTGCGGCACGCGGGCGGCTGCTCCCGAGGCGGCAGCGACATGTTCCTGTGGCTGCATGTCGCGCCAGGCGGCAGACCAGCTCCACCACGCCAGCACCAGGGCCAGCACGCCGACACCCAGCCAAGCCGCCGCCACGCCGTGCCCGGCGAGCCACGGGATCACCGTCCCGGTCGCGGCCACGCCGACGCCGACGCCGGTGAAGACGATGGCGGAAGCCGCCGGGCGACGCGGCGCCGGCACACGCGACATCACGGCCGGGGCCGCCACCACCACGAGCACGGCGCCGAAGATGCCCGCCAGCAGGCGCCACAGGGCATACCAGTAGAAACCCCAGTTCAGCGCACAGGCGAACATGCTCAGCACGATGGTGATCTGACCGAGCGTGAGCACGCGGCGCTCGCCGAGCCGCTGCGAGAGCCGGTAGGCGCTCCATGCACCCAGCATGTAGCCGAGCAGGTTGATGGCGCCGAGGTACACCGCCTGATCGCTGTCGAACCAGCCGTATTTGATCAGCGGCGTAATCAGTGGCGTATAGGCGAAACGTCCCAGGCCAAGCCCGAGCAGGGTCGCCACCGAACCCGCGAGACACAGCCGATAGTGCGCCCCGGTAGCAGTGGGCTGACTCACTGTACTGGCGCGTCAGTGTCGGACACGTATCAACCCTTCCTGTGCGGCCGAGGCCACCAGGTTGCCGTCCCGGTCATAGATCAGACCGCGACTGAAGCCGCGCGCATTCTGCGCCCCCGGACTGTCCATGCTGTACAGCAGCCAGTCATCGACGCGTGGATCGCGATGAAACCAGAGCGCATGATCGAGACTGGCCATCTTCATGCCGCTGGAGAAGTACGAAATGCCGTGCGGCAACAGCGCCGTGGACAGCAAACCGAAATCGCTGGCGTAAGTCAGGATCGCGCGGTGCATTTCCGGATCATCGGGGATCGCGGTGCGCGTTTTGAACCACATTTCCTGCTGTGGCGCGCGACGGTCCGGGTCGAGCATGTTGCGTGGGTCCACCGGGCGCACATCCAATGCAATACCGCGGCTCACGGACTCCCGCAGGGACTCCGGCACACGATCCATCTCATCGATCCACTGCCGGCGCAGGACATCGTTGCTGGCGAGTGTCTCCGGTGCCGGCACCTCCGGCATCGGTGTCTGGTGTACATGGCCGTCTTCCTGGACATGGAACGACGCCAGCATGGTGAAGATGGGCTGGCCGTGCTGGATGGCCTGCACCCGGCGCGTGGCGAAACTGCGCCCATCCCGCGTCTTGTCGACCTCGTAGACGATGGCCGCATCCATGTCGCCGGGGCGGATGAAATAACCGTGCAGCGAATGCGCTTTCAACTCTTCCGCCACCGTCCGGTTCGCGGCCACCAGCGCCTGTCCGGCCACCTGGCCGCCGAACACGCTGCGCCCGCCGATATTGCGGGACACGCCGCGAAACAGCCGATCCTCCAGCGTTTCCAGGTCGAGCTGCAGCAGCAGATCCTGCACGAGGGCAGTATCGTCAGCCATGGAATGGACTCCTTGAATCGTTTGATGCCCTATTCTACCCGCCACTCCGGACAGCGGATAGAACGAATCATCAGGCCGGTGCCTGTACACGGGTGGCGCTTCAGGCAGGTAGCGTCATGCGGTCTTGTTATTCGATACGGTCGCCCGGAGACAAGCGCCGCGGCACCCGGGAGGCCCGCCCCGCGGCAAGGACATCAGCCCCTGGCTGCAGCCGGCAACCACCGGCCGGGACTTCCATCCCCGGCAAGTCGTCTGATGCAGCCGCCGGCGGCAATGACTCGGTCTTCGAGCGGCGTGGGGCACGCGGCCTGCGTCGATGCCACGGCCAACACATCCGGCGCCGGCACGTCATCCAGCAGACACGCACCGTCCCCGGGAGCGGCCACGACCCAGTCGACCGCTGCCAGAGCGCCCAGCATGCGCATGCGATCAGGCAACGGCCCGGCCGGCCGGGCAATCATCCGTGGCGTATCGTCCGCCTGTTCCGTCATGGTCGTACAGCCGCAGATTGACTGCGACGCAGTCGCCCACATGAATGAAATCGCGCCGCTGCTCGCCGTCGCCATAGCCGTCGCAGCCCTTGAACAGGCGGCAGGTGCCGGTCTCGGCCAGCTGACCGTGGAAATGCCGGATCACGCTTGCCATGACCGCCCTTGTGCTGCTCGCGCGGGCCATAGACGTTGAAGTAGCGCAACCCGGCCACCTGTGATGACACACGATCGGCCTGGCCTGCACATAGTTGTCGAACGCAAGCTTGGAAAAAGCATAAATGTTGACCGGCTGCTCATTGGCAGGTTGCCCGGCGAATTGCCGGCGCGTGCCGTATACGACCGCAGACGAAGCATAGATCAGAGCAATGCCGCGCATCGTGCAATATTGGTGCTACACCTGCGAGTAGGTGAAATTGCGCGCCATCACGAAACGTCCATCCCATTCGGTGGTATCCGAACAGGCGCCCTGCTGAAGGATCACCTCGATACCGTCCGGAACAGCATCCGCCTCGATGCGCGCCAGGGAATCGTCGTGTTCGTAGTAATCGGCAAACGCCAAGTCAGCGAGATTGCGGCATTTGCCGCCATCGCGCATGTCATCCACGATGATGATGCCGTGCCGGACCCGGGCATTGAGGCCGGCGACGATATTGCTGCCGATGAAACCGGCGCCACCCGTGACCACGATCATGCCGATACCTCGTCGATCCTGCCCGCGGCACGCTCCGGCGATCGACCCCCACTGGTGCGACTACAGACCAGCGAGCGGGTGATTCAGGCGACGCTGCCCGGTTGCAGTTCACCGCTGGGCAGCGCCCGGCAGTGTGGCCCCAAAGGCGTATAAGCGACGGGGTCGGTGTGCCGGAACAAGCCAATCGTCGGCGCGCCCGCTGCTGCGGCAAGATGCATGGGACCGGAGTCGGCGGCAACGAAAACATCCAGCCTAGCCAGTGTTGCCGCCAGTACATCGAGCCGAGCCGATTGCACGCTCGGCAATCCCGGCTGCAAAGGCGCACGATCGCCCGGAACTAGAATCTGCAGAATGGATGCATTGCCGGGCAAATCCCGCTGCATCTCGGCCAGCCATTCGCGCCACCAGTCGATGCCCATGTGCTTGGCGCCCGTGGCATTGGTGAAAAAGCCGATAACCGGCGCGTCTGTACGATGCTGCAGTGCCTGCCCCAGGACGTCATCGGCTGCGCCCCGCACCGATGCGGGCGGATGCAGCACCAGATGGGGCCAGTCGCCAAAAACAAAGTCGGCAATGCCGCCGTGCAGCAGTTCGATCCCCTGCTTGCCTGATGGCGGCTGTCCGGCCGTGGCACGGCATGGCTCAGACGCAGCCACTGATCGGGGCCGGCGAAGCCCAGCCGTTGGCGCGCCCCGACAGCGCCAGCCCGAGGCGGCCGTTGGTTGAGTTGGTGCATGGATCCACCGCCAGGTCATAACGGCGGCGCCGCAGCCGGCGCCGCAGCCCGAACAGGGCCGGCAATCTGCGCGGCAGGCAATACACCCTGCCCACATTCGGAAAATCTTCCAACAACGGCGCCTGCTCCTCCGCCCGAATGAGCAGATCCACCCGCGCCTCGGGCAGGCCGCGGGCAAGTGCCTCCAGCATGGGGGTCAGAAATAGAATATTGCCCAGGCGCTTGTGCAGACGCACCACCAGGACACGTCGTGTGCCCGTTGCCAGCGCCTTGTGCCCATGGCGCCGGCATGCTCGTGAAAACAACCAGCAACCGATTCAGACGCGTTCTCGCGCCGCGGCGCAAACGCCGGAGCCGGGGCCGTTTGTGATCCATGTATTCCTGCATTGCTAACGCACTGACCTGCTTTCGCCCGGACCGCATCTGAAGTCCCCGGCGCGCTTCAGGAGGTGAGTCATGCCCTGCGCCCGGGCAGCCCGCTTCATCCGGTCGGTGGCATCACTCATACAACCAGCCCATTCTAATCAATCGACCGCACAGCTTGTAATAGATGCCGCTGGCCAATCGGTAGAGCGGATCCAGATACCAATGGGCGCAGCGCAGGCTCAGCCAGGCACAGCTGACGGAAACGAGAGCGGCCGCCAGCATGTCCGACGGAAAATGAATGCCCGCATAGATCCGCGCCCAGGCGACCGCCAACCCCGCCAGGACCAGCAAAATCCAGCGCCGGCGCGGGCCTCGCTGCAACAACAGGCTGCAGCTCACGCTCCACCACAGCGTCAGATGATTGCTAGGGCAGGACGGCGCCGGCGCGTGCCGGATGAGCTGGTGCCCGAGACCCAGCATGAACGGCCGCGGTTGCGGCCAGCCCATGCGCACCAACTGGGTGACAAGCAGACCGAAGCAGGCGGACGCCGTGGCGACCAGCATGGCTTCGCGTACTTCCCTGCTGCCGAACAGCCATCCCGCAACCAGCAGGCCGGGCAGCAACCAGATCAGATATTCGCCGAGAAAGACAGCTATGGCTACGGTCGCATCCGCCGGATTATCCGGTGCATTCAACCAGAGGAAGAGTGAGCGGTCGATCGCTCCCATGGAAGCCACAAAGGCAGATGTGCATAATGCCGCCATGCTAGAAAAAAAAGACGCTGAACTGGATTAAATCCCGTTCATGAAAGAGGCAGTTGCAGCCGTACCCGGAGTCCCGGCATGCGCGCGCCGGGCCGGGCATCGCGGAGCTGCAGATCACCGCCATGCTGCCTGGCGATGGCCGCAACCATGGCCAGGCCGAGACCGTTGCCCGGCTCGCTGCGACTGTTGTCGAGGCGCACGAATCGCTGCACGGCCTTGTCCCGCTGGCTGCGGGGAATGCCGGGTCCACTATCGATGACGTCGATATCAACCCGGCCGTTGCCCCGACTTTCCACAAGCCGGATGTCGCTACCCGGCGGCGTGTACTTGATGGCGTTATCTACCAGATTACCGATGGCCTGGGTCAGCAGCTGTTCGCTGCCGGTGACCGAGACAGCCTCGTCGCTGAACCGGGCAGTCAATTCGATTGATTGTTCCTCGGCCAGCGGTTCATAAAATTCAATGATATCCGCACATATGCCTACCACATCAACCTGCTGCCAGTCTTCCCTGCTCCCCGCCTCCACCTGGGCAATGCTCATGATGGCCTCGAGAATCCGGATCAGCGCCTCGCTCTGCTGGATGACCGTCTGCAGTGCCCGCGCCGTTTCCTCCTCGTCGGTCTTCGCCAGCGCGACTTCGCTGTGCGCGCGCAGACGCGTCAATGGTGTACGCAGGTCATGGGCGACATTTTCCGTGACATCACGTAAATCGTCCATCAGGTTTTCGATGCGCTCCAGCATCAGATTCAAACGCTGGGCCAGCAGGGCAAATTCGTCCGTTTTCCGGTCCACCCGTATGCGCTGCGACATGTCGCCCGCCATGGTCCGGTCCGCCGCCAGCATGACCTGATCCAGGCTGCGCACCACGGTGCGGCCGATCCACCAGCCCCCGAGCGTGCCGGCGCTGATCATGAATACAATGATGCCCGCAATCAACCAGCTCAAATGCTGCCGCGTTTCCGCCAGCTCATTCAAACCCTGGCCGACCAGCAGTCGCGCCCCGCCAGGGAGCACGAGCTGGTAGCTGCGCATAGCAAACTGATCCCGGAATTCGACCAGCGGCCTTATGGCCGCCGGTGTTTCCAGCTTGATGGTCTGCAGACTGTCATTACCCTGCAGTGCCAGCACGTGCCGCCAATGGGGCATCGAGCCGGCCAGGTAGCGGCCGTGGGAATCCACCAGCAGATAGAATCTCGGCCCCGGATCGCCCAAATCCGTAGCTAGCAGGCTTTCCCGAGTACTGCGTGTCGCCATGGCTTCGGCCAGCTGCGGCAGCGTCAGCTGATCCGCCATGGTCTGCAATGTCTGCACCTCGCCGCGCAGCCCGGCATTGATCTGTTTGTTGACCTCGCCCACGTTGTACTTGTACGCCGCCACCAGGGCAGTCAGGGTCACCAGCCAGAAGCTGACAGCATAGACCATAGACAGACGGAAGACCGTGGTTTTCCACAGTTTGATGCCCCTGTGTTTAGGGGACATACAGGCTGTAGCCTCGGCCGCGCAGAGTATGCAGCAGCGGCGTCTGGTGCCCGTCCTGCAATTTGTTGCGCAACCGACTGATGTGCACGTCGATCACATTGGTCTGCGGGTCGAAATGATAGTGCCAGACCTTTTCCAGCAGCATAGTGCGAGTCACCACCTGTCCGGCATGGGCCATGAGGAATTCCAGCAACTCGAACTCACGGGTCCGCAGCTGAATGCTGCGCCCGCCTCGCGTGACGCTGCGTGCAAGACGATCAAGCACCAGATCGCCGACCACCAGGCAGCTCGACTGCGGCTCCTGGTGGTGGCGTCGGACGATGGCATCGAGACGCGCATGCAGCTCCGCCATGGCAAACGGTTTGACCAGATAGTCATCCGCACCGGCGCGCAGGCCGTCGACACGGTCATTGACATCGCTCATGGCGGTGAGAAACAGTGTTGGCACGGCAATTTCATCGGCCTTAAGCCGGCGCACAACCTCAAGCCCGGACAGCCGCGGCAGCATGCGATCGACAACCATGGCATCGTAATGATTCCTGCGCGCCAGATGCAAGCCGCGCACGCCGTCATGGCAGAGCTCGCAACTGTGCCCATTCTGGTCGAGGCTGTCGCACAGAAAACGGGCGGTTTCGCGATCATCTTCAATGATTAACAGATGCATTCAGTCTGCGGGGAACTCGATCATCACATGCGCCAACTTCTGCATGCTACCAGCAAATCGCACCTTGAATGACTTTACTGCGCATGGCATACACGCGGCAACCGGGTCTTTGTGTGAAACTGCCGCGTTGCCGAGGCCGTGTTAATGTGAATCGGGAGACCCAGCTCCGGCATACGGCAGGTTTGCAGATACACCATGAACCAACCCGATTACCCCCTGTTTCCGCTGCCCACAGTCCTGTTTCCCGACGGCATCATGCCGCTGCGCATTATCGAGCCGCGTTACCTGGATCTGGTCGCCATGTGCATGAAGGGCGTCACCGGCTTCGGCATCTGCGCTGCGCGACCGGCCAACAGCGGCGATTTCGACCTGCCGCACGCGGTCGGCACGCTGGTCGAGATCGTCGACTTCGATCGTCTAGATGACGGCTATCTGGGCATCACCGTGAGCGGCCGGCGCCGCTTCAACGTGCTGTCCACGCGTCAGGCCGACAACGGCCTGTGGTGGAGCACGGTGGAGTTCATCCGCGAAGACCGGGACAGCACCTGTCCGGACGAGTTCGACACGCTGAAGGAAGTGGCCGCATCATTGGTCGAACAGGCGGGCGCGCCGTGGGACAGGCACACTACCAACTACGACTCGGCGCACTGGCTGTCGGCACGCCTGACCGAGCTGCTGCCATTCGACCCGGCCACCAAGCACGCGCTGCTGGCAACCGACGATCCGATCGAGCGGCTGCGACACATACGGCCACTGGTGCGGATTGAAAACCAGGCCTGAGGGCCGGCAGCAGCTTGCGCCGCTCCAGTCAACTGCCCCCACCGCTGCAATGCAGTCCGTCACGGAGCCGGCATTGGCGCTGCGCCGCATCCCTTCTCGGCATGCCGATAAAAACAAGAAACAACCTGAACGATTCTCATTTGTATTCATATTCCGGGCCAAATAGACTCTGCATTTCCCATTGCCAGCGCCTTTGCTGCGCGTGACATTCTTCCAGGGGATAACTGCCGATGATCTGGTGCGCCAATGAACAAGAACCACACCGGACATCTGCCGGCAATCCGCATCAGGCACGGCGCCGGTCGCGCCCGGCCGCCGCACTGGCGCTGCTGCTTGTGTCCTTGGCACTGTCTGGTGTGAGTTCGTCCGCCCCCCGCCGACGCTGAGGACCGGCCACGTCTCTACAAACTCAAGTATAAACACGCATACAAGCACAAGTCCGAGTCCAGCAAGGAACAACTGCAGTTGTCGCTCAAATTCGGCAATGGCAGCAGCCTCGGCCTGGAGCAAGTATTCGTGCCGAAGAAACGCAGCGACGATTCACCGGGCCATTCGTTCCAACATCTGCGGCCGAAGGAAACCCGGTTCATCATCAGCCTGAAACGCAAGCTGACGCCGCGGGTATTGCTGAAGCCGAAGTTCAAGCTGAACATTGCGCACCACAAGACCTCATACAAGCCGGATCTGAAACTGCCGGTCCGCGTCACTGACCGTTTCACGATCGAGCCCGGCTACAAGTTCAAGTGGTCGCATTACAGCGGCGTGGACAAGGACGACAAGCGCAAGCGCGAACCCTTCATTGCGCTCGTCTACCGCATGGGCGTCTTCAAGCTGGAATTGCGGCGCACGCAGATCTGGGCCGGCCACAAGATGTACAACGACCGCAGGCGGGATTACGAGAACAAGCTCAAGCTCAAGTACGCGTTGACGGCCAATTTCACCCTGTTCGCGGACGCCCGCGACGTCACCGCCAGCAGCACCGACTCGCGCCGCCAGCTCAAGTCCAAGCTCGGCTTCGAATACGCTTTCTGAGCAGCGCGGCTTGGCAAGCCGTGTCGGCTTGTGCTTTGCTGGCCCGCATCCCCCACTGCAAACCGATACCGTCATGACCATGCCCGCCTTTCATCTCGCCTTCCCGGTCGCCGATCTGGAGCAGACGCGCACCTTCTACCGCGACGTCCTCGGCTGCGTCATCGGCCGCACCGATGCGCGCTGGATCGACTTCGATTTCCACGGCCACCAGATCACCGCCCATCTGCGGGATGACGCCGGCGGCGACGCCATCGCCAATGCGGTCGATGGCGACCGGGTGCCGGTGCCGCATTTCGGCCTGATTCTGGACTGGTACGACTGGCACGCCCTGGCCGACCGGCTGCGCGAGCGGCAAACCGATTTCATCATCGAGCCGCGCATCCGCTTTGCCGGCGAAGTCGGCGAACAGGCCACCATGTTCCTGCGCGACCCGAGCGGCAACGCACTGGAATTCAAGTCATTTCGTGACCCGGCACAGGTGTTCGCGCACTGAAGCGGGACGCGCCGGCGGCGCTGCAATCAGCCGGGCGGCAGGTGAACGGCCTCGCCGTACAACTGCTCCGCGGCTTCCATGATGCCTTCGGCCAGCGTCGGGTGCGGGTGCACCGTCCACTTGAGATCGGTGACGGTGGCCGCCATTTCCAGCGCCAAGCCGGCCTCGGCGATGAGGTCGGAGGCATTCGGGCCGACCATGTGCACGCCGAGCAGCAAATCGCTGTCGGCATCACCGACGACCTTGATCAGGCCGCTGCTGTCGTTCAGCGTCAGGGCGCGGCCTGAGGCGGACAGCGGAAAGCGCCCGATGCGCACGTTGATGCCGCGCTGTTCGGCCTCGGCCTCGGTCATGCCGACCGCGGCCCATTCCGGATCGCTGTAGATGACATTCGGATTGCAGTAATCGAATATCTGCGCCTCGCCGGCAGCGTTGGCGGCGGCCACCAGACCTTCCTTCATGGCCTTGTGTGCAAGCAGCGGCGGCCGCGCCACATCGCCGATGGCATGGATGTGATCAACCGACGTGCGCATGGCGTCATCGACGGCGACAAAGCCGCGTTCGTCGCACTCGACACCAATCGTATCCAGCCCCAGCCCGGCGCTGGCCGGCTGCCGGCCCACAGCCACCAGCACGCGATCGAAGGTGTGTGTCTGTTCGCTGCCATCGTCGCCGGCGAGATGCACGTCAACGCTGTCGCTGCCGTACTCGATGTCGACCGCACGCGTGCCGAATTGCAGATCGATGCCCTGCCGGCGCAGCAGCCGGGCGTAGTACGCCGTCATTTCCGCATCGCTGCCGGCGAGCAGGTCGGGCATGGCCTCGGCGACGGTCACTTCGGCGCCGAATCGCTGCATGATGGTGGCGAACTCGAGCCCGATCGCGCCTGCACCGATGGCCAGAAAGCGTTGCGGAATGCCGTCTTCCAGCTGCAGTGCGGTGGTCGAGTCCAGAATGCAGGGGTGCTCGAAATCGAAGCCGTCCAGTGGCGCCGGCCGCGAGCCGGTGGCGATGATGAACTGGCGGGCGCTCAGCTGTTCACCGCCGACCTCGACGGCATCGGCGGTCACGAACTGCGCCCGGCCCTTGTGCACATCGATGCCGCGGGCACGCAGCAGGCCGTCGACGCCACCACTGAGCTTGTCGACAATGCCGTCGCGCCAGCCGGCAAGCTTGTCCAGATCCATGTCCGGCTCGCCGAATGTCAGGCCATAGGTGGCGGCATCCCGCGCCCGCGTCAGTTCCGCCGCCGCATGCAGCAGAGCCTTGGTCGGAATGCAGCCGGTATTGAGGCACACGCCGCCGACGGCGTCGTCCTCGATGGCGGCCACGCTCAGGCCGCGCTGCGCTGCACGGATGGCGGCGTGATAGCCGCCCGGGCCCGTGCCGATGACGATCAGGTCGTACATGTCGGGAAAATCCTTTGTTGTGTGTTGCGTCAGACTGCGGCCAGCAGCCAGTTGTCCGGGCTTTCCAGCCGCTCGATGATGTCGCGGAGGAATTGCGCCGCGGTGGCGCCGTCCACCAGCCGGTGGTCGAACGACAGCGACAGATAGATCATGGGCCGGATGGCGACTGCGCCGTCCACTGCCACGGGCCGTTCCTTGATCGCATGCACGCCGAGAATGGCGGCATCCGGCGAGGTGATGATCGGAAAGCTGAACAGGCTGCCGATGTTGCCGACATTGGTGACGGAAAAACTCGCGCCCTGCATATCCTCCGGGGCCAGCTCGCCGGCGCGGGCGCGCTCGGCATGGTAGTTGATGGCTGCGCCCAGTTCGAGGATCGATTTGCGCTCGGCATCGCGCACCACCGGCACCACCAGCCCGGCTTCGGTGGCCACGGCCAGTCCCAGATTGTAGTAGGTCTTGTACACGATCTCCTGCGTCGCCTCGTCGAGGCTGGTATTGAGCTGCGGGAAAGCCTGCAGCGCCCAGGTCAGCGCCTTGAACACGAACGGCAAATAGCTCAGGCGCACACCCTGCGCTTCGGCCGCGGGCTTGAGCTGCTCGCGCAATGCCACCAGCCGTGTCATGTCGGCCTCGTCCACCACCAGCGTACGCACGGCGTAGAGATGCGACGCGCTCATCTGGCGCGCAATGGCGCGGCGCGTGCCACGCAGCGGCTGGCGCTGTTCGCGGTCTGCATAGCCGGATGGCGTGTGATAGGCCACCGGCGGCGGCATGGCGGCGCCGTCCGCCGCGCCACCGCCGGGCGCCGTCTGTTCGGCATGGGCGCGCACGTCTTCGCGGCGCACGCGGCCCTGCGGCCCGGAGCCGGCCACGGCGGCGATGTCGATGCCCAGCTGCCGCGCCAGGATGCGCGCCGAGGGCACGGCCAGCACGCGGCCGTAGCGATTCGTGCCGGCGCGCTGCGGCTGTGCCGGGGTTTCCTGATCGGCGGGCCGGGCGCTGTCAGCGGCCTGCTCCTGCGCAAACGGGTTGCGCACCTTTTCGACACTGTCATCGGCCTGGAACAGGCTGCGGTCACTGCCGTCATCCTGCGTCGGCGTGGCATCCGCTTCGCTGTCGGCATCCGCTGCGGCCGCATCATCCAGCCGCATCACGGCAATCGGGTCGCCCACCGGCACCAGATCGCCGATCGCCACCAGTTGCCGGGCAAGCGTGCCGCTGTACGGGCTGGGCAGTTCCACCGTGGCCTTGTCGCTGGCGACATCCAGCAGCGGCGCGTCACGTTCGACGCGCTCGCCCTCGGCGACATGCCATTCGATGATCTCGCCCTCGACGACGGATTCGGCGAGCTCCGGCAGCGTGATCCGGGTGTCACTGGTGGCCATGTTCGTGTTCCGTGCTTGTTCAGTAGTCCAGCGCGCGCTTGGCGGCATTCAGGATGCGGGTTGCCGAGGGCATGTAGATCTTGTCCTGGGCGTAGGGATACGGTGTGTCGAAGCCGGTCGCGCGAATGGGCGGCGCATCGAGCTGGTCGAGCACCTGTTCGGCCACGGTGGCGGCGATCTCGGAGGCGAAGCTCGCCATGCCCGGCGCTTCCGCGACGATCACCACGCGGCCGGTCCTGGCGGCGGATTCGAGCACCGTATCCCGGTCCCACGGCAGCAGGCTGCGCAGGTCGATGACCTCCGCCTCGATGCCGGATTCGGCCATGGTGGCGGCCGCCTGCTGCGTTTCCTGCATGCAGGCGCCGTAGGACACCAGCGTGATGGCATCGCCACGCCGGCGCACCGCGGCCTCGCCGATGGGAATGGTGAAATCCGCATCATCCGGTACATCTTCCTTGCCGGCGCGATACAGGCGCTTGGGTTCGAGGAACATCACCGGATCGTCGTCGCGGATGGCGCTGCGCAGCAGGCCGGCGGCATCGCGCGGCGTCGACACCATCACCGTCTTCAGCCCGGAAGTGTGGATGAACAGTGCCTCCGGACTCTGCGAGTGGTGGTGGCCGCCCTTGACGCCGCCGCCGCAGGGCATGCGCACCACCATGGGCGCGTGAAAATGGCCGCCGGAGCGGTAGCGCAGCTTGGCCGCCTGGGCGCTGAGCTGGTCGAAGCCGGGATAGACATAGTCGGCGAACTGCACTTCCGCCACCGGACGCAGGCCGCGCGTGGCCATGCCGGTGGCAGCGCCGATGATGGCACCTTCCGACAACGGCGTGTCGATGACACGCTGGTCGCCGTACGTCTCGTACAGCCCTTCGGTGGCCAGGAACACGCCGCCGCGCTTGCCGACATCCTCGCCCAGGACGACGACATGCTCGTCGTGCGCCATCTCCTGGTGCAGGGTCTGCGTGATGGCCTGAATCAGCGTCAGCTGCTTGCTGCCGGCATCGGCGCTGTCATTGTCCTGTCCCGGCATGGCGGTCACCTTGGCGGCACGGGCGGCCATCACTGTCCCTCCGCGGCCTGTTCGGCACGCACCAGATCGCGCTGTTCGCGCAGATGCCACGGCATGTCGGCGAACACATCGTCGAACATCCAGTCCGCTGGCGGCGCGTCGCCTGCCAACACGCGGTCGGCCGTATCGGCCAGGTACTGCGTGGTGCGTTCGTACAGCTCGGTGTCACGCTGTGCATCCCACAGCTTGCGGCTTTCCAGCCAGGCGCGCATGCGCGGCAACGGATCACGCGCCTTCCAGGCCTCGACTTCCTCGCGCGAACGATAGTACGAGTCGTCATCGGAGGACGAGTGCGGGCCGTAGCGGTACACGTTCAGATCCACCAGCGACGGTCCGTGGCCGGCGCGCGCATCCTCGATGGCCTGGTGCATGACATGATAGACCGCCATGGCATCCATGCCATCGACCAGGTAGCCGGGGATATCATAGCCGCGCGCCTTGTCGGCAATGCGTTTGCTGCGCGTCTGCTGGTCCAGGCCGACACTGATGGCGTAACCGTTGTTCTGGCAGGCGAACACGATCGGTGCATTGCGCACGGCGGCCATGTTCATGGCCGCGGCCCAGTCGCCCTCGCTGGTGGCGCCGTCGCCGAACGTGACGACCACGACTTCATCGGTACCCAGCACCTGTGCTCCCATGGCCGTGCCCACAGCGGGCGGCACCTGCGAGGCGATGCTGGAGCAGACAGCATAGATGCGGTCCTCGACGGAACTGAAATGGCACGGCATCTGGCGGCCCTTGCACAGATCGTCGCGCGTGGCGAGGAACTGCGCCAGCACGGTTTCGGGCGACGACAGGGCCGTGGCCAGACCCAGATCGCGGTAGTAGGGGAAGGCCCAGTCGTGACCGCGGCGCATGGCATGAGCAATGCCGACCTGAGCGGCTTCGTGACCGCCGCTGGGAGCGATGAAACTGGTCTTGCCGGTGCGCAGCAGCTTGTGCATGCGTTCGTCGATCAGCCGGGCGGTGACCAGATCCCGGTAGAGTTCCAGCAACGTCTCATCGTCCAGACCGGGGGCGAAGCGGGCCGTCCAGCGGCCGGCTTCATCCAGCGCGGTGATCGGTTCATGGGTGAACGGCCGCAGGCGGTCCGGCGTCTGGCGGGGTTTGAGTTGTGCCATGGTTGACCTCCATCAGCAGCAGCACCGGCGGCGCTGTGCTGTTGTCCGTATGGCAGTGGCGCCGAGCAGACGCGGTGTTGCGCTGCCCGTGCAGGAACAACTTGCGGATGCGGGGCAATCACCGCACAAGCCGGCGATACGAGACAGGCACCGCATACGGTTCGGGTTGCTGTCCTGGCTGGCTGTGCTCATGTCGTCTTCTCGCATCAATTCTGTTGTTTGTTCCACATTATCCCTTTTTCGGTAGCTTTTTTCACTGTTTTGGTATTTAATTCCAGGCGTATTTGCTACATCCGGCCCGCCACGCAGGACACTCATGAGCAGAAAACAGCATCAGGAACTGGATCGCATCGACCGGCGCATCCTGCAGATCCTGCAGGAGCGCGGCCGCATCTCCAATGTCAGCCTGGCGCGCGAGGTCAATCTGAGCACCACGCCGTGTGCCGAACGCGTGCGGCGCCTGGAGCGCAACGGCATCATCACCGGCTACAAGGCGCTGGTCGATCCGGCCCGCATCGGCCTGCCCATCTGCATTTTCGTGGAGGCCAAGCTGGATCACACCACGCCGGAGGCGTTCGAGCGCTTCCGCGAAGCGGTCAGCGAACTGGACGAGGTGGAGGAGTGCTACATGATCGCCGGCGAATTCGACTATCTGCTCAAGCTGCGCGTGTCCGACGTCTCCGTGCATCGGCGTTTCATGAACGAATCACTGCCGCGACTGCCGGACGTGCAGCAGACGCGCAGCTACGTGGTGGTCGAGGAGCTCAAGCAGCAGAACACCCTGCCGGTGACTTGACCCCGCTGCGCGTGCTGCAAGAGGTGGCCTGATGCTGCTGCCCATGGACATCCTGCCGTGGTTACTGGTGGTCGCGGTCGTCGGCCTGATCTGGTGGAGCGCGCTGGGCGCCAAGATGACGGCACGCCGCGCCGCCCAGCGCGCCTGCCGCGAGGCAGAAGTGCGCTTCATCGACGAACTGGCGCTGCAGCGTCTTGTGCCTGCCCGCAACAAGCGCGGGCGCTGGTGCATCCGGCGCGTGTACGGCTTCGAGTTCTACTGGAGCGGTGCCATGCGCCACAGCGGCTGCGTCACCATGCACGGCCAGCGCGTTGCCGCGGTGCGGCTGGATCCGTATCCGCTGCACGAAGGCGACGCCCCGGATTGAACAGGGGCGTCCGCCACGACCAAACGCTACATCATGCCGACCTGCAGCTTGGCGGCATCGGACATCATTTCCATCGTCCAGGGCGGGTCGAATACCATTTCCACATCCACCTTCTCGATGGTCGGTATGATCTGCAGGCGGCTGCGCACATCATCCACCAGGATATCGCCCATGCCGCAGCCCGGCGCAGTCAGCGTCATGACGATGTGGATGCTGCGCGCTGCCGGGTCATCATGGTTGACCTCGCACTGGTAGATCAGCCCCAGGTCCAGCAGGTTGATGGGAATTTCCGGGTCATACACGGTCTGCAGTTGCTCGAAGACGATTTCCTCGACATCGTCATCGGTGGCCCCTTCCGGCAACTGCAACGGCTCCGGCACTTCCTGGCCGATGGCGTCGGCATCGTCACCGGCGACGCGCACCAGGTTGCCGGCAATATAGATGGTGAAAGAGCCGCCCATGGCCTGCGTGACTGTGCCGTTGGTCCCCTCGGGTATTTCGACGACATCACCGTGGGGCACCAGAATGGCCTCGCAGTCGCGGCTGAAAGTGACCGGCTCGTTGGCTGGTGTCTGCATGTGAAACCTCCGCCGTGCGGCGGTCGTGAACAATGACGACAGTCTAGCACCCGCGTCACCCGGTTGACGCTGCTGTCATGACCATGCTTATTGCTCATGATAAGGCGCGCGCGGCATGATGTTCTTGACATAGGACAAATCCACGCAACAATGCCGGCACACCACAGCCCGCATTTCCAGCCCCGGTTGACGCAATGAACACCCTGCACGGCAAGACCCTTTTCATCAGTGGCGGCTCGCGCGGCATCGGCCTGGCCATTGCACTGCGGGCCGCGGCGGACGGCGCCAACATCGCCATTGCCGCGAAGACGGATCAGCCGCACCCGAAGTTGGAGGGCACCATCCATACTGCCGCCGCACAGATCGAGGCCGCCGGCGGACACGCGCTGCCGCTGGTGTGCGACATTCGCGACGAAGCGCAGGTCGAGGCAGCTGTCGCGCAGGCCGCGACCCACTTCGGCGGCCTGGATATCTGCATCAACAACGCCAGCGCCATTGCCCTGACCGGCACCCTGGACACACCGATGAAGCGCTTCGACCTGATGCATCAGATCAATACGCGCGGCACCTTTCTGGTCAGCCGCACCTGCATTCCGCATCTGCGCCGCGCCACCAATCCGCACATTCTCAATCTTGCGCCGCCGCCCGACATGGATCCGAAGTGGTTCGGTCCGCATGTCGCCTACAGCATGGCCAAGTACGGCATGAGCATGTGCGTGCTGGGCATGGCACAGGAATTTGCCGCCGACGGCATCGGCGTCAACGCGCTGTGGCCGCGCACCGGCATCGCCACCGCCGCCATCGAGCTGATCGGCGGTCGGGACACGCTCAAGGCCTGCCGCAAGCCGGCCATCGTCGCCGATGCCACGCACATCATCCTGACCCGCGATGCGCGCCGCTTCAGCGGCCAGTTCTGCATTGACGACAGCCTACTGCATACCCACGGCGTGACCGATTTCAGGCAATATGCCGTCGATCCGGACACCCCGCTGTGGCCGGATTTCTTCGTGCCCGACAACCGGCCGGCCCCGCCCGGCTCGATGGACTGACATGGCCCGCCGCGACTACATCACCGGCGACGGCTGGCAGCGGCTGCGCGCCGAGCTGGATCATCTGTGGCGCGAGCGCCGCCCGGCGGTGACGCAGGCACTGGCCGATGCCGCCGCCGAGGGCGATCGCTCGGAAAATGCCGAGTACATCTACCGCAAGAAGGAATTGCGCGAAATCGACCGCCGCGTGCGCTACCTGTCCCGCCGCGTGGATGAGCTGACCGTGGTCCGGCAGCAGCCGGCAGACAGGTCACGCGTGTTTTTCGGCGCCTGGGTGACGCTGCAGAATACACGGGGCGAAACGGCCACGTACCGCATCGTCGGCGCCGACGAAACCGATGCCGCAAGCGGCTGCATCAGTGTCCATTCGCCAGTGGCGAAGGCGGTGCTCGGCCATGCTGTCGGCGAGCATCTGGAGATTCAGCGCCCAGCCGGCAGCGATGCATTCGAGATCGTCGCAATCTCCTATCAACCGCCATGCGCAGATTGCGACTGACGCTTTGCGCCTTTGAGGCAAGCAGGGACTGTGCATCGACCGAGGCCATTGCAGCCGTACGGTCGCCCGCATCAGCGCCGGTACCACGGCCGCCACACGCCGGCATCACCGGCAGCAGGCTCATGGCCGCCGTGCTCCTGTTGCTGGTCTGCATGGGCCACGCACCGGTAGCACCGGCCGCCCCGGGGACGCTGGTGTATGCTGCAGCCAGCTTGACGGGAGTGCTGCAGGACATCCAGCAGACATATGCCGAGTCCAATCCGGCAGTCGAGGTCACGTTGTCGCTTGCCGCCAGCTCGACACTGGCGCGCCAGATCCGGCACGGCGCCCGGGCCGACATCTATATTTCGGCCAATACCGAATGGCTGGATTATCTGCAGGAATCGGCCGATATTGCCGCCGATTCACGCACTGCACTGCTGGCCAATGGCCTGGTGCTGATCGCGCCGGCGCACAGCGACATCGCCCCGACCGCAATGGACAACACCCTGCCGCTGGTCGATCTGCTTGGCGACGGTTATCTGGCCATGGGCAATCCGGCTCATGTGCCGGCCGGCGTGTACGGCAAGCAGGCGCTGCAGGCATTGCAGTTGTGGTCCGCGGTGCGCGGCCGCATCGCCCGCGCCACCAACGTGCGCGCGGCGCTGGCGCTGGTCGCCACCGGCGAGGCGCGGCTGGGCATCGTCTATCGCACCGATGCGCTGGCCGCGGACGACGTGCGCATTGTCGGCACTTTCCCTGCCGCCACGCACGATCCGATCATCTATGCAGCCGCGCTGACGCCAGCCGGTCGTGACAACGACGCGGCCCGCACCTTCTTTGCCTACTTGCAATCGGCACGGGCCGACACCATCTTCGAACAACACGGCTTCGGCCTGCCGGATTCGCTACAAGCGGAGCACGATTAGCGCATCGACATCGGCACACGGCGCTGTCCGGTTGCAACCGTGCCACCGGCAATGAATACTGACGCCCATGCTCGATTGGCTCGCACTCGGACCGGTGGAACAGCAGGCACTGTATCTCAGCCTGCGCGTGGCGCTTGCCAGCCTGGCTCTGACGCTGCCGCTGGCGCTGCTGGTCAGTTACATACTGGCGCGACACGAATTTCCCGGCAAGAAGATCATCAACGGCATTGTCTACCTGCCGCTGGTCATGCCGCCCGTGGTGACCGGCTATCTATTGCTGCTGGCGCTCGGGCGTACCGGGCCCGTCGGCGCCTGGCTGGAGCACACTTTCGGCATCGTGGTGGCGTTTCGCTGGACCGGTGCCGCCATTGCCGCCGCCGTGACGGGGTTCCCGCTTGCTGTCGGTGCCATGCGTCTGTCGCTGGAAGCGGTCGACCGGCGCATCGAGGCGGCCGCCAGCACGCTCGGCGCCGGGCGCATCTGGATCTTTCTCACCATCACCCTGCCGCTGACACTGCCGGGCATCGTCACCGGCAGCATTCTGGCCTTTGCCCGCGCGCTGGGCGAATTCGGCGCCACCATCACGTTCGTGTCCAACATCCGCGGCGAGACCCAAACCCTGCCGCTGGCCATCTATTCGCTCATCCAGGTGCCCGGCCAGGAGCCGGCCGCCATGCGCCTGCTGGTGATATCGGTGGTGCTGGCGTTTGTCGCCCTAGTGGCGGCCGAAGTGTTCAACCGCAGCATGCGCCGCCACTGGCTGGGCGACAATGCTTGAGGTCGATGTCGAGCGCCGCCTGGGCCACCTGCAGCTGCAGGCCCGCTTTGACAGCGGCCCTGGCGTCACCGCCCTGTTCGGTCGCTCCGGCGCCGGCAAGAGCTCCGTCATCAACATGATCAGCGGTCTGCTACAGCCGGATCGCGGCCGCATCGTGGCCGGCGACCGCGTGCTGTTTGACCACGCACGGCGCATCAATCTGCCGCCGCGCCGGCGCCGCATCGGCTATGTGTTCCAGGAGGACCGGCTGTTCCCGCATCTGAAGGTATGCCACAACCTGCTGTACGGGCGGCGCTTCGTGCCGGCTCGCGAGCGTTATGTCGAGCTTGACCGCATTGTCGAACTGCTCGGTATCGGCCACCTGCTGGAGCGCCGCCCGCCACGCCTGTCGGGCGGTGAGCGCCAGCGCGTCGCCATCGGCCGGGCGCTGTTGTCCAGTCCGCGCCTGCTGCTGCTGGACGAGCCCATGGCCTCGCTCGACACGGCGCGCAAGAACGAAATCCTGCCCTACATCGAACGCCTGCGTGACGAGCTCGAACTGCCGGTGGTGCATGTCACGCACCAGTTCGACGAAGTGGCCCGACTGGCGGATCAGCTGGTGGTCATGGCCGCGGGCCGCATGGTGGCGGCCGGGCCGCTGACCGAGGTCACCAGCCGGCTCGATCTGAGTCACCTGACCGGACTGGAACATACCGGCGCCGTCATCAATGCACGCGTGGCCGGCCAGGATGACCGCTTCGCGCTGACGCATCTGCACTGCAGCGGCGGCGAGCTGGTCGTGCCGCAGGTGGATCTGCCCCGCGGTGCCGACGTGCGCGTCCACATCCGCTCCGCCGATGTCGCCATTGCCGTGACGCCGCCGACGCGTCTGAGCATTCGCAATACCCTGCCGGCACGCATCATCGACATCGCCGAGGAAGCGGGCTCCGATGCGCGTATCGGGCTGGATCTGGCCGGCACGAGAATCACCGCGCGCGTGACACGCAAATCCATGCACGAGCTGGGCCTGGCACCGGGACGTCCGGTCTATGCGCTGATCAAGAGCGTCGCTCTGGGCCATCACGATACGGGCAGTCCTGCCAGAGAAGTGCTTGAACACTGACGGCGGTGTCCGCAACGCGGCTGATGCAGGTCAAGGTCATGACGCGGCGCGGCGCGCATGCTGCCGGGAGACTTATGCGGCCACGCCGGCCGGGAAGATCGCACCATGTCCGATTTGTCGATTGCCATGCTGTTGCACGTGCTGGGCGTGATCTGGTGGATCGGCGGTCTGACCTTCGTCACCCTGGTGCTGCTGCCGGAATTGCGCCGCGACCCGACCACCGCGCAGCAACGCTTGCGCGCCGTCGAATCCCGTTTCGCGCCGCAGGTGCGCGCGGCGCTGCTGGTCGTCGGCGCTTCCGGCGGCTGGATGCTGTATCGGCTGGGCCTGTGGCAAGTGCTCCATGTGCCCGCATTCTGGTGGCTGGGCGCCATGCTGGCCCTGTGGACGGTGTTCTTCCTGATGCTGTTCGTGCTCGGGCCGAGCGGCGTGCTCAAGCGCATCATGTCGGGCCCCACCGAGCAGAACGTGGCGCAGCGTCTGGCGCGCATGCATTACCTGCACATCCTGCTCTGGATTCTGGCCGTCATCACCGTTGCCGGTGCCGTGGTCGGCAGTCACGGCTTCTGAGCACAGGGAGCCTCTGATAAAACCACACACGGTCGCGCCGCCTTGACACAGCTGCGGGTGACGGCAACACTTGCAGCATGCAACAAAAATCGAACCAAGACACGCTGGCCGTACACGCCGGCCGCGAGGATCTGGGCGCACTGGGCGTGCACGCGCTGCCCATCGACCTGTCCACCACCAACCCGCTGCCGGACATCGATATCGGTGGCGAATCCTACGAAGCCATGGCCAGCGGCGGACAACCGCCGCAGGACGGCAGCGCCGTCTATGCGCGCCTGTGGAACCCGACCGTGGCGCGTTTCGAGGCCGGCCTGGCGCGCCTGGAACATGCCGACGCCGCTGTCGCCTTCGCCACCGGCATGGCGGCTGTCACCGCCGTCATCCTGGCCATGGGCCCGCTGCAGGGCAACAGACACATTGTTGCCGTGCGCCCGCTGTACGGCGGCACCGACCATCTGCTCGACAGCGCCCTGCTGGGCACCGAAACCACTTTCTGCCAGCCGCACGAAGTGGCGCAGGCGTGTCGGCCCGACACGGCGCTGGTGATCATCGAGACGCCGGCCAACCCGACTCTGGAGCTGGTGGACATCCGCGCCGTCGCGGAACAGGCGGGCAGCGTGCCGGTGATGGTCGACAATACGTTTGCCACACCCGTGCTGCAGAATCCGCTCGATCACGGTGCCGCCCTGTCGCTGCACAGTGCCACCAAGTATCTGGGCGGGCACGGCGATGCCATGGGCGGCATCGTCGCCTGTTCCGACGCAATCGCGACCCAGCTGCGCCAGGTGCGCGCCATCACCGGCGGCCTGCTGCATCCGTTCGGCGCCTACCTGTTTCATCGCGGCCTGACGACACTGCCGGCACGTGTGCGCGCGCAACAGGACACTGCGCAGCATCTGGCACACTGGCTCGACGACCATTCTGCCGTTGCGCGAGTCTATTATCCCGGCCTGCATGACGGCTCGGCTGATCTCCTCGACCGCCAGATGCACGGCCCGGGCGCCATGCTTTCCATCGGCCTGGCCGGCGGTTTCGACGCTGCCCGGCGGCTGACCTCCGCGCTTGCCCTGTTCACGCATGCCGTCTCGCTCGGTGGCGTGGACTCGCTCATCCAGCACCCAGCCGCGCTGACGCACCGGCCAGTGGCACCGGAAGCCCGGCCGGGGGCCGAAATCGTGCGGCTGTCCATCGGGCTCGAAGATGCCGAGGATCTGATTGCCGACCTGGGCAACGCACTGGAACAAGTCAGCGCCGCCTAGTGTGCCGTCACAGCCCGATTTGCCACGGGCTGTTGCCGACAGATGCGAACAGGCATGTTGCGCATGGCCTGCAGCCATGTTTTGCGAGACAATATGCGCGACCTCGACCGGACCCGCCGCACGACATACCACTCTCGCGCCGGTTTCAGATACTGCGACCGCAGTGACAGCGGTGCGCATGGCGCCGGAATGCGCTCCGTCCGCCGCCGCGAGCAAGACAAGGTGGCACGCCCGCGGTCTGTGGCGGTGGATGCCCGGAACCATATAAAACACGATCTGCCCGGACGCCAAAGGACGCATGCAACATGTTTGAAGAACTTCAGCCGGAAATCGAGGACCTGATCGAGCAGCGCCGGTTTCACCAGCTGAAGGAAACGCTTGCCACCTTCGAACCGGGCGAGATCAGCGAGCTGCTGGAACAGCTGGAGCGCGATGATGCCCTGCTGACACTGCGCTCGCTGCCCAGCGACCGGGCCGCGACCGTGTTCGCGCGCCTGTCGCATGATATTCAACTGGCCTTCGTCGAGAGCCTGTCCCCCGATGGCGAGCGGCTGGCGGAGCTGCTCAACGACCTCAATCCCGACGACCGCACGGCCTTTTTCGTCGGCCTGCCGGAAACGGTGGTGCAGCGCTTCCTGTCCATCCTCAATCCGAAGGAGCGCCAGAACGCCATCCGCCTGCTGGGCTATCCGGAGGACAGTGTTGGCCGTCTGGCCACCACCGACTACATCGCGCTGCGCCCCGACTGGTCGGTGGAGCAGGCGCTGCGCCACATTCGCCGCTTCGGCGCCAAGAGTGAAACCATCAACGTAATATACGTGGTGGACAAGAACTGGCGCCTGCAGGACGACATCCATGTGCGCGACATCCTGCTGGCCGATCCCGAAGCCACTATTCGCGAGCTGATGGCGCATCGCCTGGTGACGCTGAACGCCGATGACGACCAGGAAAAGGCAGTCGCCATCTTCCGCGAATACGACCGCGCCATCCTGCCGGTGATCGATGACAACGGCGTCATGGTCGGCATCGTCACCTTCGACGACGTGCTGGACGTGGCCGAGGAAGAAGCCACCGAGGACATTCAGAAGCTGGGTGGTTCCGAAGCGCTCGATTCGCCCTATATGGCGACGCCGCTACATACGCTGATCGAAAAGCGCGCCGGCTGGCTGGCCATCCTGTTCGTGGGCGAGATGTTCACCGCCACGGCCATGGGCTACTTCGAAACGGAAATCGCCAAGGCCGTGGTGCTGTCGCTGTTCGTGCCACTGGTCATTTCATCCGGCGGCAACTCCGGCTCACAGGCCGCCACCATCATCATCCGTGCGCTGGCCGTGGGTGAAGTGCGCCTGCGCGACTGGTGGCGGGTCATGGGTCGGGAGGTCATTTCCGGACTGGCGCTGGGTTTCATACTCGGCCTGATCGGCTTCACCCGCGTCATCGTCTGGGCACTGGCCTTCGGCATGTATGGCGAACACTGGCTGCTGCTGGGCATCACCATCGGTCTGGCCCTGATCGGCGTCGTCCTGTGGGGCACAATGGCCGGCGCCCTGCTGCCCTTCATCCTGAAGGGGCTGGGCCTGGACCCCGCCACCTCCTCGGCGCCCTTCGTGGCCACGCTGGTGGACGTCACCGGACTGGTGATCTATTTCAGCGTAGCGGCCTTCGTTCTTTCCGGCACGTTGCTGTAGCATGCGCAACCCGGTATGCGGCAATTACGCAGGAAAGTGACGTTTTACGTCACATTGTGACAATACCGGTCGCACACCGACACGCAAAACCGGCAAATACAGCTTCCAGCCGCTGGCACGCTGCTTGCATGTCTGAGGGTGCAGGCGTGTTACTCATCCGGCGACAGCCAGAACGAGGGGGGTGACATGCAGACGCAGACATTCCGTGAACAAGGGGCATTGTCTGCAGCACGTCAGAAAGCTGTCGGCAACACGCCTGCACTTGATGCCACCGTGATCCTGACACGGTGGCATTTTTATTGGTGCGCCGTCAGGCAGCGGCGCTGCGGCGATGTGCGACATGATCATGCCAGCGCTGCAGGCCGGGGCGCTGGTCGCCAATGCGCAGCTTGACGACACGCGCAAAGTCGATCGCGCACAATGCCGTGATATCGGCTATGGAAAAGTGCTCGCCGGCAATGTACTCACTTGCCGCCAGATGGCCATCCAGCCAGTCGAACATGCGTTCGGCCGCGGCGCGGCTGGCTTCACCCCACTCCGGGATCACCGGTTCGCGATCGGCGAACTGGCCCCGCAGGTGGCGAAACGCCATGAACACCGGCAGCGCCAGATTGAACTCGACGCGCCGATTCCACATTTCCACTGCCACGCGTTGCGCGGCGTCGGCGCCGAACAGCGGCGGCTGCGGGTGGTGCTCCTCGAAATAACGGCAGATGGCAACCGATTCCGCTATGCAACTGCCGTCGTCGAGCTCCAGCACGGGCAACAGCCCCATGGGATTGCGGGCGCGAAAATCGGCGCCCAGATTCTCGCCCGCAAGAATATCGACCGGCACGAACTCGATGGCACTAGTGTCAATGCCCTTTTCGGCCAGAAAGATGCGTACCCGGCGCGGGTTGGGGGCGGATTCGTTCTGATAAAGTTTCATGGCTGCAATTCCGGTCGGTCGGCTGGCGGCAATCGTTCAGCGGCGCACTATTCGTTGGCAACACCGTGCGGCACATGCCCGGCGGTGACGACATCGGCGGCGCGGCTGACATGGTCCGGCTGGTCGTCGAAGAAGATATCGGTCTTGAAGGCACGCAGGAATTCCGTCTTGTCCTTGCCGCCGAGAAACAGCGCCTCGTCGATGCGGATGTTCCAGGCGCGCAACGTGCGTATGACGCGCTCGTGTGCCGGCGCGCTGCGCGCGGTCACCAGCGCGGTGCGAATCGGGCACTGCGCCTCGGCATCAAATTCCGCCTGCAGCCGATTCAGCGCCTCCAGGAACGGCTTGAACGGGCCGCCGGGCAGCGGCTCGTTGGCGGAGCTGACCTCGCTGGCGGCAAAGGCCTCCAGGCCCTGTTCCTTGAACACGCGTTCCGCGGCATCGGAAAACAGCACGGCGTCGCCATCGAAGGCGATGAGCAGTTCGTCGCTGTCGCCGCCCAGCGACAGGCCGGGCTGAATGGTGGCCGCGGCACAGCCGGCGCGAATCGCTTCGCGCACATCATCCGGATTGGTGGACAGAAACAGGGTGATGTCGAACGGCGCCGCATACGGCCAGGGCGATTGCCCGCCGGCAAAGGCGGCGCGGGTGATCTGCAGGCCGTGATGGTCGATCGAGTTGAACACACGCAGGCCGGTATCCGCCGTATTGTGCGACAGCAGGATGATCTCCACGCGCTCGCGCTCTGCCGTGTTCAACGCCAGCAGCTTGCGCGCCAGGCCGAACGCCACCCCCGGTTCGAGGATGTCGTTCTCGTGCTCGATCTGGTAGCGGCAGTAGGCCTCCTCACCCTGCTCCACGAACACCCGATGGCTGGCCTCGAGATCGAACAGAGCGCGCGAGGAGATGCCGACCACCAGCTTGTCGGGGTTGTTGTTCATGCGCCCAGTGTAGCGCGTCCAGCGGCAGCGGGAACATGCCCGCCGGCCGCCTGCGGGATGCGCTTCTTGCATCCCGCATGGCAGTGCCCGGCAGTCGTCACGGCCTGTTTACAGGTCGAAGCGTATGCCTTGCGCCAGCGGCAGCGCATCGCCGTAGTTGACCGTATTGGTGACGCGGCGCATGTAGCTCTTCCATGCATCGGAGCCGGTTTCGCGACCGCCGCCGGTGTCCTTTTCGCCGCCGAAGGCGCCGCCGATCTCGGCCCCCGAGGTGCCGATGTTGACGTTGACGATGCCGCAGTCGGAACCAACCGCCGACATGAAGCGTTCCGCCTCGCGCATCCGTTCCGTGAAGATGGCCGAGGAGAAGCCTTGCGGCACCGAGTTGTTGATGTCGATGGCCTCGTCCAGTTCGTCGTATTCGATGACCCACAGAATGGGCGCAAAGGTTTCGTGCTGCACGATCGGCGCATCGGCGGCGATGCGCACGATGGCCGGCTCGACATAGATGCCGCCCGCGGGCACGCCGTCAGTGACGCGCTGGCCGCCGCAGATCACCTCGCCGCCCTGCTCCCTTGCCGCAGCCAGCGCATTTTCCATCGCTTCCAGTGCCGCCGGGCCGATCAGCGGGCCGACCAGCTTGCCCTCCTCGCGCGGATCGCCGATCGGCAGGGAGCCGTAGGCAGTCTGCAGCTGGCCGAGAAACTCAGCGGCGACACTGCGGTGCACGATCAGACGGCGCAGCGTGGTGCAGCGCTGGCCGGCCGTGCCGGCAGCGGCAAACACCGCGCCCTTGAGCGCCAGCTCGCGGTCGGCGCTGGGCGTCACCACGATGGCGTTGTTGCCGCCCAGCTCCAGCACGCTGCGGCCCAGCCGCGCGGCCACGGTCTGGCCCACCTTGCGCCCCATGGGGATGGAGCCGGTGGCTGAAATCAGCGGCAGGCGCTTGTCCGCGGCCAGTGCCTGGCCGACATCGGCGGCGCCGATGACCACCGCCGACAGATCCGCCGGCACCTCGTCGTCGTCCATGCGCCGGATCGCTTCCTGCACGACGCGGTGACAGGCGAGCGCCGACAGCGGCGTCTGCTCGGACGGTTTCCACACCAGCGTGTCGCCGCAGGCCAACGCCACCATGGCATTCCAGCCCCACGGCGCCATGGGGAAATTGAACGCCGTGATGATGCCGACCGGACCCAGCGGGTGCCACTGTTCCATCATGCGGTGGTCGGGGCGCTCGCTGGCGATGGTCAGGCCGTACAGCTGGCGCGACAGGCCGACGGCGAAATCGCACACGTCGATCCATTCCTGCACCTCGCCCAGCGCCTCCGGTGTGGTCTTGCCGGCTTCCAGCGTGATCAGATGCGCCAGTTCGGCCTGCCATTCACGCGCCACTTCGCCGATGATGCGCACTAGCTGGCCACGCCTGGGCGCGGGGACCGCGCGCCAGCTCTGGAAGGCGGCATGCGAGCGCGCCACCACCGTGTCGACCTGACTAGCCGTGGCCATGTCGACCTGCACGATGCGCTGGCCGTCGATGGGGCAGGTCACATCCAGCTGCTCGCCCTGGCCGCGTATCTTGTCGTTCGCGACCACGATGCCCGGCGCCATGCCGTTGTCCAGCAACTGATCCAGTCCCAGGGTGGCGAATGCCTGTTCACTCATGTCTCCAACTCCGTTGTGAAAATCTCAAACAACATTCATTTCGCGGATGGGCCGGCCGGCCGTCACGCGTTCAAAACCGAAAGTGGCGAGATCCAGCGTGCGCGCCTCGCCGAATGCAGCAAGCTCGCTCAGATAGCGCCCGACCGCGGGGGATTGCTGCAGGCCGTGCCCACTGAAGCCATTGGCGAACCAGAAGTTGCCGATCTCCGGGTGCGGCCCGAGTATGGCGTTCTGATCGAGTGTATTGTACGCGTAGTGGCCTGCCCATGCGGCTCCCGGGCGCAGTGCCTCGAACGCCGGCACGCGCTGTGCCAGCGTCGGCCAGATGACCTCCTCGAACAGCGCCGTGTCGACATCGAAATCCTTGCAGTCGGGATCCGGTTCCGGGCCGACGCCGCAGACGAACTGATCGCCTTCCGGACGAAAATACACACCACTCGGATCCACCGTCAGCGGCCAGTCGCGGCCAGCGCCGGCCGCCTCGAACACGAACATGCAGCGCTTGCGCGGGCGCACCGGCAGATCGTCGATGCCCGCCAGCGCGGCGAGCCGGGCGGCGCCGCGCGCGCCGACGGCATTGATCAGCAGCCCGCAGTCGAGACGCCCGCGCTGCGCGCATTCGGCGGCGGTGACACGGCCATCGGCCACGTCAACTCCGGTGACCTCGTCCTCGATATAGGTCACGCCCAGTGCACGCGCCTTGCGCTTGAAGGCCTGCAGCAGGCCGTACGGATTCAGCCAGCCTTCGCCGCTGCGGCCGTAGGTGCCGGCGGCGAGATCGGCGGTTGCCAGCTCCGGGAAGCGCGCTGCCAGCGCGGCGCTGTCCAGCCACTCGATGTCGGCACCCTGCTCCGTCTGCAGGGCGTGGTTGTGCTGCAAAACATCCCGCCCCGGCTCGGTGGCAAGAAACAGGTAGCCGTTTTCGTGAAAGCCGACATCCGGCACGATGTCGTCCACCGCCAGCCGCTCGCCGATGGTGCGCAGGAACTCGGTGGCAAACAGCGACATGCGGATATTCTCCGCACTCGAGAACTGGTGGCGTACACCGCCGGCCGACAGGCTGGTCGACGCGTGCGCATAGGAGGGCGCCGGCTCGATCACGGCCACGCGCCCGTCGAAGGCCGGTTCCGCAGCCAGGAAATAGGCGATCGAGCTGCCGATGACGCCACCACCAGCGATGATGATGTCATACATGCGCGTGTCTGGTGCCTGCTCGCTCATCCGGTCTCCTCGCTGCGCAGAAAAAAACGGGCGGGCCGCAGATGCGGCCCGCCCTCATGGTACGAAATTTCGGCTGCGTGTGCCGTTATTCGGCGCCTTCGTAGACGACCAGCTCACCGTCCTTGTAGATCAGACTGGTGTAACGGTCCTCCAGCTGCATGCCATCCTCGTCCATGGCCTTGTTGCCGCTGGCCCCGCGATAGTCCTCGGCGACATCGCGCAGCGTGTCCTTGATGGCATCGGCAGTGGCTTCGCCGGATTCCATGATGGCCAGCGCCACCAGCATGGCGGAGTCGTAGGCATAGCTGCCGAAGGCCGTGGCCGGCGGCTCGCCGTACTCTTCCTCGAACGGCTGTGCATACTCGCTCTTGAAGAACTCGTCCTGCTGCCCCGAGCGCGTGCCCTTGATGCCTTCGCCGACCTCTGGGATGTCCGAGATTTCGTTCGACCACATGGTCGGGTAGTCGGCATACCAGCTGGTGACGTCGATGCCCAGCTCATAGGCCTGCTTGAGAATCAGGCGCGAATCGGTGCCGTAGGCGGTGAAGATGACCGCTTCCGGGTCTTCCGACAGCAGGCGCTGCAGGTCGGCGCGGTATTCGGACTTGCCCTGGCGATAGCGCACTTTCGTGATGCACTCGGCACCCAGCTCCTCGAGCCGCTTGCAGGACTGGATTTCGACGCCCACACCGAACGGGTTGTTGGGCGCGATGCTGGCGTAGCGAGTGGCGCCGGAATCTTCGTAGGCCAGTTCCGCCACGGCCGCGCCCATGAGCGCGTCGGTGCCGATCATGCTGAAGAAGTAGGGGCCGATTTCACGCAGCTTCGGCGTCGTGCAGCCCTCCGAGATTTGCACTGTTTCGTTCTTATTGGTGAATTCGCCGGTGGGAACGCACACGCCGCTGGAATAGGAGCCTAGCACTACCGGCACCTTGTCGGCATTGACCAGCTTGCGCATGGACTCTAGCGCCGACTGCGGCCGCGATTCGGTGTCCTCGATGAGCAGCTCGATCTCGCCGCCGAGCTCGTCCGGCCCGATGTGCACGGTGGAGCCGTCCATCATGGGCACGTCCCAGCCGTTGTTGATGCGCTTCACGGCCAGCTTGATGCCGTTCACGATGTCGTTGCCCTGCACCGCATTGAGACCGGTTAGTGGCGACGCCACGCCGATCTCGATGGTGTCCTGTGCGGCTGCAGGCATGGCTGCGCCGAAGCACAGGGCCACGGCAGTCGCCGTACCGGCCAGCATTGATGTCATGCGTTTCATGATGAAATCCTCCGTTGATTTCGATTTTCAGGAATAGCGTGTGGCGCTATTTTTCGTTCGTACCGCCGATCTACTGTTCGGCGGCACCCAGGTAGGCATCCCGAATCTTCTCGTCATGCAGAATCTGCTGGGCATCCCCCTCGAACGCGTTCTGACCATCCGCCATGACCACGCCACGATCGGAAATGGCCAGCGAACGATCGGCATTCTGTTCGACGATCAACACGGTACGGCCCTGCTGATTGATCTCCTTGACCTTGGCGAACACTTCTTCGGCAATGCGTGGTGACAACGCCGCCGACGGTTCGTCCAGCAGCAGCAGCTGCGGCTCTGTCATCAACGCCCGCGCCAGCGCCAGCATCTGGCGCTCGCCGCCGCTCATGGTGCGCACGCGCTGCTTGCGCCGTTCGGCCAGGCGCGGAAACTCCTCGTACTGACGCTCGATGCAGGTGCGTGTTTCCGCCTTGGTCAGGCTATAGCCGCCCATGACCAGATTCTCCTCCGTCGTCAGGGACGGAAAGACGTTCGCCAGCTGCGGCACGAATGCCATTTTCTTGGCCACCCGCTCGTGCGGGCGCAGGCGGGTGACATCCTCGCCCTTGCAGTGCACGCTGCCGCTGGTCGGAATCAGATAACCCATGATCGACTTCAGCAGCGTCGACTTGCCGGCACCGTTGGGCCCGATGATGGTCGTCAGTTCGCCATCCCGCACACTCAGATCGACGTCATGCAGGATTTCGGTGTCGCCGTAACCGGCATAGATACTGCGCACCTGCAGCAGTGCGGATTCGCTGCCGTCCGCCGTGCTCATTCCACTGCTCCCTGTTCCTCGACCGGCGCACCACTGGCGGCCGCCACGTCACCACCGGCGGAAATGTAGGCCTGCAGCACATCATCGCGCGACAGCACATCCTCTGGTTCGCCCTGCGCCAGCACGTGCCCCATGTCGAGCACGCACAGCTTGTCGCACATGCGGCGCACGACCTGCATGTTGTGTTCGATGACGAGAAAGGTATGTCCCTCGTCGCGCAGCTTGACGATCACCGCCACGATATCCTCGATCAGACGCGGATTGACCCCGGCCACCGGCTCGTCAAGCAGAATCAGGCGCGGCTCGGCCATCAGAATCTGCACCAGCGCCAGCAGCTTCTTCTGCCCCCCGGACAGACTGCCGGCCAGCTCGTCGGAATGGCGTTCCAGGTGCACCATTTGCAGCAGCTGCCAGGCGCGCTCCAGGTTCCTCTCCTCCTGCTCACGCACCTTGCCCGGTCGCAGAGCCGCCGCCATAACGCGCTCACCGGCCTGGCCGGTCGCCCCCAGCAGCATGTTTTCCATCACCGTCATGCGCTGCGGGTTGAGCGTGATCTGAAAGGTGCGACACAGCCCGGTGCGCGCGATCTGATCGGGCGCCCGGCTCTGGATCTCCTTGTTCTCGAAGGTGATCCGGCCACTGGTCGGGCGCAGAAAACCGGAGATGATGTTCACCAGCGTTGTCTTGCCGGAGCCGTTCGGGCCGATCAGCCCGAAAATGTTGCCCTGATCCACGGTCAGTGACACGTCCTGCAGCGCGGTCAGGCCGCCGAAGCGCTTGTGCACGTTTTCAACGTTCAGCATGACGCCCTCCGTATCGTCGGCGGCGCTCCGGCACCAGCCCCTTCGGCATGTACAGGATAACCAGAATGATGAGCAACCCGATGGCCACCATGCGCAGCGCCGCCAGCTCCGCCGGCAGATCGAAAAACCGGGTTGCGTTGTAGATTGCCTGAATGATGACTGCGCCGCACAGCGCACCGAGATGATTGCCTGAACCGCCGACGATGACCATGCCCCAGACCAGGAACGTTTCCAGCGGCAAGAAGTACTTGGGCGCAATGAAGCCGACGAAATGGGCATACAGCACGCCGCCGAGACCGGCTATTGCACCACCCAGCACCAGCGATGAAATACGCGCCCGACGCACATCCTTGCCCAGCGCCCGGGCGACTTCGTCGCCGCCTTCGCGCACCGACTTCAGCAGGCGTCCGAATGGCGAGCGGCAGGCCCAGACGACCAGCGCATAGCAGAGCACCACGCAGGCCAATACCAGCGCCAGGTAGAAGTAGCCGTACAGGTGGTGGGGAATGACGTTGTACAGCGGGCTCGGAATGTCGGACACGCCGTAGGAGGCACCAACATAGGGATCGCCGAAATTGGTGTTGAGAAAGATGACGCGCACCAGCTCGGCCACGACCAGCGTGGCGATGGCCCAGTAGTCCTGCTTGAGATCGCCGATCGGCAGCGCCATCAGCATGCCCAGTAGCGCGGCCGCGATGATGCCGGCGATCGCGCCGACGATGATGGGCCAGCCGAGCACCGAGGTGAGCCCCGCCGTGACATAAGCCCCCATCATGAAGAACACGACCTGGCCGAAGTTGACCAGACCCGTCTGGCCATACTGCAGGCTCAGGCTCAGGCTCATGATGCCGTAGATGCCGGCGATCGTGATCAGATAAATGAGAAAGGCGATCATGTCGACTTCCTTGCCAGCAGCCCCTGTGGCCGGAACAGCAGCACGAAAATGAGCAGCGCAAAGGGAATGGCCTGCTTGTAGCCCACCGGAATGGCCATGAATTGCGCGTCGGTCAGCCCCAGCATCTGGAACAGCGGCGCCCAGTTGATTGACAGGCCGATGTTCTCCGCCAGACCGATGATCAGCGCGCCCAGCACGGCGCCGTAGACATTGCCGATGCCGCCCACGATGGCGGCCGTGAAGACCGGCACGATCAACGCATAGCCCATGTTCGGCTGCACCTGCGTGGCGATGCCGAGCATGATGCCGCCCAGTGCCGCAAAACCGGCACCGATGAACCACACCATGCGAATGACGCGTTCACTGAACACACCGCTGGCCTCGGCGAGATCGGCGTCATCGGCCGTGGCGCGCATGGCAATGCCGAGTCGTGTGCGGTGCAAGAGGAAATAGAACAGCAGCATCATCACCAGCGTGGCGATGATGATGGCGGCGCTGGCCGGCAGCAGCCGTGCGCCGGCAAACTCCCAGGCGCGCTGCAGCGGCAGCGGAAAGCTGCGCGGCCCGGAGCCCCAGATGGCCTGCGAGCCGAAGCGCAGCATGATGCCGAGACCGAATGACACGATCATGAGAATGGCCGGCGTGGCATCACGCAGGCGCGAGAATATGAGACGGTCGGACAGCACCCCGAGACCGCCGCCGATGATCATGGCGATGATGGCGCCGATGGTGATGGCCGTGATCGGCCCGAACGGCAGCGCCATGCTGATGGCCCAGGCGATGAAGGCACCCACCACGCCGAATTCGACATGTGCAATGCTGGGGAAACGCAGCACATCGTAGATCATGGTCAGACCGACTGCCAGGAGCGCCAGCTCCGAAGCTCGTATCAGACTGTTGATCAGAACCTGTGTGACCAAGAGACCTCCCGTGCGCCACTGTTTCAGTGCACCCGTCATGAAGCGCATGACCGGAAATGCCGCCCCGTGTAGTGTCCATGTCCGCTGTAAAGCGTCACGCTATTCAAATGCCCCATCGCGACAAGGTCAATCATCCATTTGTCTTAGCCGCTGCCGGCAGGCATTTGACGATTGGTTGTTTGCGCGCCGCCGGCACGACTTGACCGGTTGCCGCATTTGATATGATTGTGATACTGAATCAACCGCATACACCAATGCACGGAGGATCCTGATGGCAACAGCGACCTTTGCCATGGGCTGCTTCTGGAAGCCCGATACCGTATTTCGTCAAGTCGCCGGGGTGACCAACGTGACTGTCGGCTATGCCGGCGGCCATGTCGTCGACCCCACCTATGAACAGGTTTGCGCGGGCGATACGGGCCATGCCGAAGTCGCACAGATCGAATTCGATCCGCACCAGATCAGCTATGCCGACCTGCTGGACGTGTTCTGGAACAATCACGATCCCACCACTCCCGATCGCCAGGGCGCCGATGTCGGCCGTCAGTACCGCTCCGTCATCTTCGTCCACGACGAACAGCAGCGGGCCCAGGCCGTGGCCAGCCGCGCCACGCAGCAGGCCCGGCTGGCAGCCACCATCGTCACCACGATCGAGCCGCTGTCCGCCTTCTACCGGGCGGAGGAATACCACCAACGTTACCTGGAGAAACGCGGCGCTGCCAGTTGATTGACAGCCCGCGCCGCCGCCTACAAGGCACACCACACCATCCGGCACAGGCGGAACGTGGCGACGCCCGCGGCCACCATCAGCAGCGACCCGGCCACATGCACGGCGATGGCTGCCATTGCCGTCAGCACGCGGCCGGCCTGCAGGTTAGCGAACACCTCCGCCGAAAAGGTCGAAAAGGTGGTCAATGCGCCCAGCAGGCCGGTCACCAGAAACAAGCGCCACAGCGGCGCGATCTCGGGCAGGGTCGCAAACGCGGCCAGCAGCAGTCCCATCAGCCAGGCACCGAGCAGATTGGCCGCCAATGTGCCGGGTGGCACGGCCGGAAACAGCAGGTTCAACCACAGCCCCAACAGCCAGCGCAGATTGGCGCCGATGACCGCGCCGATGCTGACGGCCAGCATTGATTGCATCATGGTTGCGCTTTCTCCCGTCGGGTGGTGACTTGCCGCGGCATGCGCCGTATCATGTGCATGTTCGAAGCGACAGCCGCGCGTGGTCACGTCAACCGTATCAGCGCCGCGACCATGCTTCAGCAGTTGAGACGAATTGCACACAGGAACGTATCGCATGAGCCGACAAGGCCGCAATCAGCACAGCAAACTGTACAACGCCCTTCTGCCCATTGCACTGGTTCTCGGTGGCCTGATCATTGCCGCCCTGATCGTCACATGGATCACCAACAGCTCCAGAGCCGACGTTGCCGATGCTGACAGCGGCGAGATCAATGCCGAAGTCATCGCCGACTTCGATGCCGAATACGATGCACTCGGCATTGCCGTCGGCGCCGACGACGCCCCCGTCACCATTCGCGAATTCGCCGATTACCAGTGTCCGTCCTGCCGCGCCTTCGCCCCCACGGCCAAGCGTATCCGTGACGAACTGGTGACTGCCGGCAAGGTGCGCTTCGTGTTCTTCGATTTTCCGCTTGACATGCACGAACACGCTTTCGATGCGGCCGTAGCGGCCCGCTGTGCCGGCTATCAGGACAGCTACTGGCCCTATCAGGAAAAGCTGTTCGCCCAGCAGGCCAAATGGGCCGAGGCGAGTGATCCGGTCTCGAACTTTCTCGATATCGCCGTTGAAACCGGCCTCGATACCAGCGAGTTCAAGCAGTGCATGGCCGGCGACAAGGCCAGTGAAGCAGTCGCCGACAGCCGCGAGCTGGCGGTCAAGCTCGGCATACGCGCCACGCCGACCATCATGGTCGATGCGCATGTATTCACCGGCAACACCGGCTACGACCGCATCAGGGAGCTGGTCGACAGCAGTGACGACGACTGATCAGGTTGCCGTATGCGTCGACGTCAGCTCCTGTTCCACCTCGTCGAGCGTGGCATGGAGGGCCGTCAGCTCGACGCCGTCGTCACCCTCGCCGCGGCCCCGCAGACACGCTCGGAACCAGCGCGTCAGCGTCTTGCGCCGGTCTGCGGGCAAGTCCGTGACAAGTCCCGCAGGCCCGTGCGCCCCCGGCGCCGGCAGTGTCGCGCCCTCGCGCCGGCCATGCGGATGATCGAGAATCTGCCGGTAGCGCAACAGCAGGCTGTCGAGTAGCACCCAGCCGAAGTTCGGATTGCGCGGCGGCCCCAGGCTGAGCTGGCGGCCGCCGGCGATATCCCGGTCACCGATTCCCACTTTCAGTGTCGGCAGCGCATCGCCCTTGAAAAAGGCCAGCGCGCCGCCGCCGATGCCGCCGGCCAGCGTCGGCAGCCCCAGCGCATGGCCGAGCACGATCGAATCCACCCCCAGACCGGCGCCGGCGCCAATGGTGGCACCAGCCGCGGTCAGCTGCTTGCGGTTCAGACCCAGTCGGCGCCACGTATCGGCATGCGCCAGATCGAGATCCGGGCCGAAGTCATCGGCTGCCAGCCGCCACAGCTGCGCCTGCATGATGTGGTGACGGTGGATCGCCAATAATTGCTGGCTGCAGTCCCGTTCCAGCGCACTGATGTGCTTGAAATAGCCCAGCCTCAACTGCTCGACGAGCCGCTCGCGCGACTTCTCCATAGACGTTTCGTCATCCCGGTAGCGGCCCGTTTCGCGCCAGGCAAAGGCGCGGCCGATGCACGCCAGCATCGCTTCCGCCGACTGTTCGCGGCGCTGCCGCCATTCCTCGTCGAGCAGCTGCAGCGTGGCTTCGAGCGTGCCCTGCTGCGTTTCCTCGATCTGGTTGAGCGCCACCAGCAGTTGCCGGCGCGCGGCAAAGCGCGCCCGATGCGCATTGAACGCGCGCACCAGATTGAACGCCGTGCCCAGATGCGCGCGCCAGGTGTCCTCGTGCGCGGCCCTGCCGGCGCCGCCCTTGCTGTTGAGCACGGCCAGCCGCGGCCGCCCCGTCCAGCGCAGGATCTCGATCTCGGCGCGGAAACTGTCATACAGCGGCACCGCCGGATTCAGCACATAGACCACGCCGGCCCCCTCCAGCAGCGGCTCGAGCAGGCGGCATTCATCCGGGAACTGCTGCCGGCACTCGGCGACGAAACGCTGCAGCGTGGCGCGATCGGGCTGCGTCGCCGCATCGCCGTGCAGGGCGCGAATGTGGCGCAGAGCCGCGATCGGCTGCTGGAAGCTGGGCGTATCGATGAAACGCAGGCGCTCGCTGCCGGCCATGACCAGCGACAGGCGCTGGCAGCGGGTGGTCTCGCCCGGCTCCGGGCTGATGCGGATGATGCGGTCGTCATCCTCCTCCAGCAGTGTGGCCAGCACCGCCGACTTGCCGGCGTTGACCTTGCCGACCACGGCGTAGCACTGCACTTCGCCGGTCACGGCGACCTGTCCCTCAACCGTCATAGGCCGCCACCTCCGTGGCTGGATCACGCAGGCTGTCGAGCTGGTGCGTCCAGCGCTGCAGGTGGCCGGCTGCGGGCGCGGCCGGCTCACCGCCGGCAAGCGCGAACACCAGCCAGGTCAGCGGCACATTGGCGCCCAGCGTGGCGCGCAGATGCGCATGCAGCGTCGCGACCCGCCGCGGCGACAATGCCCAGTCCTCCACCAGCAGTACCACGCCGGCCGGTCCGGCATGTAACGCCTGCTCGGCGCGTGCCTCCCGGGTCTCGTCCAGCACATCTATCGTGGCGGTGCTGAGCGGATTGACCCGCAGCCGCCGCAACAGAAAACCACGCACGGCGGCACGCTGACACCATGACCGCCCACATCCAGCACCAGCGCACCGTCGGCCGGCTCGGTCGCGACCTCGCCGCGCTCGATGATGTTCAGTTGCCTCCACACGGCGCGGTGACGCGGCGCCTGGAAATCCAGCTGTGCCAAGGCCCGATGCATGCGCCAACGGCAACGGGCCACCAGCAGCAGGCGCGGCAGAAGACCCCAAACCAGCAGCGTCATCAGCAGAAAACTCCACCACTGTCCGGCCCCGAGATCCGGCAATGCGCCGGCCGCCACCCGCGTTGCCGCGATGGTATTGGCATCCGGCACGGCCTGCGGCCAGAACCAGACCCACGGCGCGGCGATGACATGCGTCGTCAGCGTCAACAGGCTGCCGATGCCGGCCTGCGGGTCGCCTCCCAGTAAAAGCGCACATCGAACAACAGCAGGCTGCCGGCGAAGGCCAGCACAACGCCCAGGCTGAAACCCACGGCGCCGAACTGGGCCAGCCCAGATAGGATGGCCGTGAGTACCCGGCGCGTCGTGCGGACCTCGGCAAGGCCGACCATGACGGCAGCCAACTGCTCGCGCCGTGCCCGGTCACGCCCAGCCAGACGTAGAACCAGCCGGGACAGGAGCACGCCGGCGCCATGCCGGTGCCCCGCCCAGCGCACCAGCCGGCTGGTTGCAAACAGCAACCAGGGCACGACCAGGGTCAGCCCCAGAAAGATGATCACATGCACCGCCTGGCGCGGTCCGAGTGCCAGCCCGGCAGCCAGACCCCATGCCGGCCAGCATCATGACCGCGAACAGAATCCAGCCCGCCAGTCCGAGTGACTGCCCGAACAGCCGACCCGGGGAGCCGGCCTTATCCCTGCGGCAATAATCCAGCCACAGTTTCAGCCCCGTGCGCCGTCGCGCCCGCTCGTTCTGCAATCCGGCCAGCCGGGGCCGTACCGACTCGGCGAAATATCTGCGCCCGGCCGCATCGACCGCCGTTTCCTCGGACCGGGCCATGAGCGCTTCGAAATCGACCAGGTCGGCCAGCGTCCATCGGCCGCCAGAACATCCGGGCAGCATTGTCATGAAGCAGGCGCCCCCATTGCAGACGGATCAGTCCTCTCGAATGGCAAACCGCCCGCTGCCGAGAAAGACCACGGCCAGGCCGCTGAGCAGGAAGAACATTTGCGATTCGATCGCCCAAGTGCCATTCGATGTCAGTTCGAAGATCTGTTCCATGTGTGCCAGGCCGATGGCAAACAGCATGCTGATCACCACGAGCACGCCGCCAATGCGGCTGTGGATTCCGATCAGAATCATCAACGGACCCACGACCTCGCCGAAATACACACCATAGGCGACGAATTCGGGCCAGCCGCTGCTGGCTAGCATGCCGCCAATGCCGCCGATGGCTTCCGGGTGCAGCACCTTGCCGACACCATGAAACAGAATCAGCACCGAGGCCATGAGTCTGACAATCAGCTTGCCGAAGTCTTCTCCGTCAAAATGCATTGTTGCTCCTTTAGTATCATGAGTTCCTGATCACGTGCGCCCGTGCGACAGTGCCCCGGCCGCTCATGGTATTGCTCCGACAGCGAGGCAGCCGCAATATCGGCACTTCCGCAATATCCTGCAGACCACCTGTCCGGAGCGGACATTATACGGTTGTGTCATTGTCGACGTGTACAACCCGGATCATACCTGTCCGGCTGCAACGGAATATGAATCATGCGTGACCTGATGACGACCCGCGAAGTTGCCGACTATCTACGCCTCAAGGAGCGCAAGGTCTATGATCTGGTCAAGACACGCCGCATTCCCTGCACACGCATTACCGGCAAGTGGCTGTTCCCCCGCGCCATGATCGATCTGTGGGTGCTGCGCAACACGGAAAGCGGGGAGCAGACCATCCGCCCGGACATTCCGCCGGTAATCGGCGGCAGCCACGATCCCCTGCTGGAATGGGCCATCCGCGAGTCCGGCAGCGAGCTGGCGGTGCTGTTCGACGGCAGCCTGGACGGTGTGCGGCGCGTCATCGACCACCAGGTGCGCGCCAGCGGCATGCATGTCATCGACAACGACAGCGGCACTTACAACAGGCACCTGATCGACCACAATCTGGCCGACGGCGAAGCCGTGCTGCTGCAATGGGCGTGGCGCGAGCAGGGCCTGATCACGGCGCCGGGCAACCCGCTGCAATTGCACTGCGTGGCCGATCTGGCGCGGCCAGGCGTGCGCGTCATCGACCGCCAGCAATCCGCCGGCAGCCACCTGCTGCTGCGCTATCTGCTGCAACAGGCCGATATCCGGCCGGACACGCTCGATCGCGTCACGCAGCCGGCCCGCAACGAGCGCGACGCCGCACTGGCCGTGGCCGACGGCGTCGCCGATGCCGCTCTCGGCATCGCCGCCGTGGCGCATCAATACCGGCTGGATTTCGTGGCGCTGCACGCCGAGCGCTACGATCTGCTGCTGCACCGCCGCGACTTCTTCGAGCCGCCGCTGCAGGCCCTGTTCGAGTTCGCGCGCACGCCGGCGTTTGCCGACAAGGCACACGCGCTGGGCGGCTACGACATCACCGATCTCGGCCGCGTCGTCTACAACGCGCCCTGATGCCGCCCGCCCGAAGCACTGCCGGGGCGCGCCTCAGTCATCCGCATTCGGATGGAACAGTTGCTTGCCCTGCAGCCGGTAGGAGGCGATCACGTCCTGGCCACGGTCGGAAATGAGCCAGTCGCTGAACTCGCGTGCCGCAGCCGTGCTGGCCTGCGGACAGCGCTCCGGATTGATCAGCATGACGCCGTACTGGTTGAACAGGCGCTCGTCGCCCTCGACCAGGATCTCCAGATCGCCCTTGTTCTTGAAGCTGATCCAGGTGCCACGGTCGGTCAGCGTGTAGCCGGCCATGGCCTGCGCCGTATTGAGCGTCGCCCCCATGCCGTCGCCGGTTTCGCGATACCACTCGCCGCTGGCGGGCAGCGGATCGACGCCGGCGGCATCCCACAGGCTCAGTTCCTTCTTGTTGGTGCCGCTGTCGTCCCCGCGTGACAGGAACACATCCTCGTCCTGTGCGATTGTCGCCAGCGCCTGCGCCGCGTCATCCATCCCCCCGATTCCCGCCGGGTCGGACGCCGGGCCGACGATGATGAAATCGTTGTACATGACATCGTGGCGCTCCACGCCGTAGCCGTCGTCCACATACTGCAGTTCGGCCTGCTTGGCATGCACCAGCAGCGCATCGGTGTCACAGCGCCGGCCCATGTCCAGCGCCGCGCCAGTACCAACCGCAGTGACGCGCACCTCGATGCCGGTGTCCTGCTCGAACTGCGGCAGCATGTAGTCGAACAGCCCCGAATTTTCCGTGGACGTGGTCGATGCCACATTGATGTAGTCGACATCGGCCGCATGCGCGGTCAATACGGTGCCGGCCGCGAATGCGGCGGCGAAAGCCAGTGTACGGGTCAGATTGCGGACCATGATCTCTCCTCCTCAGGTCAGTAGCTCGCCGGCCAGAAACTTGCGCGCTTCCCGGCTGCGCGGTTGCGTGAAAAACGTCTCTGCGGTGCTGTCCTCGAGCAGGTGGCCGCGGTTGAGAAACAGTACCCGCTCGCCCAGCCGGCGCGCCTGCGCCATGTCGTGCGTGGTCATGATGATGGTCGCGCCCTGCGCGCGCATGGCATGAATCAACTGCTCGATGGCCAGAATGGCGCGCGGATCGAGATTAGCCGACGGTTCGTCCAGCAGTAGCACCTCCGGGCGCAGCACCCACGCCCGGGCGATGGCGACGCGCTGTTTCTCGCCGCCGGACAGGCGCGTCGCCGGCACCTGCGCCAGCCGCGACAGGTCGGTGGCATGCAGTGCCGCGGCCACGCGCCGGCGGCGCTCGGCACGTGGCAGGCGCCGAATGGCCAGTGGATACTCCAGATTCGCCGCCACCGAACGACGCAGCATCACCGGCTGCTGGAAGATCATGGCATGGCGGATGCGTGCGCGCACGGGCGACAGGCCGTGCCAGGTGATGTGCCCCTCCTGCGGCTGCAACAGGCCGTGACACAACCGCATCAACAGACTCTTGCCAGCGCCGTTGGGGCCCAGCACGATGTTCGCGGTGTCGGCCTGCACGGTGAAGGAGACATCCGCCAGCAGCTGCTTGCCTCCAGCGCGAAAGTGCAGCGCATCCACGGCCAGTGGCAGCGTGCTCGACGCAGCGCCCGGGGCACTGCGCGCTGGCGCCACCACTGCAGAGGCCTCAAGCATAGCGTCGATAGGCCGCATCACGGATCACCTGCGCCACGATATACACGCCCAGCGCCAGCACCAGCAGTATGATGCCCAATGCCACCGCCAGCGGCAGATCGCCCTTGCTGGTTTCCAGCGCAATGGCGGTAGTCATGACGCGGCTGTAATGATTGATGTTGCCGCCAACGATCATGACCGCGCCGACGTCCTCGACGGCGCGCGCATAGCCGGCCAGCACCGCCGTCACGAGACTGAAGCGGCCATCCCACAACAGCGTGCGCATGGTCTGCATGCGGCCACTGTCGAACGAGCGCAACTGCTCGTCGTACTGCTGGTGCAGGTCGGCGATGGTCTGGCGCGTGATGGCAGCGATGGTGGGCGTCACCAGAATCCACTGGGCGATGATCATGGCGCTGGGCGTGAACAGCAGGCCCCAGCTGCCGAGCGGCCCGGAGCGCGAGAACAGCAGATACACGATCAGGCCGACCACCACCGACGGAATGCCCATGGACGCGTTGAGCACGGCGATCACCATCGATTTGCCGCGAAAACGCAGCACGGCGATGGCGGCACCCAGCACCAGCCCGACCAGGCTGCCCAGCACCAGCGCGCCGAGGCTGACGCGGAAGGTCAGCTCGATGATTTCCACCAGATCGTGATCCAGGTGGATGATCAGATCGAATGCAGTGACAAAGGCGGCGCCAAAATCCCCCATCAACCTGCCTTGCGTGGTGGAATGATTCCGATGTTTCGGCCATGCCCGCATATTGCCGCATAATTTTCGTTACGGCCAGAATACAGATTCATATGCAGTCAAATGCAGTTTTCTGCAGGCATATGATTGAAAGTTCGCGTAACACCCGCACACACGAGTTCGGCGCCCCTGCATGGATCGCGGTCAACAGGCAATGAATGCAGGTCGCCGGAACGCCAGCGTGGCGACGCGGTGTTGCGTGTGCGTTTCAGGCGATCGCTTCGTCTGCGCTACGCCGGTAGCCGGGCATGTCGATGGGATCGCCGCCGGCACTGACACGGGCGCCGCAATACTTCAGGCTCGGAATCTTGGCTTCCGGATCCAGCGTCGGGTTGGTGAGCAGGTTGACCGCCGCCTCGTAGTAGCAGAACGCCATGAACACATGGCTGCGAGCGATCTTGGAGTCGGCCCGGGCATAGGCCGCAATGCGCCCGCGCCGGGTTTCCAGCGTCACCATCTCGCCGGGCTCGACGCCCAGTTGCTGCAGATCCTCGGGGCACAGGTAGCACACCGGATCGGGCTCGATGGCGTCGAGCACGCTGGCGCGCCGCGTCATGCTGCCGGTGTGCCAGTGTTCCAGCTGGCGTCCGGTGAGCAGCACGTAGGGATATTCATCGTCCGGACGTTCGTCCGGCTCGACGATCTCGCAGGGCACGAACAGCGCGCGGCCATTGGGCCGGTTGAAGCGCCCGTCGGTGAACATGATGGGCTCGCCGGGGTCGCCTTCTTCCCGGCACGGCCAGACGATGGCATCCTCCTCCTGCAGCCGCTGCCAGGTGATGCCGGCCATGTTGTCGCTGGCCTGGCGGATTTCGTTGAACACATCCTCCGGACCGGCGTAGTTCCAGTCCAGGCCGATGCGGCGCGCCAGTTCCTGAATAATCCACAGATCCTGCTGCACCGCGCCGGGCGGATCCAGCGCCTGGCGGCCGATCTGCACCCAGCGGTCGGTGTTGGTGAAAGTGCCGGTCTTCTCGAAATACACCGTGGCCGGCAGCACCACATCCGCCAGATAGGCAGTTTCGGTGAGGAAGATGTCCTGCACGACAAGATGCTCGAGGCTGGCCAGGCCGGCGCGGGCGTGGGCGGCGTCGGCATCCGACATGGCCGGATTCTCGCCCATGATGTACATGCCCTTCGCACTGCCGGCATTGGCGGCATCCATCATTTCCATGGAAGTCAGCCCCTTGTCGGGGTCGAGCTTGCAGCCCCACAGCTGCTCGAAGCGTGCCTGCGATGCGGGGTCGTCCACTTTCTGATAATCGGGATAGTTGTTCGGCATCAGGCCGACGTCGGAGGCACCCTGCACGTTGTTCTGGCCGCGTATCGGATGCAGGCCGGCGCCGCGGCGTCCGATCTGGCCGGTCAGCAGCACCAGCGAAATGAGCGAGCGCACGTTGTCGGCGCCGTGCTGGCTCTGCGAGCAGCCCATGCCCCAGATGATCATCGAGTTGTCCGCCGTGGCGAAGGTTCTGGCGGCCTGCTTCAGCTGCTCGGCGGGAATGCCGCAGATCGGCGCCATGGCCTCGGGGCTGTAGGCGCGGATGTGTTCCTTCAGATCCTCGAACCCCTCGGTGTGATCGCGGATGAAGGCATCGTCGGTCAGGTCCTCGTTGATGATGGTGTGAATCATGGCGTTGAGCAGCGCCACGTCCGAGCTCGGCGTGAACTGCATGTGCATGTATGCGCGCCGCGACATCTGCTGCAGGCGCGGATCGCCGATGATGAGTTTCATGCCGTTCTGATCGATGGCGTTCTTGATCCAGGTCGCCGCCACCGGGTGATTGATGGTCGGATTGGCGCCGATCAGGAACACGCAGTCGGCATGCATGACATCCCGCACCGGCAGGGTCACCGCGCCGCTGCCGATGCAGTGGCCCAGCGCCACCACCGAGCCGGCATGGCACAGGCGCGTGCAATGGTCGATGTTGTTGCTGCCGAAGCCGGTGCGCACCAGCTTCTGCACCAGATAGGCCTCCTCGTTGCTGCCCTTGGCGCAGCCCAGTGCGATCAGCGAGCGCGGCCCGTGTTCGTCGCGGATGCGCTTGAGCCCGCCGGCGGCGCAGTCCAGCGCCTCCTCCCAGCTGGCCTCGCGGAAGGCCGTGTACGGATCGGCCGGGTCCAGCACCAGATCACCGGATTTCGGCGGCGCGTCCTCACGCCGGATGAGCGGCTTCGTCAGCCGGTTCGGGTGGGCGCCGTAGTCGAAGCCGTAACGGCCCTTGACGCACAGGCGGCTTTCGTTGGCCGGCCCGTCGCGGCCATCGACCTGCATGATGCGGTTGTCCTTGACGTTGTACGTCACCTGGCAACCGACACCGCAATACGGGCAAACCGATTCGACCTGTTGCATGCGATTCACTCCCAGTCCGCGGCACCGACGCCGGCATTGGACAGCGCGCCGGTCGGGCAGGCGGCGACGCATTCGCCGCAGCCGACACAGGTGCTGTCGCCCATGGGGTCATCGATGTCGAACATGATGTGTGCTTCATTGCCGCGCAGCGCAAAACCGATGACGTCATTGCCCTGCACCTCGCGGCAGGCGCGCACGCACAGCGTGCACTGGATGCAGGCATCGAGATTGACGGCGATGGCCGGATGCGACAGATCCGGCGGCCGCTGCGCGCGTTGCTCGAAGCGCGGCGCGCCGACGTTTATTTGTTCCGACCAGTAGGTGAGCTCGGAGTTGTGGATGTAGGCATCATCCGTGGTGTCGGCCTCCAGCAGCTCCAGCACCATCTTCTGCGAGTGGCGCGCCCGCTCGTTGCTGCTGTGCACCACCATGCCGTCCTGCGGCACGCGCCAGCACGACGGTGCCAGCGGCCCCTCGCCCTCGATGTCGACCATGCAGGCGCGGCAATTGCCGTCGGCGCGCAGGCCCACCTGATCGGGCTTGTAGCACAGGTGCGGAATGGTCACGCCGTGGCGGCGCGCGGCCTGCCAGATGGTTTCGCCGGCAAACGCCTCGATTTCCCGGCCGTCCAGCGTGAAACGCGTGGTCTCGCCGATCAGCTCTTCGGATCGTGCCGCCATCATGCCACCTCATCGGGAAAGTACTTCAGGACACTGCGCAGCGGGTTGGGCGCCGCCTGTCCCAAGCCGCAGATGGAGGCGTCGACCATGACGCGCGACAGATCCTCCAGCAACTCGCCGTCCCAGCTTTGGGCACCCATGAGATCGGCGGCCTTGTCGGTGCCGACGCGGCAGGGCGTGCACTGGCCGCAGGATTCGTGGGCGAAGAAACGCATGGCGTTCTGCGCCAGATCGCGCGCCCGGTCGTGCTGCGAAAACACGACGATGGCCGCCGAGCCGATGAAGCAGCCGTAGGGCTGCAGCGTATCGAAATCCAGCGGAATGTCGGCCAGCGATGCCGGCAGCATGCCGCCGGATGCGCCGCCGGGGAGGTAGCCGTACAGCTCGTGGCCGTCGGGCATGCCGCCGCAATATTCGTCGATCAGCTCGCGCAGCGTGATGCCCGCCGGCGCGATGTGCACGCCCGGTTTGTTGACCCGGCCGCTGACTGAGAACGAGCGCAGGCCCTTGCGCTCGTGGCGGCCGAAACCGGCAAACCAGTCGCTGCCGTTTTCCAGCACGTCGCGCACCCAGTGCACGGTTTCCATGTTGTGTTCCAGCGTCGGCCGCCCGAACAGACCGTCCTGCGCCACCAATGGCGGGCGCAGGCGCGGCATGCCGCGCTTGCCCTCGATGGACTCGATCATGGCCGACTCCTCGCCGCAGATGTAGGCACCCGCACCGCGGCGCAGCTGCATGGGCGGCAGGGGTGCCGGCGCATCGGCCTGCAGCGCCGCCAGCTCGCGTTCCAGCAATTGCCGGCAGGCCGTGTATTCGTCGCGTATGTACAGATACACGGCCTCCGCCTGCACCGCCCAGGCACCGATCAGCGTGCCCTCCAAGAAGCGGTGCGGATCGCGCTCCAGGAAATACCGATCCTTGAACGTGCCCGGCTCGCCCTCATCGATGTTGATGGCCACCAGCCGCGGCGCGGGTTCACCGCCCACCGAGCGCCACTTGCGCCCGGCCGGGAAGCCGGCGCCGCCGAGGCCGCGCAGATTGGCGTCCTCCAACGTCTTGATGATGGTCTCGCGGTAGCGCTGGCCGTTGACGCATTCGGCCCAGAGTTCATAGCCGCCGTTGCGGCGGTATTCATCGTAGGTTACGGCGTTGAGCGTTTCCGGCTCCACTGCCTTGTCGCGCACCGCTTCACTGACGGATTCGACCGTCGCCTGCGCCAGCGGATTGTCGCCGCAGATGGCCACCGGCGCGTCCTGGCAGCGGCCCACGCAGGGCACGCGCTGAATCTTCACATCGTCGCCGTACCGGCTCTCCAGCGACTCGATCAGCTGCTCCGCGCCGTACATGCAGCAGGTCATGGAGTCGCACACGCGCACCGTCACGTCCGGGCGGCGCGCGTTCTCGTCCTCGACGATATCGAAGTGGTGATAGAACGAAGCCACCTCGTAGACCTCGGTCATCGACAGCCGCATGGCCTCGGCCAGCGCCACCAGATGCGCCGCGTAGAGGCAGCCGTGACGATCGTTGAGGCGATGCAGATACTCCAGCAGCAGATCGCGCTGCAGCGGCTCCGTGCCGAGCAGCTCCTGCACCGCCGCGCGCGCCGCCGGCTCGACATGACGTCCCTTGGGCCGGGCGCGCTTGCGCATGCGCCGGCGCTCGGTGGTTTCGTTGGCTATGTCCGCCCTTGCACTCATGCTGGATACCTCGAACTGAACAGGCCCAGCCGCATGCCGGTGCTCACGCATCCGGGCAGGCATGCGGCAATGTCCGTCCCCGTCATGGTGGACGCCGCAGCCGCGGCCTGCCTTCCGGGATCAGACACCGATTGTTCCGTATGCGCCACGGCGACGCCCGCCGAATCGGCGGCGGACTCGCGCCGGATCGCACGCGTGCAAGGCGTGTGAAACGCCTCGGACCGGCTGCAGTATTCCATGGCAACCCAACCGGAGCTCGCGCCCCGGCCCGAACATTGGCTCTACTCCCGATCATACGCCTGCAGGCGCAACAGGCAAGGCGGGAACGTCAGGCACCCCTGCGCCCGGCTCGATCAGGCAGCCGGCCGAGGTGGATCCGGATCTAGCCCGGACGGGATCCCGCCAAAGCCGGTGTGCTTCTGGAATGACGGGGAAAGGACGATGATTCGATTCGGGTACGCCCGTGCACATCCTGCGGAGCCGGCACCGCTTCGAACCCTGTCTATTCCCCGCGCGGGAAACGCTGCGCCTCTTCCAGTACGTTGAGATCCATGTGGTTGCGCATGTAACGCTCGGACGCATTCTGCAAAGGCTGATAATCCCACGGATAGTAGTGGCCGTTGCGCAGTGCCTCGTATACCACCAGACGGCGGGCCTGGCTGGCACGCACTTCGGCGTCGAACCGGTCCATGTCCCAGTGGCGCCGCATCTCCTGTTCGAAATATTCCAGCGTCGCGGCATGCGCGGCATCCGGCGCCAGATTGTTTCTTTCGTCCGGATCGGCAGCCAGATCGAACAATTGCGGTGGGTCGAGTTCGCAGTGATTGTACTTCCAGCGCCCTTCGCGAATGGTGACCAGCGGCGCCTCGCTGCCTTCGGCAGCATATTCCAGGTACACGCGCCGCCCGGGATCTTTCCGGTCGAGCAGGGGCAGCAGGGAGCTGCCGTCCGTCCAGCGTTCCAGTGCCGACAGGTCGATGCCGACCAGATCGGCCAGCGTGGCGTTGATGTCGATCAGGGACACCGGCGTCTCCACCCGGCGGGCGGCGAGACCCGGGCCGGCGAGCAGCAGCGGCACCCGGGAGGAGCCTTCATACGGGCTCATCTTGAACCACAGCCCCTTCTCGCCCAGCATATCGCCGTGGTCGGAGACGAACAGGACGATGGTGTTGTCGCTCATGCGGGTGCGCTCCAGCACATCCAGAATGCCGCCGATCTTGGCGTCGACATAGGACAGGTTGGCGAAATAGCCCTGCCGCGCCCGCCGCACATGGTGCGGACGTATGTCGAAATCGGTGTACTTGTTGGCCCTGAAGATGCGCTGTGAATGCGGATCCTGGTCGTCGAACGGGATGGCTCCCTGGCGCGGCTCGAGATGCTCGCAGTCGTTGTACAGATCCCAGAAGCGCCGCCGTGCCACATACGGGTCGTGCGGATGCGTGAAACTGACGCACATGCACCACGGCCGGTCGTCATGTCCGCGGGAATAGTCGTACAGCTTCTGCTCGGCATGAAACGCGACTTCGTCGTCGTATTCCATCTGGTTGCTGATCTCGGCGACGCCCGCGCCGGTCACCGAGCCCAGATTGTGATACCACCAGTCGATGCGCTCGCCCGGCCGACGATAGTCCGGGGTCCAGCCAAAATCCGCCGGATAGATGTCGGTGGTCAGGCGCTCCTCGAAACCGTGCAACTGATCCGGCCCCACGAAGTGCATCTTGCCCGACAGGGCCGTGCGATAGCCCGCCCGGCGCAGGTGATGCGCCCATGTGGGAATGCTGGAAGCAAACTCGGCTCCGTTGTCGTAAACGCCCGTGCGTGACGGCAACTGCCCGGACATGAACGCCGCCCGGCCCGGCGCGCACAGATAACTCGGCGAGTAGGCGTTGGCAAAGCGCACCGCCCGTTCGGCCAGGGCGCGCAAATGCGGCGTGTGCAGGAAATCGACGGGGCCGTCCGGAAACAGGGTTCCGTTGACCTGATCCGCCATCAGAACGAGGACGTTCGGCTGTGTCATGTCTGGGAGCTCACTTGGTGAAAATTGTCCGGTGCCATTACAGGCAACCACGTGACAGGCGAAACAATGCCACGCGTATCCGTCACCGGTCGATTCCGCAATCCGCGGCAGTCGACCGGTGCCATCAGTAATGCCGGTGGTACGCTGACGGCCCTGCTCGCAAGGCCGCCAGCAACTACATCACTCGCTGTTCACGATACGCCAGCACGGCGGAATGCCTGTGACAATCCGCACTGCGCATTGCGCCGTCATTCTCCCGCCGGGAAGGCCGCGTCAATGGCCTCGACCGCAGAATCGCCGTCGACCGTCTCGACGCCCTCGAGCCATTCGTCGACCGTATCCTTGTGCGCGGTGATCCAGTCCTTCGCCACTTCATCAATATCGACTTCGTTGAGGCCGTATTCAAGAATCCAGGAACCCTGCGCCTCGGCATCCATCTCGAACTGCTCGAAGAAACGCTTCATGTTCGGGTCATCCGCCAGGAAATCCTTGTTGGCGATGGTGTAGATCAGGTAGTCGCTGCCCCAGATGCCTTCCGGATCATCAAGATACTTGAGGTCATACTCGATATTCATCCAGTGAGGGCGCCAACCCAGGAAAGCGATCCACTCGTCATTCCGGATCTTCTTGTCCGCCTGCGCCAGCATGCCGGCGGTGGTGCTGGGGCTGACGCGCCAGCCCTGCAGGTCATAGGTGTTGTCCTTGACCGCATCCTTGACGATCAGATTGCCGTCGCTGCCGGCATCGATGCCGTAGACTACACTGCCGAACTGGTCCGCATGTTCGGCCAGATCCGCAATCGAATGCACACCGGCCTCCCACACATAGTCCGGCACGACGATGCCGTACAGGGCATCGTCGAGATTGGTGTTGACCACATCGATATGGCCGTCCTCCTGCACCGTCTCCAGCGTGGACTGCTGGCTCGGAATCCACACATCGAGCAGCACATCCACGTCGCCATTGGAAACCGCCTTGATGGCCAGCGTCGGCGCGACCGCATTGATTTCCGTGTCATAGCCCAGTGCTTCGACAATCTGGCTGGCCAGCTCGGCCTTGACCTGTGCCCCCGGCCACGGCGGCACACTGAACCGCACGGTATCGGCGGCGGCCACCGCCATGCTGGCGACCAGCAATGCCACGCCGGCAATCGCCGCACCGACAAATCGGCATGAATTTCGTTTATTTATACGCATGAATAGCCTCCTTGCATCAGCCCTGCATACTGCAGCTGATCACGCCCTTGCAACGCTCGGTACTCGCACAGCATGTACGGTTGGAAACCCGTGAACACTATCAACTTCGCGGATCGCCCACAAATCGCGGCTCCTCGCCACGAACGACTTGTCGGGGCGGGCAAAGGGCATGCAGCCTGGGCCTGCGCCCCATCGTCGACCGCCTTGCCGCATTGCCCGGCCTCCCAATCGCAATGTCCGTCCCCCGTCGTCGAACAGCACGTATTCGCGTGAGCGGATCCGCACCCCTATCCCGTCCACCTGAAAGTGGTGCGCGAAGATCTGCTCCGGAATCAGCCTGTGCGATGCGGACCGCCTTCCGCATGGCTTCACGAGTCGGGGCCAGGTCATGCTTCTACTGCACCACGAACGCAGATCTTCCGCACAGCAGTGGCTTGCGGCCAGCGGCATGCTACCGTGTCGCATCATCGCCACCGACACGGCCGAGCGCCGCGTGGCAGAACCCGAGCCAGCCACGGAATCATGCACAACTTCCTCTCCGACAACGTCACCAGCGCCCATCCCGCCATTCTGAAGGCCGTCTGCGATACCAATGCGGGCAAGGCCATGCCGTACGGCGACGATGAATGGACAACGCGGCTGGATCATGTTTTTTCAGAGCTGTTCGATACTGATGTCGCCGTCATCCCCTGCCTCAGCGGCACGGCCGCCAACGCGCTGGCGCTGTCGCTGGTGGCCGATCCGCTGAGCGGCATCTGCGCGCATCATCTTTCCCACATCAACAACGACGAATGCACCGCACCGGAGCTGTTCACCGGCGGCGCGCGTGTGCTGGCCGTGGGCGGCGACACCGGCAAGCTGACGCCCACGACACTGGCGCCGACCGTGGCCCGCCGCGGCGACCTGCATGCCGTACAGCCCGCCGTGGTCAGCGCCACCCAGGCCACGGAGCTGGGCACCGTGTACTCGCTCGACGAACTGGACGCCATCGGCTCTTTCGCGCGCGAGCACGACCTGGCCTTCCACATGGACGGCGCGCGGCTGGCCAATGCCGTTGTTGCGAACGATTGCAGCCCTGCAGCGATCACGCACGAACAGGGCGTGAATCTGCTGTCTTTCGGCGGCACGAAGAACGGCTGCCTGGCGGCCGAGGCGATCATTCTGTTCGAGCCCCGCCGCGCCACCGAGGCGCGCATACGCGCCAAGCGCGCCGGCCAGCTGCTGTCGAAGATGCGCTTCGTCGCCGCGCAGTTGCTGGCCTATGTCGAGGACGATCTGTGGCTGGACAACGCCCGCCACGCCAACGCCGCGGCGCAGCATCTGCACGCGGTGCTGTCCCGGCAACCGGACATCGAATGCGAACGGCCGCCCGCGACCAACATGGTCTACATCCGGCAGACGCCCGAAGCCATGGCCCGGCTCGACGACGCCGGCATCCAGTACAACATCGAAGCCGGCGGCATCCGCCTGTGCACCGCCTGGAACACGCCGTTGGACGAAATCGACCGGCTGTTCACGGACTGAAGGCCGTACCGGAACATGACAGGGATCAATCCCTCCATCACGGATCGCATGCTAGATTGGCCGGTATTCACACATGACACATGCGACAACGCCATGAACGACGACGCACTCAACACCAGCATCCGCAAGTTCCTGAAGAAGGTCGGCGTGACCTCGCAGCAGGAGATCGAGAAGGCTCTGCGCCAGGCCGAGGCAGACGGCACCCTCGAGGGTGATACGCTGCCCATCAAGGTCGTGCTGACGGTCGACGGCGTCAATCTGCGCCACGAAGTGGACGGCGAGCTCAAGCTGGAAGAGGACGACTGAAGCCGCTCAACCGCCGTTCCAGACCGGCTGTGCGAACGGCTCGACCGTCACCGTAGCACCGGCTTCCAGACTGCCGGCGTCGCGATCCAGCACAACGAAGCAATCGGCCTCGCTCATGGAGCGCAGCACGCCGGAACCCTGATGCCCGGCCGGTTCGACTGCCGGGCCGTCGCCGCTCGTGAGCAGCCGGCCGCGCTGATATTCGCGTCGACCCGGTTTCTTGCGGATGGCGCGCGTGGTCCGGCACTCGAAGCGCACGGGCGCCGCCGGCGTGCCGCCGGCCAGCCGCACCAGCGCCGGGCGCACCAGCTGGCTGAAGCCCACCATCACCGACACCGGATTGCCCGGCAAACCGAAGAACAGCGCCCTGCCGACCCGGCCGAACGCCACCGGCCGACCCGGCTTGATGGCGACTGACCAGAAGCCGACGTCGCCGACACGCTCGAGCACGTCGACGACGTGGTCGGCCGCGCCCACGGATACGCCGCCGCTGGTGATGATGGCGTCGTACTGCCCGGCGCGCTCGAAAGCGTCGGCCACCGCTTCCGGCGTGTCGCGGATGACGCCCAGATCGTGCAGCTCCACGCCCTGCTCCCGCAGCATGGCGTACAGTGTGTAGCGGTTGCTGTCGTAGATCTGGCCCGGGGCCAGTGTCTGCTCCACGGAAGCCAGTTCGTCGCCGGTGGAAAAGAAGGCCACGCGCGGACGGCGGTACACGCCGACCCCGGCCACGCCGACCGACGCCAGCACGCCCAGATCGGCCGCCGTCAGCCGGCGTCCGGCCTCCAGCACGGTGCGCCCGCGGGCCAGATCCTCGCCGGCCCGGCGCACATGCTCGCCCGTGTGTTCCGGCGCCTGAGTGAAACGCACGCGCCCGTCCCGCACCTGCGTGTGTTCCTGCATGACCACGGTATCGGCACCGTCGGGCAGCACCGCACCGGTCATGATGCGCACGCACTCGCCGGCGGCCACCATGCCGTCGAACGGGTGACCGGCAAAGCTGTCGCCGGCCAGCCGCAGCTCGGCGCCGGGCTGGACGTCAACGGCGCGCACGGCGAAACCGTCCATGGCCGAATTGTCGTGGCCGGGCACATCCACTGCCGCCGTCACCGGTTCGGCCAGCACGCGGTGCAGCCCCTCGCGCAGGGGCACGCTGACGGTGGCCATCAGCGGCTCGACCGTCGCCAGAATGCGCGCACGCGCCTGTTCCACCGGCAGCGGCGTGGTGTCGCTGCCGCAGTCGGGCCGGCCGGATGCCGTCATGATGCACTCCTGCGTGATGCCAGGGTCTGCGCCAGACGCTCGCGCTCCTCCGGCGTATTGACGTTGATGAAGGTTGCGGCGATGTCGTCACAGGACACCTCCACGCAGCGCCGCGTATTCTGCCAGCGGCCGATCTTGCGTGTGCCACCGGCCAGCGCCCGCGCCAGCTCGCGCTGCAGATTGCGTCGCATGAGCGCATGCACCGACTGCCGCCGCCCCTCAGCCCAGGCGACGGCGATCTCGGCATCGGCGATCACCAACGCATCGGCCAGCCGCGGCGCCAGCCGCGGCGCGATCAGCGGCGCGTCGCAGGGCACTGTCAGCACGTAATCGGTCTGTGCCGCTGCCAGCGCCGCCAGCTTGCCCGCCAGCGGGCCCTGGTAGCCGCTGCCGGCATCGCTGACCACCGGCACGCCGAAGCGCTGGTACTGCGCCTGCGAACGGTTGGCATTGATCAGCAGCGCGCCGACCTGGTCGCGCAGCGCGTCCAGTGTCCACGCCACCAGCGGCCGGCCGTCGACCTCCACCAGCCCCTTGTCGACACCACCCATGCGCCGACCCTCGCCGCCGGCCAGTATTGCGCCGGTAATGCGCTCGCGTTCGATTTCAGCCATGACTGCAGAAGCCCTCGTAGTCGATGAATCCCGGGAATTCCCGGCCTGGTGCGCACCACGCGCAATCCGCCTCGCCCGCCAGCGTCACCTGCCGGAAGCGGCTGCTGCGGGCGTCGATCAGCAGCAGTCGGCCCTGCAGCGTATCGCCGAAGCCGAGGATCAGCTTCAGCACTTCCAGCGCCTGCACCATGCCGACCAGCCCCGGCACCACGCCCAGCACGCCCGCCTCGCTGCATGGCGGCGCCTGCTCCGGCGGCGGCGGCTCGGCGAACAGGCAGCGGTAGCAGGGCTGCCCACCGGCGCCGAACACCGCCACCTGGCCGCTGAAGCGCTCCACCGCGCCGTACACATTGGGCCGGCCCAGCTTCATGCAGGCATCGTTGACCAGATAGCGCGTCGGAAAATTGTCCGACCCATCCACGATGATATCGTAATCGGCGAAGATTGACTCTATATTGCCGCTGTTCAGGCGCTCATCATGCATGTTCACCGTCACGTCCGGATTCAGCGCAGCGAGGCTCTGGCGCGCCGATTCCGTCTTGCGCTCGCCGACGCGTGCATCGGTGTGCAGCACCTGCCGGTGCAGATTGCTGCGGTCCACCGTGTCGTGATCGACCAGGCCGAGCGTGCCCACCCCGGCGGCAGCCAGATACAGCCCCGCCGGCGAACCGAGACCGCCAGCGCCGATCAGCAGCACACGCGCATCCGCCAGTTTCGCCTGCCCGGCCTCGCCGACCTCCGGCAGCACCATCTGGCGCGCGTAACGCGCCCGCGCTGCTGCGTCCAGCACGCGCGGCACGGTGAACGGCAAACCCTCGTCCTTCCAGCGATTGAAGCCACCGGCCATGGACCGCACATCGGCATAACCGAGTCGGCGCAGACCGTCGGCGGCCAGCAGCGAGCGCGCGCCGCTGCCGCACATCAGCACGATGGTGCGGTCGCTTTCGGGCACCGTGTCGGCGATGAGCATCTCCAGATAGCCGCGGCCCAGCGTGTGCGCGCCGTCCGGCGTGCCCTGGGCGATTTCCTCGGCCTCGCGCACGTCGACCAGCGCCGCGCCGCCGGCCTGCAGATCCTGCGCCTCGCGTGGCGAAACCTCGGCGATCTCGGCGCGCAGCGCAGCCAGACGTTGCTGTACATTCATGCGACTCAACCTCCCGCCACCGACGGCACGACCAGCAGCACACTGCCCTCCCGCAACGGCGTGTCCAGACCGTGGTCGGCGCGAATGTCGCGGTCGTCGAGAAACAGATTGACGTGCTCGCGCATGGCGCCGCCGCGCGTCAGAATGCGCTGCACGAGCATTTCATGGCGCGTCGCCAGATCCGCCAGTGCCGCACCCACGGTGGCGCCGGACGCCGGCAGTGTGGCCGCGTCATCGGCCAGCGCCTGCAGCGGCGCGGGGATTTCAATGTGTATCGTCGGCATGTGACCTGCCTCCGCAGTGCAACTTGCCATGCCCGCCGATGCTAGCGGCTCTTGCCATGAATTGTATCCCGCGCGGCAAGACTTGTAAGCACGGCGCCCGGCGCGGCCGCGGCGGCGACCGGCAACACAGACACGCGCGTATGCGCAATTCGTCTACAGTCAATTCATATCGCTGATTTGACAATATTATTTTTCGTATTCGCAGTTTCGAGATGGGTTCGAAACTGCTATAATGAATGGGCACAGGAACCCGCCCGACGCTGCATGGCAAAAGACATCACAAACAGCCGCACACGCCACATTACACGCGCCGCCATCCGCCGGGCCGTAGCCAGCTCCACCGCCATCGAAACCGGGCAGAGCATCAGGCATCTGGAAGACAAGCTGCGCAACGCCGGCAACGGCCGCTCGCGTCTGTCGCTGGCCGGCGGCAATCCCGGCAAGGTCTGACGGGCGGGCGGCAATGCCCGCCTCACAGCCCCAGAGCAGCAGCGACGAATCCGGCCATGGGTTCGTAATTGTGCTCCACACCCTGCTGGATCGCAGCAAAGTAGCGCATTTTCGCCGCATCCCAGGCGCTGTAATCGAGCAGTTCACGTCCTGCCTGCACCGCCATGACATCGGCCAGCAGCCGCGCCAGGCGGCCATTGCCCTCGCGGAACGGATGCACCAGAATCAGCTCCACATGGGTCACCGCCAGCGCCCGCACCAGCTCCGCATCGGTGAGACCATGCGCCGGAGTATAGCGATCCAGGCAGCGCTGCTGAAAGCGCTGCAGCAGCTCGGGCACGCGCGCCGCCGGCGCGAAATGAAAGCCGTCGCGGGACAGATTCACCGACCGCTCCATGCCCGCCCACGCATACACATTGCCCAGCCAGCGGTAATGCCAGCGCTGCAGATCCGCCACCGTCAGGCGCCGCGCCGGCGGCCCGGGCGCCAGCACCGCCCGGTACAGGCGCTCCAGCAGCAGCAATTCCGCCTCGTGCATGATTTCCGGCTGCATGATACCCGCCAGATTGCGCAATACACGGCCAGCGGAGCCGGGCTCGGACGCGCCTTCCACGCCGGTTGCCACATAGCGATCACTCACGCACCTGTCTCTCCTGCCCGCCTGCATGTAACGGACCGACAAGCATGACACCATTGTGCCTCAGTCAGCTGAACGGCGACCACACAATGGCCAGCAAACACATCGTCATCCTCACCGGCGCCGGCATTTCCGCGCAATCCGGCGTACGCACCTTCCGCGACAGCGGCGGCCTGTGGGAAGACCACGACATACAGGACGTCGCCACACCGGAGGCCTTCGCGCGCAATCCGGCGCTGGTGCAGAATTTCTACGACCAGCGCCGACAACAGGTCATGGCCGTGCAGCCGAATGCGGCACACCGGGCCCTGGCGTGCCTGCAGCAGGCGCACAGCGGCAGCGTCACGCTCATCACGCAGAACGTCGACGACCTGCACGAGCGCGCCGGCGCCCGCGATGTGCTGCACATGCACGGCGAGCTGCTGCGTGCCTACTGCCGGAGCTGCAATGCCCGGCCCGCATGGCACGGCACACTGGCCGACGAACCGCCCTGCCCGCACTGCGCCGCGCCCAGCCTGCGCCCGGACGTCGTCTGGTTCGGCGAAATGCCCTATCACATGGACGCCATCGAGCAGGCACTGGCCGCTTGCGACCTGTTCGCCGCCATCGGCACATCGGGCGAGGTCCATCCCGCCGCCGGCTTCGTCATGCAGGCCGCCGCGGCCGGTGCGCGCACGGTCGAACTCAATCTCGAAAGCAGCGCCGTCAGCAAGGCCTTCGACGAAGTGCACGCCGGTCCCGCCGCCACCACCGTGCCGGCCTGGGTCGAACAACTGCTCGGCTGAGCCTGCGCGGCGCTTTGCGCTTATGATGATGCGCGTTCGCTTGTCCCCGCGGGTACTGCATGCTTGTTTCCATACTGCTGATCACGCTGCTGCTGTGGATGCTGGTGGCGCTGCGCTTCGTGCCGTTGCGCCTCGGCCGCCCGGCGGAAATCACGCATCTCATCCTGCGCGCGGCCGAGTGAATGCCGGCGCGAACATTGCGGCCGTGGCGGTGTGTTTCGATCTCGACACGTCGGGTTCGACCGTTGGTCGATCCCGACCTACGGGAGTTGTGACAGCGCGTGGTGCTCGCGTAGGTCAGGACCGGCGTCAGCCGGACCCGACGTTAACGGCCATGACCGGCAGGCGTATGATGGACGGCGTTCACGAAGCTGCTCGCGCAGCGATGGCACAGAGCGACACACAACCCGGCGGCAAGCGCTGGCTCGCCTGGCTGCGGTGGGATGACCCCGAACACTGCGCCTGGGCTCTGGCCTACCTGCAACAGGCCGGCATGGCCGATGAAACAACCGCGCCGGATGCATCCGCGCACGACCGCCTCGCCGCCATCATCAACACCTGGCCGCACGACCCGCTGTCCTTCTTCGGCGCCGACGCCTTCGTGCAACTGGAAGCGCAGATGCGCGTCGATTACGCCATCTTCGCCGCCGACCCCGGCGAGAGCTGAACAGCGGGTGGTGGTCACGTAGGTCGGGACCGGCGCGAGCCGGACCCGACATTCCGGCCGTGGCGGTGCGTTTCGATCTCGACCAACGGGAGAAGGAACAGGTGTGGGGTGGCGTTTCAGCGTTCGATGATGTCGACCACGGGTTGTGCGCGGCGCAGGCAGGTGAGCACGACGCGGTCGAAACGGTCGGTCTGCTGCAGGGCGCCGCGGGCGGCGGCGCGTGCCTGTTGCAGGCGTTCGTCGTTGTCCACCTGGTTGATGACGGGGATGACGCTGTGCCCGGCAGTGCCCTGCAGGGCACCCTGTTCGCTGGCCAGCAGGGTGGCGACGTGAGCGGCGCTGATGGGCGTGTGCAGCGCGGCGCCGATGACGGTGGCGAGTATTTCCGGACGGTGGGCGGTGTCCTCGTTCAGCGGCTGGCCGATGACGGCAGCGGACACGATGGGCAGCACGCGCGTCGCCTCCGGCACGAGCGCCGGCTCATCCGCCCGCGGCCCCTTGATGCCGCGCATGCGGGCGCCGTCGGCCTTGACCAGCGTCAGGTCGTAGCCGCCGACGCGGTGGATGGCGGTGATGGTGTGCGGCGCGACGCCGGCCATGCGGCCGCGCTTGTCGGATGGCGTGCCGTAGGTGAACACGCCGGCGCCGCGGGTCTGTATCAGGGCGTCGTGCAGGTCGGCATCGGCCTCGATCCACAGATGCTTGCGATAGCGCTGCGGCGGCATGAGGGTGAATGTGGTCGAGGTCAGGGCGATGCGCCCGCCGCGTTCGTCGGCCAGCGCGTAGAGCAGACTCTTCTTGCCGCCGGCGCCGGTGGCACAGATGATGCCGCCGGACACGCCCAGTGCCGCGGCCAGCGATTGCGGATCATGGTTCATGGTACACCTGCGCGTTGATGGTCAGGATGGGGGGCAGAATGCAGTCCAGCGCCGCCCAGTGCGCGCCGCGGTCGCGGCTGGCGTAGACATGGCCGCTGGAGGTGCCGAAATAGACACCCAGCGGATCGAGACCGTCGCTGTCCATGCCGTCACGCAGCACGGTGACATAGCAGTGCGATTGCGGCAGGCCGGCAGTGAGCGCGTGCCAGCTGGCGCCGGCGTCGTCGCTGCGATAGACGCGCAAACGCCCGTCGACGGTGGCGCGAAACTGGCTGGAATCCTCCGGAATGGTGAACAGCGTGTCCGGCGCACGCGGATCCAGCGCCAGTGCATAGCCGAAATCGGCGGGCAGACCGGCGGTGATCTCCGTCCAGCTGTCGCCGGCGTCATCGGAGCGCCACACGCCGGTGTGGCTGTAGCGATACAGGCGCTGCGGCTGCGCCGGGTGCAGGCGCAGACTGTGATCGTTGTGGCCGGCGACCGGCGCACGCCCCGGCAGATAGGGCGCGCGCACGCCGGCATTGCAGGGTTGCCAGCTGGCGCCGGCATCCAGCGAGCGATACACGCCGCCGGCGGCCAGCGCCACGAACAGGCGCCGGCCGTCGGCCGGGTCGACCATCAGCGAATGCACGGCACAGCCGCCCTTGGCCGGATGCCACAGCGTACTCGTCGGCTGCGTGTGAAAGGCGTCCAGCCGCCGCCAACTCGCGCCCCGGTCGCGGCTGACGAACAGCCCCGGCGGCTCGATGCCGGCGTACAGCGTGTCCGGCTCGGCGGCGGCGCCGGGCGCCAGCCCCCAGATGGTCTGCAGGCTGGCCGGGTCGTCATCGATGCCGTGGCGCGGCACTTCGGTCAGCGACTGCCAGCTGTGCCCGGCATCCGTGCTGCGGTGAATGTGAATGCCCCAGATCGGATGGTGCGCGGCGGCGTAGCCGGTGCGGCCGTCGCGCGGATCGAGGAAGGCGCGCTGGATCTCGTGCCCGGCCAGATGCGGCCCCTCGATGTGCCAGCGCTCGCGCGCGTGGTCGGCACGCGCGATGAACAGCCCCTTGCGGGTGCCGATCAACAGCGCCACGCGGCCGCCGGCGGGCCGCTGCTCGGGGCGGCGCACCGCGCTCATGGCTCAGGCAATGCCGCGGTAGTCGCGCGACGGCGCCAGGCGCTCGAGAAACGCCTGCTGGTCGGCGAGAATGCGCCGGTTGGCGAGGATCAGCCATTCCGCGAGATTGGGTTCATACGGCAGCGCCAGCAGCTTCATGCCGGCCTGTTCCGGCGTGCGGTCGTTCTTGTAGCGATTGCAGGGCTCGCAGGTGGACACGACGTTGGTCCAGCCGTGCGCCCCGCCCTGGGCGCGCGGCACGATGTGCTCGATCTGCATCTGCGCGTAACTCAGCGCGCGGCCACAGTACAGGCACAGGCCGCCGTCGCGGTGATACAGTTCGCGCCGCGTCAGCATGGGCACCAGATTGCGCGCGAAGCGGTGCGAGCGATCGCGCACGGCGATGATGGAATCGATCGACATGAGACTGCGATCGCCGGTATCGCGGCTGCGCCCGCCGCGCAGGCGGATCTTCTCGCTGCCGGCCTCCCAGGCCACCTTGTCGGTGAAATACAGCCCCACGGCCTCGCGCCAGTCGAGCCATTCCACCGGCAGACCGCCGACATCGAGTTTCAGTATGCGTGGTATCGCCTCCACGAAGTTGCACCCTCCAGTGTATGCCGCGCCATCATGCAGGATGATACAACCGTTGTAACCGCATGCGGCGCGCTGGCGCAAGTGGCGCCCGGCACACGCTAGGCGCGTTGCACGGCCAGCGCCACCCCCTGGCCGCCGCCGATGCACAGCGTCGCCAGCCCGCGCTGCACGTCGCGCCGGCGCATTTCATGCAGCAGCGTCACCAGAATGCGACAGCCCGACGCACCGATCGGATGGCCCAGCGCAATGGCGCCGCCATTGACGTTGACGCGCTCCATGTCCCAGCCCAGATCGCGCTGCACGGCAATGGACTGCGCCGCGAACGCCTCGTTGGCCTCGACCAGCTCCAGTTCCTGCACCTGCCAGCCGGCGCGCTTGAGGCAGCGTCGCGTGGCCGGCACCGGCGCGATGCCCATGTAACGCGGATCGACTGCCGCATTGGCGTAGCCGGCAATGCTGGCCAGCGGCGTCAGACCCAGCGCCGCCGCCCTGGCCGGTGTCGTCACCACCACCGCCGCGGCGCCGTCGTTGATGGCCGACGCATTGCCCGCCGTCACCGTGCCGTCGCGTGTGAAGGCCGGCCGCAGGCGCGCCAGCATGTCGGTGGTGACGCCGGCGCGCGGGTTCTCGTCGCGCGCAAAGCGCACCGCATCGCCCTTGCGCTGCGCCACCTCGACGGGCATGATCTCGTCCTCGAAGCGGCCGTGCTTGAGCGCCTCCTCGGCACGCTGCTGCGACATGGCGGCGAATGCATCCTGCTCGTCGCGCGCAATGCGGTACCTGGCGGCCACATTCTCCGCCGTGCGGCCCATGTGGTAGTCGTTGAAGGCATCCCACAGGCCGTCGTGGATCATGCTGTCGAGCAGCTCCCAGTTGCCGAGCCGCCGCCCCTTGCGCGACTGCGGCAGCACATGCGGCGCGGCGCTCATGTTCTCCTGGCCGCCGGCGACGATCAGCTCGGCATCGCCCAGCGCCACCGCCTGCGCCGCCAGCATGACCGCCTTCAGGCCGCTGCCGCACACCTTGTTGATGGTCATGGCCGGCACGCCGTCGGGCAGGCCGGCGCCGATGCTCGCCTGACGCGCCGGGTTCTGGCCGCTGCCGCCGGTCAGCACCTGTCCCATGATGACTTCATCGACCTGTTTCGGTTCGATGCCGTGCGCCGTCAGCAGCGCGCGAATGACATGCGCGCCCAGCTGCGGCGCGGCCATGGCGGCCAGCGTACCGCCGAAGCGGCCGATGGCCGTGCGACCCGCGGCCGCAATGACAACCTCCTGCGTCATGTTTCACCCCTCGCTGTCGGCTCCGGCGCTGCCGGCATGTTGGCCGCAGTATTGCACACAACACGGCGCCTGTTCACACCGCGCACCGCCGCGCGGCATGCTTGCCCGGCGCGCGCGTTTATTGTGATACTGGCGCCGTTGCGGTAGTGTCGGCACACGGATTGCCGGGTGTCGGCCATACCGCAGCCACTGCCGCGCGTGCACCGTCTACACGGCACCCGCGGCCGTGCAACATAACTACAGTTCAGATTTGCGGCTGTGCCCGCGTGCATACCGGGGGCAGCCGCACGGGATATGAAATCACGATTGGAGGATCTCGGCATGAGCGAGCAGAACGCAGCGGCAGACGAAGCCGTCATCGGCGTCCACTGGAAGGAAGAGGAGTACATCGACCCGCCGGCGCAATTCATCGGCCAGGCGAACCTGACCGACCCGTCGATCTTCGAGCGCTTCGCCGAGGACAACTTCCCCGAGTGCTACGACGAATACGCCGACATGCTGTCGTGGAACCGCTACTGGCACACCACGCTGGACGCGTCCAATCCGCCGTTCTTCAAGTGGTTCGTCGGCGGCGAGCTGAACGCCTGCTACAACTGCGTCGACCGTCACCTCGAACAATACCGCAACAAGGTGGCATTCTACTTCGTGCCCGAGCGCGAGGACGAACAGCCGGTCGCGCTGACTTATCAGCAGCTGTATCGGCGCGTCAATGAAGTCGCCGCCATGCTGCGCGACTTCTGCGGCCTCAAGCGCGGCGACCGCGCCGTGCTGCACCTGCCCATGACGCTCGATCTGCCCATCACCATGCTGGCCTGCGCGCGCCTCGGCGTGATTCACTCGCAGGTGTTCTCCGGCTTCTCCGGCAAAGCCGCCGGCGACCGCATCGCCGACTCCGGCGCGCGCGTGCTGATCACCGCCGACGCCTATCACCGCGGCGGCAAGATGCTGGACCACAAGGAAAAGGCCGACGCCGCCATCGCCGAGGCCTCGAGCCTGGGCGTGGACGTGGAAAAGGTGCTGGTGTGGCGCCGCGAAGCCGGCAATTATCTCAGCGACACGCCCATGCAGGACGGCCGCGACTACTTCGCCAACGATGTGCTGGCCGACTACGCCGGGCGCGAGATCGAACCGGAGTCGATGGAGTCCAACGACACGCTGTTTCTCATGTACAGCTCCGGCACCACCGGCAAGCCCAAGGGTTGCCAGCACTCCACCGGCGGCTACATGGCGCATGTCACCGGCACCATGAAGTACATCCAGGACGCCCAGCCCACAGACGTCTACTGGTGCATGGCCGACATCGGCTGGATCACCGGCCACTCCTACATCGTCTACGGGCCGCTGTCGCTGGCCACCACCTCGGTGCTGTACGAAGGCGTGCCGACCTACCCGGACGCCGGCCGGCCGTGGCGCATCGCCGAGGAATACGGCGTCAACATCTTCCACACGTCGCCGACCGCGGTGCGCGCGCTGCGCCGCGCCGACCCGGAGCTGCCGCTGCAGTACAACCAGCAGTTCAAGCACATGACCACGGTGGGTGAGCCCATCGAGCCGGAAGCCTGGCGCTGGTACTACCGTGTCGTCGGCAAGGGCCGGGCGGTCATCGTCGATACGTGGTGGCAGACCGAGAACGGCGGCTTCCTGTGCTCCACCGTGCCGGGCCTGAACCGCATGAAGCCGGGCTCCGCCGGCCCCGGCCTGCCGGGCGTGTATCCGGCCATCTATGACGACGACGGCAACGAGGTGGAGCCGGGCAGTGGCATTGCCGGCAACCTGTGCATCCGCAATCCGTGGCCGGCGCGCATGCTGACCATCTGGGGCGACGACGAGCGCTTCGTCAAGACCTACTACAGCCAGTACAGCAACAAGAACAGCAAGGACTGGCGCGACTGGCCGTACGTCTCCGGCGACGGCGCCATGGTCGCCGAGGACGGCTACGTGCGCGTGCTGGGCCGCATCGACGACGTCATCAACGTCGCCGGCCACCGCCTCGGCACCAAGGAGATCGAATCCGCCTGCATGACCGTGCCGGAAGTCGGCGAAGCCGCTGTGGTGGCCATTCCCGACGACGTCAAGGGCACCGTGCCGGAGGTCTACTGCGCGCTCAGTGCCGGCGTCGAAGCCAGCGACGCGCTGGTCGACAAGGTCAAGCAGGCCGTCACCGACGACATCGGCGCCATCGCCCGGCCGAGCCGCGTGTGGCTGGTGCCGAACATGCCGCAGACGCGCTCCGGCAAGATCATGCGCCGCGTGCTGAAAGCCATTTCCTCCGGCGAGGACCCGGGCGACGTGTCCACGCTGGCCAACCCGGACGTGGTGGAAGTCATCCGCAAGCAGGTGCAGGACGCCTGAGCCTGCCTGCCGCCACCGCGGCAACCGCGCACCCACAGCGCCCGGCCACAGCAGCCGGGCGCTGTGCTTGCGGCCCGTGCCCCGGCACGCCACGCCATGACGGCGGCGCGGCGCACCGCGCCGGCCGGCGCGCGGGAAAAGCGCTCCCGGCGCGTGTACAATGAGCGCGGCCGCCGCAGCGCTGCGGCCACTCCATACAGCTTTCCGGCCCTGTCTGTTCATGCGGCCTGCGCCGCGCCTCGAGTTGGTTATGCCCCGCTGGATCGAAGGAACCGTCGTCGACAACATCCACTGGACCGACACCCTGTATTCGGTGCGCGTGCGCGCCGACATCCAGCCGTTCACCGCCGGCCAGTTCGCGCGCCTCGGCCTGCACATCGGCGAACGCCGTCTGGGGCGGCCCTATTCATTCGTCAACAGCCCGCACGAGGACATCCACGAGTTCTACTCGGTGATCGTGCCGGAAGGCCCGCTGTCGCCGCGCCTGGCGCAGCTGCAGGCCGGCGACTCGGTGCTGGTCGGCCCGCGCAGCGCCGGCTTCTTCACGCTGTCCATCGTGCCCGATGCGCCCACCCTGTGGATGCTGTCCACCGGCACCGCGCTGGGCCCGTTCCTGTCCATGCTGAAGACCGACGAACCCTGGCAGCGCTTTGCGCGCATGGTGTTCGTGCACGCCGTGCGCCACGCCGAGGAACTCACCTACCAGGAGCAGATTCACGCGCTGCTGCAACGCAATCCGCAGCAGCTGCAGTACATTCCGTTCGTATCCCGCGAGGCCACCGACTTCGCCCTGCCGGGGCGCATTCCGGCGGCCATCGAATCCGGCGCCCTGCAGCGCCGCGCCGGCCTCGACATGACGCCGGCGGATTCGCAGATCATGATCTGCGGCAACCCGGCCATGGTGCGCGACACGCAGGCGCTGCTGGAAACGCTGGGCTTTGTGCGCAACACGCGCAAGATCGACGGCCACATCACCACGGAAAACTACTGGTAGGCGAAGCCCCCCGACCGTGATCAGCGCGCGGCCTCCGCCGCCAGCGGCGCCAGATTGCGCCGGACTGCCGCCGCATCATACACATCCGGACCCTGCCGCGGCACGGCCGTGCCCAGCTGGATCTTCAGCACGGTCTCGTAGCGCGTGCGCGTGATGGGCCGGGAAATGCCGACGCCCAGCCCCCAGAAGGGATAGCCGTAGCCGATGGAGGTCACCGGCACCGTCTGGCTGGTGACCGGAGCAGTATCCTGCGACAGCAGCCGGAAGCGCGGCGCGCCGTGCTCCAGCGCCAGTTCGGCGGCGCGGAACAGGGCCAGCTTGTCGACGATTTCGCGCGCCACGCCGTAGCCGCCGGCGAAGCGCACGCGGTACTGCGTGTCGGTGAGCGCCGTGTCGCGGTAGCCGTAGTCATTCGGCGTCGGCGCCGCACGGTACAGCGGCCCGCTGGCGCAGCCGGCCAGCAGCACCAGCAACAGGCATGCAAGCGCGTGGATTGTCCTCATGTCTGCAACTATACCCGCAGCACCGGCGCCTGACGAACGGCGCGCGGTCAGCGCCGCGGCCGCGCCTGGTTGCGCCAGTACCAGATCAGCGCGAAACCGAACGCCATGCCGCCGAGGTGGGCGAAATGCGCCACGCCCGCCTGCGCGCCGGTCATGCCGAGATACAGCTCCAGCAGGCCGTAGCCGATCACCAGCCACTTGGCGGTCATGGGAATGGGCGGAAACAGCAGCATGACGCGCGCATTGGGAAACATCATGCCGAACGCCAGCAGAATGCCGAACAGGCCGCCGGAAGCGCCGATGGTGGGCGTGGCAAAGCGGGCGCCGGCGACATACAGCGTCAGCAACTGGCAGATGCCGGCACCGACCACGCACACCAGGTAATAGAGCAGAAAGCGGCGGCTGCCGAACATCAGCTCCACCGCGCGGCCGAACATCCACAGGCCGAACATGTTGAAGAACAGATGGCTGAAGCCGGAATGCAGAAAACCGTAACTGAGCAGCTGCCAGAGGCGAAACGGCGGCGCCTGCGCCAGCCCCATGGAGGTCGGCACCACATTCTGCCCCAGCGGCCACAGCGCCAGATGCACGAACAGAAAGGGCGACAGCTGCTGCAGCACGAAGCCGATGCCGTTGGCAATCAGCAGCCACTGCACCATGGGCGGCAGACCGGGCAGGGCAAAGGGATCACGACGCATGAGCGATAACGGTTGCAGAATAATGAAGCAGCGCGCAGCATACCGCATCCACGCCCGGCGCTGCTGTGGCTGGCGCCACGGGCGCCGCCGCCAGTGCCGCCGCCGGCGCGTCAATAACTGACGCTCAGCGTCACTTTGTGCCGCAGCCGCTCTAACGCGCCTTGCATGCCGAGCCTGCAAGTCATTGTTTTGCAACGCATGTCAATTCTGGCATGTCATTTGCATCGATATGC
>Ga0079226_10000004_pt1 | contig 150187 bp, 141 predicted proteins | sample Poulit2014_FD_76345 | JGI IMG/M metagenome (GOLD analysis project Ga0079226, IMG submission 76345) | Agricultural soil microbial communities from Georgia to study Nitrogen management - Poultry litter 2014 | ecosystem: Environmental > Terrestrial > Soil > Agricultural land | place: USA...
CCTGGTTCCGGCCCAAATCGGGCCGAAACGGCCGAGAATTGATCAAATACTGACCAATAAATGCTCGAGCTGGTTCTTGCGAGTAGAGCGGAACGGCACTTATCTGGTCATTTCAACAGCCTGTTAAACCATGGGAAGTAACAGATAATCGACGCGGGTGGGAAATCCCCGTAAAGCAGCGATGTACTGGCGGCGCAGAAAGCCGTGAGCCATACTGCAAGAGTAGTTTCGGCATGCGGTTTGTAGCTGATCGCGCCTAATCAGGGCCGCTAATCGATAATAAGGATGAACGCAATGGATGAACTATCAATAAAGGAGATCAGCCTGCCGCTCCACTCCTCCAAGGGCTGGCTGAAGTTCATAGGGGTCATGTTGATCATAATGGGTGTGCTGACCGCATTGTCCATTGTCGGCATTCTTATTGCTTGGTTGCCGATCTGGATGGGGGTCCTGCTGTTCCAGTCCGCCGGCGCCATCGAACAGGCCTATACTTCGAGCGACAAGGCCAGCCTGCTGAAATCGCTCAACAAGCTCAAGACTTATTTTGTCATCATGGGCATTGTTCTTCTGATCTATCTGATCATAATGGCGTTGGCGTTGTTCATGGGTATTGGTGGCGTATTCATGCTCGGCGCAGCATGATTTCGGGCGAGTATGCCTGATCCCTGTCTGGCTCGTGTGAAAGGTGGTCGTCCAATTGTGTGTGCCGGCCCCCGGCGATAAGGCGCGTACCACTAAAACGCACGTTGCAGGTGAACAGCAGTATCGTGCTCGTTATCCCAGTACGTCACAAAGTCAGCTGCCCGAGTCACAAGAGTTGGTATATTCTGGTCAAGTAAAAACGGACACTGACTTACACGGCAGCGGCCAATTCCGGTTCGCTTGGTGTACGGTATGCGAGGGCCGAGTGTGACCGGTCGCTGTTTTATTCCATTTCAATGAATTGAACGATATCTCGCTTGGCTTGTTGGCGGTTGGCATAGCGCAGACGTCCATGGCCGGAATATCAGGATGGACACCACAATCACTGCCTTTGCTCATGCTTGCCGGGATGTACGGCAACATGGTTCATGCCGGAGTTTTCCGCTTACTGGGACCGGAAATCCTGATCGGCAAAGCGTTTGTCCAGAAAGTCGATCAGGGCCTTGACAGCCGGTAGCAGGGCACGACGAGATGGAAAGACGGCCTGAATGACACCGCCACGCGGCGCCCACTCGGGCAATACTTCGACCAGCGTGCCTTCATTCACATCCGGGCCGCTGATCATCCACGGCAGCTGCACGATTCCCAGACCCGCCAGCGCGGCCCGGCGCAGCGTGATCAAGTCATCCGTGACCAGGCGCGGCTGGTGGTCAATGTGAACGGTTGTTCCGTCGGGGCCGTCCAGCAGCCAGGTGTGGCCTTGTCCGGGGCGCTCCCAGTCCAGCGACGGCAGACTGCTCAGATCATCCGGAGATGCGGCCCGGGGTCGGATGTCAAACAGGGACGGGGCGGCCATCAATTGCTGCGGACTGTTGGACAGCGTGCGCGCGTGCAACCTGCTGTCTTCAATCGGCGGAAACCGCACGCGAATCGCCAGATCGAAACCTTCCTTCAAGACATCGACACGCCGGCCCGTGGATTCCACAACGACATTGATGCGTGGATAGCGGGCCATGAACGCCGATAGTTCATCCGCCACGAGAAAACACAGCAGAGCCGGCGGGCAGCTCATGCGGATGGAGCCACGTGGTTCGGCAATTGAACAGTCGACGATGTCCTGGGCCGCTTCCGCTTCCACCAGCATGGCGCGGCAGTGTTCGAAGTAGGCCCGGCCGATATCGGTCAGGCTGACGTGCCGAGTGTTGCGGTGCAGCAGGGCGACACCCAGCCTTTTTTCCAGTTCCGCCACTCGGCGACTCAACCTGGATTTCGGGATTCCGGTGGCGCGCGAAGCGGGTGCGAAGCCGCCGTGCTTGACCACCTGCGCGAAATAATTCAGCTCGTTGAGATCATGCATTTGTTGTTCCGCGAATAACAGAGGGCGGAGTCATTGCGTGGCGGCGCCCCACATCCGGCATTCCCGCGGGCTCACGCCGCACCACCACGTTTCCGAATGCTTCCTCGAGCCTCGAGGATATTGTAATTGTTCCATCCATGAAACAGTCATTCCTGCTGCTCGGTGTTTCATTCATATCGTTGTACTCCCATGATGCATATATGGCTATTTACAGTAATCAGGAGGCATTGTGACAGTACAAGAGACGATTCGAGCAGTTGAACATGTCGTGACCGCTCATCGCCAGTCCGAGGGTGGTGGCTTCATCGTGCGCCGGCCGTTTCCGGGATCGCAGTTATCTCATGTGGACCCTTTTCTGATGATCGACGAAATGGGACCGGCGGACTATGGCCCCGGCGAGGCCGTCGGTGCGCCCGACCATCCGCATCGTGGCTTCGAGACCGTAACCTACATGCTGGAGGGCGAATTCGAACACGAGGACTCCGCTGGTCACCGCGGCACGATCCGGCCCGGAGACGTGCAGTGGATGACGGCCGGGGCCGGCATCGTGCATTCGGAAATGCCGTCGGCTGCCATCCGCCGCGACGGCGGCCATGTCCACGGCTTTCAGATCTGGGTGAATCTGCCGGCGGCTGCCAAGATGAGCCCGCCGCGTTATCAGGAACTGGCTGTCGCCGATATCCCCGTCGGGCGCAGCGAGGATGGCCTGGCCTCGGTGCGGGTGATTGCCGGTGAGGCCCTGGGTGTTTCGGCTGCCATCGACACGCATATTCCCATCACCTTCCAGGACTGGACGTTGCAGCCGGGTGCCGAGACCGGTGTCAGCATTCCTGCTGAAGAGCAGGCCATGGTCTACGTATTCGGCGGTGCGCTGCAGGTGGGCGACGACGATCAGGTGATCGGTGACGGCCAGCTGGCGCGCCTGGGCGCCGGCGATACGGTGCGTCTGCGCCATATCGGCGAGACACCAGCGCGGGCACTGCTGCTGGCCGGCAAGCCGCTCAACGAGCCGCTGGCACGCTACGGTCCATTCGTCATGAATGCCGAGGATGAGCTGCGTCAGGCATTCGCGGATTACCAGTCGGGCCGTATGGGTGAAATCACTCGCGAAGCGGTTGTCGAACAATCGTGAAAGCCTCGAAGAGCAGGGCGGCCGCCACGAGCCGGTGGTGGCTGGAACAAATGACGCATGTGAAATACATGCACGAATTCGGGCCTTGGCCCGATCAACAGGTCATCATCAATTAATGGTGGCCGCTGACAACAGCAACACACTGGGGGTGTGACATGTCATTTGCCTATGAACGACTCGACAAGGATGACGCAACGCTGCTTCTGATCGACCATCAAGCGGGTCTGCTGTCCCTGGTGCGGGATTTTTCGCCCGATGATTTCAAGAACAACGTCATGGCCCTGGCTGATATCGCCAGTTTCTTCAATCTCCCGGCCATTCTGACCACCAGCTTCGAGGACGGGCCCAACGGACCGTTGGTACCGGAGCTGAAGGAGAAATTCCCCGATGCGCCGTATATTGCGCGGCCTGGCCAGATCAATGCCTGGGACAATGACGATTTCGTGCAGGCCATCAAGGATACCGGCAGGAGTCAGTTGATCATTGCGGGTGTGGTCACGGATGTCTGTGTGGCCTTTCCAACCCTGTCGGCCCTCGAGGCGGGCTATGATGTTTTCGTGGTCACGGATGCTTCAGGCACCTTCAATGAAACCACCCAGCGCACCTCCTGGGATCGCATGTCGCAGGCCGGCGCCCAACTGATCAACTGGTTCGCCGTGGGTGCCGAACTTCACCGTGACTGGCGCAACGACATCGAAGGTTTTGGCGGCATTCTGGCCAGCCACCTGCCGGCCTATGCCAATCTCATCCAGAGCCGGGATTCAGCCTTGAAAGGATAGCCATCGGCAAGTGTCATGTGCGCAGGCCGGCCGCCCAGGCAGCCGGCCTGCGGCTGATACGTCACTTTGCCGTCAAGGCAGGCCGGAAGGTTCGTGCGCAGCAAGGAGTGAACCGATGAGTACCACCGAGACCAGATCAACTCTGTATGACTCACGCGAATGCCCGGTGGTCGACGGGCGTCGCCTTGTTCAACATCTGCAGCCGCGCACGGCCGAGGTGGGCGGCATTGCCATCAATCGCCTCATGCCGCAGCGCGGTCGGCGCATGATCGGTGCCTGGTGTTTTCTCGACCACGCCGGTCCGGCGGTGTTCTCGCAGGAAAGCACCGGCATGCGCGTCGGTCCGCATCCGCACACCAGCCTGCAGACCTTCACCTGGATGCTGGCCGGTGACATTCTGCACCGCGACAGTCTGGGCAGCGAGCAGGTCATCCGCCCCGGTGAGCTCAATCTCATGACCGCAGGCCGCGGCATCACCCATACCGAGGAATCGACCGCCGACAGCTCGGCACTGCACGCGGCCCAGCTCTGCATCGCCCTGCCGCATGCCGACCGCAACGTACGGCCGCGCTTCGATCACTATCCCGAGCTGCCGCGCTGGCGGGAGCAGGGCGTCGACGTCACGCTGCTCAACGGCTCGCTGCGCGGCCACGATGCGCACACGCTGACTTATTCGCCGCTGGTGGGGGCCGATCTGCTCAGTGAGCAGGCCACGACATTTGCCCTGGACGTGCGTCGCGATTTCGAATACGGCGTGCTGGTCCTGGAAGGGGCCTTGCATGTGGGGCAGGATCGATTCGGCCCCAATGAACTGGCCTATCTCGGCTGTGGCATCGAGGAAATCTCCCTGCAGCTCGACGCACAGACCCGCGTCCTGCTGCTGGGTGGCGAGCCCCTGGCCACGCCGATTTTCATGTGGTGGAACTTCGTCGGTCACAGCAAGGCCGAGATCGCCCGGGCCCAGCACGACTGGGAAAGCCGTGCCGCCCGCTTCGGCAATGTCCCCGGCTTCGACGGCGAACGGCTGATGCCGCCGCCGATACCGTGGCAGGTTCAACAAGACGCTGAACAACCCGGTGAATAGTTCATGGCGGACAAGCAAGCCGGCAATCTGCTCGCTACGCTTTCACTGTGGTGCGTCCCATAGCCGTTCAACTTATAGCCACCCGGAAATGACCTGTCTCATCCAACAGCCATTCAACAGGAGAAAGAGATGGCGCTGAAACTGCACGTGATCATCGCCAGCACACGGCCGGGCCGAATCGGTCCGGCCGTGGCCCGCTGGTTCCATGATTATGCCCGTGCGCATGGCGAGTTCGATGTCGAACTCATCGACCTGGCCGATTTCGACCTGCCGGTCTATGACGAGCCGAAGCACCCCCGCCTGCAGCAATACGAGCACGAGCATACCAGGCGCTGGAGCGAAAGCGTGGCTGCGGCTGACGCCTATGCTTTTGTCACACCGGAATACAACTACAGCCCGACACCCGCTCTGGTTAATGCGCTGGACTACGTTTACTGGGAGTGGAGTTACAAGCCCTGTGCATTCGTCAGCTATGGTGGCGTATCAGGCGGACTGCGCGCCGCTCAGGCCGTCAAGATGCAGGCCACCACCTTGAAGATGATGCCGATCCCCGAAGGGGTCACCGTTCCAGCGGTTGCTCGGCAGATAGGCGACGACGGCGAATTCTCTTCCAATGAATTGATCGATGACTCGGCTTCGACTGTGCTTGGTGAACTGCTGCGCTGGGCCGAGGCACTGCAACCTCTGCACGCTTGATGCCACGCTCGTGACTGCAACCTGCGAGTCGCATGCCGGTGCCGGGATAGCCGGTTGCATCCCGACACAATATGCCGCGCATCGAAAAGGCAGGCACAGCGCGGGACAAGTCGCTGCCCCATGATCGAGCAGGTCAGGCAAGCCTCCTGGCTCGAGGTCTTTTATGACCTGATATTCGCCGTTGCCGTCACGAAGGCGATGCAGACGCTGGGCCATGAATTGCAGGGGCATATCTCCGCAGCAATCTATGTCAAATATGTGCTGATCATGGTGCCGCTGTGGTGGGCCTGGAGCGGGCATACTTTGTTTGCTAACCGTTTTGATACCGACGACACACTGCACCGGCTGCTGACCCTGGCCCAGATGGCGGCGGCCCTGTCGCTGTCATTGTTCATCAGCGTCGATTTCGATTCCCGCTTTCACGGCTTTGTGCTGTCCTATGTGACCGTGCGCGGACTGCTGATCGTGATGTATGCCCGCACGGCCTTCCGCACAGATCGGACAGAGCGCTCAGTGGCACGCTATCTCGGCATCGGCTTTGCCATCGAGGCGCTCATCAGCCTGTTGTCGCTTGCTTGCAGCGGGCCCTGGCGGTTCGTGGTGTTGTTTCTGGGCATCGGCTTCGATCTGCTGGTGCCGCCGTCACGACGCTCACTGCTGAAAGAGGTGCCGGTGCAGGGTCACCATCTGCCAGATCGCTATGCGTCGTGGATCCTGGTCGTGCTCGGTGTGTCCGTCTCGCGCCTGGTGGCGACCTACGAGACGGTTGGCTTCTCGACGCATGCGTTGACGGCGCTGGCCAGCGGTTTCGTTCTGGCCGCCGCGATCTGGTGGATCTATTTCGATAATTTCGAGGATCGCATCTACGGCAACGAGCTGGGCACCGGCCAGGCCGTGATCTACCTGCATATCATCCTGCTCATCGGCCTCGGCGGTGTCGCGAGCATGATCCGCTTTTGCCATCAACCCGGCCCTCGACTTGATGGATTACAAGCTGCTGACGGGTCTGAGCACGGTGATATTTCTGACCTCCTTGCAGATCCTGATGCTGACTTATCATCCACCGGAGCACTATCGGGTGCTGCTGCGGCAGATTGTCATCGGCATTGTTCTCATCGCCGGGGTAGTCCTGTTTGCGCCGACCATCACGACCACACTCATGGCCACGACCGGTATCTTCGTGCTCTACGCCATAGGCGATGCGTGGCGTCGTCGGCGAGCCTGATCACCAGGCTGCAAGGCCCGGTTGCTCATGACATAATAATTTGTCTGGCGTCAAAACTCTGATCCGGATCCTTCTGGCTCCATCGGAAATCTCTGATTTCGGATTGTCATGCCGTGACCGTGCCCGTGCGCCCGGCTGGCTGCGTGAGATCGCTTGGTCTCGACTGGGAAGTAAGCCCGTTTGGCTGCAGTGACGTCGATACACGGGTTACTCATTCAAATGCGATCCATATTACGGTACTTGTGCTATCTTGTGTACAACCGAATACGGAGACTGATATGACTTCCAGCACCACCATGACCATTCGGATCGAACCGGAAGTCAAGGCCAAACTCGATCGACTCGCCGGTGACACACGACGCAGTCGATCTTTCCTTGCTGCTGAAGCGGTGGCCGGCTACGTCGACCGTGAACTTGCGATTATCGGGAGCATACAACGCGGCTTGGGTGATGTCCGGGCAGGACGCGTCGTATCCCACGATGAAGCAATGACGGAAATTGATGCAGTAGTCGACGCGACAGATTCCGACCGACAAGCGTAATGCGGCGGGTTCAATGGTCGAGCGATGCCCTTGAAGATCTCAAGACTCAAATTGCATACATAGCTGCAGACAATCCGATTGCCGCACGCCGTGTTGCCGGGCGTATTCGTAAAATTGGCAATGACTTGGGCGAGATGGTGGCGGGCAGACCGGGACGTGTCCAAGGGACATACGAAAAATCAATCAGTGACCTTCCGTTCACTGTCGCTTATGTCATCGATACCCAACCCGGTGGCGTTGAGGTGGTAACGATTCTGCGAGTAATTCACGGGGCTCGGCATTGGCCTGCGAACCAGTGGCCCGGCGAGTAGCTCTCGATGTACTTCCCTCGCCTTGCTATAAATACTTGCGAACCATCTGCAGCCGTCGTCCGAGCACGAAAGTTATAGGCCCAATCAGCCTGGCAGTGGGGTGGAATTGAACTCTTCCACCTGGAGGGTGAAAACGCGGAGCTTTTGGTTGGTTTAACCTCGCCGCACGAAATGGCCAACCAAAGCAGCCCATCATTGGCAACGTGAGACCGTCGAGTTTTCAAGCCGAGAAGAGTAGGGTGACTCGCTGCGAAATGGCGTATGGATGATCCGGCCTATGTGCGTCAAATTTGCGTCACGTCTTAGTAAGCAACTGATTTTCAAGGTCCATTGTGTCCCTCCGGCGGCACCACGCGTAACTTTGTGTACGTTTCTATATTCGAGTGGGTCAAGCGCCTCTTTTCGCAAGCTTGACGCAAATGGTTTGCGGGAGCACCGCCGGGCACAATCAGCATGGCTTCGGTCATGATGCCGCCGACAGTCATCTCCGCGGCCAACGGCCGGGATGTCGTCGCAGCGAAAACTGTCACGGCCAGTGCAACGATGGCGGGCCATGCCGTCGACAGTCGCACGCTCCTGCAGACGAGCGCCACGACGATCGGCCATTCGGCCCAGACCGTGTTCATGCAGTTAACTCCTGCGCCGAGTGGCGGAGGCACTGAAGCCGACGCTTGATCAGGGGCTTGTTCGGTTACACCTTCGGTGCAGACGCATTCTGTGCGGAGGGCTCGTGAAGTTCTGCCTGGACCAGACAGCTATTGGCCGCCGGGCCCTGGGACAACCGCGACGAGCGCTGATCGTGGGTGACGACATTGGGATTGCCGGCCAGTTCGAGCGGCGCCGGCTGCGTCGTATCTTCCGGCCGATACCAGGCGCCGGTCGCCAGAATGACCACGTCGGGCTTCAGGGTTGGTGATATGGCCACGCCGGCCAGGCAAGCGCCGCGGGCATTGAAGATGCGGACCGTGTCGCCAGCCTGCAGGCCGCGAGCCGCAGCATCCTCGGCTGCAAAAACCGCCGCTTCGCGGCCCGCGACCTTGTCGTGCTGGCTGGCGCCGATGGCATCGAGCTGGCTGTGCAGGCGATTTGACGGCTGCGGGGTCAGCAGGTGCAGTGGATAGTCGGACGTCTTGTCGCTGCCCAGCCATTCGTCGGGGGCGATCCAGCACGGGTGTGGCGGGCAGTCGGTATAGCCGAAATCGGCGATGATTTGTGAATACAGTTCGATCCGTCCGGACGGTGTGGACAGCGGATGCGCTTCTGGGTCCGCAGCAAAATCAGCGAGCAAGCGCTTGCTCTCGGGCGCCTCGCTGTCTGCATCCAGGGTATGGGTTCCGGTTTCGCGGAAGGTGTCGAAATCGGGCATTTCCGGGAACCGCGCTTGATAGCCAGCGTAGAGATGGGCCAGCCATTCCTGCGTGCTGCGGCCTTCAGTGAACGCTTCGCGCTTGCCGAGCTGACCGGCAATCGCCGCACAAATGTCGTGGTCGTTGCGTGCCTGGGCGTGCGGCTGGTAGATCTGCCGGCTGTAGACGATCGTCCGGTCGTGGCTGGACACGGTGATGTCGTCGCGCTCGAACGGCAGCGTCGAAGGCAGAACGATGTCGGCATGCTGGGCGGTGGCCGTCCAGACGGGCTCGTGCACCACGATGGTGTCCGGCTTCTGCCAGGCCCGGCGCAGGCGATTCAAGTCCTGATGGTGGTGAAACGGATTGCCACCGGCCCAGTAGACCATGCGGGTATCCGGCAGTTCGAGGCTTTGACCATCGTATTCGAGCCGGCCGCCGGGGTTGTCCAGCAGTTCGGTGATCCCTGCGACCGGGATGAAATCTGTTACCGGATTATGGCCCTGGGGCAGGCCCGGCGCCCGGAGATGGCGCACGGGCTGGCCGATGTGGTTGACCGAACCGAGGCCGAAGGTGAAACCCCCGCCCGGCTGGCCGATCTGGCCGCGCATGGCCGCCAGGGCAATCGCCATCCAGTAGGGCTGCTCGCCGGCCGTGGCGCGCTGCAGTGACCAGCCGACACCGATCAGGCTGGTCGGTACCCGGAGTGCGGCAATGAACCACTCGATCTGCGCCACCGACAGGTCGGTGATCGCCGCGGCCCATGCCACCGTCTTGGGTACACCATCCGCAGCACCCGTGATGTAGTCGGCAAGTTGTGAGAAACCCTGGGTGAGCCGGTCCAGCTGATCGTGGTCGATGTCACCATGGCGGATGAATTCATGGGCGCAGGCGAGCATCAGGGCCGTATCCGTATTGGGGCGAATGCGTAGGTGTTCGGCATTCGGATGATCGAGCCCGTCGGCCGGGTCCTGGCTGACGACGATCAGCCGCATGCCGCGATCCAGCGCCCGGGCCAGCCACTGGCCCACCGTATGGTGGCCGACGCCACCCGGCGAGCACTGGGTATTGGACAGGCGCACGCCGAACATCACCAGCGTATCCGTGTGCCTGGCGATCTGGTCCCAGCTCGCCGGACAGGCATGACTACCCGCATACTCCGGGCCGATGACGTGCGGCAGCAGCGCGCCGGCGGTGCCGTAGCTGTAGCTGTTCACGCTTGCCGTGAAGCCACCCAGGACGTTGAGCATCCGCTTGAGCTGGCTCTGCGCGTGGTGAAATCGCCCGGCGCTGGCCCAGCCGTAGGAACCGGCGTAGATGGCGCGGTTGCCATGTTGGCCGACGATGCGTCCGATCTCGCCGGCCACCAGCGCGGTGGCACGCGACCAGTCGACCGGCACGAAGGTATCGGCACCGCGCCGGGATTGGCGATCGCCGGTCAGCCAGCCGCGGCGAACCATCGGCTGATCCACGCGGCATTCGTGCGCGGCCAGATCGAGATAATGCTGGCCGAACAGTGTAGGTTCCGGATCCTCATCCCAGCCCGACAGCCTGGCGCCGGCGGCCGAATGCTCGACTTGATAGGTGCCGAAATGGGTCGCAAAAAAATGGCGTGTCACGGTATCTGCTCCGAATGCGGTGTGGCCCAGTCCGGATATGACGATAGCACCATCGCGGCACAAACGGCCTTGGTCTGGTCGCTTTCTTGCGTACTTGATTTTTTGTCGGTGTGCCCTCGGCCAAGTAGCGATCGATGGCACGGCTGAGAGTGATCGCGCGACTGGAGTACTGTCCTGAAAGTGGCTGCGCTGCATTTCGCCCTCAGCGCGTCTGGCCCGATTTTCGGCATCCCGCTTGGTTCGCAAGGTCTTGGTTTTGGTCGGCCAGCCGGTCCGCCGAACAACTATTTCCCAGCGGCCGGCGGGCGTTTTGACCAAGGCAGCCATGAAGCTGCTTCTGCATTGCAACTGTACTCTTATTGTAACTTTCGCAATATTTTCTTACGAGAGAAACCGTAAATCATTGATTTTATTGGTGGGCCCGGCTGGGATCGAACCAGCGACCAAGGGATTATGAGTCCCCTGCTCTAACCGCTGAGCTACGGGCCCCAGGGAGGGTAGGCACTATAAACGCATTGCGTGGTTGCGCCAAGCGGGCTTGCCGGTATGGCGCTGCCCCGCCCGTGATGTGGACGGGGCAGGGGCCGGTTCATTCTTCGAGGAAGCTCTTCAGGAAGGAGGCGCGCGACGGGTGGCGCAGCTTGCGCAGGGCCTTGGCCTCGATCTGGCGGATGCGTTCGCGCGTGACGTCGAACTGCTTGCCGACTTCCTCCAGTGTGTGGTCGGTGTTCATGTCAATGCCGAAGCGCATGCGCAGTACCTTGGCCTCGCGCGGGGTGAGGCTGGCCAGCGTGTTGTGGGTGGCTTCGCGCAGCGATTCGCCGGAGGCGGATTCGTCCGGCGCCACGGCGTTGGCGTCCTCGATGAAGTCGCCGAGGTGCGAATCCTCGTCGTCGCCGATCGGGGTTTCCATGGAGATGGGTTCCTTGGCGATCTTGAGCACCTTGCGCACCTTGTCCTCGGGCATTTCCATGCGTTCGGACAGTTCCTCCGGTGTCGGGTCGCGGCCCATTTCCTGCAGCATCTGGCGCGAGATGCGGTTGAGCTTGTTGATGGTCTCGATCATGTGCACCGGGATGCGGATGGTGCGTGCCTGGTCGGCGATCGAGCGCGTGATGGCCTGGCGAATCCACCACGTGGCATAGGTGGAGAACTTGTAGCCGCGACGGTATTCGAACTTGTCGACGGCTTTCATCAGGCCGATGTTGCCTTCCTGGATCAGATCCAGGAACTGCAGGCCGCGGTTGGTGTATTTCTTGGCGATGGAGATGACCAGGCGCAGGTTGGCTTCCACCATTTCCTTCTTGGCGCGCCGGGCCTTGGCCTCACCGATGGACATGCGGCGGTTGATTTCCTTGATCTGGGCGATGGTGAGGTCGTTTTCGGCCTCGATGTCGCGCATGTATTGCTGGGCATACTCCAGTTCGTCGCGCCGCGCGTTGATGGTCGACGAGTAGCGGCGTTTGGCACGGATGAGCTTGTCCAGCCAGGCATCGTTGGTGAGGTTGTCGGGCAGTTGGCGCACGAAGTCGCGCCGCGGCATGCCTGCATCACGCACGCAGATGGCCAGCATCTGCTTTTCGGTGGTGCGGATTTCGAGCATGGTGGTGCGCAGTTGCAGGATGACGTCGTCCTGTGCCTTGGCAGCGAGCTTGAAACGCATGAATTGTGTGGCCAGCGCCGACAGCGCCTGTTCGGTGCGCTCGTCTTCGCGGCCATGTTCCGCCAGTGCCTTGACTGCGGCCTTGTGGAGCTTGCGCAGATGCTTGCACTGGGCAGCGGCTTCCGCAAGATCGGGGCCGTCTTCCTCTTCGTCGTCCGTGTCCCGTTCAACCGGATCGCCGGTTTCCGGGTCGACGAAGTCGACCAGCAGGTCGGACAGGCGCTTGTCTTCCGATTGCACCTCATCCCACAGCTCGAGCAGGCGGCCGGTGGTATCCGGGAAGTAGGCCAGCGCAAACATCATTTCGGACAGCCCTTCCTCGATGCGCTTGGCGATGCGAATTTCGCCCTCGCGATCGAGCAGCTCGACCGAGCCCATTTCGCGCATATACATGCGCACCGGGTCGGTGGTGCGCCCGAATTGCGGGTCCAGTGCCGCCAGCGTGGCAGCCGCTTCCTCGGCGGCTTCATCGTCCTCGCTGACGGTGTCCTCGGACAGCAACAGGCTGTCATCATCCGGTGCGGTTTCGTACACCGTGATGCCCATGTCACTGATCATGTTGACGATATCCTCGATCTGTTCGGGGTCGACGATATCATCCGGCAGGGAGTCGTTGATCTCGGCGTAGGTCAGGTAGCCTTTCTGCTTGCCGTGTGTGATCAGAAGCCGGAGCTGTGATTTCTTGTCTTTGCTCATATCGATCTGCTGTTTGGGCCGCGGTTGGGGGATAGTGCTATCACATCAATCCTCCACTATATCAACAATTTTGCGTGTTTTCCAGTTTTATGGTAGAGGAGGTGCTGAATGACATGCTGCCCGATCCTGCCATTGCGTTGTGTGGTGTCATCGGGCTTTCAGTGCCGTCAGAATATGCTTCAATTCATCGGCCTCCTCGGCATTCAGCTGCCGCCGTGACTGGGTTTCGAGCAGGCCGTTGTAACGCTCGAGCAGTCGTTCGCGCTGTCCGCTGAGCTGCAATTTCTGCACGCTGTCGGCGAAGGCGCGCTGGTGCTGCGCGGGATCGGTGCCCGGCGGCGGCGTTGCCGCGATGTCCTGCAGACGGTTGAATGCCGCATTCTCGCGCTGGCGTTCCAGCCATCGCGCCATGGGAGCATTGGGGTGATGACGAAAGAATTCAATCGCATCAGCGACCAGGTCTGCGCCCGGCTCGGTGCTTTCCCGCAATGCTGCAGCCTCGTCCGCATCCGCCGCCAGTGCGGGGTTGTGCAGTAGCAGCTGCAGCGCGGTCGAGGCCGCCGTCACGCGAATGGCATGCGGTTGCGCATTGCGGTCCGGTCGCGCTGCGGAGGCGGTGGTGGCTGCGCCGTTGCGCGTCCGTGGCTGGCCCAGGTCGGCTGCCAGATGTTCCAGCGTATCGCCGATCAGCCGGCCGAGCTCCTTGAGGATTTCGGTGCGAAAAGTGTCCGGCGGCAGGGCCGCAACCAGCGGCCGTGCTCGCTCCCGTGCCTGGGTGCGCTGCTCCGGGGTTTGCGCATTGCTGCCGTCGGTGATGTGATCCAGCAACAGGGCGGACAGCGGACGAGCGTCGTCGATTGCGCTCTGCAGGAGGTTATGGCCGTCGGGGCTGCGCACGAGGCTGTCCGGATCCTCGTTTTGCGGCAGAAACAAGAAGCGAATGCGCCGCGCGCCGCGCATGACCGGCAGGCATTCCTGCATGGCCTTGTCAGCGGCGCGCCGGCCGGCGGCATCGCCGTCGAAGCAGAACATGACTTCGTTGGTGTAGCGGAACAGCAGCCGCAGGTGTTCCGGGGTCGTCGCCGTGCCCAGCGTCGCCACCGTGTTGGCGAAGCCGTGCTGCGCCAGGGTGATGACATCCATGTAGCCTTCGACAACCAGCAGCCGCGGCAGCTCGCGCAGGGCCTGGCGCGCCTCGTACAGGCCGTACATGTGGCGCGACTTGTGAAACAGCGGCGTTTCCGGCGAGTTGAGATACTTGGCCTTGTCGTCACCGAGTGTGCGCCCGCCGAATGCAATGATGCGCCCGCGCATGTCGCGAATCGGGAACATGATGCGATTGCGAAAGCGGTCGTAATGACCGCCATTGTCCCTGCGAATCAGCAGGCCGGCTTCGACGGCGCTGCGGGTGTCGGGCAGGTGGTCATCCAGGTTACGCCAGCCGGCCGGCGCGAAGCCGAGGCCGTACTGCTTGGCGGTGTGGCCATTGATGCCACGTGATTTCAGGTAATCGACGGCGTCCGGCGCGTTGCGCAGTGCGCGTCGGTAGACGCGCTCGGCGGCGTTCATGGCTGCGTACAGGGGTGTCAGTTTGCGTGAAGCGCCTTGATCTCGACCGTCGCCCGGCAGCTCCAGACCGAACTGCCGGGCGAGCAATTCAACGGCGTCGACAAAGTCCAGCCGGTCGTATTCCATCAGGAAGCTGATGGCGCTGCCATGCGCACCGCAGCCGAAACAGTGATAGAACTGCTTGGTCGGCGACACCGTGAAGGACGGCGTGCGCTCGTCATGAAACGGGCAGCGCGCCTGGTATTCCCGGCCGGCTTTCTTCAGGCTCAGACGCGCATCGATGAGCGCGACGATATCCGTGCGTTCCAGCAGATTGTCGATGAAGTCCTGGGGGATGCGGGCCATGGCAGCTATCCGGAGCGACGCTGCCGGATATCCTAACCCGGAGCGTGAAACTACTGTAGGCGGGCCTTCAGCAGGCCGCTGACCGTGCCCATGTCGGCGCGCCCCTGCAGGCGGGTTTTGAGCAGGCCCATGACCCGGCCCATGTCGCGCATGCTCTCGGCGCCGGTTTCTGCGATGGCGGCATCAATCGCTGTGTTGATCTCCGCCTCCGACAGCTGCGCAGGCAGGAATTCCTGCAGGATGGTGATTTCGTCCGCTTCGGCTGCAGCGAGCTCCGCGCGCCCGGCGTCGCGGTACTGGCTTTCCGCGTCGCGCCGCTGCTTGACCATCTTCTCGATCACCGCCAGCACGCCGGCGTCGTCGAGGTCGACCTGCTCGTCGACCTCGCGCTGCTTGATGGCGGACTGGACGAGTCGGATCACGCTCAGGCGCGGCTTGTTGCGTGCGCGCATGGCTGATTTCATGGCTGCCTGAAGTTGTTCTTTCAGGGACATGGTTATTGCCGGGCTGTTGCGGTCGGGTGTGCCGGCCGGAGATGCGGCGCCGTTCAGAACTGGCGCGTGAAACGCTGTTGTTCGCGCTGCAGGCGCTTGGCGTGGCGCTTGACCGCGGCCGCACGCTTGCGCTTGCGCATCTGGCAGGGCTTTTCGTAGAACTCACGGCGGCGTACTTCAGTAACGACACCGGCTTTTTCACAACTGCGCTTGAATCGACGCAGTGCGACTTCAAACGGCTCGTTTTCCTTGACTCGTACGCTAGGCATTAAGCGATCACTCTCCGTGCGATAATGGTGGGGTTCGTGCGTGGGGCGACCCCGCTAAATGAAACAATGCATTTTAATCTCTATTCAACCACTTTGTAAAGGTCAAACATGCCATGAGTGAGCCGAAGCGCTGCATCATTCTCGGTATCGAGACGTCCTGTGACGAAACGGCAGCGGCATTGTACGGCAATCAGGAGTTGCTGGCGCATGCAGTGCACAGCCAGGTGGCGCTGCATGCCGATTATGGCGGCGTGGTGCCGGAGCTGGCCTCACGCGATCATATTCGCAAGCTGGTGCCGCTGGTGGAGCAGGTGATGGCCGAGGCCGGCCGGCCGACGCTGGCCGGCATTGCCTACACGCGCGGGCCGGGACTGGTCGGCGCGCTGCTGGTCGGCGCCGCCGTGGCGAGCGGTCTGGGCATGAGCCTGCAGGTGCCGGTGCTGGGTGTGCATCACATGGAGGGGCATCTGCTGTCACCTCTGTTGGAAGATGACGGCCCCGCTTTCCCCTTTGTCGCGCTGCTGGTCTCCGGCGGTCATACGCAGCTGGTCGAGGTGCGTGGCGTGGGGCGCTACCGGCTGCTGGGGCAGAGTCTGGATGATGCCGTCGGCGAGGCATTCGACAAGACGGCCAAAATTCTCGGTCTGGGTTATCCGGGCGGGCCGGCGCTGGCGGCGCTGGCGCAGGATGGTGACCCGGCCCGTTACGATTTTCCGCGCCCCATGCTGCGCAAGCCGGGGCTGGATTTCTCCTTTTCCGGGCTCAAGACAGCCGTCATGCTGGCGGCGCAGGAGGCCGATACGGCCGATCATGCCGACATTGCCGCCAGTTTCGAGCAGGCCGTGATCGACACGCTGGTTGCCAAATGCCGGCGTGCCCTGGAGACTGCCGACTGCCAACGGCTGGTGGTGGCTGGCGGGGTTGGCGCCAATCAGCGTCTGCGTGCCGCGTTGTCTGCGCGCGCTCGGCAGGATGGTTTTCGGACATTCTTCCCGCGCCACGCCTTCTGCACCGACAATGCCGCCATGATCGCGCATGTAGGCTGGCTGCGTGCCGGCGACATGCAGCCCGGCATTGCGGGCGCGCTGGCGCAACCGCGCTGGCCGCTGACCGAACTTGTGGCACCGGCCGGTACAGCCATGGGAGCATGAATCTTGGATACGATCTTCATCGAGCAACTGGAAATCGAAACCGTCATCGGTGTCTACGACTGGGAGCGCCGCATTCGCCAGCGCGTGTGCTTCGATATTGAAATGGCTTTCGATATTCGTGCCGCCGCGGCCACCGACGATGTCGAGCAGACGCTGGATTACAAGGCAGTGACCAAGCGCGTCATCGCATTCGTCGAGGACAGCAGTTTCGAGCTGGTGGAAACGCTGGCGGAACGCGTGGCGCAACTGATCCTGGCTGAGTTCGACGTGCAGCGTGTGGCGTTGAAGCTGAACAAGCCGCTGGCGCTGCGCGGTGCGCAGGGCGTGGGCATCCGCATCACCCGGGAGGCGGCATGAGCAATCTGCTGCCCGTGGCGGTGTATGTCGGCATCGGCAGCAACATCGAGCCACGCAACCGCATTCCACAGGCGCTGCGTCTGCTGGAGGCGCGTTTCGGCGGGCTGCGCGTGTCGCAAACCTATGAATGCCCGGCGGTGGGCTTTGACGGCGATGCCTTCTTCAATCTCGTGGCCGGGTTCGAGACTACCGAATCGGCGCTTGATGTGGTGCACGGGCTGCGTGAGATCGAACAGCAGTGCGGGCGCAACCGCAGCGAGACAATGCGCTCGCGCACACTGGATCTGGATCTGCTGCTGTACGGCGATCTGGTCAGCGACGATGCGGATGTGCGTGTGCCGCGCAGCGACATCCTGCGCTATGCCTTCGTGCTCAAGCCGCTGGCCGAGCTGGTGCCGGGCGCGCGCCATCCGGTCGACGGCCGCACTTACAAGGCACTCTGGGCCGGATTCGATGCCGCCGACCAGCCGCTGACGCCTGTGCGCTGGAGCGACTAGCGCACCAGCCGGCGACCGCCGTCCACTGCGATCACGGCGCCGGTCTGGAACGGGTTGTCGAGAATCGCCCGCACCGCAGCCATGATGGTCGCCGGCCCGCCGGCATGCTGCAGCAGGGAGGCCTGCAGTACATTGGCCTGCTGCGTCGGCGTGTGCCACTGCTGAAAATCGATCGCGCCCGGCTGAATGACATTCACCTTCACCCGCGGCGCCAGCCGCTTGGCGGCCGACAGCGCCAGGTTCTGCAGACCGGCCTTGGTGGCGCAGTAGCTGTCGTATTCGACCGCCGGATTGTCGGCGTAGATATCGCTGATGTGGATGATGTCGGCCGGTGCGCCGTCCACGCCGGTCAGACAGTCCGCCAGCGCCCGGTTGAGCAGGAACGGTGCCAGCATGTGCACGTTGAAGAATGTCCGGAACTGCTCCGCCGCAGCCGCCGCCTGCTGCGCCGTGGGCCCGAAAGCCGATGCATTGTGGATGATGGCCCGTAGACGCGGTGCCGCGTCCTGCACGCGTTCGGCAACGGCCTGCGCGCCGCAGGCGGCGTCGAAATCCCCCAGCACGAGATCGGCGCCGGCCTGCGCCAGCGCGTGCACGGTCTCGGTTGCCGTGCGGTAATGCACCACCACGGGCTGGCCGGCCCGGAGAAACTCCCCGGCCATGTGGGTGCCGATGCCGCGGCCGGCGCCGGTGATCAGGATGGGGGCTGTGTCGAGTTTGTCGGCGGCAGGCATGGCGGCATCGGTTGCGACTGATCCATCGAGTATAGCGCCGCCGGTGAAAAATTTTCACGGCTTGTGTCGAATTGGCGGCGTCCGGATCGACAACACAGTAACCGCCGTCGAATGGCGGCGTTTCATACAGTCATCGACACAGGACAGCCGAATGTCACTCCACATGTATCTCAATCTCTGTGGCCAGTGCGAGGCCGCATTCCGGTATTACGCACAGCACCTCGGGGCGCAGATCACGGCCATAATGCGGTTCAGTGACGCCCCCGAACCGCCCGGTGAAAACATCGATGCCGAATGGCACGACAGGATCATGCACGCCAGCCTTGAAATCGACGAGCAGCTTCTGATGGCCACGGACGGTGACTGTGGTGGTGGCTCGGCCGCACGCGGCATTCGCGGCGCGCATGTGGTGCTTGGTGTCGATAACCCGGCGGCAGCCGAGCGGCTGTATGAAGTGCTGTCCGCGGGCGGTGCGGTGGAAATGCCGCTTGGCGAAACCTTTTTCGCTCGCCGTTTCGGCATGACCGTGGATCGATTCGGTGTGCCGTGGATGGTGTTGTGCGAATAAACGTTGTTCAACAGACCCTCATGAGGAGGTCGAAATGCGATTCATGATGTTGATGATTCCCGGTGGTTACAATCGGCCGAGCCCGGCGCCAAGCCGGATGCCGATGCGGTGGCCGCGATGATGCAATACAACAAGAGAATGCAGGCCGCCGGCGTGCTGCTGTCGCTGGATGGTCTGCACCCGCCGTCGATGGGCGCACGCGTGTCGTTTGCCGATGGCCAGCCGCTGGTGACCGACGGCCCGTATATTGAGGCCGCCGAAACGATTGGCGGGTACTGGCTGATCGACGTCGAGTCGAAGGACGAGGCCATCGCCTGGGCCCGCCGATGCCCGGCTGGTGAGGTCGTCGAAGTCCGCCGGATCCATGAGATGGATGAATATTCGGCCGATGTGCAGCAGGCCGCCGATGGTCTGACCGACATGCAGAACCACTGCGGCGGTAGGAGGTGACCATGAATCAAATGCTTTTTGTCAATCTGCCGGTCCGCGATCTCGAAGCCTCGGTTTCATTCTTCACCCGGCTGGGGTTTGAATTCGACCCCAAGTGTACGGACGAGACGGCCACGGGCATGATCGTAAATCAACAGGCGTATGTCATGTTGCTGACCGAATCCAAGTTCCGGTCGTTCGTGCCGCATCCTGTCGCGAATGCAAACCGGACCACCGAGGTTCTAGTGGCGCTGTCGTGCGACAGCCGCGAGAGGGTTGACGCCCTGGTTGATGAAGCCGTTGCCGCTGGTGGGATGAAGTACAGCGAGCCTCAGAATCACGGTTTCATGTATCAGCACGGCTTTCGGGATCTCGACGGCCATTGCTGGGAGTTGCTCTGGATGGATTTGGGCATGGTTGCTGATTGAGAGGTGCTCAGGCAAGAGTAAGAAAAGATGAACATGCGGAAAGTGGCTACGTGCCTGTGGTTCGATGACAAGGGTGAGGAGGCCGCGCGGTTTTATGTCTCGCTGCTGCCCGACTCTGAAGTGACGCACGTTTTGCGCATGATGCCTGACGGACAGGCGTTGCTGGTCGAATTCACGTTGCTCGGCACGCCGTATCAGGCACTGAACGGTGGACCGGGGATTACGCTGACCGAAGCGGTATCCATCTCGGTGACGACTCCGGATCAGGCCGAGACCGACCGGCTGTGGGCGGCTCTGATCGCCGATGGTGGCAGTGAAATCGAATGTGGTTGGTTGCGGGATCGCTTTGGTCTATGTTGGCAGGTCGTGCCGGAGGCGTTGCCGCGCCTGCTCGCTGATCCGGATCGTGCGGCGGCAGAGCGCGTCATGGCAGCGATGCAAACGATGCGCAAAATTGATGTCGCGGCACTGGAAACCGCATTCAACGGCAATTGATAACGAATATAGTACCGGTCGCCCTGATGGGCCGGTGCCGACGGGAGGCAACCATGAATTATCTATGCCTTGTGTACAGCGACGAAGAGGATCTGTTCGCGCTGGCCGACAGCCCCACGGACTCGGAATGCGCGGCCTACGCGCAGTCACTGGCGGACAGCGGCCACTTGCTTTCCGGCCAGGCGCTGGAGCCGGTGGCGACAGCGACCACGGTACGGGTGCGCGGCGGCAAGACGACAGTCACCGACGGGCCGTTCGCCGAAACCAAGGAACAGCTCGCGGGCTTCTACATGATCACGGCGCGCGACCTGAATGAGGCGATACGGATTGCCGCCGGCATCCCGCCGGCGCGGGTCGGCAGCATCGAGGTCCGTCCGGTGCGCGAACTCGACGTCGAGCCGTAGTGTTCCGATGGGTATCGACATCGGGGCACGGCTCGAGCAGCTCTACCGCGACGAGTCGCGCCGCGTTCTGGCCACGCTCATCCGCATGCTGGGCGATTTCGATGCCGCCGAGGAAGCGTTGCACGACGCGTTCCAGGCGGCGCTCCGGCAGTGGCCGACCGAGGGCGTGCCGGCCAATCCGCGTGCCTGGCTGGTGTCGACCGGACGTTTCAAGGCCGTCGACCGGCTGCGCAGGCGCGCCCGCTTTGAAACGCAGCTGCCGGATAGCGAGCCGCTGCGGGCCGCAGCTACGGATGATCCGGCTGCCGTGGATGACGAAGGCATCGCGGATGACCGGCTGCGGCTGATCTTCACCTGTTGCCACCCGGCGTTGTCGAAACAGGCGCAGACGGCGTTGACCCTGCGTACCGTGTGTGACTTGACCACCGAGGCGATCGCCCGGGCCTTTCTGGTGCCCGCACCGACCGTGGCCCAGCGCATCGTGCGCGCCCAGGCCAAGATCCGCGATGCGGGCATCCCCTATGAAGTGCCGCCGCAGCATGAATTGCCGGAGCGGCTCGATGCCGTGCTCACGGTGGTCTATCTCATGTTCAACGAGGGGTACGCGGCGAGCACCGGGGATAAACACATGTGGATCGAGCTGGCTGACGAGGCCATCCGGCTCGGCGAGCTGCTCTCCGAGTTGTTGCCGGAGCCCGAGGCTGTCGGCCTGCTGGCGCTGATGTTGCTGCAGTCTTCGCGCCGCCATGCACGCACGGTCGATGGCGAGCTGGTTCTGTTGGCGGATCAGGACCGTGCCTTGTGGGATGGTGAGCGGATTGAACGCGGCACGGCACTTTTGCGGCAGGCGCTGGCATCACGACGGGTCGGGCCGTATGCCATTCAGGCAGCCATTGCTGCGGTACACGCCGAAGCGGCCAGCTATGAGGCCACCGACTGGCCGCAGATCGTCGGGCTGTATGATGTCCTGCTGCGTCAGACCGCATCACCAGTGGTGGAACTCAATCGTGCCGTGGCCCTGGCAATGCGTGAAGATGCCGCAACCGGTCTGGCGCAGGTCGACGCCATTCTAGGGCGTGGTGAGCTGACCGACTACCATCTCGCCCATGCCGCGCAGGCCGAATTGTGTCGTCGTGCCGGCTATCCGCAGCGGGCCCGTGATGCCTATGAGCGTGCACTGGCGTTGGTTGGCCAGGCTCCGGAGCGGCGTCATCTGGAGCGGTGCCTGGCGCAATTGCAGGGCGATAAGTGAAACGCGTCTGCCTTGCCCCGTTCACGGGATCCGGATCATCCCGGTGAGGCGAGGCTTCACCGGGGCTGAATCTGTCGTCAGCTGGCCAGGGCTGTCAGGCCGCCGCGCTGTCCGGTTTCATCGGTTTCGCGCGACAGATTGAGGGCGCTGATGATGGCTTTCATGGAAGCGCTCAGGGTATCGGCGTCCGTGGCCACCGCCGGTATGCGGATGGTGCCGGTCTTGAGCTGGATGAAGGCGATGGCGTTGGCATCCGAGCCGGACGACAGGGCAAGTTCCGAATAGTCGGCAATGGCGACGTTGTCGCTGGTGTGCTCGTTCCAGGCATTGACGAATGCGGACAGCGGTCCATTACCCCAGCCTTCCAGCAGGATCTCGCTGCCATTTTCGGCCAGTTTGACCGCTACCTTCTGACCTTCTTCCGTGCGTTTCACGCGGTAGTCGACCAGCGAGATCGGCTCCTGCCGGTCGAAGTGTGCGAACAGCAGATCACGGATTGCTGCGGCATCCAGCTCGCCGGTGATCTTCTCGCTTGCGGTCTGCACGTGCGGCGCCAGCGCCAGCATCATCCAGCGTGGCAGGTTGATGCCGTAATCGCGCTCCAGCAGGAAGGCCATGCCACCCTTGCCGGACTGGCTGTTGACGCGGATCACGGCCTGGTAGTCGCGGCCGATGTCGCGCGGGTCGATGGCCAGATAGGCCACCTGCCAGGGCTCATCGTCGCCCTGCTTGCGCAGCGATTTGCGGATGGCATCCTGATGGCTGCCGGAAAAGGCGGTGTAGACCAGTTCACCAACCCAGGGATGACGCGGATGCAAGGGAATCTTCGTGCATTCGTAGACCACGCGGATGATCTCGTCCGGGTCGGACAGGTCCAGTTCCGGGTCGACGCCCATGCTGTAGAGATTCATCGCCAGCACGACGATGTCCATGTTGCCGGTGCGTTCGCCATTGCCGAGCAGGCAGCCCTCGACGCGTTCGGCGCCGGCCAGCATGGCAAGCTCGGCGGCGGCTTCCGCACCGCCGCGGTCGTTGTGCGTGTGCACGGACACGATCACCGAGTCGCGATTGCTGATGTGCTGGCAGAAGTACTCGATCTGGTCAGCGTGATGATGCGGGCCGACCTGCTCGACCGTGTTCGGCAGGTTGAAGATGATGCGGTCATCCGGCGTCGGCTGCCAGATATCCATCACGGCCTCGCAGATTGCGACGGCGAAGTCCGGCTCGGTGGAGGAGAAACTTTCCGGTGAGTACTCCAGCCGCCAGTGCACGCCGGGCCGGGCTGCGGCATTCTCCTTGACGCGCTTGACGCCGTTCACGGCAATATCGATGATGCCCTGGCGATCCATTTCGAACACGCGCTCGCGCTGTACCGTCGAGGTCGAGTTGTACAGATGGATGATGGCCTTGTCCACGCCCTCGAGCGACTCGAAGCTCTTGTCGATCAGGTGATCACGCGCCTGGGTCAGCACGGCGACGGTGACATCGTCGGGGATCTGATCCGCCTCGATCAGCCAGCGCACGAAATCATAGTCGTGCTGACTGGCGGAAGGGAAGCCGACCATGATCTCCTTCATGCCGATGTCGACCAGTAGTTGCCACAGCTTCTGCTTCTGCTCCACCGTCATGGGCTCGAGCAGCGCCTGATTGCCGTCGCGAAGGTCTTCGCTGACCCAGATCGGCGCGCGCGTGATCTCGCGCTCGGGCCAGGTGCGATCGAAGCCGGTGACGCGGGCGGCCGGCCGGTATTTGCGATGGTCGAATCGGGACATTGTGCAACTCCTGTTGAATGGGCATGCCGACGGACGTCGACAATGGATTTATGATACAGAAACTGCCGTGCAATATAATTGCGAATATTGCCCTGTGTAGCATTAATCATGAATATATATTGTTTAATTCGTACAATATATGCAATATGATTGCTTCATGAGCACGGAACACAGCAATAACCATTCTCTGGATCGGTTCGATATCCGCATTCTCGAGATTCTGCAGCGCGAGGGCCGCATCAGCAATCAGGCCCTGGCCGAGCGCGTCAATCTGTCGCCCGCACCCTGTCTGCGGCGCGTGCGCGCACTGGAAAAAGCCGGCCTGATAACCGGTTATCGGGCCACCGTCGACGACCACAAGCTCGGCTATGGGCTCAGCGTGGTGCTGATGATCGAAATGGACGAGCACACGCCGGAACGCTTTGCCGAATTCGAGGGCTGTCTAGCCGAGCTGCCCGAGGTGCAGGAATGTCTGCTGATTACCGGCCAGGAGTCCGATTATCTGCTGCGCATCGCCGTGGTCGACATGGATGACTATCAGCGCCTGCTGCTGCAGCACATCACCCGCATTCCGGGCGTGACCGGCGTGCATTCCAGCTTCGTGCTGCGTCGCGTGTTGCACGAGCGCGTGCTGGAGCCGCGGCAACCGTAGCCGGTAACGGACGCGTTATTCCAGCGCCAGCCAGATGCCGACCGCGATCAGCAGGCTGCCGGCGATGCCGTTCAGCAGGCGCAGGCTGTCGCGTCTGCGCAGCCATCGGTTCAGGCCCTGGCCGCCATGTGCGTACAGCAGCAGGCACAGCAGTTCGAGCAGCAGAATCAGCGCCACCAGCACGCTCAGCTGGGGCGTCATCGGCAGGCGGCTGTCGATGAACGGCGGCAGCAGCACCATGAAGAAGGCCCAGCCCTTGGGATTGGCAACGGCTGTTATGAAACCCTGGGCGATGAGCTGACCGGGTGCGGCCACGTGGCCGCCATCGTCCGCTGTCAGCGCCATGCCGCCTTTCGCCCGCCACATCTGTATACCGAGCCAGACCAGATAGATGCCGCCGCCCCATTTGAAAAAGGTGAAGGCGATGGGGTAATTGAGCATCAGCGTGGCGGCGCCGATGACGGCCAGCACCGCCACCAGGCCGACGCCTGCCAGTTCGCCGAGCATCATCCACAGCGTGCGGCGCACGCCGATGGCGATGCCCAGTGACATGGCTAGCGTCATGCACATGCCCGGCGTCACGGACACGACGAAGAAGGTCGGAATGAATGCCGACAGCAAGTGGATGTTGAGCACGCTGCCCATGGATAGTTGGCATATACAAACAATTGCGCAGCGAGCATTCTGGCCCGTCGGCGGGCTGCTGGCAAGTTGCTGTCAGGGCGTTCGTTCGTGCACGGCGGCAATGGCCGCAAGACGTTCGCGGCGCAGCGCGGCGCCGATTTCCGGGCCGCGCAGACCCTGTTTTTCCAGGGCGGCTGCATCCACCGCTGCGGCGGCGTCCAGCACCGCGCGCACCTGCTTGGGTTGCCGGTAGCTGCGGTGTTCGAAACCCAGCCGGCCGCGCACATCGGCTTCACAGACCAGCAGCAGATGGTGCAGGCGTTCGGGGCGGCGCAGGGCATCCACTGCTTCGAACAGCTTCAGCACCGTCCCGGCCCGCAGCTGTGGAAAGCGGTGGATGTGCGTATGCCAGCGTGTCGCCAGCACGGCTTCCTGCTGCAACTGCCGGGGCACGCCCATGCGCCTGCTGCAGGCTTCGGTCAGCGGCACGCCGGCCTGTTCGTGGCCGTGGTGTGCGGGCAGCTTGTGCGCCGGGGTCAGTGCCTTGCCGTAGTCGTGGCAGAGCGTGGCGTAACGGGCGGTCAGCGGCGCGTCCAGCAGCGCCGTCTGGCGCAGTGCCAGCAGCGTATGGATGCCGCTGTCGATTTCCGGATGATGCTCGGCCGGCTGCGGCACGCCGAACAGGGCGTCCAGTTCGGGGAACAGGTGTGCCAGCGCACCGCATTCGCGCAGCAGATGGAAGAATAGTTGCGGTTCATCATGCAGCAGCGCGCGGCGGGTTTCCGCCCACACGCGTTCCGGCACCAGATGGTCGACCTCGCCGTTGGCGACCATGGTGCGCAGCAGGGCCATGGTTTCGTCGGCCACGCGGAAACCCAGCGGTGCGAAGCGGGTGTAGAAGCGCGCCAGGCGCAGCAGCCGCACCGGGTCTTCGACGAAGGCGTCGGACACATGGCGCAGAATGCGTTCGTCGAGATCGCGGCGGCCGTTGCACGGATCGATCAGACGGTCGTCGTCGGCACGCGCCATGGCATTGATGGTCAGATCGCGGCGCTGCAGGTCGTCCTCCAGGCTGACTTCGGGGCCGGCATGAAAGACGAAGCCATGATAACCGCGGCCGGCCTTGCGCTCGGTGCGGGCCAGCGCGTGTTCCTCGCCGCTCTGCGGGTGCAGGAACACCGGGAAGTGGCGCCCCACCGGACGATAGCCGGCCGCCTGCATGGCTGCGGGCGTGCTGCCGACCACCACCCAGTCTCGCTCGTCCACCGGCAGACCGAGCAATTCGTCCCGCACGGCGCCGCCGACCCGGTAGCGCCGGATCATGTCGTGATGTCGCCATAGCTGGCCTGCACCGGTGCCAGCAGCTGCTTGAGTGGCCGCACGGTGCCGCTCAGGCGCTGCTCGAAGACCATCATGTGGGAGAGCACGTTCTGCACGTATTTGCGCGTTTCCGTATAGGAAATATTGGCGATCCAGATGTCCGGAGCGACGCCGCTTTCGGCCGGCAGCCATTGCTCGACCTTGTTCGGTCCGGCGTTGTAGGCGGCGGCGGCCAGCGCCGGATTGCCGCCGAAGCGAGCCCGCACGTGCTGCAGGTAGCGTGTGCCGAGGTCGATATTCGTGGCCGGGCGCCGCAGCGCGCTGGCGGAAGGCCGGGACAGATTGTTGCGTCGCGCCACCAGCCGGGCGGTGCCCGGCATGAGCTGCATCAGGCCCACGGCGCCCGCCGGTGACACGATGGTCGGCTGGAACAGACTCTCGGTACGCATGATGGCCAGCACATAGGCGGGTTCGAGACCGGTGGCCATGGTCGCCAGCCGGATATCATCGATATACGGTGTCGGGTAGCGGATGTCGAGGTCGTCCCAGTAGTCACTGCGAGCCAGGGTGATGATGGCGCGGGCCATCCAGCCGCGCTGCGAAGCGATGCGGGCCGCCTCGCGCAGCTGCGCCTGGTTCAGCTGCGCGGTGAGCACGCGCCACTCCGCGCCGATCTGCCAGTCACGGCCGAGGATGTCCAGTTCGCTGGCGCGTTGCAGCGCCGGCCGGCTGAGTACATATTGCCGTGCTTGCGGTGCCTGCGGCAGCGGGTGGATGTTGAAGCTGTAGGCGACGCCCAGCTGATCGGCAGCCAGATAACCGTGGTAGGAGCGTTCCGCTGCCAGCGGCGCGAGAATGTGTTCGGCCTGCTCATGGGCGCCGCGTGCCAGCAGGGCGCGTCCCAACCAGTAACGCCACTCCTCCTCGTCGCGCTGTGACGCGGGCATGGCCCGAATGCGATCGATGACCGTCGCCCACTGCCGCTGCCAGATGGCGGCACGCACTTCCCAGCCACGCACGTGATCGTCCATGCGGTCGCGGTCGAGCCGGTCGAACCAGGTCAGCGCTCGGGCATCCTGGGACTGGGCAAACAGCAGCGCAATGACGCTCTGCATTTCGTACCTTGCCTGCGCACCGGGATCCATGCGTGCCACCAGTTGCGCATAGATGAGGGCGGCCGAATCGACGTTGCGCAAGGCGTAGCGCCGAAAGGCATGGGCCAGCACTTCATCCGGCAGGGCGCGGGCATCGCGCAGGCGCGACGGGCTCTGGACCACGCCGAGCCAGCGCTCGGTGCGCGCCGCCAGATGATCCGGCAGTTTGCTGGCGAGGTAACGCACCATGCCGTACTGACCGGCCAGATAGGACAGTTTGGCGCGGCCCAGGATCTCATCCGCCGTCAGCAGGCCACTGTGCTCGAGCCAGGCGAACACCGGATCACATGCCTGCGGCTGGCTGCGGCCGACACGCCACAGATCCAGTGCCTGCGCACGCGGCTGCTGGCCGGTGGCGATGGCGGCGTGCACTGCCCGGCAGCGATTGGCAGTGCTGTCCTCGGGTTCGGTGTAAGCCAGTACCAGTTGCCAGCGCGCGCGCTCGGTAAGACTCTTCAGCCAGGCATTGCGCAGGCGTCTGGCGGGTGGCAGATCGGGATTTTCATCTATCAGGGCTGCAATGCGTGTATCGAGTGCGGCATTCGGTGCCGTATCGAGCCGGTAACGCAGATTTGCCGCGATGACGTAGTTGTACAGGGGGTAGCCCTGCAGTCGGTCCAGCCGTGGGTCGTCCTGCTGCAGACGCCCCTGTTTCGCTGCGCTGTACAGGGTCTTGAACAGGGCACGCTGCTGTGCATGATCGGTTGCTGCCACGGCGCAGGCCGACAGGGTAACGGCGAACAGAAGCACGGCTGGCAGAACGGCAAGAGAGGCGGTGCGTTTGAGCATGGCGCAGTCATCCTGTGCATTCGAGTGGCCCGAGTGTACCGCAGGGTGTCGTGCATGCGTTACGTCGGCGGATGATCGTTGGTAGTATGGCGCGACATGACCGGCTCCTTCCTCCTGTTGTGCGCCGTCGGCGCGTTCACCGGCACCCTGGCGGGCCTGCTGGGCGTGGGCGGCGGCATCATCATGGTGCCGGCCCTGATTTACCTGCTGCCCGGGCTGCAGGTGGCGGATGACATCGTCGCCCAGGTCGGCGTGGGCACCTCGCTGGCCTGCATTTGCATCATTTCGCTGGTTTCCGCACGTGCTCATCACCGGCGCGGCGGTGTGCGCTGGCGAGTGGTGCTGGGCATGGCTCCCGGGCTGGTTGCCGGTGCACTGTTCGGTGCCTGGGTGGCGCATTTTCTGTCCAGCCTGGTCCTGCAGCGCATCGTCGGCGCCGCCGCTCTGTCGATTTCCATCCGCATGTTCACGGGCGGGCGGGCGTCGGCACAGCGGGACTTGCCCACCATGCCGGGACTGGCTGCGGTGGGCGGTGCAATCGGTTCGCTGTCTGCGTTGATCGGCATCGGTGGCGGCTCGATGACAGTGCCCTATCTCAGCTGGTGCAATGTCGACATGAAACAGGCAGTCGGCACGTCGGCGGCCTGCGGCATCGGCATTGCCTGGTCCGGCGTGTTCGGTTTCATCATTGCCGGCTGGGGTGCGGCGCAGGCAGGCGTCGGCAGTATGGGCTATGTCAATCTGCCGGCATTCGCCGCAATCACGGTTGCCAGCGTCAGTTGCGTGCCGCTGGGCGCGGCGCTCGCCTACCGGCTGCCGGCAAGAAGTCTGAAGCGGATCTTCGCCGTGCTGCTGGCGGTGGTCGGCATCAGGATGCTGCTGGGTTGAATGCCACCCTGCGCCGCGGGTAACGGCAAGCGCCGCGGTTCATGCCTCCAGGCCGAGCCAGTCCCTGGGCTGCAGGAAGTATTCGTGCAGCTCGGCTTCCGGCGTGCCGGGCTGCGGCTGGCCCCGGTAGCGCCACGCCGCCAGTGGCGGCAGCGACATGAGGATCGATTCCGTGCGTCCGCCGGACTGCAGGCCGAACAGCGTGCCGCGGTCCCAGACCAGGTTGAATTCGACATAGCGCCCGCGCCGGTAGAGCTGGAAGTCGCGCTCGCGCGTACCGTAATCGGTGGCCCGGCGTTTTTCCACAATCGGTGCATAGGCATCGATGTAGGCGTGGCCGACGGTGCGCGTGAAGCCGAAGCAGGACTGGAAGCCGAGTTCGTTGAGGTCGTCATAGAACAGGCCGCCGATGCCGCGCGCCTCGTCGCGGTGCGGCAGGTGGAAATATTCGTCGCACCACTGCTTGTAACGCGGATAGACATCGTTGCCGTAAGGTAGGCAGACATCATGTGCGGCGCGGTGCCAGGCGACGGCATCGTCGCGAAAGCCGTAATACGGGGTCAGATCGAAACCGCCGCCGAACCACCAGACGGGCTCGGCGCCCGGTTTTTCCGCCATGAAGAAGCGCACATTGGCGTGCGACGTGGGTACATACGGATTGCGCGGGTGCACGACCACGGACACGCCGGTGGCGGTGAAGCTGCGACCGGCCAGTTCCGGCCGGTGTGCCGTGGCGCTGGCCGGCAGGTTGTCGCCGGTGACATGTGAGAAATTGACGCCGGCGCTTTCGAAGGTGGTGCCATCGGTGAGCACCCGCGTGTCGCCGCCGCCGCCCGCCGGGCGCTCCCACGCGTCCCGCAAAAAGCGCTGTTCGGGTTCGAAGGCCTCGAAACGGGCGCACAGATGGTCCTGCAGTTCACGCAGGTATTTGATTACGTCTGCCAGTTCGGCGTGGCCGATGCTATCGGTCATGGTGCTGTATCTCTGCGCGAATGACGGTGCCGGTGACGGCATCGGTGATACTGCTTGGCTGTCCGGGATGCGTCAGCCGGCCCCCCAGAATCATGTCGACATGCTGCCCCAGTCGTTGGCGCAACTGCCAGGCATGGCGTGCCGCCGGCTGGGTGCTGATATTGGCACTGGTCGATACCAGCGCGCTGCCGAAGGCGCGGCACAGTGCCACGGCAACCGGGTGCGCACTGACCCGCAGCGCGATGCGTGCGTGGGCGCCGGTCAGCCATGCGGGCGTGTCGTCCGATGGTGGCAGCAACCATGTATGCGGCCCGGGCCAGGTGGCGCAGGCGCGTTGCCAGGGTGCGCCCGTATCGGCAACGAACGGCAGCAGCGCCTCGGGCCGTGCCGCCACCAGAATCAGGCCCTTGTCGACGGCTCTTTTCTTGGCCGCCAGCAGGCGCTCGACCGCGTCCGCGTTGAACGGATCACAGGCCAGGCCCCAGACGCCTTCGGTCGGGTGTGCCACCAGCCCGCCGGCGCGCAGGATGCCTGCCGCACGGCGGTGGGTGAAGCGGGGCATACGGGGCGTGGCGGCAAATGGCGCGGTGCAGTCCGTCGGTGGGCTAGCGGCCGAGTTGCTGCTGGAGGTTGGCATCCTTGTCACGAACCTTGTCGGCCGCAGCCTTGCGTTCCGCAATCAGTCGCTGTGCCAGATCGGCATCGGCCACACTCAGGATCTGGGCGGCGAGAAAGCCGGCATTCTTGGCCCCCGGCTTGCCGATGGCCACGGTGGCAACCGGCACGCCCGGCGGCATCTGCACGGTGGACAGCAGCGCGTCCATGCCGTCGAGCGCGCCGTTGATGGGCACGCCGATGACCGGCTTGAGCGTGTGCGCTGCAACCATGCCGGCCAGGTGTGCCGCCAGTCCGGCCGCGCAGATGAAGGCGCCGGCGCCGCGCTGATCGGCGTCTTCGACGTAGGCAGCGGTGTCGTTCGGTGTGCGGTGCGCCGACAGCACGCGCATTTCCCAGGCCACGCCCAGGCCGTCCAGCACTTCGCCGGTGGCCTGCATGATCGGCAGGTCGGAATCGGAGCCCATCAGAATGGAAACGAAGGTATCGCTCATGTGTTGCTACCGTGGCAGTTGCGAATGTGAATGATGCGTCGCCGGGGCGAGCCGTTCAGGCTTCGTCGTGTTTCTTGCTGCTGCTCCGGCGTGTGCCGCTCTTGCCCTTGCCGGCTGCGGCCTTGCCACCGCCCTTGCGACGGCGCCCGCGCGGCGGCTTGCCGCTGGTGTCGAGGATTTCTCGGCACTGCTCCGCGGTCAGCGCGACCGGATCCTGCTGCTTGGGCACGCTGGCGTTGAGCTCGCCGTCGGTGATGAACGGTCCGTAACGGCCGTGCTGCACGCGGATGCCGCTGTCCGTGAAGTCGTGGATGATCTTGCGGGCCTCGGCTTCCTTCTTCTCGGCGATGAGTTCCCGGGCGCGCTCCAGGCCGATGGTGTAGGGATCATCCTCTTTTAGGTTCACGTACAGCGGTTTCTTGCCCTTGCCCTTCTTGCCCAGTTGCACATAGGGGCCGAACGGGCCGATGTTGGCGCGAATCGGTTCGCCGTTTTCATCCTCGCCGAGGTCGCGCGGCAGGTTGAACAGGTACAGCGCCTCGTCGAGCGTGATCCTGTCCATGTCCTGGCCCTTGCGCAGGCCGGCGAACTTCGGTTTCTCCGCGTCGTCCTTGGTGCCGATCTGCACGAACGGGCCGTAACGGCCGAGCCGCACGATGACGGGCTTGCCGCTTTCCGGGTCGGTGCCCAGCTCGCGCGCCTGCGCCACTTCTTCGCGCGTCAGATCCTGTTTTTCCTCGATCTGCTTCGATAGGTGCTCCCAGAACTCGGCCAGCAGCGGCTGCCATTGTTCCTCGCCGCGTGCCACGGCGTCCAGATGGTCTTCCAGACGCGCGGTGAATTCGTAATCAACGTAGCGCGTGAAATGATCGGTGAGGAACTTGTTGACGATCTTGCCCAGCGAGGTCGGCATGAAGGCCTTGCCGTCCATTTCGACGTATTCGCGCTTCTGCAGCGTCGAGATGATGGAGGCATAGGTGGATGGCCGACCGATGTCGTATTCCTCCAGCGTCTTCACCAGCGCGGCCTCGGTGTAGCGCGGCGGCGGCTCGGTGAAGTGCTGGCTCGGCACGATTTCATCCAGCGGCAGCACTTCGCCTTCGGTCAGTGGCGGCAGACGCTTGTCCTTGTCCTTGTCGCCGGCGGCCGGATCGTCGCTGCCTTCGTGGTAGACGGCCAGGAAACCCGGCTCGCGCAAAGTCGAACCACTGGCACGGAACAGGTGGCTGTCGTCGGCGGTGTCGCCGGCGCCGGGGGCCAGTTTGGCGGTTACGGTGTCGAACACGGCGTGCACCATCTGGCAGGCGACTGTGCGCTTCCAGATCAGGTCGTACAGACGCGCCTGATCGGAGGTCAGATGGCTCTTGATGGCATCCGGATGCCGCGCGCTGGCGGTGGGCCGAATGGCCTCGTGCGCCTCCTGGGCGTTCTTGGAGCTGGTCTTGTACTGTCGCGGTGACCGCGGCAATGCCTTGTCGCCGTAGCGCTTGCCGATGGTGTCGCGCAGCTCGCTCAGTGCCTCGCCAGCCAGCGTTACCGAGTCGGTACGCATGTAGGTGATCAGGCCGGTGGTTTCGCCATCGATATCCGTGCCCTCGTACAACGCCTGCGCCGTGCGCATGGTGCGGCTGGCGGTGAAGCCGAGCTTGCGCGCGGCTTCCTGCTGCAGCGTCGAGGTGGTGAACGGCGGCGCCGGGTTGCGCTTGCGCTGCCGGCGGTCCACCTTGACCACCGTGAGCCGGCCGTCGGCTGCGGTTTGTAGCGTGGCCAGAGCGGCATTGGCGCCCGCCTGGTCGTGGATGGTGAACTGCTCGACCTTGTCGCCGTCGTAGCGGCTCAGGCGCGCGCCGAAGGGTTGCGCGTCCTTGGTCGTGCGCGCCTCGATCCGCCAGTATTCCTGCGGCACGAAGGCCTCGATTTCGGCATCGCGCTCGCAGATCAGACGCAGTGCCGGGCTTTGCACGCGGCCCGCCGACAGGCCGCGCTGCACCTTGCGCCACAGCAGCGGAGACAGATTGAAGCCGACCAGATAGTCGAGTGCGCGTCGTGCCTGCTGGGCGTCGACCAGGGCGTCGGAAATGCCGCGCGGATGGGCGACCGCTTCCTTGATCGCCTTGGCGGTGATTTCGTGGAACACGACGCGGCTGACCTGCTTGGCCTCGAGCAGGCCGCGTTCATCCAGCAGTTCCAGCAGATGCCAGGCAATAGCCTCGCCTTCGCGATCCGGGTCGGTGGCGAGCAGCAGATTATCGGCCTTTTTCAGCGCCTGACTGATCTTGTTGACCTGTTTGGCGTTGCGCTCGATGATGTCGTAGCGCATGGCGAAGTTGTTGGCAGTGTCGACCGCACCTTCCTTGGCGATCAGATCGCGCACATGGCCGTACGAGGCCAGAACCTGGTAGTCCTTGCCGAGATATCTTTCAATGGTCCGGGCCTTGGCCGGGGACTCGACGATAACGAGATTCTTGCTCATCGGTTATGGATGCAAATGGGCACGGTGCAGCGCGGCAGGCTAGCATACAGTTCAGTGGGACGCACCGGCCTGTTCGGCATGCAGCAGTGCTTCCATGTGTGCGAACGCCTGTTCCGCGCCACTGCTCGACAATACCATCATGACGACCCATTTGAGCTGTTCAACCTCGATCGCCGGATTGCCGTTGCCGGCCAGTGCCAGCAGGCGGTCGATGACCGTTTCGCGCGTGGTGGCATCGAGAATGCCGCAGTGCTGCAGGCGGGCCAGATAGCCGCGGCACTCGGCAGTCAGCATGTATTGTTCCTGCGGACTGTAGAGACGTGTCGCCCGCTCGTCCGGCATCGTCAGCAGAGCCTGTTCTTCCTGCTGACTGGCGCGGATCCAGGCGAATGCATCCTCGATTTCTTCTGGATGGAAGCCGGCTTCGCCCAGATCGGCACGTACACGGGAAGTATGCTCGGCATCCGGCATGGAGAAGTTCTCGAACAGATAAAGCAGCACGTCGAGCAGGTGTTCGTTCATGGTTCCTTAGCGCTGGGTCGGATTGGGCTTGCTGTTGCGCACATAGGCGCCGCCGGGCGTGGTCGTCACCCGCCCCTGCAGTTCCAGTATCAGAAGGGAGGAGGATACAGCATCTGTCGACCAGCCGGTACGTTCAACCAGATCGTCGATGCGCGCCGGCGCCAGAGCGGTGGCTGCTTCGTCGAACGCCAGCGTGGGCAGGATATCCTCGTAGACGTCACGCGCGGTCTCGACCAGTTTGGCGCCTTCGCGGATCAACTGGTGGCAGCCGCGTGCCAGCGGGTTGTGCACCGAGCCGGGCAGGGCAAACACTTCGCGCCCGGCTTCCAGTGCCATGCGCGCCGTGATCAGCGAGCCGGAGGCACGCGCCGCCTCGACTACCAGCGTGCCGCTGCCGAGTCCGGCGATGATGCGATTGCGGCGCGGAAAGTTGCCGCGTGACGGCAGCGTGCCCAGATTGAATTCGGACACCAGCAGCCCGTTGGCGGCGATGCGTTCTGCAAGTGGCTTGTTGACGGCGGGGTAGACGCGATCCAGGCCGGTGCCGCACACGGCAATGGTCATGCCATCGGCGGCCAGTGCGCCTTCGTGTGCCGCGGCGTCGATGCCGCGCGCCAGGCCGGACACGATGACGAAACCGCTGCGCGCCAGCTGACCGGCAAAGTCACGCGCGTGTTCGATACCGGCCGACGAGGGATTGCGGCTGCCGACAATGGCAATGGCCGGGCGGGTGAGCAATTCGGTATCGCCGACGGCATATAGCCACGCCGGCGCGGCATGCAGGTCCGCCAGCATCGGGGCGGCATGTTCATGATCGGGCGTGATCAGGGCATGGCCGGCAGTGGTCAGCCAGTCTTCAGTGCGTGCAAGCAGTGTCGTGTCCGGTTGTGCACGCTGGTGCCACAATGTCTGCGGCAATCCCAGCGCCCGCCAGCCGGCGGCGTCGCCGCTCAGCGCGGCGCCGGGGCTGCCGTAGTGAGCCACCAGTCGTGCGGCGCGCAATGGGCCGATGCCGGGCAAGCAGGCCAGCCGCAGCCAGTCGCGCGTGCTCACGGTGTGCTGGATGTGACCCGATCGAGTTCATGCACGGCGCGTTCGGCTTCCAGAACCAGGCCGATGCCGGTTCGCTCCTGCAGGTCGAACAGCATCAGCACGCCGATTTGCTGCGACGGCAGCTGCACCGTGTCGCCCTTGAGCGGATCCTCCACGGTCGCACCCTCGGTGTGAATCTGCAGCAGATGGCCGCGTTGCAGACCGTCGCGCCGGCCGCGATTGATGATGGCGATGTCGTACTGGCCGATGACGCTGATTTCGCTTTCGTAGGCGGCGATGATGCTGCCGGTGACCTGCTCCGGTTTGCGCAGTCGGAACTGGCCATATTCCAGTCGCGTGCGCGCCGGCAGTAGTCGATCGCCTGGACGGACTGCACGTGTGGAGGCGGTGATGTGCGCGGTGCCGAGGTCATTGTCGCGACTATCGATGCAGAGCTTGCCGGCCGGGATGGAGGCGAACCCGACCTGGTCGCCGGTGTCCGGATCCTCCAGCGCCTGATCCGGGTGCACGATGTCGAAGCGGGCCGGGGAATCCTTCTGCAAAGCACGCACGAAGGCGACCATGCGCTTGCTCGCGATCAGGCGCTCGTCCTTGAAGGCGACGATATAGGGTGCATTGTCCAGTTCCTCTTCCGTGGTCAGGCGCGGCGCGTTCAGCAGTGCCTCGAGTGCATTGGCCGGAATCGTCGGAATGGGCTTGTGCACCTCGCTTTCGCGTATGCGCGGCAGCAATTTGATGCGCGGCCGGGCCTTGACATGGGTCAGTATGAGCACGTCGCCCGGATAGATGCGGTGCGGATTGGCGACGTCCGGATTGTCCTGCCAGATTTCCGGCCAGAACCAGGGTTCGATCATGAAGTGCTGTGCGATGTTCCAGAGAGTATCGCCCGGTTGCACCACATAGCGCAGGGGCACATCATCGCGCACCGCCGCACGCAGGTCCGCGTCGCTGACCTGCCGGATCTGCGGCGCTGTCCGTGGCAGCGGTGCCGTGCCGTCTGCGTTTGTCTGACCTGTCGGCACGTTATCGGTCGTGCTGCTGGCACCGGACTGCGTGGTCGTGGCACAGCCGCCCAGTACGAGCCCGGCGAGCAGGCCGGACAGGACAAGAATCTTCTTCGTCGTGATATGCAAACCGTTATACTTGGTCATGGTTCATGCGTCCCCCCTTAGGCGCTGATCTGCAATTCTACACATCAAAAGGACATGCGGTGTCGCGAGGTTGCAAAATCGCGACGGCCCGGACATATATTACCTCTATGGCGATTCTCGAAATACTGCATTACCCCGACCCGCGACTGCGGCAGACGGCAGCAGCCATCGACGAGTTCGATGCGGCGCTGTCCTCGTTCATCGACGACATGTTCGAAACCATGTACGACGCGCCCGGCGTCGGTCTGGCCGCGACCCAGGTGGGCGTGGCGCGGCGCGTCGCCGTGATGGACTGCGGCGCGGAGGAAAACGAACCCATCGTCATGTGCAACCCGGAAATCATCGAACTGCACGAACCGGAACCGGTGGACGAGGGCTGCCTGTCGGTACCGGATCATCACGATGAGGTTGAACGCTACCGTCGCGTGCGCTTCCGCGCGCAGGACCGCGACGGCACGCCGTATGAAATGGAGGCGGAGGATCTGCTGGCGCAGTGTGTACAGCATGAAATCGGTCATCTCGACGGCGGCCTGTACATCGACAAGCTGTCGCGGCTGAAACGCGAACGCATACGGCGCAAGCTGGTGAAGACAAAGCGCCGGGAAGCGGCGGGCTGACAGCGATGCATATCGTCTTTGCCGGCACCCCGGAATTCGCACTGCCTTGTCTGGATGCCCTGGCGCGTTCGCAGCATCACCTGACCGCCGTGCTGACGCAGCCGGATCGTCCGGCCGGGCGCGGCCGCAAGCTGCGCCCGTCACCGGTCAAGCAGCGTGCCGCCGAGCTTGATCTGCCATTGCAGCAGCCCGCAAGCCTGCAGGACGACGACGCATTCCATGCGCTGGCTGCGCTGCAGCCCGATGTCATCGTCGTCGTCGCCTACGGCCTGTTGTTGCCCCGGCGTGTGCTCGACCTGCCGCGCCACGGCTGCATCAACATCCACCCGTCGCTGTTGCCGCGCTGGCGTGGCGCGGCACCGATACAGCGCGCCCTGCTGGCTGGTGACGCACGCACCGGCGTGTCCATCATGCAGGTCGACGAGGGACTCGACAGCGGCCCGGTTTATGCCACCCGCGAGTTGCCGATCGATGAGCAGGCCACCGCCGGTGACCTGCACGACCGGCTGGCCGACATGGGGGCACAGGCTGTGCTTGAGGTTCTGGCAGGCCTGCCGCAGGGGCTGCGTGCCGTGCCGCAGGATGAGGCCGCCGCCACCTACGCCGAACGGTTGAGCAAGCAGGAGGCCTGTATCGACTGGCGTCGATCCGCCGCGGAGATTGCGCGCGCCGTGCGTGGCTATGCACCCTGGCCGGTGGCTTTCACACTGCTGGATGAAGAGCCCGTGCGCATCTGGCGCGCGCAGGCGCTTGCCGGCAAGGCCGATGTGCCGCCCGGAACCGTGGTGGCGGCCACGGCGGAGGGCATCGACGTGGCAACGGGGGCAGGCTGCCTGCGCATACGGGAGCTGCAACAGTCCGGCAAGAAACGCATGACGGCGGCCAGCGCGGTCAACGGCCGCGATTGGGGCGGACTGCATTTTGACTGACGGCGCAGCGCCACGTGCAGCGGCGGCGCGAGCCGTCGCGGACGTGCTGCAGCACGGCCACAGCCTGGACCGGGCGCTGGCGGAGCGCCGCGCTCGGCTGAGCGGCGCCGATGGTGCACTGCTGGCGGCACTGGCATACGGCGTCCTGCGCGAGTATCGCTGCCTGCGCACGCTGATCGAGCCGCTGCTGCGCCGGCCGCCGCAGCCGCTGCTGGAAGCATTGCTGCTGGTCGGCGTGTATCAGCTGCGCGCCATGCGCGTGCCCGCCCATGCCGCCGTGCATGCCACGGTGGCTGCATCCGCCGCACTCAAGCTGGGCAAGGCGCGCGGCATGGTCAATGCAGTGCTGCGCCGCTGTCAGCGCGAGCTGCCGGCACTGGAGGCGCGCCTGCCCGCGGTCGATGCCGTGCGGTTGTCGCATCCGGACTGGCTGGCGGCGCAACTGGCGGCCGACTGGCCGGGCGCGGAGGCGGCCATCATGCGCGCCAACAACACCCCCGCGCCGATGCATCTGCGCGTCAATCGACGTGCCACGACCCGCACTGCCTGCCAGCGCGAACTGGCAGCCGCCGGCATCGAGGCCACCACGTTGGCAGCGGCGCGGGACTGTCTGACGCTGACGCAGCCGCTCGCCACGAGCGATCTGCCCGGTTTCGCTGCCGGTCGGGTATCGGTGCAGGACAGTGCGGCGCAGCGCGCAGTCGATCTGCTGGTGCCCGTGGACGGCAACCGCGTGCTGGACGCCTGTGCCGCACCCGGCAACAAGACGGCGCATGTGCTGGAGCGCGCCGCCGTGGACATGCTGGCGCTGGATGTGGATGGGCAGCGTGTGCAGACCCTGCAGGCCAATCTGGCCCGGCTGCGTTTGCCGGCCACAGTGCACACGGCTGATGCGCAGCACCCGGATGCATGGTGGGACGGTCGGCCATTCGATCGCATTCTGCTGGATGCGCCCTGCAGCGGCAGCGGCGTGATCCGCCGTCACCCGGACATCAAGTGGCTGCGCCGGCCGGCGGATATTGCCGCAGCTGCCAAGCGCCAGCGCCGCCTGCTGGCTGCGCTGTGGCCGCTGCTGGCGGACGGCGGCCTGTTGCTGTATGCCACCTGTTCCGTGCTGCGCGCCGAGGGGGATGCGGTGCTGCAGGGGTTTCTGGCCGCGACAGAGGACGCCGCGCCGCAGCCGGTGGCCGTGGCACCGGCCGAACCGACAGCCGTCGGCGCGCGTCTGCAGCCCGGTGCCGACGGCGGTGACGGCTTTTACTATGCACTTCTGAAAAAGGCCGCCTGAAGGCGCTGTCGAAGTGCACTGATCGGCCTTGCAGGTTGCCATGCCCCGCTGGATTTACGGTGGCGCCGCGGCCAGTTTGTTGCTGCCGGTGGCATGCACATGGCGCAGAGCCTGCAGCAGGTCAGGCTGCACATCATCCCGGCAGAGCTTGTCATACAGGCCCATGCGCTGCAGCTTTTCGTGCACGCGCTGATTGGCACCGACCAGCAGCAGCCGGCTGCCGTGCGCGTGCAGATCATCAATCAGGTCATCCAGGTACAGCAGGCCGGTGGCGTCTGCAAAAGGGCACCGGTCGAGCATCAGGATCAGTGTGGCGGGTTTGCGGGTGCGCAGAACCTGCTTCATGGGTTCGACCGCGGCGAAGAACAGGGGCCCGCGTATTTCGTTGATTTCGACGCCGTCGGGCAAGTGTTCCAGCCCCAGCCGGGCCAGTTTCCAGTCGAGCGACTCGGCATTGCGCGGGGCGATGTAAACGCTGTCCGCCATGCGGCGCATGAACTGCAGCATGGCCAGCAGAATGCCGAGATTGACGGCGATCACCAGATCGGCGAACACGGTCAGCAGAAAGGTCACCAGCAGGATGACCACATCTGCGCGAGGTGCGCGCCGCAGCAGCTGCAGGAAGCGTTTCGCTTCGCTCATGTCCCAGGCCACCACGAACAGTACCGCGGCCAGCGTTGCCAGCGGCACATGGCGTGCCAGCGGTGTCAGCAGCAACAGCACCAGCACCAGAAACAGGGCATGCACGACGCCGGCCAGCGGACTGTTGCCGCCGCTGCGGATATTGGCGGCGGTGCGCGCAATGGCGCCGGTTGCCGCTATGCCGCCGAACAGCGGCGACAGCATGTTGGCCACCCCCTGGCCGATCAGTTCAGCATTCGAGTCGTGCTGCGTATTCGCCATGCTGTCGGCCACCACTGCCGACAGCAGGGATTCGATCGCGCCCAGCATGGCAATGGCGAAGGCAGGCCCAATCAGGCCCAGCGCCTGTGCAAGCGACCAGTGCGGCAGGGCGGGCAGCGGCAGGCCGCGCGGTATGTCGCCGAAGGCGCTGCCGATGGTGGCAAGCTGCGGAAATTCAAATGCCCACTGCAGGGTCGTGGCTGCCGCCATGGCCAGCAGCGGGCCGGGTATGCGACGCAGGCTGCGCAATCTGCGCGGCAACAGGACCAGCGCCAGTGAGCCGGCGCCGACCAGCGTCGTCGGCAGGCTGACGGCTTGATAGCTGTGCAGCAGCTGCCACAGCTTGCTGTGAAAATACTCCCCTTCGGGCGCCGGCAGGCCGAAGAAGTTCGGCCACTGGCCGACGAAGATGATGACGCCGATGCCGGCGGTGAAGCCGAGGATCACGGGTGTCGGAATGTAACGAATCACCGCCCCCAGACGCGCCACACCGAGGGCGCACAGGATCACGCCGGCCATGAAAGTGGCCAGCAACAGGCCATCGACGCCGTGCTGTGCCACGATGCCGGCCAGAATGACGATGAAGGCACCGGTGGGCCCGGCAATCTGCACGCGGCTGCCGCCGAACAGTGACACCACCAGGCCGGCGATGATGGCTGTGTAGATGCCCTGCTCCGGCTGCACCCCGGAGGCAATGGCGAAGGCCAGCGCCAGCGGCAGGGCAATGATGCCTACCGTGACGCCGGCGACAATGTTGCGGCTCCAGTGCTGGAAGCCGAACAGACCCGCTCGTCCGGCCTCGATGAAGGCTGTCACGACCCAACTCCCGACGGCGGTCAGCGGTACAGCGGGCTGCGTACGATGACACCCCGCTCAGCCAGGTAGTCCTTGGCCTGTTGCACCGTGTAGGTGCCGTAGTGAAAGATCGAAGCCGCCAGTACGGCATCGGCGCGGCCTTCCTCCAGGCCGTTGTACAGATCCTCGAGCGAGCCGACGCCGCCGGAAGCGATGATCGGGATGTCGACGCTGTCCGACAGACTGCGTGTCAGCTGCAGGTCGAAGCCGGACTTGGTGCCATCCTTGTCCATGCTGGTGACCAACAGCTCCCCGGCGCCGTAGTCGGCCATGCGACGTGCCCAAGTCAGCGCGTCGATGCCGGTGGCCTTGCGTCCGCCGTGCGTGAACAGTTCCCAGCGCGGCGCATGACTCTTGCCGGCGACGTTGCGCACGTCCATGGCGACGACGATGCACTGGCGGCCAAAGCGGGCGGCGGCCTCGCGCACGAACTCCGGGTTCTTGACGGCGGCCGTGTTGATCGACACCTTGTCGGCTCCGGCAGACAACAGGTGCTGGATATCGGCCAGGTCGTTGACCCCACCGCCGACGGTCAGCGAGATGAATATTTCGCTGGCAACGCGCTCGACCAGCTTGAACAGCGCCTCGCGACCACTGCGACTGGCGCTGATGTCCAGCAGCACCAGTTCGTCGGCGCCCTGCTGATCATACAGCCGGGCCCGATCCACCGGATCGCCGGCGGCCTTGATATCGATGAATTTGACGCCCTTGACCACCTGCCCGTTCTTGATGTCGAGGCAGGGGATGATGCGCTTGGCGAGGCTCATGACCGCTCGGCCTCCGCCACCAGTCGGCACGCGGCGGCGAAATCCAGCGTGCCTTCGTACAGGGCGCGGCCGATGATGGCACCGGTGACGCCATCCTCCTCTGCGGTCAGCAGGGCACGGATGTCATCCAGATCGGTGACGCCGCCCGAGGCGATGACGGGAATCGACAGACTGGCGGCCAGTTCGCGTGTGGCGTCGATGTTCAGACCCTGAATCATGCCGTCGCGGCGGATGTCGGTGTGCACGATGGCGGCCACGCCGTCCTGTTCGAATTGTTGCGCCAGCTCGACAACGGTATGATGCGACAACTTGGACCAGCCATCAGTTGCCACCATGCCGTCGCGCGCATCCAGACCGACGATGATGCGCCCGGAGTAGGCCACACTGACATCGGCGACGAAATGCGGTTCGGTGACCGCGCGCGTGCCGAGAATGACGAATTCGACGCCGGCATCGAGATAGGTTTCGATGGCGGCGTCGTCGCGGATGCCGCCGCCGATCTGTACCGGCACGTCACCAGCCGCGGCAACCATGCGCCCGATCAGGGCCTGATTGACCGGCTCGCCGGCTGCGGCGCCGTCCAGATCGACGATGTGGATGCGATCGGCGCCGGCTTCGACCCAGCGTTGCACGGCATGCTCGGGATTGTCGTCGAAAATGGTGACGTCATCCATGCGGCCCTGGCGCAGGCGCACGCACTGGCCGTTCTTGATGTCGATTGCAGGGATGAGTAACACGTTTGTGCCTCGAATGATTGTCAGTCGGGTGGAGCGTCAGGCGGTGCCGTCCCATTCCAGGAAATTGGCCAGCAGCTGCAGTCCCGGCGACTGGCTTTTTTCCGGCTGGAACTGCACGGCAAATACATTATCGCGCAACAAGACGGAAGCAAAGTTGATGCCGTAATGGGTGGTGCCGACGATGTGATCCGGATTGTCCGGCAAGCCATGATAGCTGTGGTTGAAATGGAACCAGCTCGCCGTGTCGATATCCTTCCACAGTGGGTGGTGGCGTTGCTGGCTGACACGGTTCCAGCCCGTGTGCGGAATCTTGCGGCGCATGCCGTCCGGCTGTGCGTCGGCAGCGGCGAAGCGAACGACCCGACCCGGAAACAGGTCGAGACCGTGCACGCCGTCGCCTTCCTCGGCGTATGACATCAGCGCCTGCAGGCCGAGACACACCCCCATGACCGGACGTTCGTCGACATACTCCGCAAGCATGTCGTCCAGTTCGAGGCGGTGCAATTCATTCATGCAGTAACGCATGGCGCCGACTCCCGGCAGTACCAGGCGATCCATTCTTGCCAGCGCCGCCGCGTCGTAATTGATCTCGATGCGCTCGTCCGAGGCGACATAGCGCAGGGCCTTGGCGATGGCATGCAGATTGCCCATGCCGTAATCGATGATTCCGACAGTAGCCATGGTGAACGCTCGTCAGGGAAGATTCAGAGGGTACCCTTGGTGGAAGGCATGCTGTCGCCAAGACGTTGGTCGCGCGTGACGGCGCTGCGCAGCGCGCGGCCGAATGCCTTGAACAGGGTTTCGGCAATATGGTGACTGTTGTCGCCGCGCAGACAGTCCAGATGCAGGGTGATGGCGGCGTGATTGACCAGGCCCTGAAAGAATTCGCGCACGAGTTCGGTATCGAACGAGCCGATGCGCTCGCCCGGGTAGACAGCACTGTAATACAGCCCCGGCCGGCCCGACAGGTCGATCACGGCGCGCGACAGTGCTTCATCCAGCGGCACGCAGGCATGGCCGTAGCGCGTCAGGCCGGCCTTGTCGCCCCAGGCGTCGACCAGTGCCTGGCCGATGCAGATGCCGACATCCTCCACCGTGTGGTGGGCATCGATGTGCAGGTCGCCGTCCGCCTGCACGGACAGATCGATCAGCCCGTGGCGAGCGATCTGTTCCAGCATGTGATCGAAGAAGCCGACACCGGTGGTACCCGCAAATACACCCTGGCCGTCCAGATCCAGCTGGACGCGGATGTCGGTTTCCCGGGTCCGGCGGGTGATTGTTGCGCTGCGAGCCGTCATGATTGCTCTCTGACCGTCGAGTTCACGGAAATGCTGCCGTCCGGCAGGCACCCGCGGTTGGCAAAGGCGGGATCATACGCGCATTGCACTGGTTACGCGAGTCTGGGAAGAGTATAAGCGATCCGCGCACGAGGTACAGCCGCGGTGTCAGCTTTCCAGCCGAAAGGTGACCGGGCCGTCGTTCACCAGCGCCACCTGCATGTCGGCGCCGAAGCGTCCGCTGGCAACCGGCACCGGGCCGCTGCGCAGAGCGGTAATGTGCACAGCGAACAGCTCTGCGGCAGCAGCGCCGGCCATGGCATATGAAAAGCCGGGCCGATTGCCGCGACGTGTATCGGCAGCCAGCGTGAATTGCGGCACGGCCAGAATGGCACCGCCGGCCGCGGCGACATTGTGATTCATGCGGCCGTCGGCGTCGGCGAACAGGCGGTAATTGAGAATGCGCTGCGCCAGCCGTTCGGCGCGGGCGGCGTCATCATCGCGCGTGGCGGCGACCAGAGCCAGAATGCCGGGACCGATTTCGCCCACGATGTCATTGTCAACCGCTACCGAGGCCCGGCTGACACGCTGCAGCAGGGCGATCATGTCAGCGGCGGCGGGTTGCTGCGGTGGTGGCGCAACAGCTGCTCGTAGAGTTGCGGATCATGCACGTGAATCATTTCGCCATCGGATGGGAAATGATAGTCATACAGGCGTGATGCCCAGAAGCGCAGCGCCGCCGCACGCAGCATGCCGGGCCAGGCGCGCTGCGCCCGGTCGTCCAGCGGGTGCTGCTGGGCATAGGCGTGCATGAAGGCCTGCCAGTGCTCGGGCCGGAAGTTCGTGGCGTCATCGAAGCACCAGTCGTTGCAGATGACGGCCAGATCGAACAGCAGGTATTCGTGACAGGCATAGTAGAAGTCGATCACGCCGGTGACCCGGTCGGCCCCGAACAGCACATTGTCGCGGAACATGTCGGCATGCACCACGGCTTGCGGCAACTGCTGCCAGTCGGGGCTGCGTGCCAGTTGCCGCTGATGTTCGATTTCCTCGTGCAGCAGGGTTCGGGTTGCCGCATCCAGACGCTCATCCAGCCGTCTCGCGGCGCTGTCGATCCAGGCGAGGTCGCGCGAGTTGCGTTGCCGGACGTGCAATGTCTGCACGGCATGATGCATGGCCGCCACCACCGTACCCAGCGAGCGACATTGCGCTGTGCAGGGCTGTGCCACGCTGGCACCGTCGAGGCAATGGACCAGCGCGGCGGGGCGCGCACGCACCGCGCTCAGAAAGGCGCCATCATTGCGCGCCACCGGGTGGGCCACCGGCAGGCCGTGGCCGGCCAGATGATCCATGACGGTCATGAAAAACGGCAGTTCGTCTGCCGTCATGTCCTCGAACAGCGTCAGCACCCAGCGGCCGAGGCCGGTATCGACGAAGTAATTGGTATTGGTGATGCCGGCCGCAATGGGCTGAAAATCCTCCAGTTCACCGATCGCGTAGTGGGCCAGCAGATGCTCGAGATCCTTGCGTTCAATACGAGTATAGACGGCCACGCCGGCACCTTACAGTTGCTTGCGCGCGCGTTTGCGGAACACCTGCATTTCCTTCACGGCCTGGCGGTCGCCCTGCTGTTCCGCCACGGCGATGCCGCGATCCAGGGTCTCGACTGCCTTTGCCGGATCACCGTCTGCCGCCAGCGCACGGCCGTAGAGCTTCCAGGCGGCGGAGTAGTCGGGCTCCTGCGCTACGGCCTGCGCCAGATGATGGATTGCGCCGCGCAGGTCGCCTTCCTTGAACAGCAGATCGCCCAGGGAAAAGCGCAACAGGGCGCTGTCGTGGCCCGCTGCCAGCATGTTTTCGAGCTTTTGTTTCATGTCCGCAGGTTCCATAGGGTACTCACTGACGCCAGAAAGCGGGTGTGAATATCACCAGCAGCGTGAAGATTTCGAGCCGGCCCATGATCATGCACAGGCCCAGGATCCACTTTGACGCAAGGGGCAGGGTAGCAAAACTGAACGAGGCATCGGCCATGGTCGAGCCGATGTTGTTGAGGCAGGCCACGACTGCCGAAAAGGACTGGAAGCCGTCCAGGCCGGTGACCAGCAAAGCCAGGAACATGACTATGAAGACCGCCACGTACATGGAGAAAAAGCCCCAGACGGCCTGGATGATGCGATTGGAAACAATGCGGCCGCCGATTTTGATCGGAATCTTGGCATTCGGGTGCACCAGCTGATTGATCTCACGCAGGCCCTGTTTGAACAGCAACAGGAAGCGCATGAACTTCATGCCGCTGCTGGTGCTGCCGCCACAGCCGCCGATACAGCAGCCCAGCAACAACAGCATGTGAATGAACAGCGGCCAGACTGCGGCATCAGTGAGCACGAAACCGGTCGTGGTTGATGCCGAAACCACCATGAAGGTCGAGGAGACCAGCGCATCCAGGAGCGGCGGACGGCCGGCGCCGAGCCACAGTACGACTGCGATGAGCACGGAAATGCCGATGATCGTGGCCAGCCAGGTCCGGGCCTCGATGTTGCGCCAGTACACCCGTACATCGGCGTTGCGCCAGACGGTGAAGTGCAGACTGAAGTTCAGTCCGCCCAGCAGCATGGCAATGATGGTGACGATTTCCACCACTTGCGACTGGTAATAGCTGATGGAGGCGTCATGATTGGAAAAGCCGCCGGTGGCGATGGAGGCCAGGCCGTGGCTGACGGCATCGAACATGGGCATGCCGGCCAGCCACATCATGGCGATGCTGAGCAGGGTGAAGGCCAGGTAGACATACCACAGAACCTTGGCGGTTTCGCGTATGCGTGGCGTCAGCTTGGCATCTTTCACCGGGCCGGGCAGCTCGGCACGAAACAGCTGCATGCCGCCGACGCCGAGCATCGGCATGACCGCCACCGCCAGGACGATGATGCCCATGCCGCCGATCCATAGCAGCAATTGCCGCCAGAACAGGATGGCGTGCGGCAGGGTGTCGATCGCGGTCAGTACGGTGGCGCCGGTGGAGGTAATGCCCGAAATGGCTTCGAACAGGGCGTCAGTCGGCGACATGCCGGGCACGTCGGCGATCATCAACGGCAGCGAACCAAAGCCGCCGAGTACGATGTAGAACAGCACCACCACCAGAAAGCCGTCGCGAATCTTGAGGTCGTTGGTGGTGTGGCGTACCGGCAGCCACGCCACCAGGCCCGCGCCCGAGGAAATGGCAAAGGCCAGCGCGAAAGCCGCTGCCCCGCCCTCGCCGTAAAACACGGCCAGCGCCAGCGGTATCAGCATGCTGATGGAGAACAGCATCAGCAGCGCACCGAGAATGCGCTGCACGGTTGCAAACTGGTGTTTCATGCCAACCACGCTCCACTGGCCCCGTGTGCTGCTGTTGTCCCGACCTGTCTGTCGAACTGGTGGTCTACAGAAAGGCCGGTGTCACCTGAAACATGCGCTCGACCCGCTCGACTTGCTTCTTTTCGGAGATGAACAGAACGACATGATCGCCGGATTCGACCACTGTGTCGTCGTGAGCGATGAGGATCTGATCGTGGCGCAGGATGGCACCGACTGTGGCCGCCGGCACACCATTCTTGCCCATCGGCAACTCGAGTTCGCCCACTCGGCGTCCGACCACGCGCGAGTTGCCCTTTTCACCGTGAGCAATGGCTTCAATGGCTTCCGCCGCGCCGCGGCGCAGCGTGTGAGCGCGTTCCACGGCGCCGCGCCGCACGTAAGCGAGCAGGGCACTGACCGTAGTCTGCTGGGGCGATACGGCGACATCGATCTGGGTGGCCACGGTTTCGATCATTTGCGCATACGAGGGGCGGTTGATCAGTGCCATGGTCTTGCGCACGCCCAGGTTCTTCGCCTGCATGGCGGACAGGATGTTGACCTCGTCGTCATTGGTCACGGCGCAGAAGACATCGACGCGCTCGATGTTCTCCTCGCGCAGCAGGGCCTCGTCAGCGGCATCGCCGTGCAGCACGGTGGTGCGGGACAGTTGTTCCGACAGCTGGGTCGAGCGCTCGTCATCGCCTTCGATCAACTTGACCCGGCAGCGTTTTTCGAGGGCCTTTGCCAGCCGCGCGCCGATATGGCCGCCGCCGGCGATCATGATCTTCTTCGCGGACTTGCTGACACGCTGCAATTCCCCCATGACCTTTCTGGTATTGCGGCGCGCGGCGACGAAGAAGATCTCGTCCTCGGCCTCGATCAGCGTCGTGCCCTCGGGGCGCATCGGCTTGCCGCGCCGGTAGATGGCCAGCACGCGCGTGTCGATGCCCGGCAGATGGTCATCCAGAGCGCGCAGTTCCCGGCCCACCAGCAGGCCGCCGTAGTAGGCCTTGACGCCGACCACGCGAATGCGCCCGCCGGCAAAGTCCACCACCTCGAGCGCGCCGGGATAGTCGATCAGCCGGCGGATGTAGTCCGTCACCAGCTTTTCCGGGCTGATCTTCAGGTCGATCGGGATGGCGTCCTGGGCGAATAGCGCCTTTTCCGCGACATATTCGGAAGCCCGAATGCGGGCAATCTTGGTCGGCGTGTGGAACAGGGTGTAGGCGACCTGGCAGGCAACCATGTTGGTTTCGTCGGCGTCGGTGACGGCGATGATCATGTCGGCGTCATCCGCTCCCGCCTCGCGCAGCGTCTGTGGGTAGGATGCAAAACCGTCCACGGTGCGGATATCCAGGCGCTCCTGCAGTTCGTTCAGATGCGCTGAACGACTGTCGACGACGGTGACATCGTTGTCCTCGCCGGACAGGTTTTCCGCCAGCGTGGCGCCGACACGACCCGCGCCGAGTATGATGATTTTCATGGCTGGTCTGGCATGTCGGGAACTGCAACCATGGTCGATGTGCCGCAACGCCTGATTGAGCGTAGAATGGTGCGGCAAGTGGACGAATTACCCGCACGGGCATGACAGAAAGACAGGATATCACGGTCGCTGCCGCCAGACGGACCTGCCTCGACGCGGTTGCCTGGGACAGCAATGGACTGGCGCCGGCCATTGCACAGGATGCCGCCAGCGGGCGCGTCCTGATGCTGGCCTGGATGAACCGCGAGGCGCTCGCCGCCAGCATCGACAGCCGCACGGCCACTTACTGGTCGCGCTCGCGGGAGAGCCTGTGGCGCAAGGGCGAACAGTCCGGGCATGTGCAGCACATCGTTGAATTGCGCCTGGATTGTGACAACGATGCCATTCTGCTGCGCGTGCGCCAGGCCGGCGGCATCGCCTGTCACACCGGTCGTGAATCCTGCTTTTACAAGACACTGCACCGCACGGACGGTGACTGCGACTGGCAGGTGACGGATCCGGTGGTGAAATCACCGGATGAGATCTATGCCGATGAGTGAAGCTGATATATTCGCGCAGCTGGATGCGCTGCTGGCGCAGCGGCGTGCAGCTGATCCGCAGGCCAGCTATACGGCGTCCCTGTATGCCGGTGGCATCGAGGCCATTACGGCCAAGGTTGCCGAGGAGTCGGCCGAAGTCATCGAGGCGGCCACACAGACCGCCACGGCCGACGATCGGGCACACCTGATTCACGAAGTCGCCGATCTGTGGTTTCATTGCATGGTCCTGCTGCAGGCCGGCGGAGCCAGTACGATGGATGTCCAGACTGAACTGGCGCGCCGCTTCGGAGTTTCTGGATTCGAGGAAAAGGCTGCCCGGCCCGCGCGTTGATCAGGGCCGGCGCAACACTCACAACAGGAGTTTTTGCATATGTTGGGTGGAATTAGTATCTGGCAGCTGTTGATCCTGCTCGTGATCGTGGTCATGGTGTTCGGCACCAAGAAACTGCGTAACGTGGGCGGCGATCTGGGCAGTGCCCTGAAGGACTTCCGTACCGCCATGAAGGACGGGGAACAGGAAGAATCGGACAAGCAGACGGCCGATGACGCGACGCGCAGCGAGCAGGCACGGGTCATTGATCAGGAGCCGGAAGAAAACGCGCAGCAGACGGATGATGCCGCGTCGCATGACCATACTTCCTGAAGCGGGCGCCTGAAGCACCATGTTCGATATCGGCTTCTGGGAGTTGACGCTTGTTGCGGTAATCGCACTGATCGTGCTTGGTCCCGAACGCCTGCCGGTGGTGGCGCGCACGATGGGCAAGTGGGTCGGGCGGGCCCGCAGTTACACGCGTGGCCTGACCCGGGAACTGGAGCGGGAAGTGAACCTCGACGATGTGCGTCGGGACATGGATGACATTCGCAGGAATGTCCAGAGCTCAGCTGACGATATCGAGTCCGATACGCGCGCCACGCTCAAGGAGGCGCAGTCCGCGGTGGACGGCGACGAACAGCAGTCCGCACCGGAAAGCGCCGGCCTGGATGAAGCTTCGGTTGATGAGGCATACGACGATTATCTGGACAAGCTGCCGCGCCAGGACGAAGCGCCGGCGCAGGAAGGATCATCGTCCGAAGAAGCAGTAACCGACGCCGAAACGGAGCAGGATTCCAGCTACCAGTCTTGAGAGTTCTCGGTAAATGAGTCAGAACGAAACGGCCGACAGGGACCGCGAACAGCCGCTGATGGAACATCTGCTGGAGCTGCGCAGCCGCTTGCTGCGCATCGTGCTCGGGGTGTTGATCATATTCGTGCCGTTGGCGGTTTTCTCCGGTGAGCTCTACACCTGGCTTGCCGGGCCGCTCATGGCGCAGATGCCGGAGGGCACGAGCCTGATCGCCACCGGTGTCGCGGCACCTTTCTTGGCGCCCATCAAGCTGGCCATCGTGGTGGCCATCATGGTGTCATTGCCATGGTCGCTGTATCAGCTCTGGATGTTCATTGCGCCGGGCCTGTATGCGCAGGAACTGCGCCTGATGACGCCACTGCTGGTCACCAGTACGCTGCTGTTCTACCTGGGCATGGCGTTCGCGTACTACGTGGTATTTCCGGTGGCCTTCCATTTCTTCGTCACAGTGGCCCCGGAAGGCGTCACTGTGGCCACCGACATCAGCTCCTATCTGGATTTCGTGCTCAGCATGTTCGTGGCCTTCGGCGTCGCCTTCGAGCTGCCGATTGCCATTTACCTGCTGACCTGGGCCGGCATGGTGACGCCGCGCGCACTGCGATCCTACCGCCCCTATGTGCTGGTCGGCGTGTTCGGCATCGGCATGCTGGTGACGCCACCGGATGTGATCTCCCAGACCCTGCTGGCGATACCGATGTATCTGCTGTATGAAATCGGCATCCTGGCGGCGGCACGGTTTGTACCCGGCATGCGCGAAGTCGAGGCACAGCAGGACGAACAGAACCGGCAGCAGGACTGACGCTTGCCCTGCCGCCGACCGCTGCCACCACCTTTGTCGGCACACTTCATTGCACAGCCGTGCGCCAGGCCCTCTGCTCCGGCGGAGTTGCGCGGCTATTGACCACATACCTGCTTGCAGCTAATCTGGCCGCTACTTGACGAATACGTCAACTTGCCTGCCCGTTACGGATCTGACATGCGAGCGGAACGGACAGGGCCGGAAATCGAGGTGCAAGACGGCATCCAGCGCAGGGTGACATGATTCATGGCGATGGGCCGGTTGATCCCCGCAGGCAGAACCACTTCAGGCACAGGCATTACCGCACATGGCAGTCTTTCAATCCACCGTCAGCACGGACGACGACAACTACCGCGCCAACCGAGAGGGCATGCTGGCGGCTGTCGATGCGTTGCGTGCCGTGGAGGCCAGCGTGCGCGCCACCGAGCAGAGCAAGCTTGAGCGCTTCCGCAAGCGCAGGCAGCTGATGCCGCGCGAGCGAGTCAACCTGCTGCTGGACCGCGGCTCGCCGTTTCTGGAGCTGCAGACGTTGAACGGCTATCTGTGCCACGACGACACCGACGGCTCCCTCGCCGGCGGCAATACCATCTGCGGCATCGGCTACGTCAGCGGCGTGCGTTGCATGATCAATGCCTCCAACAGCGCTACCAAGGGCGGCACCATGACGCCGTGGGGCGTGCAAAAGACACTGCGCATCCAGGAAATCGCCAGCCGGCAGAAGCTGCCACTGGTGTCGCTGATCGAGTCCGGCGGCGCCAACCTGCAATATCAGGACGAACTGTTCATCCAGGCTGGCCGCACTTTCGCCAATCAGGCGCGCCTGTCTGCCCAGGGCGTGCCGCAGGTGACGGTGGTGCATGGCTCATCCACGGCCGGCGGCGCCTACATGCCGGGGTTGTCGGATCATGTCGTCATGGTGAAGGGCCGTGCCAAGGTGTTCCTGGCCGGCCCGCCGCTGCTGAAGACCGCCACCGGCGAGATTGCCGAGTCGGAGGATCTGGGCGGCGCCGAGATGCACACTGCCGTCGCCGGCACGGGGGAATACCTGGCCGCGGATGATGCCGATGGCATTCGCCAGGCGCGCAACATCGTGGCACGGCTGGACTGGAACACCGATCTGCCGCCGGAGCCGACGCCGGCCTATCCAGCACCGTTGTACGACATCGACGAACTGTGCGGCATCGTCTCCGCGGACAATCGTCAGCCCTATGACTGCCGCGAGGTCATTGCGCGGCTGGTGGACGGCTCCGACTTCGACGAGTTCAAGGCCGAGTTCGACATGCAACTGATCTGTGGCTTCGCTCGCGTGGCGGGCCATGTGGCGGGCCTGATCGGCAACAACGGCCCCATCACCACCAAGGGGGCGAACAAGGCCGCGCAGTTCATCCAGCTGTGCTGCCAGTCGGATATTCCCATCGTCTATCTGCAGAACATCACCGGCTACATGGTCGGCCTCGATGCCGAGCAGGGCGGCATCGTCAAGCACGGCTCCAAGATGGTGCAGGCCGTCGCCAATGCTCACGTGCCGCAGATCACCTTCGTCATCGGCGGCTCCTACGGCGCCGGCAACTACGGCATGTGCGGGCGCGGTCTGGGCCCGGATTTCATCTTCGCCTGGCCCAACAGCCGCACTGCCGTGATGGGCGGCGAGCAGGCCGCGGGCGTCATGCGCATCGTCACCGAAGCCAAGTACGAAGCACGGGGCAAGGCGGTGCCCGACGGCATGATCGAGCAGATGGAAGAGCGCATCATCAACGGTTTCGAGGAGCAGTCGCATGCCTTCTATGGCAGTGCGCGGCTGTTCGATGACGGCCTGATCGACCCGCGCGACACACGCCGGGTACTGCAACTTACGCTGTCGGTCTGCCGCGAGGCGCGTCGCCGCACGCTGACATCCAACAGTTTCGGCGTGGCCCGTTTCTGATCTTCCAACGCAACGAGCAGGACACCATGTTTACCCACGAACACGACCAGATTCGCCGCACTACCGAGCGATACATCGAAGAGCATGTCAATCCGCATGTGGCGGCGTGGGAAGCCGAGGGCATCTTTCCCGCCCATGAACTGTTCCGGGGGCTGGGCGAGCTGGGCCTGCTCGGCATCACCAAGCCGGAAGAATACGGTGGCCTGGGGCTGGATTATTCCTACCAGGTGGCGTTTGCCGAAGCCCTTGGGCGCATGACCTGTGGTGGCATTCCGATGGCGGTCGGCGTGCAGACGGACATGGCGACACCAGCGCTGGCGCGCTATGGCAGTGATGAGCTGAAGCGTGAATTTCTGGCACCGGCGATCAGCGGCGAACAGGTGGCCTGCATCGGCGTGTCGGAGCCCGGCGCGGGCTCGGATGTGGCGCGCATCACCACCACGGCCCAACGCGACGGTGACGACTATGTCATCAACGGCCAGAAGATGTGGATCTCCAACGGCACCCAGGGTGACTGGATCTGCCTGTTGTGCGATACCGGCGGCGACAGCCGGCACAAGAACAAGTCGCTCATCGTCGTGCCGCTGGATGCGCCGGGCATCGACCGTGAAACCCGGCTCGACAAGCTGGGTCAGCGCAGTTCCGACACCGCCATCATCTTCTTCGACAACGTGCGCGTGCCCGCGCGCCACCGCATCGGCGAGGAAGGCCAGGGCTTCATCTACCAGATGCAGCAGTTCCAGGAGGAGCGGCTATTCCTGTCGGCCAGCATCCTGCAGGCGATGGAACGGGTGTTCGAGGATACCGTGGCCTACACCGGCGAGCGCCAGGCGTTCGGCGGCAGCATTCTCGACAACCAGTACGTGCAGTTCACGCTGGCGGAACTGAAGACCGAGCTGGAAGCGGCGCGGGCGCTGATCTATCAGGCCACCGAGGATCTGGTGGCCGGGCGCGATGTCACGCTCAACGCTTCCATGGCCAAGCTGAAGACGGCGCGGCTGGCGCGCGAGTTCACCGACAAGTGCCTGCAATTCTGGGGCGGACAGGGGTACGTCACGGAATCCAGCACGGCGCAGTTCTACCGTGACCTGCGGCTGCACTCGATCGGCGGCGGTGCCGACGAGGTCATGTTGCAGATCATCGCCAAACGCCTCGGCCTCAAGGGCCGGGCAGCGCAGTGAATGCGGGAGGCAACGGCATGGCGTTACCGGCAACGACGCATCTGAGGCTGGAACGGGATGCCAGTGTGCTGCATGCCACGCTGGACCGCCCGCAGGCGCGCAACGCGCTCGATTCGGCTCTCATCGACGATCTGCAGGCCACTTTCGAGACCATTCGCGACGATCGCAGCGTGCGCACGGTCGTGCTGCGCGGCGCCGGCGGATACTTCTGCGCCGGGGCCGATCTGAAGGAAGTGGCGCAGGTGCGCGAGAGCGCCGCTGCACACACCGACACCATGAACTGGAGCCGGCGCTTCGGCACGCTGACGCGCCAGATCGAGGCGGCGCCGCAGGCCGTGGTCGCGGTGGTCGAGGGCGCCGCGCTGGGCGGCGGTTTCGGGCTGGTGTGCGTGTCGGACATCGCCATCATTCATGCCGATACCAGAATGGGCATGCCGGAAACCCGGCGCGGCCTGCCGCCGGCACAGATCGCGCCGTTCGTGGTCAATCGCATCGGTCTGACCCATGCGCGCCGCATCGCCGTATGCGGCGACATGATCACCGGCCGCGAGGCCGTCGAGCTGGGCGTCGGACATTATCTGGCCGAGGTGGATGGCGCCATCGAACGGCAGCTGACCGATGTGCTGGCACGCATCAATCGCGGTGCGCCGGGGGCGATTGCCGCCACCAAGGCGATCATGCAGCAGGTCGGACAGATGGACATGGATACGCTGCTGGATACGGCGGCGCAATCGTTCACCGACTGCGCCCTGGGCGCGGAAGGCGCGGAGGGCACGCGCGCCTTCGCCGACAAGCGAGCGCCATCGTGGGAGCAGCAATAATGGCATTGAGCAAGGTTCTGGTCGCCAATCGCGGTGAAATCGCCATGCGTGTCATGCGCGGCGCGGCCGCCATGGGCCATGCCACCGTGGCGGTGTACTCCGAGGCCGATCGGCACGCGCCACATGTGGCGGCGGCCGACGAAGCGGTCTGCATCGGTCCCGCGGCGGCCGCGGAATCGTATCTGGTGATCGACAACATCATTGCCGCGGCGCAGGCCAGCGGCGCCGACGCCATTCACCCCGGCTACGGCTTTCTGGCCGAGAATGCCGCGTTTGCAGCGGCTGTGGAAGCGGCCGGCCTGACCTTCATCGGCCCGACCGCAGAAGCGATCGAACTGATGGGCTCCAAGCAGGCTGCCAAGCAGCGCATGATCGCCGCCGGCGTGCCCTGCGTGCCCGGCTACGAAGGCGAGGACCAGTGCGACGCGACTCTGGTCGAAAAGGCGCGCGAGATCGGCTGTCCGGTCATGGTCAAGGCATCCGCCGGCGGTGGCGGGCGCGGCATGCGGCTGGCCGAAAGCGAAGCCGATATCGCCGATGCCATCACCGCGGCGCGCTCCGAGGCCGAAAACGCCTTCGGCTCCGGCGTGCTGATCCTGGAAAAGGCTGTCGTCGAAGCGCGCCATGTCGAAGTGCAGATCTTCGCCGACAGCCACGGCAATGTCGTCCATCTGGGTGAGCGCGACTGCTCCGTGCAGCGCCGCCACCAGAAAGTGGTCGAGGAGGCACCGTCACCGGCGGTGGACGGCGCATTGCGCGAACGCATGGGCGCGGCCGCCGTCAATGCCGCCGCCGCCATCGGCTACCGCGGCGCCGGCACGGTGGAATTCCTGTATGAGCCGGCCAGCGGCGAGTTCTATTTCATGGAAATGAACACGCGCCTGCAGGTCGAGCATCCGGTCACGGAAATGATCACCGGGCTGGATCTGGTCGAATGGCAGCTGCGCGTGGCGGCCGGCGAAGTCCTGCCGCTGACACAGGAGGAAATCACATTCAGCGGCCATGCCATGGAAGTGCGGCTGTGTGCCGAGGATCCGGCCGCCGGCTTCATGCCGCAGACCGGCACCATCCGCGCCTGGCGCGCGCCGTCCGGCACCGGTATACGCGCCGATCACGGCGTGGCCACGGGCAGCGCCATCAGCCCGCATTACGACTCCATGATCGGCAAGATCATCGCCCGCGGGGCGGATCGCGACACGGCGCGCACACGCCTGCTGGCGGCGCTGGATCGCACGCTGCTGCTGGGCGTGACGCACAACAAGCATTTTCTCGGCCGCATCCTGCGCCACGACGTGTTCGCCGGCGGCGATTTCGACATTCATTTCATCGACCGGCACATGCCGCAGAGCGCCGTGGCGGCGCATGCCCCGCAACCGTGGCAAACGGCACTCGCGGGGGCACTGTTTCATGCCCACGACGCGGTACAGCTGGCCCGCATGCAGCAGTTCGACACCAACCTGACCAACTGGCGCAGCAGCCACGCCGTGACCATGCCCGGCTGCGTCGCGCATGACGACACGGTGTATGATCTGCAGCTCGACGTTGCGCCCGGCGGGCGCTATGCCGTGACGCTGGCAGATGCAGAGCCGGTCGAAATCGAATTCGAGCAGATAGAGGAGGGCCGCTGCCGCTTCATGCGCAACGGCGTGCGCTCCAGTGTCGACTACGTCATCGAAGGCAACCGGCTGTGGCTGGCCGTCGACGGCGCCAGCCTGCTGTTCGAGGACCGTCTACTGCAGGCTCCGGAAACCGATGCCGAAGGCGGCGATGGCCGTATCAAGGCCCGCATGGACGGGCGCATCATCGATATCGCCGTCACCGAAGGCGAGCGGGTGCAGGCCGGACAGAAACTGCTGGTGCTGGAAGCCATGAAAATGGAATTCAGCATGGATGCCGGCATCGACGGCGTGGTCGAATCCATCCGCTGCGCCGCCGGCGATCAGGTCGGCGCGCGCCAGCTGCTGCTGACGGTCACGCCCGACGGCGATGCGGCCTGATGGAGCGGTGAACCGGATTCGAACCGGCGACCTCGACCTTGGGAGGGTCGCGCTCTACCAACTGAGCTATCACCGCTTGGCGCATCAGAATACCGCACCGATGCATCCCTGAACAGCCGCGGTGGAAAATCGTCACGGCCGCAATGCCGGTTCCGACCGACCTACATGCAAATCCGCCGTAGGTCGGGATCAGCCGCCGATGGCCGCCGCCTGGATGAAGGCGATGATGGGCTGCGGGTAAATGCCCAGCCACAGGACGATCACCGTCATCACGAGCACCGAGATGCCGCCGGTGTTGCGTACCCAGTCGGTGGTGGCGCTGCGCAACGTGCCGCCATGGCCGTCCTGGAACAGAATGACGATGACGCGCAGATAGTAGTATAGGCCGATGGCGCTGCCGGCGATGATGCCGATGACCAGCCACCACAGGCTGGACTGCATGCCGACTGCCAGCACGTAGAACTTGCCGATGAAGCCGGCGGTCAGCGGGATGCCGGCCAGTGACAGCATCATGATGGTGAGCATGGAAGCCAGGTACGGCTGGCGCCAGAACAGGCCGCGGTAGTGTTCCAGCCTGGCTGCATCCGGGCCGGTATAGGGGGACGACACCAGCGTGATGACACCGAAGGCACCGAGCATGGTGGCGATGTAGGACGCCAGGTAGACGCCGGCGGCTTCCACGGCAATGCCTTCGCTGGCAACGATTACGGTCAGCAGGTAGCCCAGGTGGGCGATGGTCGAGTAGCCTAGCAGCCGCTTGATGTTGTTCTGACGCAGAGCCAGCAGGTTGCCGCCGAGCATGGAGATGAAGGCGATGACGCCGATCAGTGCCAGCAACCAGTCACTGGCGACACTGGGAGCCTGCATGAAGAAGCGCGTCAACACGGCGAACGCCGCCAGCTTGCTGACCGTGGCCAGATACGTCGAGGCCGGGCCCGGCGAGCCTTCATAGACGTCCGGCGTCCACAGGTGAAATGGCATCAGCGACAGCTTGAACCCGAAGCTGATGACGATCAGGCCCACGCCGAGCAGCAGCCAGAGTCGCGGCGCGTTGGTGGCGGAGAGGTCGGTCAGGCCGCTGAATTCGAGTGTGCCGGAGGTGGCGAACAGCAGTGCCATGCCGAACAGCAGGGCGGCGGTGGCGGCGCCGGACAGCACCATGTACTTGATGCCGCTTTCCAGCGAAATGCGGTCGCGGAAAGTGTAGGCCAGCATGCCGTACATGGGCACCGACAGCAGCTCCAGGCCGATGAACAGGGAGGCAAAATGGTTTGCCGACACCAGTGTCAGCGCGCCCGTGACGGAACAGGCCAGCAGCAGATAGAACTCCTCGCGGCGGTCGGGGAAACCGTCGAGATAGTCCTGCGCCAGGGCGGTGCAGGCTAGTCCTGCAATCAGCGCCAGGCCCATGTAAAAGATGGAGTAGCCATCGATCATCAACACCGGCGTGACCTGCAATGGTGCCACGGACCAGGCGGGAATCAGCGCCAGCAGGGCAATCACCAGGCCGACGATGGTGACCATGGCACTGGTGCGATGCTGGCGTTTGCAGGTAATGGCAACCATGACGCCGACCGTGGTCAGGCCGGCGAGCATGAGGGGCAGAAGTGCGATGAGATCGGTTGATGTCAGTTTCATGGCAGCTCAGCTTACAGTGCGGACGGAGCCATGACCGCCACCCAGTCCGCGATCTGGGTCAGGGTCGAGGCCGCAGCGTCGATAACTGGTTGTGGGTACAGCCCCAGGGCAATGGACAGGACGAGCATGGAGGCCAGTGTGATGTACTCCCGGGCGTCCAGCACGGCGAAATACTGATCTGTTTGCGGCGGGCCCCAGTACACGCGGTGCATCAGGGCAAGCGAGTAGATGGCGGCCAGGATCAGGCCGATTGTGGCCAGTGCAATAACCCAGGGGAAGGCGGCGAAGCTGCCGAACAGAATCAGGAATTCGCCGATGAAGTTGGCCGTGCCCGGCATGCCCAGCGTGGCCATGATGAAAGCCAGGCCGAAACCAGACAGGGCGCCGACACGCCCGAACAGACCGCCCATTTGCGGCATTTCACGGGTGTGCAGGCGTTCGTGTATCTGGCCGCTCATGATGAACAGCCCGGCCGAGGACAGCGCGTGGGCGACGACGAGCATGACCACGCCCTGCAGCGCGGTGGCCGTGCCTGCGTAAGTGCCGATGAGGATGAAGCCCATGTGCGCAATACTGCTGGCCGCGATCAGGCGCTTGATGTTGGTCTGGCCATAAGCCAGCAGCGCACCGTAATAGATGCCGGCCAGGCCGAGCACCATGGGTACTGGCGCAAACTGCATGGAGGCATCCGGAAACAGCGGCAGGGCAAAGCGTAGCAAACCGTAGGCGCCTGTTTTCAGCAGGATGCCGGCCAGCAGGGCACTGCCGGCGGTGGGCGCCTGACCGTGCGCATCCGGCAGCCAGCCGTGCAGGGGCACGGTCGGCAGCTTGACTGCAAAGGCGATGAAGAAGCCCAGCATCAGCACGAAGCCGAGCACGCCGCCCACCGGCGTTTGCAGCAGATCGCCATAGTCGAAGCTGAATTCGCCCGTGGTCACGAAATGGGCGAAGGCGACGCCGAGGATGCTGGCCAGCATGAGGAGGCCGCTGGCCTGGGTGTAGATGAAGAACTTGATGGCGGCCGACAGCGCAGTCTTGCCTTCCTCGTCATGGCCCCACAGGGCGATGAGGAAGAACATCGGCACCAGCATCATCTCCCAGAAGAAGAAGAACAGGAACAGATCGACGGCCATGAACACGCCGGTGACACCGCCGATGAGCCACAGCAGGTTCAGATAATAGAAGCCGACGCGGTCGCTGATTTCCTTCCAGGAACAGAGCACGGCGAACACGCCGAGAAAGCTGTTCAGCGCCACCATGATGATGGACAGGCCGTCCAGTGCCAGGTGGAAGCTGATGCCGAGACGGTCGATCCAGGCCAGCCGGATCTCGTATTGCCACTGGGGTGCACCGAGCGTGTCCAGGCTGAAGTTGCCGAACAGCCACAGCAGCATGGACAGGATCAGCATGAGCAGCGTGGCGATCAGTGCAATCCACCGTGTCGTGCCGCGATCCCCATCCGTGCGTGTGGTCTGCCAGCACACCAGACCGGCGATGAACGGTATCAGCAATAGAATGACGAGCATCATGTTGTTGGCGATCCCTATCTTGTTATCCCAGCACCAGGGCCAGCAGCAACAGCGTGCCGCCGGCAAACAGACCGACTGCGTACCAGCGCAGGTTGCCGTTTTCGGTTACCACCAGCCGTTTGTTGGTGGCCAGGGCAATGCGCGGAATGGTGTTGATGCCGGAGTCGATGGTGTCGTTGCGCAGCAGCCGGGACAGAGCATTCCACGGCCGCACGAACAGCCTGTCGTACAGCCAGTCGAAGCCCCAGGCGATGTACCAGTAGTGACGCAGCGCACGAGCTTCCGATGAGGCCACGACCAGCTGCGCCGGTTTGCGCTGGCCCAGAAACAGCACGGCCGCCAGCGCGATGCCGGCCAGCGACAGAATGCCGGTGACCAGGATCAGAGCGGCGATCACGAGGGTGTCGTGTTCCACGTCCACTGTCGGCAGGACATCGCCCAGCGGCGGATGCAGCAATACGCCGCCGACAAACGTGGACAGAACGGCCAGCACAATCAGCGGCAGACTGTGGGTGATGCCGCTCGGCACCTGTGGCTTGATCTGTTCCTCACCGTGGAAGGTCAGGAAGATCATGCGGAACGTGTACAGTCCGGTCAGGAAAGAACCGGTCACGCCGGCCAGCCAGAGCGCTTCGTGACCATGCAGGAAGGTCAACTCCAGAATGGTGTCCTTGCTGAAGTAGCCGGCGGTGATCAGCGGCAGCGCCGCCAGTGAGGCACCGCCGATGAGGAAGCAGACATAGGGCAGTTTCAGCGTCTTGCGCAGGCCGCCCATGCGGAACATGTCCTGCTCGTGGTGGCAGGCGATGATGACCGAACCCGAAGTCAGGAACAGCAAAGCCTTGAAGAAGGCGTGCGTCATCAGATGGAAGATGGCGGCATCCCAGGCCTGCACGCCGAGCGCCAGGAACATGTAGCCGATCTGGCTCATGGTCGAATAGGCCAGCACGCGTTTGATGTCGGGCTGCGCCAGCGCTGCGAAGCCGGCCAGCAGCAGTGTCAGCGTGCCGACCACCGCGACCAGTTCCAGCACACCGGGGGCCAGCTCGAAAATGCCGTGGGTGCGGGCGATCAGATAGACGCCTGCGGTGACCATGGTGGCGGCGTGGATGAGCGCCGAAACCGGCGTCGGGCCGGCCATGGCGTCCGGCAGCCAGGTCTGCAACGGCAGTTGCGCCGATTTGCCGACCGCGCCGCCAAGCAGCATCAGAGCGGCCAGAATGGCCATGGTGTCGCCTTCCGCCCACACCTGCGGTGCCTGTGTCAGCAGCGTATCGATGTTGAGCGTGCCGAAGGTAGCGAACAGAATGAACATGCCGATGGCCAGGAAAACGTCACCGGTACGCGTGACGATGAAGGCCTTGAAGGCGGCCCAGGCATTGGCATGATCCTTGTAGTGGTAGCCGATCAGCAGATAGCTGCACAGGCCGACCCCTTCCCAGCCCATGTACAGCAGGAACAGATTGTTGCCCAGCACGAGCAGCAACATGCTGAACACAAACAGATTCATATAGGCAAAAAAGCGCGTGAAGCCGCGCCCGCCTTCCAGCTCCTCGGTCATGTACCAGGAGGCGAACAGATGAATCAGAAAACCGACTCCGGTGATGACGCTGATCATGGTGACGGACAGGCCGTCCAGATAAAGGCTGAACTGCGCCGAGAAATCACCCGCGGCGACCCAGTGCCAGAGCATCTTCACGCTGGGCTGGCCGTCACCGGTGAGAAAGCCGATGACAACGAAAAACGTAAGCAGTGCCGACAACCCGATCGAGCCGACGCCGATGATTGCTGCGGTGCGGTCCGTCAGACGCGGCTGCAACGACAGAATGATGGCCCCGAGTGCGGGGATGAAGAGGATTAACGCAAGCAGACTCATCCGTTCATCTCACTGGCTGCGTCGATATCAACGGTCTTGAAGCGACGGTAAAGTTGCAGCAGCAGGCCGAGGCCGATGCTGGCTTCGGCTGCGGCCAGGGTAATGGTCAGAATGAACATCATCTGGCCGTCGGGTTCGCCGAGCGCCTGACCGGCGACAATGAACGCCAGCCCGGCAGCATTGAGCATGATTTCCAGACTCATGAGCAGAAACAGCATGTTGCGGCGTGTGGCAAGCCCGATGAGGCCGAGCACGAACAGAATCGCCGCCAATGCCATGCCGTGTTGTATCGGTATACCGTGCATTGGTTAACCCCCGTCAGTGATCTGCCTGGTCAGGTGCAGTCGTGTCCGGTGCCGCTTTACCGGGACGCACGTCTTCACGGCCGACGTGTCCGGCAACCACCAGCGCCGCCAGCAGCATGAATGAAGCCAGCTCCACGATCAGCAGGTAAGGGCCGAACATGATCGTGCCGACGGCACGTGCGGCCAGCGGCTCCGCCGACACGGTGTGCGTGACATCGCCGCTCCAGACGGCCACGATCATGATCACGAACAGAATCGTGGCCAGGATCGCCGGGCCGACCCAGCTGACCGAGTCGACCCAGGCCTGTTCCTTGTCGATGGTGTCGATGTTGAGGTTGAGCATCATCACCGCGAATACGAACAGCACCATGATGGCGCCGGCATAGACGATGGCCTCGAGTGCCGCCGCAAAGGGCGCGCCCAGGGTATAGAAAGACACGGCCACCGCCAGCAGCGACACCACCAGATACAGTAGGGCGCGGGCCGCATTGTTATGCGTGATCACGCGCAGCGTCGAAATGGCGGCGATGAATGCTGTGATATAGAAAGCGATTTCCACTGCTTCTCCCTGTCGGTCACGTGATGCTGCTCACGGCAGCAGTGTTCTGACATTCTTGGGCGGCGCCTCGTTTTCGGCCTCGCCTTTGCTCTTGCCGCCGATCGCCTTGCCGGCGACGCGATAGTAGTTGTAACCGTGGCGCTTGCCCTGACCGCTGATGAGCAGATCCTCCTTTTCGTAGTCCATGTTCTGGCGGTCGAACTCGCCCATCTCGTAATCCGGCGTCAGCTGAATGGCGTAGGTCGGACAGGCATCCTCGCAGAAACCGCAGTAGATGCAGCGCGAGAAATTGATGCGGAATGTGCTCGCATACCAGCGACCATTCTCGTCCTTGGCCTGCTCCACGCTGATGCAGTCCACCGGGCAGGCCACGGCACACAGGTTGCATGCCACACAGCGTTCGCCGCCGTCCGGGTCTCGCGACAGGATGATGCGGCCGCGGTAGCGGGGCGGCATGTAGGGCTTCTGCTCGGGGTACTGGATCGTGTCCCGCTTGCGGAAGCTGTGCATGAATGTCCACCCGATGGTGCGCAGAACACTCAGCATGGATTTTCTCCGTTGACGAAATAGTTCATGACGCCGCCACCACGATTGCTCCGGTCACGGCCACGTTGAGCAGACTCAACGGCAGCAGCACCTTCCAGCCGAAGGCCATGAGCTGGTCATAGCGTGGCCGGATGGTCGAAGCGCGCAGCAGGATGAAGAAGATGATGAAGAATGTGGTCTTCAGGAAGAACCAGACGAAGCCGGGCAGCCATGGGCCGAGCCAGCCGCCGAAGAACAGTACCGTGATCAGAGCTGAAATAAGGACGATGCCGACGTATTCGCCGACAAAGAACATGCCGAATTTCATGCCCGAGTATTCGGTGTGATAGCCGGCGGTCAGTTCCTGTTCCGCCTCCGGCAGGTCGAATGGTGCACGGCGCGCTTCGGCAATGCCGGCGATGACGAAGATGACGAAGCCGAGGAACTGCGGCACCACGAACCACAAGCCTTCCTGCGCCATGACGATGTCATACAGGCTGAAGCTGCCGGCCAGCGCGATGACGCCGATCAGTGACAGCCCCATGAAGACTTCGTACGAGACCATCTGCGCCGCCGTGCGCAGGCCGCCCAGCAGCGAGTACTTGCTGTTCGAGGCCCAGCCGGCGAACAGGATCGAGTACACGCCGAGCGAGCTCATGGCAAGGATGAACAGCAGGCCGATATTGAGATGAGCTGCATGCAGCGTCGGCGTGATCGGAATGATGACGAACGACACCAGCGTGGTGAACATGATGATCGCCGGTGCGACGATGAACACAGCGCGGTCACTGAACGGCGGCACCCAGTCTTCCTTGAAGAGGATTTTGATCATGTCGGCAACCACCTGAAGAATGCCGAACGGGCCGACCCGGTTGGGGCCGTAACGATCCTGCCACAGGCCCAGCAGACGCCGCTCCACCCAGATCAGCAATGCGGCAATGACGACAACACCGCCGAGAATGCCGAGGGTGATGATCAGTTGGATCAGTTTGTCGAGAAACCAGCTCATGGGGCGATATCCACGGGTAGTTGCAGACCCTGCACCTGCTCATGGCCGACCGGCACACCGATGGTCCTGTCCGGCAGGCTGGCATCGATATGCACGGGCAGGGTGGCCTTTTCGTTGTTGATGGTGAGCTCCAGCATGGCTGCGTCCGCCACGCCGAGCGCCGCGGCCGCAGCCGCGTTCATGGTAAAGCATGCCGTCAGGTACGACAGGCGCTCCTGCATCGCCGGCGCCTGGGCCGACATCGGCTCGGAGCGGAATATCTGGTATTGCGGCACCGCCAGCCATTCGCCGGCAGCGGGGACAGCGGCGCTGGCGTAGTCGCCGCCGCCTACCTGTGTCAGCAGCCGCACACCGGGATCGCCGCCCTTGAGCGCGCCGCTGACTTCGTCCTGGAACTTGGAAATGGACTGCTGGTTCGAGTTCCAGCCCGGTGCCCAGCTGTAGGCACGGTTCGCGTGCGGTGTGTCCTGGCCATAATACCCTTCCATGGTGAACGACATGGGTGAATCATGGTCGGTTACCGGCAGCGGCTCGTGCACATTGACGTTGGCATACAGGGCCGTGCGGGCGGAATAGCGGTGCGGCGAGCGCGGGAAGCGCATCCCGGCCTTGCGGAAACTGGTACTTGGTGCGGCTTTCTCGATGCCGGTGAATTGCGGCAGCTCGGCGACGATGGCGTCGATTATTTCCGCCATGCCGGGCCAGACCGGCACTTCGCTGCCTTCAACGGCCAGCTCGGCGCACCAGCGCCAGGCCTCCTGCATCGGCCCTTCCGGTATGAAGGCCTGAAAGGAGCGCTGCGCACGGCCCGCGTTGTTGATATAGGTGCCGTCGGCCTCGACGAAACTGCCGGCCGGCAAAACATAATCGCCACCGGCGACCGTATCGGTCATGCAGTGATCGATGACGATGACGCTGCGCGCTGCTTTCATGGCGCTTTCGGCACGTGTCCTGCCAACCCGGTTGAACAGGTCGTTTTCCATGACCACCAGGGTGTCGGCGGCGCCGTTTTCGACCTGCGCCAGGGCATCATCAACTGCCAGACCATCCATCATGGCCATGCCGATGCTGTTGGCTTCCAGCGGTGTCACGAACAGACCGCTGTTGTCGTTGGCGGCAGTGAGTGCCTGCATGATGTTGCCGCCTGCCTCGAGGATGGCCTCGCTGCCGAGACTGGTACCGACCACGATCAGTGGCTTGTCGGCGCCCTGCAGGGCTTCGGCAATCGGTTCGGCCTGCTCGCGCAGGTCGTCGTCCAGCTCTTCGGGCTGCGGCGCGGCGCTATCCAGTGCATGTGCCACGGCAAAGCCCAGCCTGGCGATGGCGTCGGGACGCTCACGCGTGAGACCGGTGGCGACATCGTCCAGTCTGGTGGCGGTCGGCGATGCGATGAACAGCGGGCTGTAGGAGTACTGGCCGTTGTCACGCACGCCACGGGCATGCCACTTGGGAATGCCTTTGCCGGTGGCCAGCGCCTTGTGCTGGTTGCGTACCGCCTGGCGCAGGGACAGAGCTAGCCGCGGCGCGGTCTGCGTCACGTCCTCACCCAGCACAAGCACGGCATCGCAGCCTTCTGTCTGGCGCATGGACGGCAGGCGGTCGGCAAAGCGCTGCAGCAGGCTCAGAGCCTTGCGACTGGCTACCGCATCGAGCGCGCTCATGCCGGTGGAGAAGTTGTCTGCGCCGACCCATTGGCGCAGGGCGAAGTTGTCTTCCAGCGGTGCGCGTGGCGAACCGATGCCGACGACGCCCTTGGCATTTGACACAACCGTGCGCAGATCGGCCAACATGTCTTCCTTGCCGACCGGTTTCAGAATGCCGTGATCATCGCGGATCAGTGGTTCGCGCGGGCGGTCGTCACGGCTCACGTGGCCGGCGCCGAAACGGCCGCGGTCACACAGGAAGTAGCCGTTTATATCGCCGTGATAGCGATTCTGAATGCGCTTCAGCTCGCCCTTGCGCGAGCCGGGGCTGATGTTGCATCCCAGCGAACAATGCGTGCAGATGGCGGGCGCGTTCTGGAAGTCCCACTTGCGGGTATAGGCCGCGCCCAGCGGCTTGTCGGTGAATACGCCGGTGGGGCAGATTTCGACCAGATTGCCGGAGAATTCGTTTTCGAACGGGCCGTCCTCGCCACGTCCGAAATAGACGTTGCGGGCCATGCCGAGCACGCGCAGATCGTCACCGTCGGCATAGTCGCGGTAGAAGCGCACGCAGCGATAGCAGGCGATGCAGCGGTTCATCTCGTGACCGATGAAGGGGCCCTGATCCTCGTTCTGGTGGGTGCGCTTGGTGCCGCGATAGCGCCGGTTGGTATGCCCGGTCATCAGTGTCATGTCCTGCAAATGGCACTCGCCGCCTTCTTCGCACACGGCACAGTCGTGCGGGTGGTTGATCATCAGCCATTCGATGATTTCGCTGCGGAAGTGGCTGGACGCCTCATCCGACAGCGATATGCGCGTGCCATCGGCCGCCGCCGTCATGCAGGCCATGACAATACGGCCCTCGGTGTCGTTCTCGTCGGCGTATTGGGTTACCGCGCATTGCCGGCATGCACCCACCGATTCCAGCTCGGGATGCCAACAGAAGTAGGGCAGATCATAGCCCAGCGACAGCGCAACCTGGAGCAGGTTGTCCGTCTCGTCCACCTCGTACTGCTTTCCGTCGATCGTGATCGTTGCCATAGTGCCTGTCCGACTAGCTTTCCACGGTTTGTTCCGCCGGGATGAGTGCTTGCAGCTCGTCCCGGTAATACTTCAGCGCCGACTCCAGCGGGCACATGGCTCCGGGGGCGTGGGCGCAGAAGGTCTTGCCCGGTCCGAGCAGGCGCGCGTGCAGATCCAGCAGCTCGATGTCGCCGGGCCGACCCTTGCCGGCCTCGAGATCGGTCAGCATCTGTTCGACCCACGGCAGGCCGTCGCGGCATGGCGTGCACCAGCCGCAGGACTCCTGCGCGTAGAAGTGTTCCAGATTCTTCAGCATGCCGACGATGGGCGTGGTCTCGTCGGCGACGATCATGATGCCCGTGCCCATGCGGCTGCCGACGGAGGCAATGCCTTCGTAGTCCATCGGCGTATCGACATGATCGGCGGTGATGAAGGGCGTCGAGCCGCCGCCGGGTAGAATGCCCTTGAGCTTGTGGCCGTTGCGAATGCCGCCGAAATGCTCCAGCAGTTCGCTCACCGGCGTGCCCATCGGCAGCTCCACCAGGCCCGGCGCGTTGATGTGGCCGGAGGCGCCGAACAGCTTGGTGCCGTGGTCCTTGTGCAGGCCCAGCGTCTTGTACCATTCGGCGCCGTTTTTCATGATGTGCACGACGTTGCAGATGGTTTCGACGTTGTTGACCGTGGTCGGCTGGCCGAACAGGCCGCTGGCGGCGGGAAAGGGCGGCTTGTGCCGCGGCACGGCGCGGCGCCCTTCCAGCGCCGACAGCAGCGCCGATTCCTCGCCGCAGATGTAGCGTCCGGCACTCATGTGCAGATGAATGCGCAGATTGTAGCCCGAACCGAGAATGTCGTCGCCCAGATAACCGGCTTCGGTGGCTTCGGCAATGGCCATGTTCAGATTCTGCTGACTGACGACGTATTCGCCCCGAATGAAGACATAGGCCGTGTCGGCGCCGATGGCATAGCTGGCGATGATCAGGCTTTCGATGAACTGGTGGGGATCGCCTTCCAGCAGCAGGCGATCCTTGAAGGTGCCCGGCTCCATCTCGTCGGCGTTGACCACCATGTAGACGTGTTCCGGGCGCTCTTCGGGCTTGTCCTCGAAGCGCGGCATGAAGGACCACTTCATGCCGGTGGAGAAGCCGGCGCCGCCACGCCCGCGCAGGCCGGATTCCTTGACTTCGGCCACCACATCGGTAGGCGCGTATTGCGCCAGCACCTTCTGCAGGGCTTCATAGCCGCCCGCCGCTTCGTACTCCTTCAGGGCAAGAGGCGTCCGATCGTCGCGAATATTCCCGGTGAGGACTTTTTCACTCATGCCGAAACCTCATGCATACTCCGCCAGAATGGCATCGACCCGCTCCGGGGTGAGATTGTCGTGGTAGTCGGTGTTGACCCGCATTGTCGGCCCCTTGTCGCAGTTGCCGAGACAGACGATGGGCAGCAGCGTGAAGCGATCGTCCGGCGTCGTCTCGCCGAATTCGATACCGAGTTTCTGCTTCAGATAATTGGCGATTTCCTCGTAGCCGGTCAGCCAGCAGCTGATCGAGTCGCAGATCATGATGACATTGCGCCCGACCGGTTGACGGAAGATCAGGTTATAGAACGTGGCGACCGCCTCCATCTGCGTCGCCGTCACGCCGACCACGTCGGCGGCCGCGTGCAGTGCTTCGTCGGAGACCCAGCCACGGTGATCCTGCACAATCTTGAGGGCATCTATGCAGGCCGCCCCCGGATCCTCGTACAGGGTCATTTCATGCTGGATGGCTTCGATTTCGGTATCGCTGAGTTTCATCGGTCCACGTCCGCCATGACAAAGTCGATCGAGCCGAGAATCGCGATCAGGTCGGCCACCAGGCCGCCACGCGACATCATCGGAATGGGTTGCAGATGGGCGAAACTGGGCGTGCGGATGCGCGTGCGGTAGCTGGTCGTGTGTTCATCCGAGATCAGATAGTAGCCGTTCAGTCCCTTGGTGGCCTCGATCATGGCGGAGGATTCCATGGCCGGCACGACCGGGCCCCAGCTCACGGTTAGGAAGTGCGCAATGAGCGTCTCGATGTCGTGCATCGTGCGCTCCTTGGTCGGCGGGGTCGCATTGCGGTGATCGGACTTGTACGGCCCGCCCGGCATGTTGTCGAGGCACTGCTTGATGATGCGGCAGCTCTGGCGCATTTCCTCCAGGCGCACGATGACCCGATCCAGACAGTCGCCATTCTTGCCGAGCGGCACGTCGAATTCGAACTGGTCGTAGCCGGCATAGGGGCGCGCCTTGCGCAGGTCGAAATTGCAGCCGGTGGCACGCAGTCCCGGACCGGTGATGCCCCAGTCGATGGCTTCGTCCTCGCTGTAGGCGCCGATGCCGAGCGAACGCTTGACCGTGACCTTGTTGTTCACCCAGGCCTTGTCGTATTCGTCCAGACGCGGTGCCATCCAGTCGAGGAATTCCTGCACTGGCCTTTCCCAGCCGTTGGGCAGGTCCATGGCCAGACCGCCGATGCGGAAGAAGGCCGGATGCATGCGGAAGCCGGTGATTCCCTCGACCACGTCGTAGGCCTTCTGCCGATCGGAGAACATCCAGAGCACGGGGCTCAGGCCGCCGATGTCCTGCATGTAGGTGCCCAGGAACAGCAGGTGGCTCATGATGCGGAAGAATTCGCACAGCATGATGCGTGCGACCTTGGCTCGCTCCGGCACTTCGATGCCGAGCACATGTTCCAGATTCATGAGATAGGGCAGCTCGTTCATGACGCCGCCCAGGTAGTCGATCCGGTCCGTATAGGGGATATAGGTGTGCCACGACTGGCGCTCGCCCATTTTCTCGGCACCACGGTGGTGGTAGCCGATCTCGGGTACGGCATCCAGCACTTCCTCGCCTTCCAGCTGACAGACGATGCGGAATACGCCGTGCACACTCGGATGGTTCGGGCCCATGTTTAGGAACATGAAATCGGCATCTTCCGATTCACGTTCCATGCCCCATTCCTCGGGCCTGAAGATGAGCGCCTCGTCCTCCATCGCCTGACGTTTCTGCGTCAGCTCGAACGGGCCGATCTCGGTGGCGCGGGCCAGATGATCCTTGCGCAGCGGATGGCCATCCCAGGTGCCCGGCATGATGAGGCGGCGCAGGTTCGGATGACCGTCGAAGGTGATGCCGAACATGTCCCAGGTTTCGCGCTCGTACCAGTTGACGTTGGACCAGAGGTCATGAATGCTCGGCACTGACAGGTCGCCTTCCTGCAGGGCCACCTTGATGCGCACTTCCGCCACCGGAAACAGCGACAGCAGATGGTAGACGACGGTGAAATCCGATGCCGGCTGGCCTTCGCGGTACTGGCGCGCGCGTTCGTCGATCGCCGTCAGGTCGAACATCATCCGGTACTGGATCGGCGCATCCTGCTTCAGGAAGAGCAGCACCTCGCGCAGCTTGTCGCGGCCGACCCACAGCGTCGGCATGCTGTCCGCCGTGTCCTGGAAAACAAACGTTTCCGCACCGAAGCGCTCGATCAGTTGCTGTTTGATATCCACCCCTTCCAGCATCTTGTCTAGACCTCGTCCGGCGAGCGCAGCTCGGTGGCCGCCATGCGGTCGGTGCGCTTGCGTTCACGCATCGACAGCAGTGATTCCTTGCGCGTCACACCCTGCGGGCCGATGGCCCAGGACAGCGGGCGCTGCTCATTGGTGGCGGACTCCTGCAGCATGATGAGGCCTTCCAGGAAAGCCTCCGGCCGCGGCGGGCAGCCGGATACATAGACATCCACGGGCAGGAACTTGTCGACGCCCTGCACGACGGAGTAGATGTCGTACATGCCGCCGGAGTTGGCGCAGGAACCCATGGAGATGACCCAGCGCGGCTCCATCATCTGCTCGTACAGACGCTGGATGACCGGCGCCATCTTCATGAACACGGTGCCCGAGATGACGATGACGTCCGACTGGCGCGGCGAGGCGCGCAGCACCTCGGCGCCGAAACGGGCGATGTCGTGCGGCGCCGTGAATGCGGTGGTCATTTCCACGAAGCAGCAGGACAGGCCGAAGTTGTACGGCCACAGCGAGTGCTTGCGGCCCCAGGCCACCATGTCCTCGAGCTTGGCGGTGAGAATATTGCGCTCCATCGCCTCCCGGAGCTTGGGGTCGCCTGTTGCGCCGGAACCGGGCGACGGCTTCTTGTCTGCGCGGGATAGAGACCAGGTCATCGGCGACCTCCCTGTAAGACTTGAATGGGATGAGAGTGAAGCAGGATCATCATGCCCGGGAGTTGTCTGCGTTGCGTTGCATCATCTTGCGCACACGCTCTTCGCGTGGCGTCTTCGGTGCCCATTCAAGGGCTCCGGTGCGCCAGGCGTATGCCAGCGCCAGTGTCAGGATGACGAGGAAGACCATCATCTCGGTATAGCCGAGCCAGCCCACATCACGGGCGGCAATGGCCCAGGCAAAGATGAAGACCACTTCCAGATCGAGTATGACGAAGAAAATGGCGACCAGGTAGAACTTGGCGGGAAAGCGCAGGCGGGCGCTGCCGACCGGCACCATGCCGGATTCATAGGGCGTGTTGCCCATGCGGGTCGAGTGGCGCTCGCCGAGAAGGTACACAACACCGAGCATGAAGGCGATCAGTCCGAGTACGCCTGCCGTATAGACCAGCAGTGTCCACAGCACGTCGGGTTGTTCGACAATCTCAGTCATGTGAGCACCTGTTGCGGCCTGATCATGCGGCCGGTTGCCTCCCTGGATGCGGAAACTGTATTGGGCAACAGCGGCAAATGCAATGCCTGCTGTCCGCACCGGCGGGACTTTATCCCCAATTCACCATGAACTTAAGGCGCTTGCCGGAAGCTCGCCGCCGCCGCTGCTGTGGCGGTCATTGCGCAAAAGCTCACCAGTTATCCGGGCCCGCGACAGGCATCACGACGTGCCCGGCGCGGGCTGGCATTCAGGCGGCAGAAAGCTTGCCATGCCTAGCGTGCGGGCATACCCATCAGCAGCCTGCGCAGGCGTCAACTGACTTGTCAGTCTATGGATGAGCAATCTGTCATTACCACTTATCGTCGCTTGTCGAAGAGCTATGATCGCTTCTTCGGCTCCGTGTTCGAGCCCGGCAGGGAAAGCACGGTTGCAAAGATGGCCTGTCGAGCGGGCGATCGGGTGCTCGAAGTCGGCGTCGGCACGGGCTTGTCTTTGGATTATTATCCCGACGGCGTCGAGGTGGTCGGCATCGATGTGTCGGCACACATGCTGGAGCATGCAAAAGCGCGCGTGAATGGGGCCGCCGATCGCATCACCCTGCAGGTCATGGATGGCCAGTCACTGGACTATGCGGATGCCAGCTTCGACAAGGTGGCCGCCATGTACGTGGTATCGGTGGCGCCCGATCCGGAACAACTGGTGCGGGAAATGCAGCGCGTCTGCAAGCCCGGCGGTGACCTGTTCATCGTCAATCACTTCAGCCGCGCGCGCGGACCCATGGCATCGCTCGAGCGCATGGCCTCGCCGCTGTCGAAGAAGATCGGTTTCCGGCCGTCGTTTCCGCTGGATGACTTTCTGCAGTCGACCGGGCTGAACGTGATCGACCAGCAAGCGGTCAATGCATTCGGCTACTGGACGCTGTTACACGCCCGCAACGCCGTCGACGGCAGGGCCTGATCCGCGGCCCCGCAGTTCGCGCCGAATGGCGCGCTGGCCGATGTCGCGGCGATACCAGGCACCATCCCAGTCGATTTTCTTCACGCTGGCATAGCTGCGCTGTGCAGCGGCAGTGACGCTGTCCCCCTGCGCGCAGGCGCACAGCACACGGCCGCCGCTGGTGACGGTTTGTCCGTCTTCCATGCGCGTGCCGGCATGGAACACATGCACGCCGTCGTCCGTTGCGGCGTCGATGCCGTGGATGGGGTCGCCTTTCGCGTAGCGGCCCGGATAGCCAGCCGCGGCCATGACCACACCCAGCGCCGCCTGGCTGCGCCACTGCGCCTGCACGCGGTCGAGCTGGCCGGTGAGCGCCGCTTCCAGCAACGGCACCAGGTCGGATTCCAGCCGCATCAGGATGGGCTGGGTTTCCGGATCACCGAAGCGGACGTTGTATTCCAGCACTTGTGGCACGCCGTGCGCATCGATCATCAGGCCGGCATACAGCACACCGGTGAAGGGGCAGCCGTCGGCCGCCATGCCGTCCACCGTTGGTCGCATGATGTCGGCCATGACGCGCTCGATCACCGTGTCGGTGACGACCGGCGCCGGCGAGTAGGCGCCCATGCCGCCGGTATTGGGGCCGCTGTCACCATCATGCGCCGCCTTGTGATCCTGCGATGATGCCAGCGGCAATATGTTGCGGCCGTCCACCAGGGCAATGAAGCTGGCCTCCTCGCCCTGCAGGAACGATTCCACCACGATGCGGGCGCCGGAGTCGCCCAAGCACTGTTCCTGCAGCATGTCGCGCGCCGCCGCCAGTGCCTCTTCCATGGATTGGGCGATGAATACGCCCTTGCCGGCGGCCAGGCCGTCCGCCTTGATGACCAGCGGCAGGGGCTGTGACCGGATATGGTCTGCCGCAGCCGCATAATCGGCAAACACTTCGTAGCTGGCCGTCGGTATGTCGTGGCGGGCGAGGAAGTCCTTGCAGAAGGCCTTGCTGGATTCCAGCCGCGCAGCGGCCCGTGTCGGTCCGAAACAGGCCAGCCCGGCCTGTTTGAATGTATCCACGATGCCGGCCGCCAGCGGTGCCTCGGGGCCGACCAGCGTGAGGGTGATGTCGTGATTGCGCGCGCAGGCCAGCAGCGCGTCAATGTCTGCGGTGTCGATGTCGATGTTGGCGACGCCGGCTTCCGCCGCCGTGCCCGCATTGCCCGGCGCCACCAGCACCTGCTGCACGTGCGGTGAAGCAGCCACCTTCCAGGCCAGCGCATGTTCGCGCCCGCCACTGCCGACAATCAGGATGCGATGCGTATTCGAACTCATGTCGAGAACCGATGTTGAGGGGTCCGATCGCGGTGGTTGCAAGAGCCGCGTACAATCCCGGCATTTGCCCTGCAGCGGATGAACTGCACCATGACCGATGAGCGAATTCTACATGAGGGCGCTTTCCTGCGTGTCAAGCGCCGCGGCCGCTGGGAATTCGTGGAACGGGTCAATGCCCGCGCTGCGGCCGTCATTGTCGCCACTACCGACGCCGGTGAACTGTTGCTGGTGGAACAGTGGCGCGCACCGGTGGACGCGCCTGTGATCGAGCTGCCCGCCGGTCTGGTCGGCGACATTGCCGGCGCCGAGGACGAGCCGGTGCTGGAGGCGGCAGCGCGTGAACTGGAAGAGGAGACCGGCTACCGCCCCGGCAGCCTGTCCCGGCTTGCCGGCGGCCCGCCCAGCGCCGGCCTGAGCAATGAGCACGTCGTACTGGTTCGGGCGCAGGAGCTTGTGCGTGTCGGTGACGGCGGCGGCGATGCCAGCGAGGACATCACACCGCATGCCGTGGCATTGCCCGCGGCGGCCGACTGGCTCGCCGCTCGCGAAGCCGCAGGTGTGCTGATCGATCCGAAGGTGTACGCGGGTCTGTATTTCGCTGCCCGCAGCTGATTCAGGGAACCAGCGGCCCCGCTGTCTTCAGTTCTGTCACCGGCCTGTCGCTGACCAGGCAGGCGGCGACATCGTCGGCCAGATGCAGCCGCCGCAGTACCCAGCGCCGGCCATCGAGCCGGGTGCTGTCGTCGTCCAGCCGGACCTGGCGAACGCGCTTCAGACCCACGCGCCCGGTCGCCTTGACGGTCGCTTCGCGCGCGCACCAAAAGTCGAAGAAGCGCGCTGGATCGTGCTCGATGGCGGCATGATCCTCACTCAAACTGAGCCGTTTCATGCGTGCCAGCGGCATGACCCGATATTGCTCCAGATCCAGCCCGACACGGCTTGCAAGGTCGTCCGGTTCCACCAGCGCGCAGGCCACCCAGTGCTCGCTGTGGGCGATGCTGAACACGGGCCCGGTGGCAAAGCAGGGCCGGTCATTGGCATCGATGAACAGCGTTGCCGTCGACATGTGGCGCAGCCCGGCATGCTGCAATGCCTGCTCCAGCAGCCACAGACCAGCCAGTGTCTGGGCACGCGCCTGCGGGTGACGCTTACGCGCCATGCGCGGCCGGTAGGCCGGCGGCAGTTGTGCGTCGGGACGACGCAGCAGCTGCGCGCAGGTGGCGCGATTGAGGCGCGTGTAGAGCAGCTGCATGCTGATCAGTCGCCGCCGTGTGCCAGCGCCGCCTGCGCGCGTTCCGTGAGCGCGTCGATATTGGCCCCGGCTTGCTGCGCCAGATGCTCCGGTGCAACGCCGTCGCGGGTGACATACCACAGGGCGTCGACAGCCACATTGATGCGCGCAAACGGTTTTGGCAGGCAGGTGCGGTCCCAGGTGCCGATCTGCCAGTAACGGCTGGCGGCGCAACCCACCAGCATGACCGGCGTGCCGGTGCGCCGGGCAATGGTCAGGGCGCCGTGCTTGAATTCACCGGCCGGGCCGCGTGGCCCATCGGCGAAGAAGGTCGGTGACACACCGGCGCGGATGGCGCGCAGGGTCGACTTGACCGCCTGCGTGCCGGTGCGGCTGGAGGAGCCGCGCATGACCTGTGGGCCATGGTTCTCGACCACGCGGGTGATGAATTCGCCTTCGCGCGAAGGGCTGATGAGAAAACCCGTTTGCATGCCGCGCGGCAGCAGATCGCGCAGAAACAGGCCGCCGGTGAGAATCTGCTGGTGCCAGCTGCAGGGAATGACCACGCCGACCGCCAGTGCTTCATCCAGATGCTGCTCGCCCTCGATCACCCGAATGCGACAGGTCAGCCGCAACAGCCAGACATAAGCCGTTCCGGCCCACACGGCCAGAGCCATCAACAGGCGTTTCTTCCAGGGTGCATCGGCATCCCGCCGGCGTGGTTTCTTCATGCAGCTCTTTGTTGTCGGGGTGATCGGTCTCATGCCGAAAGGCGCCATTATATTGGTATTGATGCACATGGTTGAAACCGCGGCCGAATGCTCGCATGCTGATCAAAGCAGTCATACTTTCGTGCCCATGTCCGTAATACGGCAATTCTACGGCTACGCCCCGGCGCTGCTGACCGATCTGTACCAGCTGACCATGACTTATGCGCACTGGTACAACGGCACCGGCGCGCGCGAGGCCGTATTCCACCTGTTCTTTCGCAATGCCCCGTTCGGCAATCGTTTCGCGCTGGCGAGCGGGCTGGATGCCGTGATCGATTACATCGATGCATTCGGTTTCGATGATTCGGACACGGCCTATCTTGCCACGCTGACCGACAGCGCCGGCGAACGCCTGTTTCCGGACGAGTTTCTGACCTATCTGCGGGATTTCGAGTTCACCGGCGACATCGACGCCGTGCCCGAAGGCACCGCCGTATTTCCGCACCAGCCGATGCTGCGCGTGACCGCACCCATTATCCAGGCGCAACTGCTGGAAACTGCGCTGCTGACGCTGATGAATTTTCCCACACTGGTCGCCACCAAGGCGGCACGCGTCGTGCATGCTGCGGGCGGCGATCCGGTGCTCGATTTCGGCCTGCGCAAGGCGCAGGGCGCCGACGGCGGCCTGAGTGCGTCACGCTCGGCCTATATCGGCGGCTGCGCCGGTTCGGCCAACGTCCTGGCCGGCAAGCTGTTCGGCATCCCGGTCAGCGGTACGCATGCACACGGCTGGGTCATGGCGTTCGAGCGTGAACTGGATGCGTTCGATTATTACGCCGCTGCGCTGCCGAATCAGTGCATCTTTCTGGTCGACACCTATGACAGCCTCGCCGGCGTGAACAACGCCATTGCAGTCGGCCGCAAGCTGCGCGCCGCTGGCCATCGCATGGTCGGCATCCGGCTCGATTCGGGCGATCTTGTCAGCCTGTCCCAGGCCACCCGCACCCTGCTTGACGAGGCCGGTTTCAGCGATGTCGCCATTGCCGCCAGTTCCAGCCTGGACGAGGAGACCGTCGGCTGGCTCAAGCAGCAGGGCGCGCCCATCTCCATGTGGGGCATCGGCACGCGCCTGACCACGGCGCAGCCGGATGCGGCGCTCGACGGCGTGTACAAGCTGGCCGCCATCCGCAACGACCGGGGCAGCTGGTCGTATCGCATGAAACTGTCCGATACACCCGGCAAGAGCTCGCGCCCGGGCGTGCACCAGGTGCGCCGCTTTCTCGACGAACACGGCATGCCGCAGGCCGATCTGCTGTATGACGAAGCCGCCTCCGGAACGCGCTGGCAGGCGCGCCACGGCGATCATTGGCAGGACTTCGAGCCGGATGCCCCGCACCGGAATCTGCTTGTGCCCATCTTTCGTGATGGTCAGCGCGTGTACGACCCACCCGCACTTGAGGCCATTCGCGACTACGCCGGCGAGCAGTTCCGCTGGTTCGCCGAGCACGAAGGGTATCCGGTTCTGGTGGATCGTTATCTCGAACAATCCACGCATGATCTGCGCGCCTGGCTGGCACAGCGGGCCGCCGGCTCCACCGATTCAACACGCACCCGTTCCGAGAAAGCATCATGACTGCCGCATTGTTGCTGGTCGACATCCAGAATGATTTCCTGCCCGGCGGCGCGCTGGGGGTTGATGACGGCGACGCCGTCGTGCCCGTCGCCAACCGCCTCATCCCGGACTTCGAGCACGTCATCGCCACGCAGGACTGGCACCCGCCCGATCACCTGTCGTTCGCCGCCGAGCATGCAGGCAAACAACCGTTCGACATCATCGACCTCGACGGCCTGCAGCAGGTGCTGTGGCCCGTGCATTGCGTGCAGCACAGCGCCGGCGCCAGCTTCGCCTCCGATCTGGACGTGGCCGGCATCGACCATGTCGTGCGCAAGGGCAGCGACCGGCGCATCGACAGCTATTCCGCCTTCTACGACAACGGCCACCGTAAGGCCACCGGCCTGGTCGAATTGCTGCGCGACCGGGGCGTGGATCACATTGTCGTGGTCGGCATCGCCGCCGATGTCTGCGTCGCCTACAGCGTGCACGACGCCCTCGCCGAAGGCTTCAGCGTCGAAGTTGTCGAGGACGGCATCCGCGGCGTCAACATGAACGCCGACGACACCGCCGATGCCATCAAGGCCATGCGCGAGGCCGGCGCCGTCATCACCGACAGCCGCGCTATCGGGCGCTGAAACGGCCGGCTCTCGGTGGCGCAACCCGCCACCGGCAAACGGAATATGTGCCGGACCGCAACACGCTGACAATCCTGCTATAGTCTCAAACCGGATCGGATGGCCGGGCACCCGCATGCCGCAGGCCGACCGGTTCGCATGAGGAGAGCAGGACCCGAGGGATTGATGGCGGGCATCGACAAGAACACAACCCGGCCCATCCTCGCCGACTGGTCGCCGCAGGTCTGGCGCTGGCGGCCGCAGCATGGGCGCTGGTCGCCCCATCACGGGCGCCCGTGCGATCCCGTATTCGTCCGCGTCACCACCGACGGCGTGGCGCCGCACCACAGCTATGAATTCTGGCGCGAAACGGCGCTGTACAACTTCGACATCGACCGGCTGTACCGCGCCCGGCGGGGCGGATTCAGCGCCCGCGTCAGCGGCATCATCGGCGAGCAGGCCGAATTCTACGCCTACGCCTCCGATGCCATTTCCGGCCACCAGTCCAGACACCGCCAGACCACGGACCAGATCGACCTCGGGTTGGTGGCCGCAGGCCAACGCATTCATCGCCTGACGGACGGCAACATCATTGTCGCCGACGCCGGGCAACTGTTCTGCTTCGATGCCACGCAGCCGGCCCATGCTGCGTGGAGTGCACATCGGGGCGCTCATCTGTCCCTGTCACGACGTGCCGTCGAGCAAACGCTCGGCGACCCGGTGCCACCGCTTGCCACCCTGATGCAAGTGCTCGCCGCCTCGCGCCTGGCCCCCGTCCTGCGCGATCAGATGACGCTGCTGGCACGCCACGTCAACCACTTGAATGCGGTAGAACGGGCCGAGCTGCTGGAACAGACCGAACGACTGGCATTGCTGACGCTGGCCAGCCTGCGGTCGATTGGCGGGTCAGCCTGCGCCGAACCGCTCGACCCCGTGGGCCTGTTCACGGCCGCTCGGCGCTACATCGAAGCCCACTTCATGGAGCCGGATCTGCAGGTCAACCGGGTCGCCCGTGCACTCGGCTGCTCGCGTGCCACTCTGTACCGGGCTTTCGCTGAGCAGGAATGCACCGTCGCCGGCATGATTCGCGAACTGCGTCTGCTGCGCGCCCGACGACTGCTGGCCAGGGCGCCGGCGCATGCTCGCATCGACGACATCGCTGCCCGCTGCGGCTTCAGCGAGCCGCGTACCTTCCATCGTGCTTTTCGCACCCGCTTCGGCCTGCCGCCCCGTGAGGCGCGAGCGGTCCCGACAGGCGAGATACGAACCGAAATGCATACGTCCGCCTGACCGCGATTGACTGCAACCAGCATGCCGCTGTCAACGGCCGCTTGAGACGAATCGACATTCAGCCTGAGACGTTTTGTCTCACGCTCCGGGCACGCCTTCGGGTATAAAGCCGTGAGAGGCCTATCACGCCACAAGATAATTCGAATCCGGAGGCCGCCATGCCCGTACGTCCGCTGCCGACGAACAAGACGCAATGCCCAAGTCGTGACAACGCTGCCGCTCTCCAATCCGAGGCGCAATACTCACAGTTACGCCGGTTCCGGTGGCGGCTTCCGGCCATAGTCGGCCTCATCCTGTTGGGCTGCTGTGCCGTGGCCCAAGCAGCCGGGCCGATCGCGAGCGGGGGCGGTGCTGGAGCTGATAGATTCCTTGCACCCGGCGGCAGCGGTGGCCTGGCTGGTGGCGGTGGTGGCGCCGGGGATGGTATTGACGACCCTCCTTTTTTTGGCCTGGGCGGTGTGGGCGGTGCCGGTGCCACGTTGAGTGACGACGCCGAGGCTGGTGGCGATGGCGGCGATGCCGGCAGCTACGAAGGCGGCGAAGGCGGCTCTGCCGGCGGTACGGACTTGAGTGCCGGCGGCGGCGGTGGCGGTGGTGGTGGTGCTGAAGATATGGGGCCTTTTCATGCTGACGGCCGAAATGGCGGCGATGGCGGCGCTGGCGTCATAAGTCACGCTGACGAGGGAGCCGCAATTATCTTGAACAGCGATTTCACGGGCGGTGACGGCGGTGATCAGGGAGGCACTGGCGGGTTGCATGGCGGCGGCGGCGGCGGTGGCGGCGCCCTTGTGCTGACCGGTCCAGGGGCTATTGACACGAATGGCCACGACGTGACCGGCGGTGCAGGCGGCAAAGGTAAAGCTGGCGGAGGCGGCGGCGCCGGCATCGTCACGGTCGATGATGGGAATGTTGAGGTCAACGACCACAGTACGGTCGCCGGAGGCAGGGGTGGCGATGGTTCCCACGGCGGCGATGGCGGCGCCGGCGTGTTCCTGCATGACGGCGGCACGTTGACCATTGATGGCAACAGCAAGGCAAAAGGGGGTAACGGTGGCACTGATGCGTCAAACGGCGGTGCCGGCGGCGCCGGTGTACTCACCAATGACGCCATCGTAGACAACCGGGGCCGCATTGCGGGCGGGGCCGGTGGAGCTGCAAATTTTGGAGGCAGCGGTGGCGTCGGGCTCGAGACCTACAGCAGCCACATCACCAACGCCGACGGCGCCGAGATCATCGGTGGCGACGGCGGCAAATCGATCACTGCACCATCGGGGTATCATGGCGGCGACGGGGCAGCGGGTGTTGTTTTCGTCGCTGGCGCCGGTGACGGTTCCCTGAACAACGAAGGGACCATCGACGGCGGCAACGGCGGCGGCAAGACAGGCGACAGCTCACCGGGCAACGGCGCGGTCGGTGTCCTGGTCAAGGACGATCACGTCACGATCATCAATGCCGGCGAAATCAACGGCGGTCACAGCGGCCATGCCGATCCCAATGATCAGACACAGGCCAATGCGGTGGAGCTCAAGGGCGACGACAACACGCTGGAATTGCATAAGGGCTACAGTTTCACCGGCGATGTGGTGGCCGGCGGCAGCAACAACACGCTGGCGCTGGGCGGCAGCGTCGACGACAGCTTTGACGTCAGCGACATCGGCGGCAGCCAGCAATACCAAGGCTTCGCAGCGTTCGAAAAAACCGGCGACAGCACCTGGACGCTGACCAATACCACGAGCGAAACGACGCCGTGGACGATCACGGACGGCACGCTGTCCGTGTCTGCGGATGATCAATTGGGGGATACCGACGGCGACCTGACTCTGGACGGCGGCACGCTGCAAGTCACCGGCACGAATTTCACCGCCACGAACCGGGACATCATCTGGGGCAATGCCGGCGGCACATTCGACATTGCCGATGCCGACAATAACTTCATTGTGGATGATGATCTGGACGGCAACGGCCATCTGAACAAAGCGGGTGCCGGCACGCTGACGCTGACTGGCGCAAACACCTACATTGGGCCTACGGAGGTAAGCGCCGGGACATTGGCGCTGGAAAGCGGCAGTGCCATTGCCGACACAGGCGCCGTCACGGTCGACTCGGGCGGCCAGCTTGTCGTCAATGACACGGAGACGATCGGCTTGCTGGCCGGCAGTGGCGACGTGACCCTGAATGCTGGCCTCGTGACCGGCGGCAACGATGTCAACACGACATTTTCCGGCGACGTGGGCGGCAGCGGCACGCTGACCAAACAGGGCAGTGGCACGCTGACGCTGACCGGCACGAACAGCTACAGCGGCGGCACTACGGTCAGCAACGGCACGCTGCAAGGCGACACGCAAAGCCTGCAGGGAGATATCGTGAACGACGCCGAAGTCGTGTTTGACCAGAGCACGAGCGGCAGTTATGCCGGCACCATGAGCGGCAGTGGCACGCTGACCAAGCAGGGCAGTGGCACGCTGAAGCTTACCGGCACGAACAGCTACCAAGGCGGCACCGTGGTTAGCAACGGCACGTTGCAAGGCGACACGCAAAGCCTGCAGGGAGATATCGTGAACAATGCCGCAATCGTGTTCGACCAGAACACGAACGACACCTACAACGGCACCATGGCCGGCACCGGCTCGCTGACCAAGCAGGGTAGTGGCATGCTGACGCTGACTGGCACGAATACCTACAGTGGCCCGACGCAGGTCAGCGACGGGGCTCTGGCACTGAAAAACGGCAACGCAATTGCCGACACAGGCGCTGTCACAGTCGACTCGGGCGGCCAGCTTGTCGTCAATGACACGGAGACGATCGGCTTGCTGGCCGGCAGTGGCGGTGTAACCCTGAATGCCGATCTCGTGACCGGCGGCAACGATGTCGACACGACTTTTTCCGGCGACGTGGGCGGCACCGGCGCGCTGACCAAACGGGGCACCGGCACGCTGACGCTGTCGGGCAACAACAGCTACAGCGGCGGCACGACGATTCGGGCGGGCACGATTCAAGCGGCAGCCAATGACGCTGTACAGGGCGACTACGTTATTGAACACGATGGTGTTCTTGATGTCGATGAACAGTTGGTCACATTGACATCGCTGGCGGGAGAAGGCGTGGTGCGGTTTGGCGATTGGAACCAGCCGACGCTGACAATCGACCAGGCCGACGACACCGAGTTTTCCGGCTCGTTCAAGGCGGACTACTTGCGTGACAGTCGGGCCCGGTTGATCAAGAAAAACGATGGAACATTGACGTTGTCAGGAGACAGCAAGCTGACAGTCGCGCCATCGCGGTCCGGTATTTTCGGCGTCGAAGTGTTGGGCGGCACGCTGTCTGTCGAGCAAGGCGGGTCTCTGCGCTATGACGGCGCTACCATAATAGGCGGCGACGGCGGCAGGCTGAGTGTGGACGGCCAGGATACGCAATGGCAGGGCGGTGGCCTTTATTTGGGCGATGGCGGCCCGGGTCATCTGGATATTGCGGACTCGGCACATGCCCGGACAACTACTATTGCCTACATCGGCTACAACAACAGCGGCGCAGCAAACGTCAGCAACGGTGCCAGCTGGGATCAACAGGGCAATCTTTATGTGGGTCGCAAGGCAACCGGGCGGCTCAACATTGCTTCCGGGGGTTCGGTGGCAACCAGCGGTGGCGCCACACTTGGTGACTATCAGAATAGTGTCGGTGAGGTCGGCGTTGCCGACGGCAAGTGGACGATTGGCGACCTGCTTGTTGTCGGTGATCAGGGGCAGGGTCGCTTGACCGTCAGCGATGGCGGTGTCGTGACGGGGAATACGCAAACATCCAATGCCACGGTTGGTTCCGGGGCTGGTTCGCAGGGTCGAGTCACGGTGGACGGCGACGGCAGCCGGTGGGCGTTCCAGCGCTTGACCGTTGGCGACGCGGGCAACGGTCGTGTCACCGTGACCGACGGTGGTGTCGTGGACAGCAAGCGTCAGGATGTGAGGATCGCCACGCAAGGCGGATCCACGGGTACGCTGCGCATTGGCGACGGCGGCCGCCCCGGTGAGTTGTCACAGGGGGTGCAAGTCACGTTCGGTGCCGGCGACGGCATGCTTGTCTTCGGCCACACGGACGCCAATTACAGCTTTGACTCCGCACTGAAAAGCCAGATTGCCGGCGCCGGCAAAATCGAGCATTACGCCGGAACCACGCATCTGACCGGCAACAGTTCCGGTTTCTCCGGCGACACGACGGTTTACGGCGGCACGCTGGCCGTGGACGGCACGCTGGGCAGCGATGTCGATGTTGCCGCCAACGCCACGCTTGGTGGCCATGGCACGATCGGTGGCGCTGTAGACGTTGCGGCAAACGCTCATCTCGCGCCCGGCAGTTCGATCGGCACACTCGTCATCGCCGGTGATCTGAGCGTGGCGCAAGACGGCCAACTGGATTATGAATTCGGCGCGCCCGGGCCGGACTTCAATACCCCCGGTGTTGGCGACAGCGTTGACGTCGGCGGCGACCTGAGCCTGAACGGTGCTGTCCTCAATGTCACCGCCAATGGCAGCTTCGGCCCCGGCCTGTACCGCGTGTTCGATTACGCCGGCAGCTACAGCGAAAGCAACGGTGGCCTGAGCATCGGCAGCCGGCCGGCCGGCACGGCACTTGTCATCCAGAAACTTGCCGGCGACCAGCAGATCAATCTGCTCAATTCCACCGGCATGACACTGAACCTGTGGAACGGCAACGGCCAGGCAGATGATACCCACGCCGGCGGCGGCGACGGCACGTGGTCGACAACGAAACAAAATTGGACCGATGCGGATGGCAGAGTCACCAGTGCCATGCAGCCGCAACCCGGTTTCGCCATCTTCGGCGGCGACCCCGGTACCGTGACCGTGGACAATGGCAGCGGGGATGTCGAGGCGCTGGGCCTGCAGTTCGCCAGTGACGGCTACACGCTCGACGGCGATGAGCTGACACTGAGTGCGGATGCCAACCACCCCGCCCCGGTAGAAATCCGGGTCGGTGACGGCTCAGCCGCCAGCGTCGATTACACTGCCACGATCGACAATGTCCTCACCGGTAGTGACGGCTTGCGCAAGACTGGCGCCGGCACGCTGAAACTGACTGGCCAGAACAGCTACAGCGGCGGCACCGTGGTGAGCAACGGCACGCTGTCGATATCCGATGACGACAGTCTGGGCGCCAGCAGCAGTGACCTGACCCTGGACGGCGGCACGCTGCAAGTGACCGGCACGAATTTCACCGCCACGAACCGGGCTATCATCTGGGGCGATGCCGGCGGCACATTCGACATTGCCGATGCCGGTAACACCTTTAACGTGGATGATGACCTGCATGGTAACGGCCATCTCGGCAAAAGTGGCAGCGGCACTTTGTTTTTGTCCGGGGATAATGACTACAGCGGCGGCACGACGGTAGCCGCAGGCAAACTCGCCGGTGATACCCAGTCCCTGCAAGGAGATATTGCCAACAACGCTGAAGTTGTATTCGAGCAGAGCGCCGACGGTGCCTACGCCGGCTCCATGAGCGGTAACGGTACGCTGACCAAGCAAGGCAGCGGCACGTTGATCTTGAGCGGCACAAACACCTATAGCGGTGGCACGACGGTAACCGACGGTCTGCTCGTCGGCGATGCCCAGTCGCTGCAAGGTGCCATCGCCAACAACGCTGAAGTCGTATTCGACCACGGCACAAGCGGAACCTATACCGGTTCCATGACCGGCAGCGGCGCGCTGACCAAGCAAGGCAGCGGCAAGCTGACGCTGACCGGCGACAGTAGCAGTTTCGCCGGCGCAACAGATGTGCAAACCGGCAGCCTGATCATCGGTAGCACGGTCGATAGCAGCGCCGTCCTAGGTGGCGATGTCGATGTTGCCGCCAACGCTATACTTGGCGGCCACGGCACGATCAGCGGCGATGTTACCATCCACAGCGGTGGCCACATGGCCCCCGGCAACTCCATCGGCACGACCACGATCACGGGTAACTACACGCACAGTGCCGGTTCCGTCTACGATGTCGAAGTCAACGCCGCCGGCGATCACGACCTGCTGGATATCGGCGGCAGAGCCACGCTTGACGGCGGCGAAGTCGCCGTGCACGCCGCCAACGGTAACTACGACCCGCAAACCGACTACACCATCCTCAAAGCCGCCGGTGGTGTGAACGGGCAATTCGACAGCGTCAGCGCCAATCTCGTGTTTCTTGACCCGGCGCTGGCGTACGACCCGAATGCCGTCATCCTCACGCTGACCCGCAACGACATCGACTTTGCCGCCGTCGCCACCACACACAACCAGCGTGCCGCCGCCCGCGGTGCCGGTTCGTTGGCACTAGGCAGCGATATCTACAACAGTCTGGTCACGCTTGATACTGCCACGGCACGCACCGCCTACGACGCCTTGTCCGGCGAATTCTACGCCAGCCGTCTGGGTGCGCTGCTTGATGACAGCCGTTATACCCGCGATGCTGTCAGCAGCCGGCTGGACCGACGCTGTGCCGGCGCCCATAGCGATGATGCCGCCTCGACCCGGCAATGCGCCGGCAGCGCCTGGCTGCATCCGTATGGCGACTGGGGGCATACGCGCGGCGACGGCAATGCGGCGCGCCTGAAGCATGATGTCAGCGGTTTCTATCTCGGCGCCGACAAGGTAGTGGCGCCCGGCGTGCGTGTCGGCTTTCTGGCCGGCTATCGCCATACCCGGGACAAGGTGAAAGAACGTCATTCTCGGGGCCGGGACGACAGTTACCAACTGGGCCTCTATGCCGGCCTGAATCGCGGCCCGTTCAGCTTGAAAGCCGGTGTGGCTCATGCCTGGCACGATCTGGACGGCAAGCGCCGGGTGGCGTATGCGGGTTTCGAGGACGCCACCCGGGCCGACTACCACGCTCGCAGCACGCAGGTGTTTGCCGAGGGCGGTTACACGTTCGACTTCGGCGACACGCAACTGCAACCGTTTCTGCGTGGCGCGTACGCACGCATCAAGGCCGACAGTTTCACTGAGCGTGGCGGTGATGCCGCCCTGCATGCCGCCAGCCAAAGTGCAGATGTTGGTATTTCGGTAGCCGGGTTGCGTGTTGACCATGCCCTGGTCGACACGGCGGCAACGACCGTTCGTCTGCATGGCATGGCGGGCTGGCGCCACGTTTATGGCAGCAAGACGCCGCAGACCACTCTGCGGCTGGAAGGCGGTGACGACTTCACGATTCGCGGTGTGCCGCTGGCGCGTGATGCGGCCACCGTTGAAGCAGGGCTGGAAGCGGCCGTGGGTGACCGCGTCACCGTCTCGGCCTCTTATGTCGGTGCTTTCGGAGATGGCATGAAAACCAACGGCGTCAAGGCGGATCTGGCCTGGCGGTTCTAGATCGCCGGCCGCTGCTGGAGACAGAATCCGGCGGTGCCTGAGTTGATGAACCGCCTACTCGCCTCTTTGCGGGCCAGCTGACGATTTCCTTCGCCAGCAGGCGTGCTCGCATGGTACCGGACTTGAAAACGGCCCCGGCGGGCCGCATGTCGCACTGCAGCGATGCGGCCCGCCGGGGCCGCTGTGTGTCCATCCGCAAGTTGAATTACCGAACAATCATGAGCCAAACCGAATCCCATTCCGATAATTCCCGGGTCGAGACCCACGGCTTCCAGGCTGAGGTCAAGCAGCTGCTGCAGCTGATGATCCATTCCATGTATTCGAACAAGGAGGTGTTCCTGCGCGAGCTGGTGTCCAACGCTTCCGATGCGCTGGATACGCTGCGCTTCGAAGGCGTCAGGGACGACAGCCTGTTCGAGGACGATCCGGAGCTGAAGATTCGCATCACCTTCGACCAGGAGGCGCGCACCATCACCGTCGCCGACAACGGCATTGGCATGACGCGCGACCAGGTCATCGAGCGCATCGGCACCATCGCCAAGTCCGGCACGCGGGCGTTTCTGGATTCGCTGTCCGGGGACGAGCAGAAGGACTCGCAGCTGATCGGCCAGTTCGGGGTCGGCTTCTATTCCGCCTTCATCGTCGCCGATCGGGTGACGCTGACCACGCGGCGCGGCGGCGAGCAGCAGGGCGTGCGCTGGATCTCCGACGGCGGCGGCGAATACACGCTGGAAAGCGTCGACAAGGCCGGTCACGGCACTGCAGTGACGCTGCATCTGCGCGAGGGCGAGGATGAGTTCCTGGATGATTTCCGCCTGCGCCATCTGGTGCGCACCTACTCCGACCATGTCGCCTTCCCGATCGAGATGCTGGAGCAGGTCAGCGACAGCAGTGATGACGAGAACGCCGAGGAGGGCGAGGACAAGCAGGACAAGACGCCGGAATTCGAGCAGGTCAACAGCGGCGCGCCGCTGTGGACAAGGCCCAAGTCGGAGCTCAGCGACGACGATTACACCGAGTTCTACAAGCACACCAGCCACGATTTCGAGGCACCGCTGACCTGGAGCCATAACAAGGTCGAGGGCAGCCAGGAGTACACGTCGCTGCTGTTCATCCCGGCGCGTGCGCCGTTCGATCTGTACGATCCGCAGCGCGATCAGCACGGCATCAAGCTGTATGTGCAGCGCGTGTTCATCATGGACGATGCCGACAAGCTGATGCCGCGTTATCTACGCTTCGTGCGCGGCATCATCGATTCCAATGATCTGCCGCTCAACGTGTCGCGCGAAATCCTGCAGAACAACCGCGCACTGGACAAGATCCGCGCCGGCTCGGTGAAGAAGATCCTCGGTCTGCTGGAGAAGATGGCCAACAACGAGCCCGCGAACTACACCACGTTCTGGGGCGAATTCGGCCCGGTGCTCAAGGAGGGCATCGTCGAGGATGCTGCCAACAAGGAGAAGATCGCCAAGCTGCTGCGCTTCGCCACCACCAAGGACGAGTCCGAGCCGGGCGTGTCGCTGGATGACTATATCGAGCGCATGGCCGAAGGCCAGGACAAGATCTACTACATCACCGCCGACAATATCGCCGCGGCCAAGAACAGTCCGCATCTGGAAGTCTTCCGCAAGAAGGATATCGAGGTGCTGCTGCTCACCGACCGGGTCGACGAGTGGGTCATGGCGCATCTGACCGAGTATCAGGACAAGCAGTTCCAGTCCGTGGCCAAGGGTGCGCTGGATCTGGGCGAGGCCGAGTCCGAAGAGGAAAAGCAGCAGCAGAAGGAGCTGGAAGAACAGTCCCAGGGGCTGGTCGAGCGTCTGCAGAAGGTGTTGGAAGAGCGCGTCGCCGACGTCCGGGTGACGCACCGGCTGACCGACTCCCCGGCCTGTCTGGTGGCCGACGAGGCCGGCATGTCGGCGCATCTGGAGCGGCTGCTGAAGGAGGCCGGCCAGAACATGCCCAACATGAAACCGCACCTGGAGATCAACCCGGGCCATCCGCTGGTCGAACGGCTGGATGCCGAACAGGCCGAGGATCGCTTCGAGGATTTCGCCCAGCTGCTGTTCGAGCAGGCGGTGCTGGCCGAGGGCGGCGAACTGGAAGACCCGGCGCGCTTCGTGCAGCGCATGAACCAGATGCTGCTGGCCGTGTCGCAGGGCGCCGCATAACGCCGTATCATGCGGCGGGTTGATCCAGGAACCAGTCCGCTGCCATGCAATCGATCGAATGGGCCGACTTTGAAAAGGTGGAGCTGCGCGTCGGCGAAGTGGTCGACGCGCAGCCCTTTCCCGAGGCCCGCAATCCCGCTCATGTGCTGCATGTCGATTTTGGCGCGGAAATCGGCGTGCGCAAATCCAGCGCGCAGATCACCGAGCACTACGACCCGCAGGATCTGATCGGCCGCCAGGTCGTGGCAGTGGTCAATTTCCCCGAAAAACAGATCGGCCCGATCCGGTCGCAGTGCCTGGTGACGGGCTTTCATGACGAGCAGGGCCATGTCGTGCTGTGTACGCCGGACAAACCCGTGCCGTTGGGGACGAAACTGCTCTGACGATGCCTGTCCGCCGTGTTCGTCAGTCGTCCTCCGCCGGCGTCGTGGCGACCGTCGCCATACCGTTGCCGCGTCGGTCGGCGGCCGCAGTCGTGCTGCCGTCCGCGGCGCGGACCACCACCTGCATGTTGCCGTAACGGCGCTCGACATTCTTCAGTTCATGGCCGAGCGCGTGCAGGGCGGCCTTCTGCGTGTCGCTGAAGGTGTCGGGTTCGTGCTCGATGACATCCGGCAGATATTGATGGTGGTAACGCGGCAGATCGACCATGGCCTGTGCATCCGCGCCGTGCATGAAGGCCAGCGAACTCAGCAGCACCATGGAGATGATGCGGCTGCCGCCGGGTGTGCCCAGCACGGCAGTACGGTCCGCGCCGACTATGAAAGTCGGCGTCATGCTCGACAGCGGCCGCTTGCCGGGTTCGATGGCGTTGGCCTCGGTGCCGACCAGGCCGTAGACGTTCGGTGTCAGGGGCTTGGCCGAGAAGTCATCCATTTCGTCGTTGAGAATGACGCCGGTGCCGGGCGCGATCACGCCGGAACCGAACGGGTAGTTCACCGACAGCGTGGCCGCGACGCGGTTGCCGTCGGCGTCGATGACGGAAAAATGCGTCGTGTCGGAGCCTTTGGTGTGTCCGGCGGTGACCGGTGCCAGCGCATCGCTGGGCGTGGCCCGGTCCATGCGCACACTGGCGCGCAGGCCGGCGGCGTATAGCGGACTGGTCAGGCGGCGGACGGGCACGTCAACGAAGTCCGCATCGCCCAGATAGGCGGCGCGGTCGCGGTAGGCGCGGCGCATGGCCTCGACGGCAACATGCACCCGTTCGGTGGCAGTCAGCTGCGGCCAGTCGAATGCCTGCAGAACATTCAGTGCCTCCACCAGCACGATGCCGCCGGATGACGGCGGTGCGGCGGAGATGACTTCAAAGTTGCCCTGTGGCGTGGTGTATTGGCCGGTGATCGGCTCGCGTTCGATGATTTCGTAATCGGCCAGATCTGCCAGTGTCCAGATGCCGCCGGCGGCGCGCACACCGTCGACCAGCGCGGCGGCGATGGCGCCAGCGTAGAATCCGGCGCGACCCTCCTCGGCCAGGGCCGTCAGCGTTTCGGCGAGTGCCGGCTGCCTGAGCGTCGTGCCGACCGGCAGCGCCTCGCCGTCGTCGGTCAGCAGCAGGGCGGCGCTGGCCGGGTGTCGGCGAAGCACATCCGCACGCCACTCGATCATGTCGTGCATGTGCGGGTAGACGGCAAAGCCGTCGCGCGCCAGCTCGATGGCCGGCGCCAGTGACTGCGACAATGGCAGATTGCCATAGGTCTCGGCGATGTGCGCCAGGGCCGCCGGTTCGCCGGGAATACCTGCGGCCAGTCCGCCGTCGAGTGACGCTTTCGTAAGGACCTCGCCGTCCTCATCCTGATACATGGTGCGGCTGGCCGCCGCCGGTGCCGTCTCGCGCCCGTCGACCATGACGTTGCGGCCGCTGTCCGCCTCATGCAGCAGCCAGAAGCCGCCGCCTCCCAGACCGGAGCTGAACGGCTCGACCACCGCTAGCGCCGCCGATACCGCAACCGCGGCATCGAAGGCGTTGCCACCCGCCGCGAGTATGTCCATGCCGGCCCGCGTGGCCGCTGGATGGGCACTGGCGATGGCTGCAGGCGGTGTCTTCTGTACGGCGTATGAAGACAGGCTAGCAGTGAGCAGTAACAAGGCAGAGAATGCGCAGGCAAGTGTTTTTTTCATGGCAGTGGCGTCCGCTGGAATGTGTCGGTCGGCAGACCATCCTGGTAATTGAAACCGAAGGTCGGGCCGGTCTCATGTACCCGGGTGGGTACTCTTAAAGGTGCACGATTGACGCTCTCTGGTCGAGTTCCGTGAATGAAAAGGGTTGAATAGAAGCTTCGAACGGTACATGTGTGTTGCCGTGGCCGTGCCACTGGGGCTGGTGCGTCTTGGACGCTAGTGTATCGACAACCCGCCATGCGATTTTTGCATGCAAGAAAAGAAAAATCGCATTTGCTGGCCTGTATCGTGACCTGCCTGTGTCAAGAAGCTGCAAGCATTGGTCATGCCATCCCGAGACGTCGGATCCGATACCGGAAAATATGGGTTTTTCAGTTGCCCGTGCTCGGTGATTCGCGTATAACCGAGAGGTGGGTACAAGAACCCATATGGAGGATGATAACCATGTCACGGTCAATCAAATTTATAACTATTCTCTTTGGACTCGCGCTGGGTGCATCCATGCCGTCCATGGCTGCACAGAATCTTGGTCCAACTCTGTCCAAGATTGCCGACAAGGGCACCATTACCATCGGTTACAGGGAATCGGCACGACCCTTTGCCTACATTGGAGATGACGGCAAGCCCGCCGGCTTTTCCATCGATATTTGCCACCGGATTGTGCAGAACATTAAGGACAAGCTCGACAACGACGATCTCGACATCAAGTACGTCCCGGAAACGCCAGAAACTCGTATTCCGCTGATCGCCAACGGTACGCTGGACATGGAGTGCGGTTCGACCACGAATACCTTGTCTCGCCAGGAGCAGGTGGATTTCAGCTACACCACGTTCGTTACCGGCACGCGGCTACTGACCAAGAAGGACAGTGACATTGAAGGTTTGGATGATCTTGTCGGTCATCGCGTTGGGGTCGCGCCAGGCACAACCAACGAAAAAGCTATCATGGAGGCCATTGATGAGCGTGGTCTGGAAGATATAAAGATTTCGCATTACAGCGATCACGCCAAGGGTTTTCTGGCTCTGCACAGCGGTCGCATCGATGCCTATTCGACTGATGACATCCTGCTTTTCGGGCTGATCTCGAAATCGGACAATCCGGATGAGTACGAAGTCGTCGGCGATTATCTGTCGTACGATCCTTATGCCATCATGCTTCCGCAGGATGACTCGCAGTTTCGGCTACTGGTCAACAAAACGCTGGTGGACTTGTTCCGGTCCGGCGATATCGAGGATATCTACGCGAAGTGGTTCGACCCCATGGGTGTGCCGCTGTCGGACAATCTGGCCCAGCTCTACAAGTTCGAGACCTTCCCGGAATAAGCACAGAAAGTCGAGATGAACTATAACTGGGACTGGGGGATTCTGATTGAATCCCCCTATCTCGATTGGATCCTGTCCGGACTGGCATGGACTCTGCTGGTCGCCAGCGCCGCTTGGGTGATTGCCTTCATGGTCGGTTCCATTGTCGGTATTCTAAGAACCGTTGAAAACCGCGTTCTACGGACTCTGGCCACTGCTTATGTCGAGCTATTTCGCGGCATCCCGTTGCTGGTTCAGCTGTTTTTGTGGTTTTACGTCTTTCCGATCGTCGCGCCGGGCCCGATCGGCAACTGGTTGATCCATGACATGCCAGCGCCGGAATACTGGACAGCGGTGTTCGCGCTCGGTCTGTACACAGCTTCGCGCGTCGCCGAGCAGGTCCGTTCCGGCATCAATTCGCTGTCCACGGATCTGGGCAATGCCGGACTCGCCATCGGCCTGACGCCGATGCAAACCTATCTGCATGTACGCCTGCCACTGGCCTACCGCATCATCATCCCGCCGCTGACCACGGAATTCCTGACCATCTTCAAGAATTCCTCGCTGGCGCTGACCATCGGTCTGCTGGAATTGACGGCACAGGCGCACCGCATCGAAAGCTACACCTTCCACGGCTTCGAGGCCTTCACGGTCGCCACAGTCCTGTATCTGGTTATTACGCTGATCGTTGTACTGTTCATGCGCATGATCGAGCGCCGTACAGAGCTCGGTGGCACGGCCGGCGGGGGAGGGCGTTGAGAAGATGGGCCAGTACCACTACGAAGCCATAATCAAGGCCCTGCCGCTGCTGTGGAGCGGCATGTTGCTGACCTGTCTGCTGACCATTCTGGCCATTTGTTTCGGACTGGCTCTCGGCACGCTGCTGGCGCTTATGCGGCGTTCGCCGATCAAGCCGCTGGCTTGGATCAGCGCCCTGTATGTCAACCTGTTTCGTTCTACGCCGCTCATCCTCGTCATCTTCTGGTTCTATTTTCTGGTGCCATTGATCCTGGGCCGTTCAGTCGGCAGTTTCTACAGCGCGCTGATAGCCTTCTCGCTGTTCGAAGCCTCCTATTACAGTGAGATCATGCGGGCCGGACTGAACAGCGTGTCCCGCGGCCAGATCAATGCCGGCCGGGCGCTGGGTCTGACCCGACGCCAGAACATGCAGTATACGATTCTGCCGCAGGCCTTCCGCGCCATGATTCCGGTGCTGGTCACGCAGGCCATCATCCTGTTTCAGGATACGTCGCTGGTCTATGTGGTCGGGCTGCGGGATTTCATGACCACAGCGAGCGTCATCGCCGAGCGTGATCTGCGACCGGTCGAAATGTATACCTTTGCCGCCGTCGTCTACTTCATCATCTGCTTCAGTGGCTCACTGCTGGTGAAGCGCCTCCAACGCAGGCAGGTTTCATGATCAAGATCGAGCAAGTCAACAAATGGTATGGCTCCTTTCAGGCCCTGAAGGATTGTTCCCTGGATGTCGGCCGGGGCGAGGTCGTGGTGGTATGCGGGCCGTCCGGCTCGGGTAAGAGTACGCTCGTGCAGTGCGTCAACGGGCTCGAAAAGATTGATGGCGGCGACATCGTCCTCGATGGAACGTCGCTGACCGACCGCAAGACGCGGCTGCCGGAGGTGCGCAAGCGCATCGGCATGGTGTTCCAGCATTTCGAATTGTTTCCCCACCGCAACGTGCTGAACAATGTCACGCTCGGCCAGGTTAAAGCCCTGGGGCGCTCTGGCAGCGAGGCCGAGAGCAAGGCTCGCGCGCTGCTGGAGCAGGTAGGGCTCGCCGACCAGGCAGAGAAGTATCCGAGTGCCCTGTCCGGCGGCCAGCAGCAGCGTGTGGCCATTGCCCGGGCCCTGGCCATGGATCCGGTCGCCATGCTGTTCGACGAGCCGACCTCGGCACTGGACCCGGAAATGATTAGCGAAGTGCTGGACGTGATGATTACCTTGGCCAGAGAGGGCATGACGATGCTGGTCGTCACCCATGAAATGGGCTTTGCCCGCGAGGTAGCCCAGCGCGTTGTATTCATGGATCGCGGCGAGATCATCGAGGTCGCCGACAGCGAGGAGTTCTTCCAGCAGCCGTCCAGCGAGCGCGGGCGAGCATTCCTGTCGCGCATTCTGCGCCACTGACGGTGGCCAATCCGATCGCGGAGTGCCGTTAGCCTTGTTGTTCCGGTGGTGCGCCCTTTACTTCCACCACCATCCTGTCCGCCAGGCATTGCAGCGTGCCGAAGACCGGGACGTCGGCCTCGAGCCGGTCGGCCAGCAGCGAGAATTCCGTGCAGCCGAGCACCAGCGTGTCGGCACCGGCGGTGTCGACGAGGCGGCGGCCAATCGTGTTCAGTTGCTCAACTTCCCGGTCGGTATGGATGCCGCGTTTCACGGCGCGGATGATCGTCAACAGAGTCTCTTCCTCCTGCGGATATGCCAACTGCAGGCCATGTCGCTCACACCAGGGCTCGTACAGTGCGATGCGGCGCAACGCGGGCGAGGCCAGCAGGCCAACCGTCGCCCCGGCTTGCGGCACATGGGCGCGCACGTGCTCCAGTGTCAGATCGACCAGATGCCAGACGGGGATGGTGACGGCCGCGGCAATGGCCGGCCAGTAGTGATGTGCCGTGTTGCACGGCATGACGAGCAGGTCGGCGCCGGCCGTTTCTAGCCCCCGGGCCATGCGCGCCAGGATCGGAGCGGGATCGGCGCCGCCACCTTCCAGCAGCGCCTTGATGCGCGACGGGACTTTCGGGTTGTTGTCGACCAGCATGCGGATGTGGTCCGCATCGTCGGCGGCCGGGGTCGTCTCGAGCACACGGCGCATCAGCTCCAGCGTGGCTTCCGGACCCATGCCGCCGAGTACGCCGACCACCGCTTCCGTCATGGCTCACCAGACGTTGCAGCGTCCCGAAATAGCCATGCTTCAGGCACGGTAATCATCGAGGCCGAAGGCACCGGCGTAGCCGAACAGTCCGGCGCTGCCGCCAGTGTGCAGGAACACGATGTTGTCATTCCTGGAGAAATGGCCCTGACGAACCAGATCGATCAGCCCGGCCATGCCCTTGCCGGAATATACCGGGTCCAGCAGGATACCCTCCAGACGGGCCAGCAGAGTGACGGCCTCGATCATGCCCTCGGTGGGCATGCCGTAGCCCTCACCGACATAATCGCAGTTGGCCACCACGGCTTCCCGGGGCACAATATCTTCCGCCAGACCGAGATGGGCCAGTGAGCGCTGCACCAGCGCATGGACGTTGTTCTCCTGCTTGTCGCGCGGGGCCCGCACACCGATGCCGAGCACCGGCACGCGGCTATTGCTGCCGGCCAGACCGGTCACCAGGCCCGCCTGGGTGCCTGCACTGCCGGTGGCATGCACGACGTGGTCGATGCCCAGGCCGCGCTCGTCGGCCTGGGCGAGCAGCTCCAGGGCGGCGTTGACGTAGCCGAGTGCGCCGATCGGGTTGGAACCTCCGCCGGGCACGATGCAGGGCTTGCGGCCTTGAGCGCGCAGCTGTTCGGCCAGTTGTTCCATTTCCGCATTCATGTCCGCGCCAGCGGGTCGATCCGACAGATGCGCACCGTGCAGCTGATCGAGCAGCACGTTGCCGTTGTAGCGATAGTCCCGTTCGGGATTACCGGTCCGGTCTTCCAGCAGGATATGACACTCGAGGCCGAATTTTGCCGCGGCGGCGGCTGTCTGACGGCCGTGATTGGTCTGCGTCGCGCCCTGCGTGATGAGCGTGTCGGCGTTTTGCTGCAGGGCATCGGCCACCAGGTATTCGAGCTTCCGTGTCTTGTTGCCGCCGGTGGACAGACCGGTGCAATCATCGCGCTTGATCCAGATGTCGGGGCCGCCCAGATGGGCGCTCAGCCGTTCGAGCGGCTCTAGCGGTGTTGGCAGGTGAGCGAAACGAAGCCGAGGGAAGCGGGCGAGATACATGTGAATTGCTCCAAGTGTGCGCCGTGAGTAACGTCAGCCGCCGGGTTGCTACTAAGCGTACGCCGGCAATGGGCCGGATGCCAGTACAAATTTTTTAGCTCATCATTAATAAATTGTATGATGGTTTCATTCCCACGTCCTGGATTGTGCTGACACCGTCATGAAACTGAGTTGGGTAAAAGATTTTTTAATACTGGCCGAGGTCGGAACCTTTACGCGTGCGGCCCGGATGCGGCATGTCACCCAGCCAGCCTTTTCCCGGCGCATTGCCATGCTTGAGGATTGGCTCGGCGTCCAGCTTGTGGATCGCGGTGCGCGGCCCATGCAACTCACACCGACCGCTTTGCGCTTCGAGCCCGAGCTGCGTCGCCTGATGACCACGGTTGATGAACTGCGTAATCATATGCGGGCGGATGCCATGAGTCAGCCCAGAACGGTGTTGACCATGCAACATACGCTGATGATCACGCACTTGCCGCGCTTGTTGCACCGTCTGCAGGGTGAGCATGAAGTGGAGAGGGCATTCATCGTCAATACCGGCAATTTCGATCAATGCATGATCCAGCTGGATCGGGGCCGGGCCGATTGGTTGTTGTGTTTTCGCCATCCGGTTGCCTCGCCGTCCGATCACCAGACGAAAACGCGCAGCCTGAGCCTTGGTCGTGAGCAGTTGATTCCGGTGGCGCGCTCCGACATGGGCGCATGTCTGCTGCAGGATGATCAATCGGACCGGCTCGTACATCTGATCAACTACCCGGATGAGAGTTTTCTCGGCCGTATCGTACGGCATGACTGCCTGCCGAGCCTGATTGCCGGCCATACAACGGCGACAGTCTGTGAAACGACATTCACAGCCGGCATCAAGGAAATGGTCGTTGCCGGGCGGGGTCTTGCGTGGTTGCCGCGAACGCTGGTTCAGCCGGAACTGGCTGATGGCTCACTGATCGCCCTTGCTCCGCCATTGGCCCAGACGACACTGGATATTTCCATTTGCTACAACACACTCAATCCGCCGCCGGCATTCGATACGCTTTGGTCCGTGTTCACACAGCATGGCTGCGGCTTCTTCAGCTAGTTCGTGCAGACCGTTACGGAGGCCGGGAAACCCGTGGTGCGTTTGTTCGATCATTCGGATATCAGAGTGCACCAGCCATTTTTTGCACAACAAGGCTGCTGACGGTAACGGCCACCCACACGCCCAGACCCAGCGCCACCGGCCGGATGCCGGTACGCGCCATCCCGCGGAGATCGGCGGACAGACCGATGGCGCTCAGGGCGACGATGATCAGGAACACGGCGGTGGCGTGGATGGCGCCGTGCCAGGCTGCGGGAATCCAGCCCAGTGTGCGTATTGCGGAGGCGACCGCGAACCATGCAATGAACCAGGGGATGACGCCGCGCAGGCTGAAATTGCCGCCGTGCTCGCGTTTGCGCCTGCCGGCCTCGAACACGATCAGGCCCAGGCAGACGGGAATGATCAGAGTGGCGCGGGTCAGCTTGACGATGGTGCCGTAGTCGCCGGCGGCCTGGCTGTAGGTGTAACCGGCTGCCACGACCGAGGACGTATCGTTGATCGCCGTTCCGGCCCACAGACCGAAGCTCTGGTCGGACATGCTCATCAGGTGACCCAGCGCTGGGAACACCAGGACGGCAATCAGGTTGAAGAGAAAGATCGTCGAAATGGCGAATACGGTTTCGGCTTCATCGGCGCGTATGATCGGAGTCGTCGCGGCGATGGCCGAGCCGCCGCAGATTGCCGTGCCCACTCCGATCAGCGTTGTCAGGCGAGAGGGAATGTCCAGCAGCCGGCCCAGCAGCCACGCTGTGATGAACGCCACGACCAAGGTCACGAGCGTGACCGACAATGCGGTCATGCCGGTATCGACCACCTGCGTCAGACTCAGTCCGAAACCCAGCGCGACGATCGAGAATTGCAGCACCTGTTTGCCGGTAAAGTGGATACCGGGCAGACAGGCATCCGGCAGGCTAGCCAGATTGCGCACCAGAACACCGAGCACGACACCGAATACCGGGCCTCCGATAAGTGGCCACCAGCGGCCCAGTTGCCAGGCAACGAGTGCAATTCCGATCGACAGCAGCAGGCCGGGACAGAAACGGGCGATGTGCAGCCTGTCTGCAGTCACGGTACCGTACGAGGAGAACATGTCTGGCTCCATCAATTGCGGAGACCGCAGCATGGGCAAGACTGTGCAAAAATGATATTTATTAATTCTTATATTGACCATAAGAAAAATTGATGAATAACATCAGTCCGCGTCAGCTCGAGGTGTTCGTGGGCATTGCCGGCGAAGGCAGTGTGCGAGCCGCCGCCAAACGCCTGCATCTGACGCAACCGGCTGCCAGCATGGCCCTTGCCGAACTGGAGCGAAACCTCGATACCGTGCTGTTTGCACGCAACCAGGGACGATTGCACCTCAACGAACGAGGTCGGGAACTGCTGCCCATGGCGCGCGAAATCCTCGAGCGCTTGGAAGAAATACGCTACCGGGCCATCAATTTACCAGGGGAGCTACGCGGCGAATTGCGTCTCGGGGCCAGCAACACGGTCGGCAATTACCGCGTGGGGGAGTTGCTGGGTGCATTCGTCGAGGCCCATCCCCGGGTCACGATCCGCCTGATCGTGGGCAACACACACGATATCATTGCCGCGGTGCGGGAGCACCGACTGGATGTGGGCTGCATCGAGGGCGATGTCATGCGAAGCGACATCGAGGTCCGGCGCTGGCGCCCCGACGACCTGGTAGTCTGTGTGCGTCCCGATCACCCACTGGCCGGTCGGCCATGTTTGCAGGCGGCGGATTTTGCCGGAGCACGCTGGATCATGCGTGAACAGGGTTCCGCCACCCGGCTTCAGACCGAACGAATTCTGTCATCGCTGCCCGCCGGGGAAACCGTACTGGAGCTGGGACAGGTTGAAGCCATCAAGCAGGCCGTAATCGCCGGTCTGGGCATGGCCTGTCTGCCCGAAGTCGCCGTACAGGATGCCATTCGGGTCGGCCGGCTAGCCGCGCTGAACACGCCGTTTCTGAGTCTGCGCCGCCACCTGTCGCTGATACTGGCAAGCAATGTCTATCATGGCGCATTGGTTCAAGAGTTCGTCGGCAGCGTTCCTCTCGAGGGCTAGTTGGATCGCACTGTCGGAACAATATCAGCCGTTGCGCTGGCGCAGCCGGTCGGCCACCACCGGTGGCACGAGGCCGTTGATGTGGCCGCCCCAGAAGGCGATCTCGCGCACCAGTGTCGAGGAAATGTGGGCGTATTCCGGCGCCGGTGCCAGCAGGATGGTGTCCACTTCCGGCGCCAGGTGCCGGTTCATGGCCGCCATCTGGCGCTCGTATTCGTAGTCGCCGACGCCGCGCACGCCGCGTACCAGAACGCGAATGCCGTGTTCGCGGGCGAAATCGACGATCAGTCCCGATACCGGCATGACCCTGACGTTGGGCACGTCGGCCATGACCTCGCGCGCCAGTTCCAGCCGCTCCTCCGGGCTGAAGATCGACTTCTTGGTGCTGCTCGACGCCACGGCGACGGTCAGTTCCTCGAACATTTCGGCAGCGCGCTGGATGACGTCGGCGTGGCCGTTGGTAATGGGGTCGAAGGTGCCGGTATAGGCGGCGCGGGAAATGCTTGTATTCGTCATGACTGCTCTGTGGAAAAAACTGCAAGACAATAGCCTACATGGCCCGCCCGCTTGTTGCGCAACAGCTCGCAGGCGGATGGTAGATCGGCGAGCACGTCGTCGGCCTGCCTTGCCGGATATTCCAGATAGATGCGGGTGCCGGGAATGAGACCCGGTTCGAGCGCTGCCAGTACCTGCGTGTGCAGGTCGCCGGTGAACGGCGGATCGATGAAGATGATGTCGTGTGTGGATGCCAGGCGCCCCGCGTTGGCCACTGCGCCGGCCTGCAGGACTTCCGCGCCGATGGCGCCCAGTTTGTCCAGCGCCGTGTGCAGGGCGCGCACGGCGGTGCGGTCCCGTTCTACGAAGGTGACACGGGCGGCACCGCGCGACAGTGCTTCCAGACCCAGCGCGCCGGTGCCGGCGAACAGATCCAGACAGCGGGCGCCCGTGATGCGCGGCGCCAGCCAGTCAAACAGGGTTTCGCGGATGCGATCCGGCGTCGGGCGCAGCTCGGCGCCCGCGCCGATGTCGATGCGACGGCCGCGCCACTGGCCACCGATGATGCGCAAGGTGTGCGCTTGCGCCCGCTTGCCGCGCGCCACTACTGCTGCGTGCCGCCGACGGTGATGGCGTCGATGCGCAGCGTCGGTTGGCCGACGCCCACGGGCACGTTCTGGCCATGTTTGCCGCAGATGCCGACGCCGGAATCGAGCGCCAGGTCGTTGCCGACCATGGACACCTGATTGAGCACTTCCGGGCCGTTGCCGATCAGTGTCGCGCCCTTGAGGGGCGCACCCACGCGGCCGTTTTCCACGCGGTAGGCCTCATCGGCGGAAAACACGAAGTTGCCGGATGTGATGTCGACCGAGCCGCCGGCGAAATTGACGGCATAAATGCCGTCGTCCAGCGAGGCGAGAACGGCTTCGGGGTCGTCCTTGCCGGGCTGCATGTAAGTGTTGGTCATGCGCGGCATGATGGAATGGGCGTAGGATTCGCGCCGCGCGTTGCCGGTGGGTTGCATGCCCATCAGCCCGGCATTGTGCTTGTCCTGCATGTAGCCCACCAGACGGCCGTTCTCGATCAGCGTATTGCAGGCGGCAGGCGTGCCTTCGTCATCGATCGACAGCGAGCCGCGGCGCCGGTCCAGCGTGCCGTCGTCGACCACCGTGCACAGGGGCGAGGCGACCATTTCGCCCAGCCGGTCGGCATAATTGGAACTGCCGCGGCGGTTGAAGTCGCCTTCAAGGCCGTGGCCGACGGCCTCGTGCAGCAGCACGCCCGGCCAGCCGGGGCCGAGCACCACCGGCATGGTGCCGGCCGGCGCCGGTTCGGCACGCAGCTTGACCAGTGCGCGGCGCACGGCTTCGCGCGCGTATTCATCGATGCGGTCGACCTCGCTGTCGAACCAGCTGTAGTCCACGCGTGCGCCGCCGCCGGCACTGGCGCTTTCAGTGCGTCCGCTCTCGTGCACGAAGACGGTGACATTGCAACGCACCAGCGGCCGTACATCGCCGGCCAGTGTGCCGTCGCTGGCGGCAACCAGCATGGTGTCGCTGCTGCCCGCCAGCGACACGTTGACGCGTGTGACGCGGTCGTCGGCATCGCGGGCGATCTGGTCAGCCCGGTGCAGCATGGCGACCTTGGCGTCGGCGTCGAGGCTGGCCGCCGGATCCAGCGGCGCGTAGCGTGCAATGCCCGGCTTGTCGGTGCCGGTGAGGGCGTTGACGCGGCGGGTGGCGCCGCTGCGCGCGATGGCGGCGGCTGCCTGCGAGGCCTGCGTCAGGGCCGGGAAAGCCAGCTCGTCGGCATAGGCGAAGCCGGTCTGTTCGCCCGCCAGCGCACGCACGCCCACGCCTTGGGATGTGGCGGCCGCAGCGTTGCGCACTATGCCGTCTTCCAGCATCCAGGCTTCGTTGCGCAGGATCTGGAAATACACATCGGCATGATCCACGCCCGGTTTCATCAGCCCCGCCAGTGTGGCTTCCAGCTGGCCGGCGTCCATGCCAGCGCGATCCAGCAGCGTATTGCGTGCAATGTCGAGGGTATGCGTCATGATGACTCGATGGTACCAGTCCGTGGCGGCCACGCCCGCGGTTCAGGGTATGAGAATGGTCGAGCCGGTGGTGCGGCGGTCGGCCAGATCCTGTTGCGCGCGGCCCGCTTCGGCCAGTGCATAGCGCTGGCCGATATTGATTTTCACCGCGCCGGAAGTGAGCACGTCGAACAGTTCCCGGCACATGGTTGCGGCGCGCTCGCGCGTTTCCGCGTAGCCGAACAGGCTGGGGCGGGTGACGAACAGCGAGCCCTTCTGGTTCAGAATACCCAGATTGACGCCCTCGACCGCACCGGAGGAATTACCGTAGCTGACCATCAGGCCGCGACGTTGCAGGCAGTCCAGCGACGTTTCCCAGGTGGCGGCGCCGACCGAGTCGTAGACTACCGGCACCATGGCGCCGTCGGTGAGTTCGCGCACGCGCTCGACGACGTTTTCACGCGTGTAGTCGATCACGGCCCAGGCGCCGTTGCGCCGCGCCTGTTCGGCCTTGGCTTCGGTCGAGGCGGTGCCGATGACCTGGACGCCCAATGAGGCCGCCCACTGGCAGGCGATGGAGCCGACACCGCCGGACACGGCGTGCAACAGAATGGTCTCGCCGGCCTCGACGCGGTAGGTCTGGCGCAGCAGGTACTGCGACGTCAGTCCCTTGAGCATGGCTGCGGCGGCCTGGTCGAAACCGACTGCATCCGGCAGACGCACGACGTGGTCGGCCGGCTGCGTGACATATTCGGCATAGGCATTCATTGGCGCGTTGAAGTAACCGACCCGGTCGCCCACGGCCAGATGATCAACGCCGTCGCCCACGGCTTCGACCGTGCCGGCGCCTTCCTTGCCGAGCCCAGAGGGCAGCTCGGCCGGATACAGCCCGGTGCGAAAATAGATGTCGATGAAGTTCAGGCCGATGGCCTGATTGGCGATGCGCACCTCGCCCGGCCCCGGCTCGACCGGTTCGGCGTCGGCCAGTTCGAGCACTTCCGGCCCGCCGGTGCGAGAAAACTGGATGGCTAGGGGCATGTTGAAAAACTCCGTGTCAGTTGATTCTGCGATGAGTGAGGACGGGGAAATCCCGGCGCACGCCTGCCTGTCGTTCGGCATCGAAATCGGCGGTCACCACCTCGCCGGCGTCGCTTTCGGCCTCGGCCAGAATGCGGCCCCAGGCATCGACGATGAGACTGTGGCCGTAGGTGCGGCGCCGGCCATGGGCATGCGTGCCGGCCTGGCCGGGGGCGATCACGGTGGCCTGATTCTCCACCGCACGGGCGCGTGTCAGCAGGTGCCAGTGGGCCTGGCCGGTGGTGTGGGTGAAGGCGGCCGGTGCCGTGATCAGGTCCGCGCCGGCGTCGGCCAGTGCCCGGTACAGCTCCGGAAAGCGCAGGTCGTAGCAGACTGTCAAGCCGAGGCATCCCCAGGGTGTGTCGACGCTGACCGCGTCCGGTGGTCCGGGTGTGAAGGTAGCGGATTCGCGGTACGATTCGGTCGAATCCGGCACGCCGACGTCGAACAGGTGGATCTTGTCGTAACAGGCCACCCGCTTGCCATCGTTGTCGTAGACCGGCGAAGCCGGGCGCACGCGCTTGCCGTTATCTCCGGCCAGCGGCAGTGTGCCGGCGACGATCCAGAGATCGAGTTTCTGCGCGGTGGTGGCGATGAAATCCTGGATCGGTCCATCACCATCTGCTTCTGCCGCGGCCAGGGTATCGGCCGGGGCGTTGCCCATGATGGCGAAGTTCTCCGGCAGCACGGCGAGCCGAGCGCCGGTATCGGCGGCTTGCTGCAGCAGCGTGCCGGCGGCCTGCAGGTTGGCGTTGACCGATGCACTGCTGTTCATCTGAATGGCGGCCAGGCGGGTTGTCATGGAGGTTTCGTACGCATGTGCCCATTGCATAGAGGTTATTCTTCGCCAGCCTGTTCGACAAGCCGGGGATCGTCCCAGCTGCCGGTCAGCTTGTAGGTTGTGCCGGGCAGTTCGGCCAGGGGCACGCCCAGCAGCTCCTGCAGTGCAAACAGGCCTGCGCCGACCGCCGGCCCGCCCAGAATGGCACCGGCCAGCGTCAGGCTACCACTCAGCTCTGGTGTGACATGGATGGTCTGATCATAATCGCGCGCGGCAAGGCCGATGCGGCCGATGATGCCGATCATGACTTCTGGGGTCGTGATCTCGAAGTTTTCCGTGAAGGCATTGCCGTTGTTGATGTCGAAGTCGCCACTGATGACATCGAACGCCATGCCGCTGTCAACGACGTCGCTGAAATCCAGCAGCAGGCGCCGGGGCAGAACATGCAGATTGAGCAAACCGAGCAGGCGGCCGACTCCCGGTTCCAGCGATTCGAGCGTGCCATCCGTTATTTGCACCGACAATTGACCATCCATTGAGGCCAGGTCAAGACCGTAATCATTGGCGGTGATCTGCAGCGTTGCCTGGCCGGCAGCATGCTGTGCGCGAATGGGAGGGTTGCGCCCCATTGCCTGCAGCAGACGGGCCAGTCCATGGGCTTCGATGTCGGCATCCAGGCGGGCTTCGGTCAGCCCCACATGACGACTCCAGTCACCGCTGGCGTGCAGCGTCAGGGCGCCGCCATCGAGCGCGAGTCTTTCCAGATGCCAACCTCTGGCCATGGTCGATGCCTTGATATTGACGGTACCGAAATCGACTGCATTGAGATAGAGCTGATCGATGGTGACATCCAGTGCAGGCAGGGACCGCGGGTCGGCGTCGCTGATCACGGTGTCGTGTTGCGCATCGTCCGGGGCTGTCGGTGCCTGTGCAGCGGGTTCCCTGTCTGCATACACTTGTCCAAGGTGAGCCTGCAGAGCGCCGCGGTTGTCATTTGCAGGCTGCCACCTGCCGTTACCATGTGTATTCGGCCCGTCGACCGTAACCCGCCAGCCCGGCGCCTGTGACAAGGGGTCGATCCGCAACTGGATGTCATCGATCCGGTATGAACCGGCATGCAGCGTGTCGATGGCCAGATCGGCGCCCAGCAACCCAGGTCCGGACGATGCGGTCGCCGTATCCATGTCTTCACTGTCATCCCGGTCCGACTGCAGCAGGTCGAGCCAGCGCGCCGGCCGTAGGTCGGCGATGTGCCCGCCCAGCCAGATGCCCGGCCCGGCGGGCGCGTCGACAGGGGCACTGCCGCCGCCGAGAACTATGACGCCGCGCTGCACGGCACCGTCCTGCACAGTCAGGTCGGCATGCACAACCTCGCCCAGGGTCAGCTCAAGCGCACCGTCGTTGCGCAGGTGCAGCTGCAGTGACAGGCCGGTATCGGCCGGTTTGTGCAATGGCTCGGGCAGATCCAGGGCCATGCCTTCCAACGCGCTGTGCAGGGTCAGATCCGACAACCTGCCGCGGTGATCGATGTCGAGTTCCAGTGTTGCGGCGGCGCTGCCGCGCGCCTGCTGCAACCAGTGTGCCGGCAGATAATGGCTCAGCAAGTCGCTGTTTTCCGGCAATGAAATGCGGGCACGGCTGGTGATATGGCTGCTGCCGTCGCTGCCGGGTGCAATGTCGGCGCGCAGGTCGGCATGCAGCAATTGTCCCCGGATGTCTTTGCCGTGCAGGCCGTCCTGGTCGAAGTGGATGGCGCCGCTCAGGTTCCGGATCGGCGCCGGCAATGCCGCATGGTCAAGTGCATTGTCATTGGCGTGGATGGTGCCGGAGACTTTTGTGTCACCCAGCCCTTTGTTCAGTGGCAAGCGCAACTTCAGATCGAGCCCGGCCGTGCCGGACAGGTCGAGCGCCTCGACCAGCATGCCGAAGTCGTCCCGCAGTGGTGATTCCTGCAGGAAGGACAGCATGCGCTGGGCGGAACCGCCGCGCACGCGGCCATCGAGCATGAGCACGGGGTCGCGGACATCGGCGACGTCGAGTGCCACCGGGCCGACTTCGACACCAAGCATCTTCGCCTGGTCGATCGAGATATCCAGCGCCGCACCCCGCAGCCGGATGGTGCCGCTGGCATTGGTCAGTTGCGGCCAGCCGGGTTGGTAATCCATGGCGAAATCGGAACCGGTGACGGTGATGCCGAGGTGTTCGCCGTCGTCATCGAACAGACGGTCGACCGGCCCAGTGAGATAACCCTCGACTTCGACATCACCGCTCAGAATGGCCGTCGCCAGCCACGGGCGCAGGTCGTCGAACGGTAGATCCCTGGCGCGCGGTACATGCGCCAGCAGCACCGAACAGTCCGGCGTGGTCAGATGCGTGCGCAGATCGGCGATCGGCATGCCCTGCCGCGGCAGTATCAGACTGCCGCTCAATGTCATGGCGGAGGCTTCGCTGGTCAGTTGCAGGCTGTCGAACCGTACCTGCAGACCGTCCTCAGTGGCACGCAAACCCAGCTCGCCGGAGAGATCGGACAACGGCAGTGTGCCGTGCATGTAATGCGCCAGGCGCATGCTGCCGTCAGCGCCGGTGAAATGCACCCGATTGCGGCCGTCGCCATAGCTGTAAGTGCCACTCAACGAACCGATGGCGAAGGCGTCGGCACGTGCGCGCAAGGCATCGAAGGTGGCTGTTGCCCGCAGCGGGGTTTCTTCGCCGACAGCGAGCTCGGCGTGGCTGATCGTGCCGTCGATGTCGGCTTCGGCCAGCGGTTCGAAATACGTCTGCAGGGCCGGGGCCAGCAATTCGGCGGCGATATCGCGGGCCTTCAGGTGCAGCGCGGACTGATTCGTGTCCAGCTGCAGCGATGCCTGCATGTCCGCCAGCGCCGCTGCGTCGCCGCTGAGGGAGTCCAGCTGTACCTGAATGATGCCCGGTTCGGCTGCATCCGTGTGCGCCTTGAAACCGGCTGTGAGCGCCGGCACCACGTCGGTTTCGGTGGCTGATTCCTGCACAGCCGCCGAACGCAGCTGCAGGGACGCTGTCTGCAGTTCCTGCGTCTGCCATTCGGCCTGTGCCTGCAGTCGGGTCGTGCCCCCTGTCAACGCCGGCATGTCCGCGGCCAGCTTGTGCCAAAGAGCCAGCGGCTCGAGCGCATCGGTGGTCAGGGTCAGGCGCGCATGCTTGAAATCCGGCAGTGCGCCGGTGATGCGCCCGGTCACTGTCAGGCCGTCGAGCCAGCCGTCGGCGCTAGCATTGAGTGTCAGCTTCAGCGCATCGTCCCGCTTGTGCACGGCAGCCTGAAACGAACCGATGCGCAGTGGGGCGGAATCATCCGCCGGCGCAAAGGTGATGCGGGCGTCCTCGATGGCGACATAGTCCAGCACGTCACGCAATTGCGCCACCAGCGACCAGTCGATCAGGGGCTTGCCGGGGATCAGGTCGGTCCAGTCGAACTGTTCGCCGTCGACGACGAAATCCGGTTCATGCACGACCACGCCCCGCGGCAGACGCCTGCCGCGCAGCAGATCGGTGAAGGCGAATTGCAGACCAAGCTGCGCAATATGCAGAGCACCGGGCGGGTCGCTGCCGGTGCCGATGCTGAAGCCGGTCATGCGCAATTCCGGACCTGTCCACTGCCAGTGCAGGTCGAGCTGCTTGATCGATACCGGCCTGTCGAGCCGCTCACTGATGTCGGCGGCCAGCATCTGCCGATATTGCGGCAGGCGGCTGTCGATGACATGGCTGGCCAGCACGGCCAGACCCGCAATTGCGACAAGGCCCAACAGCAGAGCCGGAATCAGTTTGTTATATGGTCTTCTGGTTCGGGCCATGACGCGAAAGGTTGGCAGTTATGCGGTTATTGGTCAGTTTTCGAGCCCTGCGAATGGCGGACGGAGTCAGAGAATGACCAGGTCGAAATGCTCTTGTGCGTATAGAGATTCTGCCTGCAGCTGAATGTCGCAGCCGGTAGCGGTGCATATCCTGCGAAAATGCTCCGCCAGTTCATCCAGCAGCAGACCGATGACATCCGGTGCGGCCAGCACCATCAGATTCTGCGCGCCCTGTTTTTCGGCCATTGCGGTCAGTTCGCGAAACAGATCGAAACAGACCGTTTCGCAGGTCTTCAGATAACCTCGACCGCTGCATGATTCGCAGGGTTCGCACAATTGGTGCTGCAGGCTGTCGCGGGTGCGCTTGCGTGTCAGTTCGACCAGCCCGAGCGGCGACATCGTCCCCACGCGCGTGCGGGCCGGATCGGGGCGCAGAGAATCGGTGAGTGTTCCCAGCACCTGGTTGCGATCCGCCTCCGTCACCATGTCGATGAAGTCGATGACGATGATGCCGCCGAGATTGCGCAGGCGCAGCTGCCGGGCGATGGTGCGGGCGGCCTCGACATTAGTGCGCAGCACGGTTTCCTCGAGGCTGCGCGTGCCGACGAAGCCGCCTGTGTTGACATCGACCGTGACCATGGCTTCGGTCTGCTCGATGATGAGGAAGCCGCCGGACTTGAGCGGGACGCGCGGTTGCAGGGCACGGTTAATGGCATCCTCGACACCGTAGCGATCGAATAGCGGTGTGCTGTGATCGTACTGCAGGATGCGTTCGGTGAATTCGGGCGCGAAGCGCTGGCTGAAGTCGTGCATTTCCTGCCAGGCGTGCTTGCAGTCGATGTGCACGGTTGTGACGCCGGGCTTGAGCAGGTCGCGCAGCATACGTGTTGACAAGGGCAGGTCGCCGTACAACAGGGTCTCGGCCGGCGCGTTCTGTGCCCGAGTGTGGATGTTGCGCCAGATGGTGCCGAGGAAGCGCATGTCCGCCGCCAGCGCCGCGGCATCCATACCCTCGCCGATGGTGCGCACCACAAAGCCGCCTTCCATATCCAGTTCGCGGCGCATGGATTCGATACTACGGATCAGGCGTTCGCGCTCCGCGTCGTCCTCGATGCGGGCGGACACTCCGATGCGCGGCGTATAGGGCATGTAGACGAGAAAACGCGACGGAATGGCCAGTTCCGTCGTCAGGCGTGCACCCTTGTTGCCCATGGGCTCGCGCGTAACCTGTACCAGCACCGTATCGCCGGCGTCGAAATGATGCTGAATGCGTGTGGTTTCGCCGGCTCCCTCGGACGTCGACCGGCGCGCGATGTCCGATACCTGCAGGAAGGCCGAGCGCTCCAGGCCGATGTCGACGAATGCGGCCTGCATGCCGGCCAGGACACGCTGCACCTTGCCGAGGTAGATATTGCCCACGACACTGTGCGCGTCCTCCCGCTGGATGTGGATGTCCTGCAGGATGCCGTTTTCCAGCTGCGCCGCGCGGGTTTCCCCGGCCGAGACATCAACCAGTATCTCGATCTGCAGCGTATCAGTGCTGGTGACGGTCATGCGGCTCACCCGGAATATGCCGGGGCAGATGAATTGTTCATGCAGGGATTGTCCGCACCGCGGACGAAAGCTGCAAGTGCGGTGTGTCGCGCTGGGCCCGCGTGGCGACGGATGGCATACTGCGTGGTCGGCATGCGGAATTGCACTGCCTGCCACGGCCACCGAGGGATGAAGGGTCTGCTCATGACGTCCGACAGCAGCAATGCCACGCCACAATCCAGCCATACCGCAGGCAGGGTGGAAATCACGCTGGTCGCGGCGCTGGATGAAAACGGCCTGATCGGCGCCGGCGGCGGCATGCCGTGGTACCTGCCCGCCGATCTGCGCCATTTCAAGCGTGTTACGTTGTACAAACCCATTGTCATGGGACGGCGTACTTTCGAAGCCATCGGTCGGCCGCTGCCACAGCGCCGCAACATCGTGCTGACCCGCGACCGCAGCTTTGTCGCCGCCGGCTGCGAGATAGTGACCACTCTGCAGCAGGCGCGGGCCCTGGCCGCCGATGCTGAGGCGATGCAATTGATGGTGATCGGCGGTGCCCAGGTCTATGCCGCGGCGCTGCCGCACGCCGACTGCCTGCACATCACCCGTATTCACGCCCGTTTCGACGGCGACACCTGGTTTCCGCAGGTGGACTGGCGCGGCTGGCGCCTGGTTGCCAGTGAAGAGCTTGCGGCGGATGGGGACAGGCCGGCCTGCACTTTCATGCAGTGGCGGCGCTGATACGATAGAGGCAGCCGCCATCAACGAAAGCACAATGCGCCTGCAGTCCAGCGAAGTGTCGCCGGCAGCCGCCGCGGCAACAGTCGATGCCACAAGTGCACAGCTACGGCAATTCATCGATTTGCACGCCCGACTATTCATTCTAACCGGTGCAGGCTGCAGCACGGCATCCGGCATACCCGACTACCGTGATGCCGCTGGCAACTGGAAGGGCGCGGCGCCCATCAAGCACCAGGCGTTCATCAACAGCGCCTATCATCGACAGCGCTACTGGGCGCGCAGCATGGCCGGCTGGCCGGCCATGCGACGGGCCGAACCCAATGCCGCCCACCGTGCCATCGCCCGGCTGCAGGAACGTGGTCGCGCAAGTGCTCTGGTGACACAGAATGTCGATGGTCTGCATCTTGCCGCCGGCAGTGATCGCGTCATCCATCTGCACGGGCGCATGGATCGCGTCCTGTGCCTGCAATGCGATACGCACTTCACCCGCAGCTATGTGCAGGAACTGCTGACCGATGGCAATCGGGACTGGGTGCAGGACAGCGTTACCGTGCGCCCGGACGGCGACATGGAGCTGGGGGATGTGGATTACAGCCGTTTCAGCGTGCCCGCCTGCCCGGTCTGTGGCGGCGTGCTCAAGCCCGATGTGGTGTTCTTCGGCGGCGCCGTGCCAAAGCCACGCGTGGAGCGTGCGCGCCGCCGGCTGCAGCGTTCTGATGCCGTGCTGGTGGTGGGCTCGTCCCTGATGGTGTGGTCGGGCATGCGGTTTGTGCGCCATGCGGCTGAACTCGGCCTGCCGATTGCCATCGTCAATCAGGGCGTGACGCGGGCCGATGACCTGGCCGATCTGAAACTGCAGGGCGATTGCGCCGATCTGCTGGCCGGCGCCGTCGACGTTGCGACATGAAGTACCGCCTGGGCATAGATCTCGGCGGTAGCAAGATCGCCGGTATCATCATGGATGCCGATGACCATGTCGTGAGCGAAAAACGCATTGCAACACCACAGGGGGATTACCATGCCACCCTGCGTGCCATTGCGGAACTGGTGGCGGCGCTGGAAGCGGCAAGCGGCGTGCAGGGCCTGCCTGCCGGCATCGGCACTCCCGGCAGCGTGGTGCCGGCAACGGGCCGCATGCGCAACGCCAATTCCCAGTGCCTCAATGATCGGCCTCTGCCGCGGGATCTGGAAGATTGCCTGCAGCGGCCAGTGCGTGTCGCCAACGATGCCGACTGCCTGGCACTGTCGGAATACAAGGACGGTATTGCCGCCGGCGCTGCCAGTGTATTCGCCGTTATCCTGGGTACCGGCGTCGGCGGTGGCATCGTCATCCATGGTCGGCTGCTGACAGGCATCAACGGGCTGGCCGGCGAATGGGGACATACACCATTGCCATGGATGGATGTCGCAGAGCAGGGTGCCATGCGTTGCTGGTGTGGACAGCAGGATTGTCCGGAAACCTGGCTGTCCGGCCCGGCGCTGGCCGCCGATTATCAGCGGCGTTGCGGCATTCCCGCCATGCGCGCCAGCTGGGTCGCGGCGCGTGCCGCGGCCGGCGAAACCTGCGCCGCGACCGTACTTGCCGTCTGGTACGATCGCCTGGCGCGGGCCCTCGCCGGCATCATCAATGTGCTGGACCCGCACGTCATCGTCATCGGCGGCGGCCTGTCGCGCATCGAGCGTCTCTATATCGAGGTGCCGCAGCGGTGGCATCGATACGCATTCACCGACGAGGTCGTCACCGCCTTGCGCCCGGCGCTGCACGGCGATGCCTCCGGCGTACGCGGTGCCGCGCGCTTATGGCCACCGTCTTCAGGCCTGGCGCCGATCGACCCAGCGCAGCCAGTGTGACACCAGCCGCAGGGTCAGCCATAGCGTTACCAGCAGCCAGCCCAGGAAAGCGAGCAGGCCGAGCATGAAGATTTGTGGCAGTCCCAGCGCCGGCAGGGCGGCGCTGAATGTCGCGATCGGATTGGGTGCCTGCAGCAGTGTATCCAGCAGGCTGTTGAGCAGACTGAAGTCGGTTCGATTTGCCAGCGGCACGCTGATGATCGGTAGTGCCGATACGCTGACTAGGGCGAGCGTGGCCCACAGATGATGTCGCGCCAGCCACAGATGATGGCTGCGCGGCATGCCCGTCAGCGCCAACCCGTACCATGCATGCAGAACGGCCAGCACCAGCATGATGGGCAACAGCAGCAGACCGATGCCGAACCACAACAGAATGACCAGGCAGCCAGCCAGAATATAGCTGCCGGTGACACTCGGTGTGTATTTCCTGTTTCGGGTGGTCATCAGAATATGTCGATGAACAAGGGAGCGCTCTTGTTTGCCGGCAGTGTCGTGCCTGGACTCAACTGAATTGCATGGCAGTCTAGATGTGCAGCCATGTGGGCGCAACGGCTGGCTGCCAGCAATTGATATGTCACAAGGTTGCAACAACGGACAAGAACGGTAATCGAGGGCTTGCCGAGACAGGCAATTTGTACTATTTGCAGTAGTGCATTTGCCCGCTTCATGTGCACTTCGGAAGTTTTGTTCTTAATTAAGACCGTGTTCAGAACAGCCGGTCCATAGTCGATCATGAGATCAAAAGGAGTAAAGCAATGGAACGTCTGGAATTGATGAAAAAATCACTTGCTGCAATTCTGTTCAGTACTCTCCTGGTACTGGGAACTGCTGCTCATGCAGCGGATCAGAATGATTCCGGAGATGCCTCTGAAGAAGATACGTCCGCAACTGAAGCCGAAAGTCAGGATTCGGATCAGCAGGCCGATAGCGAACAGGCTGCTGACAGCGACGCCGAGGATGATGCATCCGCCGAGCAGGATACGTTCATCGAACGGCAGGAATCGTCACAGGTTCTGGCATCATCCATCATGGGTGTTACGCTGCAGAACGGAACCGGCGACGATGCAGAAGACATAGGCACTGTCAATGATCTCATTCTCAATGATGAGGGTGAGCTGGAAGGTGTCGTAGTCGGTGTTGGCGGTTTCCTCGGCATCGGCGAAAAGAGCGTCGGCATTGCCTGGACCGAAGTGGGTGATATCGACCCCGAAACAGGTACCGCTGCTGTCGATGTATCCGCTGAAGAGCTGGAGAATGCGCCAGCGTTCGAAACGCAGCAGGAACAGAAACAGAAGCAGCAGCAACAGCAACAGATGCAGCAACAGCAGCAACAGCAGCAACAATCCGGTGCTGCCATGGATTGACCCGACGCAGGAAGGATCGTTCGGGCGAGCAGGTCGTACGACGCATCACTGGCGAGATGATTTGCATACTCGGACGATCCATCCCGCTTCAGGCTAAAGCAGCCGGCACTCGCGAAATGGTCGATACAGGCAATGGCGAAGCCGGCAGTCCGGCGGTCTCAACCCGCGTTTTCTCGACATTTTCGCGATCGTCGTCTGCTGCTGGGGATGCCCCGGACGCCGTCATCTGCGTTGCAGCACGTTGCCGATCAGCCAGCCGGCAGCCAGCGCAATGACTATCGATTGAGCTGGTTTTTCGCGCACCTGGCTGCGCAGCTTGTCGAGCCAGTCATCGACACAGGCTGGCGCATCGTCGAACTCCTGCCGACTGCAGTCTGTCGCCGACTCCGCATGCTGTGCCGCTCGCTTTGCGCCATCGGCAAAGCGACCCGTGCCCTGGTGCATGCCGCTGTCAATGTTCTCGGCTGCAGTATCCAGTGAAGCGCGTGTCTGGCGGATCGAGCTGGATGTCGATTCCTTGAAGTGTTCGGCACCCTTATCGATGTGCCGTGACCAGCGGTCGGAAGTCTCGTGCTCGGCGCGGCTGTCAGACATCATTCGTTCTCCTTGCGGATCAGTGGCGCAGAATCGATATTGCCATTATCCGGCCCTGCCTGCAGCAAGGCATGTATCGGCACTGCAACTTTCGTGTGCCAGATACATTCGTTCAGTAATTTTGCCTGGTGGTTGCAGAATAAATTAGACTTGGAATAATTTATATGCAAATGCTGAATAAATGCTCCACATGAATTGTGGTTCGTTCGCAATCGACACGGATCAAGCAAGCGAAGCGGGTGAGGCTGCATGTGTGATGGTCGTATGATTTTTCGACTGATACTGGTGCTCGGGCTTGCGCTGCATGCCGGCAGCGCCGTTGCACAGGATCGGCTCAAGGTGGCGACCACTTTCACGGTACTGGCCGACATGGCGCAGAATGTCGCCGGCGAGTATGCGGAGGTAGTGTCGATCACCAAGCCGGGCGCAGAAATTCACGGCTATCAGCCGACACCGCAGGATATCGTGCGCGCCGGTGATGCCGATCTCATCCTGCGCAACGGTTTCGGCCTGGAGCGCTGGTTCGAGCAGTTTCTCGACAATATCGGTGCTGTGCCATCGGTGACGCTGACGCAGGGCATCGAGCCCATTCAGATCGGCTCCGGCGAGTACCGGGGAGCGCCCAATCCGCATGCCTGGATGGGTCCGGACGATGCGCTCATCTATGTCGACAACATTCGTGCTGCGCTGGCCGAGCATGACCCGGAAAACGCGGCGCATTACCGTGCCAATGCGCGAGCCTACAAGCGGCGGATCAAGGCTGCGCTCGAGCCGATGCGACAGCGCATCGAGGCCATCGATCCGGAGCGACGCTGGCTGGTGAGCTGCGAAGGCGCATTCAGCTACCTGACACGCAGCCTGGATATGCAGGAACTCTTTCTCTGGCCCATCAACTCCGAGCAGACGGGCACGCCGCAACAGGTACGCAAGGTCATTGACGGCGTGCGCGAGCACGACATCCCCGCGGTCTTCTGTGAAAGCACCGTCAACACGGCGCCGGCGAAACAGGTTGCCAGAGAGACGGGAGCCCGCTATGGCGGCGTGCTGTATGTCGATTCGTTGTCCGCCGCGGACGGGCCGGTGCCGACCTACATCGACATGCTGCGTGTTGATGTGCAGACCATTGCCGAGGGCTTGACCGCGGAACAGTGACGCGATCTCTCGTAGTGCGCCGGAACTCGCGCGGTCGGTGCTGCCCTAGCACGCCACAAGAGCGTCTGGTATTACACGAAAGTCGTGCTATTCTCGGAGTATTTCAGACGCAGAAAGGTGCCCGTCATGGCCAGTACAGTACAAGCCGTCACGCCCGCGGATACGCACCCCTTGTCGGGGCAGGAGCTTTCCGGTGCGGAGATGATTGTTCAGGTACTTGCGGACGAAGGCGTGGATACCATCTTCGGCTATTCCGGTGGCGCCATTCTGCCGACCTACGATGCCATCTTCCGCTACAACCAGGAGCATGACGAGCGCATGTCGCTGACCGTGCCGGCCAACGAGCAGGGCGCGGGCTTTATGGCGTCAGGTTATGCGCGTGCCTCCGGCAAGGTCGGCGTCGCCATCGTCACTTCCGGCCCGGGCGCCACCAATACCGTTACGCCGGTTCGCGACAGCATGGCGGATTCGGTGCCGGTGGTGCTGATTTGCGGACAGGTGCCGCGCGCTGCCGTCGGCACGGACGCCTTCCAGGAAGCGCCGGTATCCAACATCATGAGTTCGGCCGCCAAGCACGTATTCCTGGTGACCGATCCGCAAAAGCTGGAAGCCACGGTACGCACGGCGTTCGAGATTGCGCGCTCGGGCCGGCCCGGGCCGGTGGTCATCGACGTGCCCAAGGATGTGCAGAACTGGCGCGGCGCCTATCGCGGTCGCGGCCTGCTGCCAGTGACGGGATATCGCCAGCGCATGCGCGCCCTGCGTGAGAATACGCTGGACGATGCGCAATGCCGGGCATTCTTCCGCCTGCTGGAACAGAGCGAGCGGCCATTGATCTATGCCGGCGGCGGCGTGGTCAACTCCGAATCGTCTGCCGACATGCGCGAGCTGGCACAGGCGTTCGGCATCCCCGTGGTGACAACCCTGATGGGCATCGGATCGTTCGATACCACCGATGCCCTGTCCTTGCGCATGCTGGGCATGCATGGCGCCGCCTTTGCCAACTATGCGGTGGAGGACTGCGACCTGCTGCTCGCCATCGGTGCCCGCTTTGATGACCGTGTCGCTGCGGTACCGGAAAAATTTGCCCCCAATGCCAGAACCATCCTGCACTTGGATGCCGATGCATCGGAGATCGACAAGGTCAAGACGGTGGACTGGCATCATGTCGGGTTGCTGCGCCCGACGCTGTCACGCCTGCTTGCCTATGGCCGCGAGAACGGTTTCAACAGGGATTTCTCGGCCTGGCATGAGCATGTCGTGGCACTCAAGCGTGACTATCCCATGGATTATGACCGCCAGTCGACGCTCATCCAGCCCTATGCCGTGATCGAGGAAATCAATCGCCACACACACGGCGAAGCCATCATCTCCACTGGTGTGGGTCAGCATCAGATGTGGGCGGCACAGTATTTCGATTTCCGCGAGCCGCGCCTGTGGTTGACATCCGGCTCCATGGGCACGATGGGATTCGGCTTGCCGGCGGCCATCGGTGCCGCCTTCGCGCGGCGCGATCGCATGGTCATCGATATCGATGGCGATGGCTCCATTCGCATGAATATCGGCGAAATGGAGACCGTCACCACCTATAATCTGCCGGTCAAGATCCTAGTGCTGAACAATAACGGCGACGGCATGGTCAAGCAGTGGCAGAAGCTGTTCTTCCGCGGACGCCACGCCGCCTCTGACAAGTCACTGTACAAGAAGGACTTCATTCGCGCTGCGGAGGCGGATGGTTTCGAATACGCCAAGCGCCTCACCGACAGGGACGAGCTGGCCGATACCATCGAGGAGTTCCTGAGCTTTCAGGGCCCTGCATTCCTCGAGGTGGTGGTGGATCCGGATGCCGGCGTGTATCCGATGGTCGGCCCTGGCATGGGCTACAAGGACATGCTTACCGGCGATCACATCAACAGCCGGGCGAAGCCGAGCGACACCGCGACCGACATCGATGAATCGGAAATGTTCTGACTGATCAACCCGGCGCGCTCGTAATCGGTGCGCCGGGCTGCCCATGTTTCAGCGCTTGCTGTACTGGGTGGCGCCGAACATGTTCTCGAACGCCTGCCGATCACTGGCGGCATCCGCGGCCGGTTGATCCTGCAGCACCGCCAGACCGCGCTGCACCGCGGGGCGCGCGGCAATCGAGTCGAACCAGCGGCGGACATTGGGGTAATCGGCCATGTCCACGCCCTGGTTGGCGGGCGAGCGCAGCCACGGGAAGGTGGCGATGTCGGCGATGGTGTACTGTTCGCCGGCCAGCCACTCATGATCGCTCAGCCGCTTGTCCATGACGCCGTACAGCCGATTGGCTTCGTTGGTATAGCGCTGCACCGCGTAGTCGATGTTTTCCGGCGCATACTTGATGAAGTGGTGCGCCTGGCCGAGCATGGGGCCGATGCTGCCCATCTGGAACATCAGCCAGGCCATGGTTGCATGGCGGGCACGCGTGTCCGTCGGCAGAAAGGAGCCGGTCTTGTCCGCCAGATAGACCAGCATGGCGCCGGATTCGAACAGGGCGAAATCGGCGCCGCCGGGGCCGTCATGATCGACCATGGCGGGAATCTTGTTGTTCGGACTGATGTCCAGGAAGTCCGGGGCGAACTGATCGCCGGCGCCGATGTTGATCGGTATGGCATTGTAGTCGAGCCCGGTTTCCTCGAGCATGATATGGGCCTTGTGGCCGTTGGGCGTGGTCCATGTGTAAAGATCGATCATCGCTGGTCCTTGCAGGTGAAAGGTCGTGTGCCGTATGAATCTTGTATGTTGCAGAGGTTTTTTCAAGCGGAGACCGGAGCATGACTGCGCCTGATGCTGCCGCCGTCAGCCGGCCGACACCGTTGCGTTTCGATGCCGTGCGCGCCTGTCGCCAGTTGGCCGCGACCGATGCCGTGCTGGGCAAACTGATGGAACGTGTCGGTCCGTATGCCCCGCACAGCACCGCCGCGCCGGATGCCTTCCACGCCCTGCTGCGCGCCATTGTCTATCAGCAGTTGTCCGGGCGTGCCGCGGCGACCATTCACCGGCGCGTTCTGCAGACGCTGGGGCAGGGCCACGCGCCCGGCCCCGCGGTGGTCGCTGCCGCCGACGAAAAGCAGTTGCGGGCGGCGGGCCTGTCGGCCAACAAGGTGGCCGGTATCCAGGCGCTGGCGCGCGCTGTGCTGGATGGCAGCGTGCCGCAGGAACATGAGCTCTCGGACATCGATGACGCAGCGCTGATCGCGCGCTACACGCAGATCCGCGGCATCGGCCGCTGGACGGCGGAGATGCTGCTGATCTTTCACCTGGGCCGGCCCGATGTCATGCCCTGTCACGATCTGGGGGTGCGCAAGGGCTATGCTCTCAGCTACGGGCTGGAGGCATTGCCGAAACCGAAACAGCTGGAGCGGCTGTGCGCAGTCTGGCGACCGTATCGCTCGGTCGGCAGCTGGTACATGTGGCGCGCGCTCGAGTTGTGACCCGCCGGCGCTACGCCTCCAGCGACAGGATCAGCTTGCCGGTGTGGGCACCGCTTTCCATGTACTGATGCGCGGCGACGGCAGCGTCGAAGGCGAACACGCGATCCACCGCGGGCTGCAGTCGGCCGGCGTCGAACAGCGGCAGCAGGCGGTCATTGAACATGCCGGCCAGCTCGATCTTGCGCTCCAGCGGCAGGCTGCGCATGGTCATGGCAATCAGACGCTGGCGGCGCATGAGCAGGGCGCCGAGATTGATGTCGGTCTTTGCGCCCCCCATCAGCCCGACGATCACCTGCGTGCCGTCACGGCGCAGCGCCTTCAGGTTGTCGGCGAGCACCGGCGCACCGACGAAATCCAGCACCACATGGGCTCCGCCGGTCTGCTCCCGCACCGCCTCCGCCACACCGTTGTCGCCGTCGACCAGGCCCAGATCGAAGTCGATGGTCGAGGCCAGTGCATCCAGACGTTGCTGCTGCCGGCTGGTGGCAATGCTGCGTGCGCCCAGGGTGCGTATCAGTTGCAGCGCGGCCTGGCCGACGCCGGACGTCGCGCCGCGCACCAGACACCACTGGCCGGGACACAGCCCGCCTTCGAGGAAAACGGCCCGGTAGGCCGTCAGAAAGGCCTCCGGCACGGCGGCCGCCTGCGTGAAGGTCAGAGTCTGCGGCACATCCAGTGTTTCGCGTTCGTGCGTCACGATCTGTTCTGCGTAGGCACCGCCACCGAGCAGGCCCATGACCGGGTCGCCCACGGCGCGTGACTGCACACGCTCGCCCGCGGCTTCGACCACGCCGGCGTATTCCAGTCCCGGAATGCGTGGATCGAAACCCGGCGGCGGTGGATAGTGCCCCATGCGTTGAATGATGTCGGCGCGATTGATGCCGATGGCACGCACGGCGATACGCACTTCCTCCGGGCCGGGCACAGGCACGGGCAGATCGGCCTGCTGCAGGGCATGCGCATCACCCGGTTGTTCGACGACCCATGCACGCATGTTCAATGGGAGGCTCCACTCAGGTTCAGGCCGATGACGCCGGCAATGATGAGGCCCACGCAGGCGATGCGCAACCAGGTCACCGGCTCATTGAAACTGAACACGCCGACGATCACGATCAGCGCCGTGCCGAGCCCGGCCCATACGGCATAGGCGACGCTGATGTCCATGCGCTTCACCACCAGGCTCAGCGCCGCGAAGGACAGGGTGTAGAAAATGAAGATGCCGATCACCGGCCACAGGCGGGTCAGGCCGTCGGAAAGCTTCATGCAGGCTGTCCCGGCCACTTCCAGGACAATGGCGGCCCCCAACAACAGCCAACTTTGGATATGCTTTCCTCGTGCCGGATAATGAATGTCAATTCAGGCTTTGGCAAGCCACGCGTGCTATTGTACGCTCGCGCACTGCAATGCGGAAAAGCTTTCCGGAACAAATTCGAAAATCCCGGACACTACTCGAACGGATGACGAAAACATGCACAAATCAATGACACTACTCGTTGCCCTGTTTGCTTCCACGACATTGTTCGTCGGCTGTGCCGGCAACAATTGGACCGGCGGCGATACCGGCGCCGTGCTCGGCGGCGCCCTCGGTGGCATCGCCGGACACCAGATCGGTGGCGGCTCCGGCAAGACCATTGCGACAGTGGCCGGCGCCGTTGTCGGTTCAATGCTCGGCCGCAGAGTCGGCAACAGCATGTCGCGGCGCGATCGCAATCGCTTCGGCCGTGCTCTGGAGACCAACGAGGCCGGCGAGTCCAGCACCTGGAGCAATGAATCCTCCCAAGATAGGTACGAGGTCACCCCGACCAGCCAGATCTATCAGGCGGAGAACAGTCAGCCCTGCCGCGAATTCACCATGGATGCGATGGTCGACGGCCAGCCTGACCAGGTCACGGGCACGGCGTGCCGTCAGCCGGACGGCAGCTGGGTCATTCAGTAACAACCGCAGCCACATGCAACGGGAGCCGGACGCAAGCACCGGCCCCCGTTTCGTTTGCAGGAATGGGCGCTACAGTTGAATGCGCCCGCCGCCCTGACCGCTGCCGCCCAGGCCGCCGCCCTGACCGGGCACCTGGATCTGCTGGCTCTGCTGGCGTTGCAGTTCCTTCAGTTCGTCGATGGCGCGCTCCGCTGCAGCATTGACTGCATCCGGGAACTGTGCAATGGCGTCGGCGAGATTGTCCACTTCCAGCTCGAATGACAGCGGCAGATTGCCTGCCGGCGTCATGAGGCTGGCCTGACCCTCGTAGCGTACGCTGCGGCTGCTGTCATCATCGCCCTCGGCGGTTACCGGGATCATCCGGCGGATGCTGCCGACCTTGAGATCCGTGTAGGTCTCCTCCCGGTACATGTTGTCGGTGTCAAGCTTGATTTCCGGCATGTTTTCAGCCATGAGAAAAATCCTTGCTGCAATGAGTCCTATCCACAGGGTAACAGTGCCGATTGTCCAACCTGAAATGCCGGTGCTGGCGCGGCGGAATTCTGCTACCGTCGGGGCATGCAAAAAGCCATGAGTTTCTGCCCCGACTGCGGCGCGCCGATGCGCTTTGCCGTACCCGAGGGCGATGACCGCAAACGCAATATCTGTACTGCCGACGGCAAGATCTTCTACGACAATCCGCGCAATATCGTCGGCTGCATCGTCGAGTGCGATGACAGAATCCTGTTGTGCCGACGCGCCATCGCGCCCAGAAAGCATTTCTGGACGCTGCCGGCGGGATTTCAGGAGTTGGGCGAAACAACGGCGCAGGGTGCGGCACGCGAAACCCGGGAGGAAGCCTGTGCCCGGGTGACCATCGACAACCTATTCAGCATGCTCGACATTCCCCGTATCGGCCAGGTGCACATGTTCTACCGTGCCCGGCTGGAGCGATCCGGCTACGCTGCCGGCCAGGAGACCACCGCAGTAGCGCTGGTGGCGGAGGCCGACATTCCGTGGCGTCAGCTGGCGTTTCCGACCATTTATCATACCCTGCAGCTGTATTTTGCCGATCGTGCCGCCGGACGCTTTGTCCTGCATGATGAAGCTATTCCGGAGGATAGCTGGCAACGCATGCAGCTGGACCGTGAACCCGCCATGCAGGACTGACAACGACCGGGCCGGCCGCATCGGTGTGGTGCCGTATCATTGTGGCTGCGCAGCCGACAGGCAGTTCGACGGCAAACTGTTAACATCGGTGTCAGACACCTTTCACGCGAGATTCAGATGACCTATGTAGTTACCGAAAACTGCATCAAGTGCAAGTACACCGACTGTGTCGAGGTCTGCCCGGTGGACTGTTTCCATGAAGGGCCGAATTTCCTGGTGATCGACCCGGAGGAATGCATCGATTGCTCATTGTGTGAGCCGGAATGCCCCATTGATGCCATCGTGCCGGAGGACGAGCTGTCCCCCGATCAGGAGCAGTTTCTGCAGCTCAATGCCGAGCTGTCGCAACACTGGCCGGTCATCACCGCCATCAAGGATCCACCCGCGGATGCCAAGGAATGGGAGGATGTCCCCGGCAAGTTGAAGCATCTGGAACGCTGAGCGGTTGTCAGCCGCGCGGGTGGTGCTGCGCATGCAGCTCCGCCAGGCGGGCACGCGCCACATGGGTGTAGATCTGGGTGGTGGACAGATCGGCATGGCCCAGCAGCATCTGCACGACGCGCAGGTCCGCGCCGTGATTGAGCAGGTGCGTGGCGAAGGCGTGCCGCAGGCCATGCGGCGAGACATGGCCATGAATGCCGGCGTGTGTGGCGTGGCGGCGAATCATGTACCACACGTTCTGGCGTGTCATGCCGCTGCCGCGACGGGACACGAATAAGGCATCGCCGGGCTGGCCCGCGAGCAGTGCCGGGCGAGCCGTGGTCAGATAGCGGCGCAGCCAGTCGAGTGCGGTGTCACCCACCGGCACCAGACGTTCACGGCCGCCCTTGCCGAGCACGTGAATGACGCCCTGCTGCAGATTGAGCTGGTCGTAGCTGGCGCGCACCAGTTCCGACACGCGCAGGCCGGCAGCATACATCAGCTCCAGCATGGCACGATCACGCAACCCCAGATCCGTGTCGGTGTCCGGTGCCGTCAGCAGCGCTTCGACGTCCGTTTCTTCCAGGGTGGTTGGCAGGCGGCGCCCCTGCACCGGTGATGCAATCTGCGTCGTGGGATCCTGCCGGCGCCGGCCTTCGCGCACCTGATAGCGGTAGAACTGCCGCAGGCTGGACAGAGCCCGTGCGGCACTGCGAGCACTCGTGTCCGCGCCATGCAGCTGCGCCAGCCAGGCCTGCAGATCGACGTAGTCGGCGTCGAGCAGGTCGGTGCGCCCGTCCAGCCACTCGGCGAAACGCGCCAGGTCGGCCCGATAGGCTGCCAGCGTGGCGTCGGCCAGGCCGCGCTCGGCCCACATGCCATCGAGAAAGTCTTCGATGGCAGCGATATCCTGCGGTGGCAATCTGTCCATTCGGGCCATGGCGCTGCTGTTCGTTGCTGAGTCGGTGATCTGTCGGTCAGTGGTTGCGCACGGCCTCATGCAATGCACCATCCGTGGCGGCGGGGTGCCGGCATGCCGTGCTGTCTGCACCAGCATACGGCCTGCCCATACCCCGCTAACGTACAGTATACTGCGCCCTCCGCCCGGCATGCGCAGATCACATATTGCTCGATCAAACCGACACCCCCAGCGCACCCGCTTCGCCGCAGGAATATCATGCCGCCGCAATGGCGCGCCCCGGCATGGTGGAGGATCCGGCGCAGGCGGCAGTGGTGGCGCAGTTGCAGGCGATTCATGAGCAGCTGATTGCCACGCCGCCGGGCTTTTTCAAACGCGGCTGGCATCCCGTGCGTGGCCTTTATCTATGGGGCGGAGTCGGTCGCGGCAAGACCTGGCTGATGGACTGTTTTTATGAGGTGTTGCCGTTCGAGCACAAGCGGCGGGTGCATTTTCACCGTTTCATGCGGCACGTGCACGAGGCGCGCAAGCGCTACCGCAGGAAACGCGATCCACTGCGCCTGATTGCACGCGACTGGGCCGCCGATCGCGTGCTGTGCTTTGATGAATTCCACGTCTCGGACGTGGCCGATGCCATGATTCTGGCGCGTCTGACGGAAACGCTGTTCGATCAGGGCGTAACGCTGGTCGCCACGTCCAACGTGGCGCCGGATGACCTGTATCGCGACGGTTTGCAGCGCAAGCGCTTTGTGCCGGCGATCCAGCGCATCAAGCAGCATTGTCATGTCATGCAGCTTGCTGCGGGCACCGACTACCGGTTGGATCTGATGACGGGCGTGCGTGCCTACCATGTGCCGGCGGACGCGCAGGCCCATGCCGTGCTCGACCACCAGTTTCGTCGCATGGCGGGTGCTGGCGAGCGTGTTCGCGAGCGTGGCAACGTGGAAATTCTGGGGCGCAAGATTGCCACCCGCTGGCGCGCGGACACGACGGTGTGGTTCGATTTCGACGAGCTGTGTCGCGGCCATCGTGCCGCCGCCGACTACAGCGAGATTGCGCGCCAGTACCAGACGGTGTTTCTGTCGGATATTCCGCTACTCGATGAATATGACAACAATGCCGCGCGCCGCTTCATCAATCTCATTGATGAACTTTACGATTACCGCGTGAACCTGTTCTGCTCCGCTGCCGATGTGCCGGATGCACTGTATACTGGCAAGCGTCTGCAGTTCGAGTTCCGGCGCACAGCCAGCCGCCTGCACGAAATGAGTTCCGAGGCCTACCTGGCCGCGCCCCATCTGAGCTGATGCCGCATCAGGCCGGGCGCCGGGCCAGCATGACCAGATAAACCATGGTCAGGACGACAGCGTCTTCCTGGTTCACGCTGGTAATGGCGAAGTGCACAAGGCCGCGGTCATGCTGCAGCCCATCACGCGGCTTGTCCAGCACTTAGCTTTGCACACGCAGTGTGTCACTGGCAAGCACCGGCCGCGGCCAGCGCAGATCGTCGAAACCCGGCGAACCGAGACTCGCCAACGGCTCCCGGCGCTGGCCGGTGAACAGCTGCAGCGTCAGTGCAGTCGTGTGCCAGCCGGAGGCGGCGAGTGCACCGAAGGGTGTGTTACGCGCGTCGGCATCGCTCAAATGAAAGGGCTGTGGATCATAACGCTCGGCGAAGCGAGTGATGGCCGCTGCCGTTACCGTGGTCGAACCATGCGTCTCGTGCAGATCCGGTTTGAGATCCTCATAATGGATCATGATATCGCACCCACCGGCGTCGGTCGGCGCCTGAACATGATGTGCGAAGTCATGTCCATGACCGTTGCGTCGTGCAGATCGACGACCTCGAAGCGCGCCTGCACCAGGCCCATTTCCGGGCGGCTGCCGGATGGCCGGCGATCTAGTACCGTGCTGCGCACGGCAAGCCGGTCGCCGGGCTGTACGGGCCGAATCCAGCGCAGGGATTCCACGCCGGGGGAGCCCATGCATGCCGCCTTGTTGAGCACGTTGTCCACCAGCATGCGCATGCACCAGCCGGTCATCTGCAGGCCGTCGGCGAGCGCGGTGCCGTCACCTTCATGTGTGCATGCGCCAGGTCCCGTGTAGACGGCTTGCGGTCCGAATTCACGGCCAAAGGCAAGGATATCGGCCGCGCTCACGACATGTTCACCATGGAGCCTGCGGCAGACGATCGCGAAGTCCTCCCAGTACATTGTCGGCATGAGGCGTCATCTCCTCACGGTGTAATGGCGATTTGCAATATACAGGAAGGTCAATGGGCACGTCCCTGACGAAGGTCGACAGGGCGTCTGCATGGTGAAAAGCGGCCGGAAAAATGCGCAAGAATGATCAACCTGCTGTTGCAGCGCCTGATTTGCCGTAGGGTCAACGAGCGCGAAAACGCAGAACCTACCCTGTTGGCACGACAATGAACAACAGGAGCGAGACTGCTGGGCGCTGTCGAGTAACTGGCCATGCATGACTACCGTAAACTATTCCAATTTATGATTAAAAAATCTTATTGTGGGTAATGTAGGCGCTCGCTCATTGCCCAAGCGAGCTGCTGCAGGATCGGTTCCCCCCTTGCTATTTCCTGTTCATTTCAAGTCATTGAAGGCGTGCTGCTCCTAAAGTCGCATGGTCTGTTTCCTGGTTCATTGGTATCAACTGTGGGGTCGAGTACAGGATCTCGACGCAGTTTTTGCGCACTCATTAGTGAACAAGAATCTTGGAGGAGTTTTTATGAGCAAGGAAGAGAAGAACAGCAACAACGAAACCACTGGCGGCATCAATCGTCGGAGCTTTCTCAAAGCCACCGCCAGTACAGTGGCCGGTGTCTATGCCATGGGTGCGGGCGGCTTTGGTGTACTGAACCGGGCGTTTGCCGAAGATTACCCGCCCATGGGCAACTACCCGATCGACGGCAACCCGAAATTCGGCTTTGTCATCGACCAGACCGGCGCCTACGCGGATGAGGGCGAGGATCAATTCCGTGCTCTCAAGCTGGCCGTCCGCCACATCAACGAAGGTGGCGGCATACTGGATACCATGGAGCCCTGTGCTCTCAAGGGCGATGGCATCCTGGGTCAGAAGGTGGAATATGTGGTCGGCGATGGTGAGACCGACCCAGATGCGGCCCGTGATATGGGACGGCGCATGATCGAGCGGGATGGTGTCATTACATACACCGGCGGTTCGAGCTCGGCGGTCGCCATTGCACAACAGGATTTGGCGCAGGAGAAGGGCGTCATCTTCATGTGTGCGCTGACACACTCCAACGACACCGTGGGCAAGGCGCGCCGGCGTTTTGGTTTCCGCATGTTCTTCGATGCGCAGATGACCGGCCAGGCGCTGGGCCCCGTACTTGCCAAGGAATACGGCAAGGATCGTAAGGCTTTTCACCTGACAGCAGACTACAACTGGGGGCACTCGCAGCTCGAGTCGATGAAGGAGTTCACCGAGAAGGAAGGCTGGACAACCGAGCGCAACATCATGACCCCGTTGGGCACGACCGACTATAGTCAGTATCTGACCGCTGTGCTCAATAGTGACGCTGACGTGCTCGTGCTCAATCACTATGGCGAGGATGCCGTCTACTCCCTGACTCAGGCCGTGCGTTTCGGTCTGAAGAACCGTGAGGTCAATGGCAAGGAGATGAAAATCATCGTCCCCATGCTCAGTCAGGTTGTGGCCCACTCCGCAGGTGCCGAAAACATGGAAGGCATCATCAGTACCAACGAGTTCCACTACACACTCGATACGCCGGGCGCGCAGGCATTCACACGAGCCTACATCGATGAATATGGCATTCCTCCGGGACACGGTGGGCACACAGCCTATACGCAGATGATCCTGTACGCGGATGCCGTGGAGCGTGCCGGCACGCACTATCCACCGGAAGTGATCAAGGCGCTGGAAGGTTTCGAGTTTGATGGCGCCGGCTACGGGCCCACGCTGTATCGGGCGTGCGATCACCAGGGCTATCACCGCATTCTTGTCGTCCAGGGCAAGAGTCCTTCCGAGATGGAGGATGAGTGGGATGTGTTCAACATCCTGGCGGAAGTGCCGAAGGAAGATGTCACATATGACTGTGACCTCTTCCCGGGTGAGCTCGGCCCATACGAGCCTTCCAAGTAGGCTGACAAGAAATAGGTGAATGATGTTGCTGCGCCCGCCGGTCGAGGTGGGCGCAGACATCCGCGTGTGACAAATACTAAGGAGCAGGCAACATGGACATCGGGCACTTGGCCATGCAGTTGCTCACCGGGTTACAGCTCGGTGCAATATATATCCTTATTGCACTGGGTCTGACACTGATTTTCGGCACACTCGGCGTGGCAAACTTCGCGCATGGCGCGTTGTACATGATCGGTGCCTATGCCGCCTGGGTCATGGCCGGGGAGTACAGCTGGTGGCTCGCGGTAGTGGCTACTCCCGTTGCCCTGTTTGCGATCGGCGTGGTGCTCGAGCGTGGCCTGATCCGGTTTTTCTATGAACGCCCGGTGACGGATCAGATATTGGTGACGTTCGGCCTGGCGATCGTCATCCAGGAACTGATCCGCTGGATGTTCGGCAGTTCGACGCAGCCGTTCATGCCGCCCATGTGGGCACTCGTGCCAACGGACATCGGCATTGGTCTTTATCCGCCCTGGCGTCTGCTGATCATTGCCGTGACCGTGGTTGTCGTGCTCGGGCTGTACGGGCTATTGAATTTCACACGCTTCGGCCTGGTTGTGCGCGCCGGCATGCGCGACGATCAGATGGTGCGGTTTCTGGGTATAAACCTGTCCGCGCGCTTCACCATCATATTCGGTCTGGGTGCTTTTCTGGCCGGTGTCGCCGGCATCATGGGCGGGCCCACAGCGGCGGTCAGCCCGGGCATGGGCATGGCCTTTCTGGTGCCCTCATTTCTGGTGGTGGTGACGGGTGGCATGGGCAGTATCGCCGGAGCGATCGTGGCCGGCTTGCTGTTCGGCGAGGCGCAGGCACTGATGACATTGTTCATTCCTTCCATGTCATACGTGATCATTTATCTGGTTGCCGCCGTGGTTCTCTCCATAATGCCGCGCGGATTGTTCGGTGCAAAGGGACTGATGGAGTAGCACATGCTGCGCTGGTTGTTTTCAGATTCGAGCGGTCGTGAAACACTTATCATGATCGTGGTTGCCGTGGTGGCGATTTTCCTGCCGCAGATCATGCTTGTCGTCGGCGGTTATACGGAGCTCGGTACGCGGGTTCTCATATTTGCACTGTTTGCCCTGGGTTTCGATATCCTGATCGGCTTCACCGGCTATCTGTCGTTTGGTCATGCGGCTTTCTGGGGCACCGGTGCCTACGTGGCCGGCTTCTATCTCCTGCATGTGAGCCAGAATGCACTGGTTTCCATGCTGTGCGGCATGATCGTGGTCGTCATCATCTCTCTTCTGCTCGGCCTGATCACGATGCGCCGGCGCGGTATTTACTTTGCCATTCTTACGCTCGCCTTTGCCGAAATGTTCTATTATGCAGTGCTGTCACCGCTGCAGGCCTGGACAGGCGGTGATGATGGCCTGGCCGGCATCAGTACGCCGCAGCTGTTCGGCAGCATTTCCTTGAGCGGCACGGCTCTGCATTACTTCACCGCAGCCTGGGTGATACTCGGCTTCTATATCGCCCGTCGTATCCGGCGTTCACCCTATGGCCTGATCCTGCGCGCCATCCACTCGAACGAAGTCCGACTGAGTTATGTCGGCATCAATGTTTTCCGTTACAAACTGATGGCGTTCGTCATCAGCGGTCTGTATGGCGGACTGGCGGGCACCTTGTATGCCATCTATGAAACCTATGTGCCGACCCACAGTCTGCATTGGACGACATCCGGTGAGGTGGTGATGATGTCGGTCATCGGTGGCATTGGCACGCTGTTCGGTCCGATGCTTGGCGCCGGAGTGGTGCTCTACCTCGAGAATGTGCTGTCGGGCATCACGGCACAGTGGCATCTGATTCTTGGTCTGATATTCATGTCGTTCGTGATTTTCATGCCTGGCGGCATTGCCCAGATCGGTCGACGGTCAATACAACTGTTCACGCGCAGGTCCGGGATGTCGGCGGCGACCGATGAAGCAGAATCCGGTACCGCATCCGGACCGGAATCAAGCGTGACAACGGAGTCGAACTAGCCATGGCATTGCTTGAAGTCAAGAACCTGGTCAAGCGGTTTGATGGCCTGATCGCCACCAACGATGTCAGCCTGAGCGTCACTGAAAACACGGTGCATAGCATCATCGGACCCAACGGTGCCGGCAAGAGTACATTTCTGAACCAGATCATTGGTGCCATCCCGCCCGACTCAGGCAGCATCACGTTTGACGGACGCTCGCTGCTGGGTAGATCACCGCAGGAAATCAATCAACGCGGCATCGCCCGGGTGTTCCAGAGTCCGGAAATTTTTCCGCAATTGACTTTGTTGGAAAATGTCACCATTGCCGCCCTCGCCGTTCGAGATGGCAAGTTTGCGCTCAACTTTCTGCAGCATCCGCAGCAGCGGCGCGAGCAGGAGGAAGCCGCTGCCGCATCACTGGATGAGGTCGGGCTGCTGCATCTTGCCGACACGGAAGCCGCAGAGCTGTCGCGGGGTGACAAGAGGCGCCTGGAACTTGCGATCTGCCTCGCCCACGAGCCTCGCCTGCTGCTGCTTGATGAACCCACTGCAGGCATGTCGCAACAGGAGACGCAGCGCACGATCGAGCTTCTCAAGGAACTGTCCAGCAAGGGCATGACCAAGGTCATCATCGAGCATAATCTGAAGGTCATTTTCGAACTTTCCGATGAAATCACGGTGCTGCATCAGGGCGCCGTCATAGCACACGGCACACCGGACGAAGTGCGTGATGACCAGACTGTACAAGATGCCTATCTCGGGGGAGTTGAAGAATGAGCGCAGTGAGCGGCAATAACAGCCATTATTTCCAGTGCCGGGATCTGCATGCCTTTTATGGCGAAAGCTATATTTTGCAGGGGATTTCATTCAAGATGGAGCACAATGAAATCCTCGCTTTGCTGGGACGCAACGGCGCCGGCAAGACCACCACCTTGCGTGCCATAGCTCGCGCCAAGCTGCCCGCCCTGAGGCAGGGCACGATCCAGTTGCAGGGCCGCGATATTCACCCACTGCGTACGCATAGTGCGGCAAGGCGGGGCATTTCACTGGTGCCCGAGGATCGGCAGATCATTCCCGGGCTCACTGTCGAGGAGAATCTCATTCTGGCGCAGGTAGCCCCGGACAAGGGCTGGTCGCTGGAACGTATTTATCAGCAGTTTCCACGACTGGCCGAGCGGCGGCGCCAGCAGGGCACGACCCTGTCGGGTGGCGAGCAGCAGATGCTGGCGATTGCGCGTGCATTGGCGCGGGATCTGTCGCTGCTGCTGCTGGACGAGCCGTATGAGGGGCTGGCCCCCAAGATTGTTGCCGAAATCGAACAAGCACTGGTGACGCTGAAGGAAGAGGGCCTGACCATCATTCTGGTGGAACAGAATGTGATCGGTGCGCTCAAGATCGCCGATCGTGCTGCAATCATTGATGATGGCCGGGTCGTTTTCGAAGGCTCGCCCGACGAGGTGCTGAACAACGAGCAGCTGCGGCGGGATTATCTGGCACTCTGAACTACACGTCTGCAAATATGGCCGGCTTCGCAACTCTTCCGGCAAATAAAAGTACCGACACCCGCGGGTGTCGGTACTTTTGTGTCGGCTCGAGAGTGGTTGGTCAATCGTTGGGATTGAGCACGGCGTGCAGGAATTCCTGCGTGCGTTCTTCCTTGGGATTGCTGAAGATTTCTTCCGGGGCTCCGGATTCGCGAATCTGGCCCTGGTCGAAGAAGCAGACTCGATCCGATACCTGGCGCGCGAACTGCATTTCGTGGGTGACCAGCAGCATGGTCAGGTCGTGCTCGGTGGCCAGCTTGCGGATGACGCCCAACACTTCGCCGACCAGCTCCGGGTCCAGCGCACTGGTGGGCTCGTCGAACAGCATGATGCGTGGTCGCATGGCCAGCGCACGGGCAATGCCGACCCGCTGTTGCTGGCCACCGGACAATTGGGCCGGGTATTTGCTGGCGTGTTCCTGCAGGCCCACCATATCCAGCAACTCATCAGCGCGTGACAGGGCGTCCTGCTTGGACAGGCCCAGCACCTTGATGGGGGCTTCCGTGAGATTCCTGCGCACCGTCATGTGCGGGAACAGATTGAACGACTGGAACACCATGCCCATCTCATTGCGCATGGAGCGCAGGTGCTTTTCGCTCGCCGGCACGAGGTCGCCGTTGCCATCCTGTTCGTGCCACAGCGGCTTGTCACCGACGTAGACCACGCCTTCCTGGATGGGCTCCAGGGTCATGAGAACCCGCAGAACAGTGGACTTGCCGGAACCGGACGGGCCGATGATGGTGACCTTTTCGCCTTGCTGGACGTCGAAGTCCAGCTCCCGCAGCACGGAAAAATCTCCGAAACGCTTGGTGACCTTGTCGAACTTAACAATTGGATTACTCATTTCAGCGGAATTCCTTGTTTTGGCAGACGGGCGTCAATGAAGCGAACCAGCGAGGCCGCCAGAACCGTCAGGATGAGATACAGTGCGCCGACGATGGTTAGTGGCACCATGTACTGGAAAGTGCGATCGCCAATGATTTGTGCACTCTTCAGCATTTCGAGTACGGTGATGGCGCTCAGAACGGGCGTGTCCTTGATGATGGACACCACATAGTTGCCCAGCGCCGGTATGACCCGTGGAATGGCCTGTGGGATGATGATCTTGAAGAAGGTGTGCATGGGCGGCAGACTCAGAGCTCGTGCTGCTTCCTTCTGACCATTGGGTACGGCCTCGATGCCGGCTCGATAGACCTCCGCACAGTAGGCGCTGTATTGCAGCGCCAGACCAATGGCGCCGGCAATGAACGGTGGAATTAGCCAGCCGGTCCAGTCCGGAAAGACGTAGAACACGAAGAACAATTGCACCAGCAACGGTGTGCCGCGCAGAAACTCGAGCACGAACGACGTCGGCCAGCTGATCAGTCTGCTCGGCGACCCCTTCAGGCCGGCGAGCACCAGACCTACCACCATGGCCAGCAGAAAACCGACGACTGCAGCCTTGACTGTCGTGATGCCTGCATACAATAGGATCGGCAGAACCGAAATGGCAAAGCTGAATAAGGTACTGGTGTCCCATTCGAATCCAAATAACATCAGGCTCTCCCCGCTGAACGCCAGGTGCCGACGCGGCGCGCAATGGCGTTGACAAAGAATGCCAGGACGAGCGCCATGACGAAGTACATCACCAGAACCATCAGGTAGATGGTGGTGCTGTCCTGCGTGAGATTACGCAGACGCTCGGCGTTGAAGGCAAGATCGGAAATGGTGATCAGGGATACCAGCGCGGTGTCCTTGAGGTTCTGTATTGCCAGGTTGCCGAATGGCGGCATCATTTCCGGAATGGCCTGCGGCAGGGCGATGCGCCACAGGGTCTGTCGCGGATTGAAGTTCAACGCGACAGCGGCTTCATACTGGTCCTTGGAGACCGCCTGAATGGCGCCGCGCACAACTTCGGCCCCATATGCGCCGATATTGGCTGACAGCGCCAGGATGCCGGCAGTAATCGGCGGAATGCGCCAGTCCAGACCGATCATCTGACCGAAGATCGGCAGGGCATAAAACAACCAGAACATCTGCACCAGCAGGGACGTGCCCCGAAAGATTTCGACGAACGTCGCTGATGGAATCTTGATGAGAAAATTGTGGGAGAGCTTGCCGATGCCGAAGGCAAAGGCGATGACAGCACCCAGAATGGTAGAGTAGAACGTCAGCTGTACGGTGACCCAGGCACCGCTGAGCAACGGACCGGAATATTCCAACCAGTGCATTTGACCCCCTTGGCAGGTTTGAACTGCCGCTAGCGCGGGAGATACAGGTGCGGCGCAGCATGAACTGCGCCGCACCTGTTTCGATTACCCATCGATGTGACGGGTGTCCTTGTCTTCAGGCAAGGATATTACTCGCTGCACAGCTCTTCGGGCGTCCTGTTGAAGGACTGCTCGGTGTCGGTCTTGCTGAAACCGTAGCCATGCAGAGTTTCCGCCCACTCGTCAGTCTGCTTGTACTCCTTCAATGCTTCGTTGAAGGCCTCACGGAAGCTGTCGGAGGACTTGTCGAACACGAAACCGCCCCAGCTACGCACTTCTTCGCCGTCGATGACCGGATCCTCGAATTCCTCGACAATCTGCAGCTTGTCGCTCTTCTTTGCGAGGTTGTAGGCTGTCTGGCCGGTGGCGGCATAGGCATCCGCACGCCCGCTGGCCACGGCGGAGATGGCATCAGCATTATTGTTGATCATGACCATCTGGCTTTGCGGCACGCCATATTCCTGCAGGAATTCGAGCTGGTCGGCACCGGACATGATGGCTACCTTCAGATCCTCATTCTCCACGAAATCGTCATAGGAGTGGATGTCCTTCGGGTTGCCCTCGGGAATCAGAAGCCCCTCGCCGTAGGTGGAGTTGGGCGCGGAATAGTTTACCTGCTCGCAGCGTTGCGGCAGTATGGCCATTTCAGCGGCGACCATGTCAACGCGGCCCGCCTTGACTGCAGGAATCAGCGAACCGAAGCTGGTGACCGTCCATTGAATGTCCTCGAGGCCCATCTCGGCCAGAACGGCCTTGGCGACATCGGGCCCGGCGCCATGCGCCTCACCGTCCGTACCCATATAGCCGTAGGGGATTTCGTTAGCAACGGCCACGCGGACGTAACCACGCTCTTTGATTTCGTCCAGGGTGACGGCAAATGCGGTGCTGGTCACTGCGGCCAGGCCCAATGCCACAATAGCCGCAACACCAGTACGAATTGCGTGTCTCCTCGATAGTCTCAACATGCTGTTATCTCCTTCATGTCTGGGGCTATGCAACAAGCCCGATGGAAAATCTGCACACCCAAGAGTCCGGCAGACAGGTTTTGCTTTTGTCGTGACTGCGACGTGACCCTGTTTTTTTCGGTGACGTTTGGGTATGCCAATCCAATGTACACAATCGGTGCGACCCGGTCGATACCTTTTCCGTGGCAGGCACTGTTTGATTACAGTGGTTCGGAAGGCGAGAGACAGGGCGTGCAGGGAGAGTATTTATTATCTTGTTAAGTTCATGCAAGCTTTTGATAAACAAATACTATAAGAAAAAAAATTATTTTATACATGATCATGCGGGAATGCTTGTTGCGACGTTGCAAGGGGAAATTCGGTTACAGTCTTAAGACTAATGTATAACACCTCCACAGGCGCAATCGGGCTGGCGTGGCCATGTCCTCGTGCTCGATAAGCAGGCTTCCGACCGCGTGATGACGTGACGAGCAGCAATGAAAAGGCCGGCTATGAAGCCGGCCTTGTGCAGTACCATGAGGGGCGATCAGCCCACGGCGGCATCCAGTTGCGGAATGATCTCGAACAGATCGCCCACCAGCCCGATGTCGGCGATCTCGAAGATCGGTGCTTCCGCATCCTTGTTGATGGCCACGATGGTGCCGGCGTCCTTGATGCCGGCGAGGTGCTGAATGGCGCCGGAAATGCCGAAGCACATATACAGATCCGGCGAGATGATCTTGCCGGTCTGCCCCACCTGCATGTCGTTGGGCACGTAACCAGCATCCACCGCGGCGCGGGAAGCGCCCACGGCGGCGCCGATCTTGTCGGCCAGGTCGTAGACGATGCGGAAGTTCTCCTCGCTGCCGACGCCGCGGCCGCCGGAAATGACCCTGGGCGCGGTCTGCAGGTCGGGGCGGTCGCCGGTCTGCTGTTCCAGGCCGACAAAGCGCGTGTGGGAGGGAATTTCGGCATCGGCGGTGGTGGCTTCAACCGGCGCCGCATCGCCGCTCTCGGCAGCTGCGTAGGAAGCGGCGCGTACCGAACCGACCAGGATCTGGTTGTCCGGCGCCTGCACCGTGGTCACGGCATTGCCGGCGTAGATGGGGCGGTCGAACTCGTACGGCCCGTGCACCGCCATGATGTCGGTGACCATGAGAACGCCGAGTTTGGCCGCCACGCGCGGCATGAGATCCTTGCCGAACGTGGTATTGGGGCCGAGCACATGCGTGTAACCACCGCTTTCGGCAACGGCGGCGATCTGCGGCGCCAGCACGGCGGCGGTTGGGTGGGCGTTTTCTTCCCGGTCGATGTGCAGCGCCCGCGTGACGCCTTCGATGGCGGCGGCTTCGCCGGCCAGTGCGGCGCCGTCATCGGCCAATACGAGTACCTCGATGTCCGCTGCCGATAATTCCACCGCACAGCTGACCGCGCTTGCAGTGGCGATGTTGAGTTCGCCGTTCAGATGGTCGGCGATAACCAGAATCCTGTTGCTCATAGCAGACCCTTGTCCTTCAGCTTGCTGACCAGTTCATCGACGCTTTCGACCATGACGCCGGCTTCACGCTTGGGTGGCGGCGCGGTGGTGGTTGTTTCCAGTTGTGGCGCGATTTCGACGCCGAGTGCATCCAGGCTGGATTCGTCGACGGTCTTCTTCTTCGCCTTCATAATGTCCGGCAGCTTCAGATAGCGCGGCTCGTTCAGTCGCAGATCGGTGGTGATGACGGCCGGCAGGTCGATGTCCAGCGTCTCCAGGCCGGCGTCGATCTCGCGCGTGACCTTGGCGGTGGCGTCCGCCAGCTCGATGTTGGAGGCGAAGGTTGCCTGCGGCCAGTCCAGCAAGGCAGCGGTCATCTGCCCGGTCTGGTTGCTGTCATCGTCGATGGCCTGCTTGCCCATCAGGAACACGCCGGGCTGCTCCTGCTGTGCCAGCGCGGCAAAGGTGCGCGCGGCAGTCAGCGGCTGGATTTCCGCATCGGTCTTGATGTGGATGGCGCGGTCGCAGCCGAAGGCCAGCGCCGAGCGCAGCTGCTCGGCCGCCTTGTCGCCACCGATGGTGACGGCGACCACTTCATCCGCGACGCCCTGTTCCTTCCATTGCATGGCCTGTTCCAGGGCGATTTCGTCGAACGGATTGACACTGTGCTTGACGCCGTCGGTGACGACGCCGCTGCCATCCGGTTTGATCTGAATGCGCACATTGTAGTCAATGGCACGCTTCACACTTACAAGTACTTTCATGTGCTGAATATCCGTCTCGGGAACGTGGTGAGTCGAAAGCCTATCAGAGCCGTGGATTCCTGTGTGCCGCCATGCGTCGATCGCTGTCGGAAATCCGTCCGGTCACAGGTTGTAGTAGTTCGGACCGGAGCCACCCTCGGGCATTGTCCAGATGATGTTCTCGTATGGATCCTTGATGTCGCAGGTCTTGCAGTGCACGCAGTTGGCGGCATTGATCTGCAACTCCAGTTCGCCGGCGTCGTTTTCCACCATTTCGTACACACCGACTGGGCAGAAACGGGTGCAAGGATTGCCGTACTCAGTCACGCAGCGTGTCACGCAAATGTTCATGTCGGGCACATGCAGATGAACCGGCTGGTCCTCGTCGTGCTCGGTCTGGGCGAAATACACCGACGCCAGACGGTCGCGCGGCGGCAGGTCACGCTTGGCGTAGCCCAGCGGTTGCTCGTAATCGGTATTGGAAACCTCATCGAGCTTCTTCATGGTCTGCCAGTCCGCCGGACGATTGTTCAGCGTCCACGGCGACTTGCCCAGCACGGCAGTTTCCCACACGGCGTTCAGCAACCCGACCCAGATGCCCTTGCCGAAGCCGGGTTTGATGTTGCGCACCTTCCTGAGTTCCTTGCCGACGGCGGACTGGCGCAGCTTGGCATCATAGCTCTCCACTGCGCCGGTTTCGATGATGTGATCGGCCGCGAGCATGCCGCTGCGCATGGCGGTGTGAATGCCCTTGATCTTGGGCACATTGAGGGTGCCGGCGTTGTCGCCGATCAGCAGCGCACCGGGCATTTCCGTGTTCGGCAGCGATTGCCAGCCGCCCTCGACCAACGCGCGCGCGCCGGCGGAGATGATTTCACCGCCCTCCAGCAGCGGCTTGATGGCCGGGTGATGCTTGAACTGCTGGAAGGTCTCGAACGGGCGGAAGTTGGGATGTTCGTAGTCCAGCCCGGCGACGAAGCCGATGGCGACGCGGTTGTCGTCCAGGTGGTAGATGAAGCTGCCGCCGTAGGTCTTGTCGTCCAGCGGCCAGCCGACGGTGTGCTGCACCAGCCCGGGCTGCACCCGGCCCTCCGGCAGTTGCCATAGCTCCTTCAGGCCGATGCCGTAATTCTGCGGGTCGCTGTCGGCGTCCAGCTCGAAGTGCTTCACCAGCTGCCTGGTGCAGCTGCCGCGGGCGCCTTCGGCGAAGATGGTAATGGGCGCGTGGATCTCGATGCCCGGTGTGTAGCTGTCCTTGGGATTGCCGTTGATGTCCAGCCCCATGTCCGGCGTGCGTATGCCCTTGACGGCGCCGGCGTCGTCGAACACCGCCGCGGCGGCCGGAAAACCGGGATAGATTTCCACGCCCAGCGCCTCGGCCTGCGGCTCCAGCCAGCTCATCATGTTCGACAGCGACACGATGACGTTGCCGTGGTTCTGCTGCTGCGGCGGGGTCGGCAAGCGGAGGCGTCGGGTCTTTGTCAGCAGGCTGAATTGGTCGCCGGTGACATCCACGCAGATGTCGGGCGGGTTGTCGCGCCAGTCCGGCAGCAGCTCATCCAGCGGCTCGGTTTCCAGCACCGCGCCGGCCAGCGAGTGGGCGCCGACTTCGGATGCCTTTTCCAGCACGCAGACAGATCGCTCCGGATCCTGCTGCTTCAGGCGCATGGCACAGGCGAGGCCGGCCGGGCCGGCACCGACGATGAGGATGTCGTATTCCATGACATCGCGTTCTTCTTCACTCATGCATTCACCATTGTGATTGGGGCACCGTGGCGAGCCGTCAGATCGTGATGGATCGCCGCGCTCCGCACGCATCGTGTACTGTACTTTATTTGCGCACTACGGGCAGCCCGGCGGCCTGTGATTCCTGGCCTGCGTCGACAGGCGACGCGCCATTGGCAATTTGTCCCCGCCGTCAGGCATCATATGCGCATTCTTCCGGGCGCTGGCGATGCCCTGACGCCCGCTGTGCGCGGCTCGGCAGCAAGCGGCTTTGTGGCGTGCAGCCGTGTGCAGACAATCTGGACAAGACTTATGCGAGACTTCAATTGGGCCGATCCCCTGCTACTGGATGCGCAACTGAGCGACGACGAGCGCATGATTCGCGACGCCGGCCACGAGTATTGCCAGCAGCGTCTGCTGCCGCGCGTGCTGGAAGCCAATCGCAACGAGATATTTCATCGCGAGATCATGAACGAAATGGGCGAGCTGGGCATGCTCGGCGCCACCATTCCGGAGCAGTACGGCGGTGCGGGCGTCAACAACGTCTGTTACGGCCTGCTGGCGCGGGAAGTGGAGCGCGTCGATTCCAGCTATCGCTCGGCCATGAGCGTGCAGTCGTCGCTGGTCATGTTCCCGATCTTCACCTTCGGCAGCGAGACCCTGCGTGAGCGTTACCTGCCGAAGCTGGCCAGCGGCGAGTGGGTCGGCTGCTTCGGCCTGACCGAGCCCGACCACGGTTCCGACCCCGGCTCCATGACCACGCACGCGAAGAAGGTCGACGGCGGCTACGTGCTCAACGGTGCCAAGACCTGGATCACCAACTCGCCGATCGCCGACGTCGCCGTGGTCTGGGCCAAGCTGGACGGGCGCATCAACGGCTTCGTCGTGGAGCGCGATTTCGGCGGCATGACCACGCCGAAGCTGGAGGGCAAGTTCTCGCTGCGCGCTTCGGAAACCGGCCAGATCATGCTCGATGACTGCTTCGTGCCGGACGAGAACCGGCTCGATGTGGAAGGCCTGAAGGGGCCGTTCTCCTGTCTCAACAAGGCACGCTACGGCATCAGCTGGGGCGCCATGGGCGCGGCCGAATTCTGCTGGCACCAGGCGCGTGAATACACGCTGGAGCGCGAACAGTTCGGCCGCCCGCTGGCCGCCACCCAGCTCATTCAGAAGAAGCTCGCCGATATGCAGACCGAAATCACGCTCGGGCTGCAGACCAGCCTGCGCGTCGGCCGCCTGCTGGATTCCGGCGACTGGGCGCCGCAGATGATTTCGCTGGCCAAGCGCAACAACTGCGGCAAGGCCATCGACATCGCACGCACCGCGCGCGACATGCACGGCGGCAACGGCATCAGCGACGAATACCATGTCATCCGCCATGTCATGAATCTGGAAGCGGTCAATACCTACGAAGGTACGCACGATGTGCATGCGCTGATTCTCGGTCGCGCGCAAACCGGCATCCAGGCGTTTGCGTAAGGTCGGCGCCCATGCCCGTCAAGGCATGGCGCACAGACTCATATGAGCCGGTCGTTGGGCCGGATTCTTGTCCACCAGGCCAGCGGCAGACAGAGCATGTTGGCGGCGGCGAATAGCCACAACGCGCTGAGCGTCGTGCCGGAGGCATCGGCGATGGCGCCGGCGCCCAGTGGCAGCAGGAAGGCAAGGCCGTAGCCGATGGCGAACAGACCGGCGGCGAGTATGCCCGCCTCATGCGGACTGCGCAGCAGCGGTGGCAGTGTCACCAGCACGATCATGTGAATGCCGGAGAAGAAGCTCAGCAGCATGGCGGCCAGCAGTGCCGGTAGGCCGGTGAACAGGACGAAGCCGAGCAGACTGAGCGTGATCAGGGTAGTGGTGGCGAACAGCAGGCGCGGCAGAATGATCATGCGCCGCGGCGCGGCCAGCATGAAGGCCGAGGCGAGCACCTGCGCGAGATTGAACACGAACAGCATGATGTCGAGCCAGTCGCGCATGTTCTTGTCGGCCAGCACGCTCGACAGATAGGCATTAAGGCCGAAAAACGTGGCCGACATGGTGCCCAGCATGAGTCCGAACTGCCACATCTGGCGATCATTCCATGCCGGCAGTGAGCGTGTCCTGACTTTGGGCCGATCCATGCCCTGCTGATGCGGGTAGAACAGCGCGAAGGCGATGGCAATGGCTGGCAGCGACCACAGCAGGAAGGCGCCGCGCCAGCCGCCGCCGGCCAGCGGCAGCACGATCGGCAGGGTCAGGCCGGCGCCAGCGAATTCGCCCATCATGGTGCCGTTGAGATAGACGGCCGACCCCAGCGCCACGAACTGCGGACACCAGCGCGGCACCAGTGCCGGCAGCGCTGGCTGCATGGCAGCAATGCCCAGCCCCATGATGACGGTGGTTGTCAGTAGCAGGCCAATACCCGGCGCAGCGGCGCGCAGGGCTGACGCCACGGCGGTGAGCAGCAGCGCCAGCACGACAGTATTGCGCGCGCCAATGCGGGCAATGACGAAGGCAGCCGGCAGCGCGCCGAGGCCGAGCATGAGAATGGGCAGCGTCGTCAATGCACCGAGGGCAGACTGGCTCAAGCCGAAATCGGCGTCGATCTGCGCCCCCAGCGCCGCTGCCGCGAGAATGGGCACCCGCATGTAGAACCCGGCCAGCCAGAGCAGCACCAGAACGATGCTCTTGTTCATTTTTTTGCCAGCTGAGCTATGTACGCGGTTCATCGGCCGGGATTTCGAATCAGTCTGGAAACAAGCCGTCCATGCCCACCATACAGGCACGCTGCCAGCCGGAACATGTGACGGTGTGTGGGGACTGCCCCGCGGAGCGCTCTACTGTTGCTGTCGTGGCTGCGCCACATGGGTATGCCATGCCAGCGGCATGCAGACAACATTGAAGGCGACAAACAGCCACAATGCGGCGTGGGCGCTGCCGGACAAATCGGCGATCGTGCCGGCACCGAGTGGCACCAGGAAAGCCAGGCCGTAGCCGAGCGCAAACATGCCGGCGGCCAGTTTGCCGGCCTCCACCGGGTTGCGCAGCAGCGGCGGCAGCATCACCAGCGTATTCATCTGCAGTGCACAACAGAAGCCGATCAGTACCACGGCCGTGATCGCCAGCGCTCCCGGCAGCACAATGAAGCCGATCAGGCTGACCGCAACCACCGATATGGTGATGAACAGCAGTCGTGGCACTGCGAATATGTGACGCGCGGCGGCCAGCATCAGAAACGATGTCAGCAGCTGCGACAGATTGAGCAGCAGCAGGGCCAGATTGAGCCAGTCGCCGGCGGCCTTTTCCTGCAGCATGCTTGCCATATAGGCATTGACGCCGAAGAACGTGCCCGAGGTGGCGCCCAGGATCAGACCGAACAGCCACAGCTGGCCGTCGCGCGGATCGGGTATCGACCCGGTTGCCGCCCGTGGTCGCGCCGCGCCGTGCAGACGTGGATAGAGCAGCGCAAAGGCAACCAGCATGGCCGGCAGGGACCACAGCACCAGCGCGAGACGCCACTCGCCGCCGGCCAGCGGCAGAACCACTGGCAGGGTCAGCCCGGCACCGGCGACCTCGCTGACGAACATGCCGTTGACATAAATGGCCATGCCCAGCGCCACGAAATGCGGACACCAGCGCGGCACCAGCGCCGGCAACGCCGGCTGCATGGCGGCAATGCCCAGCCCCATGACGGCAGTGCAGGCCAGCAGCAGGACGATATTCGGCGCCGCGCCGCGCAACGCCGAAAACACGCCCACGGTCAGCAGCGCCCACACCAGTGTCTTGCGCGCGCCGATGCGCCCGATCAGCAAAGACGCCGGCAATGCACCGAGCCCCATCATGAGCACGGGCAGGGTCGTCAGCGCGCCGATGACGGACTGACTCAGATCGAAGTCGGCATGGATGGCCGGCACCAATGGCGGTGCCGCCAGAATCGGCAGACGCATGTAGAAGCCCGCCAGCCACAGCAGCAGCAACACGATGGCCTGATAAGGGCGGGACAATGAGTGCGGCATGGGCCGGGATCGATGCGAGCGGGTGACCGGTGCATTCTACCGGCAATCGTGACGCGTGCGTGGGATATGCTAACTTGCGGGCATGGAACGCAAGACCAAGATCGTCGCCACCCTGGGCCCGGCCACGGATGATGCCGACGTGCTCGCGAAACTCATTCGCGCCGGCGTCAATGTGGTGCGTGTCAATTTCTCGCACGGCGATGCCGATGATCATCGGCGTCGCGTGCGGGCCGTGCGTGACGTGGCCGCGGAAATGGGCCGCGAAGTCGGCGTGCTGGCCGATCTGCAGGGGCCGAAGATCCGCATCGAGTCGTTTGCCGAGGACGCCGTCATGCTGGAAAAGGGCCGCCGGTTCACGCTGGATACGCGCATGGCGGCGGATGCCGGCACGGCCGATGCGGTGGCGCTGCATTATGCAGCCATGCTCGAGGACGTGACGCCCGGCCAGCAGTTGCTGATCAACGACGGCGCCATCGCCATGACAGTCGACGGCATCGACGACCACCGCATCAACTGCACGATCAAGCGCGGCGGCCGCCTGTCCGGGCGCAAGGGCGTCAACCTGCTCGGCGGCGGCCTGTCCGCCAGCGGCCTGACGCAGCAGGACATCGCGGATATTGGCGTCATCGCCGGCATGGAGGTCGATTTCGTCGCGGTATCGTTCGTGCGCAGCGTGGACGACATCCACCAGGCCCGGCGTCTGCTGCAGGAGGCCGGTTCGCGCGCCCATGTCTGCGCCAAGATCGAGCGCGCCGAGGCGCTGCAGGAACTGGAAGCCATCATCGACGCCAGCGATGCGGTCATGGTGGCGCGCGGCGATCTCGGCGTGGAAATCGGCGATGCCGAACTGCCGGCCGTGCAGAAGCGCATCATTTCCCTGGGCCGGGAGATGAATCGTCTGGTCATCACCGCCACGCAGATGATGGAATCGATGGTGGAAAGCCCGGTGCCGACCCGCGCCGAGGTGCTGGACGTGGCCAATGCCACGCTGGATGGCACGGATGCCGTCATGCTGTCGGCGGAAACCGCCGTCGGCGCACATCCCGTGGCCACGGTGAAGGCCATGGGCCGAATCTGCGCCGGCGCCGAGCACGGCGATACCACACGCCGCTCGCGGCGCCGGCGCGCCACCCATTTCCAGCGCATCGACGAGGCGATCGCCATGGCGACCACCTACACGGCCCGCAACATGCACGCCGACGCCATCATCGCGCTGACCGAATCCGGCGCCACGGCGCTGCTCATGTCGCGTCAGGACACGCGCCACCCGATCTACGCCCTCACGCAGTACAAGCGCACCCAGCGCTATCTGGCCCTGTGTCGGGGCGTGCATCCCGTTTCATTCGCGCCCAGCGACCTGACCGGCCGCCAGCCGATCATCGAGGCCATCACTTGCCTGAAGGACCACGGTCTGCTGCAAAGCGGCCAGCACGTGCTGGTCACCAAGGGCGATTTCACCGGCCCCGGCGGCACCAATGCCATGAAGATCATGAGCGTGGCCTGATGGCGCCGCGTACGGCTCCGCAACTGGTGCTGGCCTCGGCATCGCCGCGCCGCGGCGAGCTGCTGACGCAGATCGGCCTCGCATTCACGCCGCACCCGGCGGCCATCGACGAAACCCCGGCTGACGGCGAAACTCCGGAAGCGCTGGCGACGCGTCTGGCACGCAGCAAGGCCGCGGCCATCGCGCAGACCCATCCCGACGCGGTGGTCCTCGGCGCCGACACTGTGGTGGCGCTGGACGACACGGCATTCGGCAAGCCGCGTGACGCCGCCGATGCCCGGCGCATGCTGACGGCCCTGTCCGGCAGCACGCATCGCGTCTGCACCGGCATCGCGGTTGCCGCCGGCGGCCATGTCGACAGCCGGCTGTGCACCAGCCGTGTGACCATGACATCACTGAACGACGCCGCCATCGATGCCTACTGGGCCAGCGGCGAGCCGCGCGGCAAGGCGGGCGCCTACGCCATCCAGGGACTGGGCGCAGTCTTTGTCACACGGTTGGAGGGCAGTCATTCCGCAGTCATGGGGCTGCCGCTGCACGACACCGCCCGGCTGCTGGCGGCGGCCGGCGTCGCAGTGCCCGTCCTGCCGGCCGCGCCGGCATTTTCCTGAAACGGTTGCTGCACAGTACAATCAGAGCGTGAACGACGAAACGAAAAACACCCACATGCCGGTGCGCCCCGCGGCCACCATCGCCCTGCTGCGGGACGGCCCGGCCGGGCCGGAGGTGCTGTTGCTGCGGCGCAGCACGCGCCACGTCTTCGCCGCCTCCATGTATGTGTACCCCGGCGGCGGGGTGGAAGAGGCGGACGGCGCCGGGCAACTGCTGGATCGCTACGCAAGCGGCGACCGCGACCGGGCGCAGGCGCAGCTGGCGGAGTCCGATGCGCTGGCCTACTGGGCGGCGGCCACACGCGAGTGCTTCGAGGAAGCCGGCGTGCTGGTGGGCTGCAGCGCGGGCCAGCCGCTGCACCGCGAGACGCTGGCCACCGCGCGGGATGAGCTCAATGCCGGCGTGATCTCGTGGCACGATCTGGTTACGCGCATGGAGCTGCGGTTCAGCGCCGCCGACCTGACCTATTTCGCCTTCTGGACGACGCCGCCGGGCCAGCCGCGCCGCTTCAGCACGCGCTTTTTCGCCGCCCGCATGCCGGCGCATCAGACCGCCCATGCCGACGGCTCCGAGACCACCCGCGGCGCGTGGCTGCGCCCGGCCACGGCACTGGCGCGCCACGATGCCGGCGACATCGGCCTCATGCGCCCGACCCTGATCACGTTGCAGCAACTGGCGGAATACGCCGACGTCGATGCCGCGCTCGCCGACATGGCGACGCGCCCGATCGTGGCCGAACCCCAGGAGGGGCGTTGATGAGCACGGCAGCACAGAGCGAGTCGATTGCAGCCGGCGTGCTGCGCATCACCGCGCCCAATCCCGGCCCCATGACCGGCCCCGGCACGAATACCTATCTGGTCGGCGACGCCACCGCCGTTGCCGTGATCGACCCCGGCGTCGACGACCCGGCCCATCTGGATGCCATCGAAGCACAGGCGCCGGGACCGATCCGCGACATTTTGATCACCCACAAGCATCCCGATCACACCGGCGGCGCCGCGGCGCTGTCCGCCCGTACCGGCGCCCCGGTGCGCGCGCATGCGACCCGACTGACGGACGTGTACGACCCCGCATTCCGGGCCGATGCCGCCATCGCCACCGGCGAGGTCATCGACTGCGGTGGCCATGCACTGCAGGCGATCCACACGCCCGGCCACACGTCGGATCACCTGTGCTTTCTGCTGCAGGGCAGCGGCCTGCTGTTCGCCGGCGACACCATCATGGCCGGCGTCACGGTGGTCATCATCCCGCCGGACGGCGACATGCGGGCCTATTTCGACACGCTTGCGCGGCTGCGCGAGCTGGGCATCCGCCGCATCGCGCCCGGTCACGGCCATGTGCTGGAAGACCCCGACGCCGAAATCGACGCCATCATCGAGCACCGCCGGCAACGCGAGGCGCAGATCCGGCGCATGCTGGCCGATGGCCCGGCCAGCGTCGCCGAGCTAGCGGCACGCATCTACCCGGATGTGCCCGAAACCCTGCGCGGCATGGCGCAGAGCCAGCTCACCGCCCATCTGCGCAAGCTGGCGGCGGAGCAGCAGGCGCAGTGGCTGGACGATGCGCGCTGGCAGCTCGTGACTACAGGGACACGCCCGCCCGGTTGATGACATCCAGCGGCGCCGGCTCCCCGGCCAGGCTGCCGAACAACGGCGCGCAACCGTCGGCCAGCCGCGCGCTGCAGAACGCCGCGCCGATGCCGTAGCGGTCGGCGCGCAGCAGCACCGCGGCGGCGAGTGCGAGAGCAATGGCCGTGCCGACACTGCGGGCGCGCCATGTCAGTGTGTCGGTAGCGGCGAGTGCCTGTTGCAGGCGCCGGCAATGGGCGTCGTAGGCGTCGTTCAGCCCCTGCGCCGTCTGCAGTTCGGCCCGCAGCGCCGCGCCGCAGCCGGCGTCCTTTGACAGCGCGCGCAGCATGTCGAGGCACTGGATGTTGCCGGAACCCTCCCAGATGGAATTGACCGGCGCCTGCCGGTACAGCCGGGGTAGGATGGACTCCTCGACATAGCCGTTGCCGCCCAGGCACTCCATGGCTTCGCCGATCAGCGTTGGGGCGCGCTTGCAGATCCAGTACTTGCCCACCGGCGTGGCGATGCGCGCCAGCTTGCGCTCGTGCTCGTCATCCGATTCGAACGCCCGCGCCAGCCGCAGCGCCAGCGCCACGGCCGCTTCCGATTCCAGCGCCATGTCGGCCAGCACATTGCGCATCAGCGGCTGGTCGAGCAGCCGGCGGCCGAACACCTGCCGGTACCGGCAGTGATGAATGGCCTGCACCAGCGCCTGGCGCATGAGCCCGGCGGAGCCGAGCATGCAGTCGAGCCGGGTCTGCGCCACCATGTCGAGAATGGTGGCCACGCCGCGCCCGGGCGCGCCGACCATGAAAGCCTGTGCGGCGTGGAATTCGACCTCGGCGGAGGCGTTGGAACGGTCGCCCAGCTTGTCCTTGAGACGCTGGATGACGAACGTGTTGCGCGTGCCGTCGTCGCGCCAGCGCGGCAGCAGAAAGCAGGACAGGCCGTCCTCGGCCTGCGCCAGCACGAGAAAGGCGTCGGACATGGGCGCGGACATGAACCACTTGTGCCCGACCAGCACATGTAGCCGGCCCGGCCCGCCGTCGCCCACGGCCGTCGCCGTGGTCGTGTTGGTGCGCACATCCGAGCCGCCCTGCTTTTCGGTCATGCCCATGCCGATGGTCAGGCCGACCTTGTGCGCCGCCGGCGTGTCGCCCGGATCGTAGACCGGCGCGAGAATGCCCGGCAGCCAGGCGTCTGCCAGCTCCGGCTGATGGCGCAGGGCCGGTACGCTGGCGTGCGTCATGGTGATCGGACACATGCTGCCGGCCTCGGCCTGGCAGTGCATGTAGAAAAGCGCCGCGCGCACCACCTGAGCGCCGCGCTGCTGCACCGACCAGCTGAGGCCGTGCAGGCCGTGTTCCTTCGCCAGTGTCATCGAGCGGTGATAGGCCGGGTGGTAGAGTACCGCATCGCGGCGGTGGCCGAAGCGATCGAAGGCCTGCAGCTGCGGCGCATTGCGGTTGGCCGCAAAGCCGATGTCGAGCAGTTCGCCGCCGGCAATGGCACCGTAGGCCGTCAGCCGGTCCCGGCCCCAGGCGCCGCCTTCGCGTGCCACGGCCTCGCGCAGCGCAGTGTCGCTGCTGTAACAGTCGTACCCGCACAGCGGCGGCGGCTGGTTGGTGACTTCATGCGTGGCGAACCGCCCCGCGGCTGGTGTCGTGATATCCGGCATGGCAAACCTCCCGTCGTCCGGTTCCGGCATGACGGGCGGCCGGCTTCATGCCCGGTCCGGCGCCCGCCGCGGCCCGGCGGAGAACAACAGCTCCAGTCTACGCTGCAGCCAGCGCAGAACGACACCGTACAGCGGCACGAACAGCCCCAGGCTGACGACCACCTTGAAGGCATAGTCGGTGGCGGCCAGCTCCGGCCAGTGCCGGGCCATGAAGGCGTCGTTGCTGCCGGCGAAGGCGATGCTGAAGAACACCAGCGTATCGACCAGCGTGCCGAAGACCGCCGACGCGCCCGGCGCCAGCCACCAGCGGCCGATGCGCATCAGCCGGCGGAACACGAAGATATCCATCAGCTGGCCGACCACATAGGCGGAAAAGCTGGCGAGAACGATGCGCGCCGCCATGATGTCGACCTGCATCAATGCCCGCCAGCCGGCGAAACGGCCGTCGACGAACAGGGCCGAGATCACGTACGACACGATCAGCGCCGGAAACATCACCCGGAAGATGATGCGCCGCGCCGGGCGGGCGCCGAACATGCGCACCGTCAGATCCGTCGCCAGAAAGACGAACGGATAGGTGTAGGCACCCCAGGTGGTGTTGAAGCCGAACAGCGTGAAGGGGAACTGCACCAGATAGTTGCTGGCGGCAATGACCGCGATGTGCAGCATGACGAGCAACATCATGATGCGGAGATGGTCCGGTCGTGTCGGCATGTCGTCAAACCTTTTTGGACGGGGTGAGGGAACCCGGGACCCTGTCGGGTCAGGCGAGTGCGCAACATTGTACATGCGCCGGGTCGGTGCCGGAAACGGATGCATGGCTCCGGCATTCCGACAAGACGGCATGGAACATCTCCATGCCGGAAGTGGTGCGGCATCCATGGTCCCGGATCGGTATGTCGGGAGGCAGGGTGAAATGCCGTGGAATGGCGTAAAACAGGCAAAAAATCGGGGATTGAAACGGCCATCCGTTCATGGGGCGAGCAAAATTGAACACTTTTGCCATTCCATGCGCGCATTGCGGCTGCTATTTTCAGGTTGCGTCCGCGACCGGACAAGCGGCGGCAGTCATCCCTTTTTGGCTCACAGGTGTGCAGAGGAGCTATGAACCTCCGGTAGCATAAAAAAACAAAAAGCCATTACTATCAGCGCCAATCCGGAGCCGTTGGGGAATGGACTGATCTATCTGAAGAACAAGCCACCATCAAGAGGAGAAGAAAGTTGTACAGGATGTATGGAAAAACCTGCTCTGCACTGTTGAACCAAATGATCACGCATTCGGAGCTGGCTCGTTGTCATGGCCGGACGGATCAACCCAGCAGCACGGATACGACAGAACAGTCCAGTGTCGGCATCGGCCGCATCGCCACTGGCGCCGCAGTCGGCGCCCTGCTGTTGCTCGGCGGTACGGCCCTGGCGGCCGATTTCGACGGCGGTAGCTTTATAGACGATACGTCCAGTTGCAGCAACGGCAGTTCGGGTGACAGCTACATCGGCAAATGCAAGACCAGCGGCGATGCCAGCGGCGCAGACGTCAAAGTGACCAGTGGCGGGTCGGATGAGGCAAACCATGTCGTAGGAGGACACAGCGAGGACGGAGAGGCGACCGGCAACCGCGTGACAATTTCAGATGCAGATGATGATGTCAAAGGGGATGTATACGGCGGCAGAAGCAACGCCAGTGGCGGCAGCGCGTCAAACAACGAAGTCACGATTAACGGCGATACCCGGTTGGACGGAGTCCGCGGCGGCCATGTGGACGACGGCGGCGATGCCAGTGACAACACCGTCACGATAACCGGTGATGCATACATTGGCGGTATAAGAGGGGGCTCGGTTGAAGGTAGCGGTGACACTATGGATAACAAGGTCACGCTTATCGATCGGGCTGAAGTCGACGGCGCTGTTTTTGGTGGGCGCATTTGGAGTATTGGCGATGCAGCAGGCAACGTTGTAACCGTTGGTGACGAAGCTGTGGCTAATTCCCTTTATGGGGCCTTTGTGTACGGTGGTGGCAACGCGGAAAACAACAAGGTGACGATCGCCGATGAGGCCAAAGCCAATACTGTCACAGGCGGTGGTACTGCTCGAGGCGATGCGAAAAATAACGTCGTGACAATCGGCGGCAAGGCTGAAGTTGCCGGTGAGGTCAAAGGTGGAACTGCTAGAAATCGCAGCAAAGTGGAAAACAACGCAGTGACAGTTGCTGATGAGGCTGAAGTCGGTGGCGCAGTGCATGGTGGTTACGCAAATAACTACAGTGCTGCGGAAAGCAGTGTCGAAGGCAACATCGTTACCCTTACAGATGAAGCGACGGTGGGAGGATGGCATATCACCGGCGGCTTCATGGACGGCAATGGCGATGCCGTGGGTAATGAAGTCACGCTCAGTGATGCTGCTTCCGCCGATGGCGATATCAATGGCGGCTTTGTGGGCTCCGGCAATGCCACGGGCAACAAGGTGACGCTCAATGATAACGCCGAGGTTGGTGGTGCCGTTTATGGCGGCTTTGCAGATACGGGCAATGCTACGGATAATAGAGTGACGCTCAGTGGTAACGCCAAAGTCATTCAAAGTCTTGTTTATGGTGGCTACGCAGAAACCGGCAATGCCACAGACAACACGGTCACGATCAAGGACAATGTCCAAATCGACTATGCTGTCAATGGCGGTAGGGTCAAGAACGGTGATGCCTCGCAAAACACCGTGGTGATGGCGGGTGGAACGCTTGGAGCCGCTGTCAATGGCGGCTATGTGAGCGATGCCGGCAATGCCAGTGATAATACCGTCACGGTAAGCGGTGGCTCCGTAAACGCCGTCGTCGGTGGATCTACCGATAATGGTGATGCCACGGGTAACACGGTTACGATCAAGGATGATGCCCAAATCAATGTCGCCGTTTTTGGTGGCTTCGCGCCCGATGGCGATGCCACGGACAACCGGGTGATCCTCAAGGGCTCGCCGACACTGGGCAGCCTGACTGGTGGC